>Ga0126342_10009215_pt1 | contig 17689 bp, 24 predicted proteins | sample Cyp1metagenome_FD_92528 | JGI IMG/M metagenome (GOLD analysis project Ga0126342, IMG submission 92528) | Coral microbial communities from Lord Howe Island, Old Settlement Bay, Australia - Cyphastrea 1 metagenome | ecosystem: Host-associated > Invertebrates > Cnidaria > Coral ... | reverse complement strand
TATAATATATATAATATATATAATATATATAATATATAATATATATATAATATATATAATATATAATATATATAATATATATAATATATATAATATATATATAATATATATAATATATATAATATATATATAATATATAATATATATAATATATATAATATATATATAATATAATATATATATATAAACTATTACATGACTACTTTTGGTCAAATCATGTTAGTATTGTTACAAAACCACATTCCATGATATTCCATGAGGCCATTTGCGATCAGAACCTCTTGGGCAGCAAGCTGGATGTGGTGGGTGTGGTCGATATGTCCACCGATGCGGAGTACTTTGCGTACCAGATGAAGTTCCTGGGAGTTCCATCATAAAACATGGCAGGGAAAAATCCCTCCTGGTACCCCTGGTGAACATCAAAAAATAGCTGGGTTAAAATGGGTGTTCATTCCACTAAAAATGGTATTTTGATAGGTATTGATCCATACTCATGGCAGTGATTTCCCATTGAAATGCTAGGCATTTCCCAACTAGCCATGTTACCAGAGGGTAGGTCCATGTTACAACTGGTGGAAACTTTTCTCACACCAAGATATGACACGGTGCATGGCCGTTTCAAGCACGACGTGAAGATTGGGGAGAAGGACGAGCTAATCGTGAACGGCCACAAGATCAAGTGCATCCAAGCCAGTCGTGAGGGCCCCAAGGCGCTGCCATGGAAGGACCGGCAGTTGCTCGGGTGATGATTAACCAATGGCCTCAGGGGTACCTTAAATAAGACACAAATAGAGAACGGCACTGGTGCACTCGATTGAAAAATGCAGATATAAATAGCAAGCACGGGTATAGTATAGTCAATATATGTCATATATATATATATGTCATATATATATATGTCAATATTGTGCACTGCCAAAATTGTGTTGCTTGAAGATCTTGTGCTTTGATGCTGTGATTCCATGGTCAATTTGTAAATGCATGTCGTGGGTCCAACATCCACTTGTTAGTGGTGTTTCCATTTTTTTTGGTGTCAAACTAAGTCCCAGATTCACATTGCAAGAATTGTCAACGAAGTCCAATAGGAAACATTCGGTTCGCACATTCCCACTGGTGAAGTCATCTCTATAAGTCCAATGGCTTTGATTCCGGCTCAACATCCACCCAGTTGCATCACCACCTTTCAGGACATGGGCGTGGAATATGTGATTGAGTCGACTGGTCTCTTCGTCGAAGCGGAGAAGGCCAGAATCGCCTTGAACATCAACAGAATCAACAGGGGGTTTGAACCGTCAAACATAGGGTTTGAACCATCCGAAAAGAGTCAACTGGCAACGAGGAGATTTGACCAGCCAAGACTACGGATAAGAGCCTATGACTGGGAATATGATTGGGATATATGTGATATATAACTTGGTACAACTGGAGTAAGTACATGGGATTGCAAGAAAAAAAACATGGGAAGGAGACCACCGTGCCAGGCTGCAGGGCACATCGAGGCCGGCGCCAAGAAGGTCATCATCTCTGCCCCTGGAAAGGGTGACTTGAAGACCTTGGCTTCTTTGAAAAGCACAGAGATGATGTTTTCAGACATGGCTTTGTCTGAGATTGGCACCAGTTTTGGCCACTTTGATAGGGAAGATGATAATGCATGGGAATTGGTAGTACCCAATTTTTTTGACACCCATTTGTAGGGAACATTGCCTAAACAGGTTACGGGATTGGGGAGTTTCATTTCTTCGACGCTACAAATAGACCTGATGTGATACAGGTGTTTCCCCTTGCCATGTTTTGATGAAAACCCTGCAGTTTTTTTTTCAGCCAGGTTGATTCCCGTTTTCCCTCAGGTTGTCGGGGTGAACCACACGGAGTACGACAAGGCCAACCACAACGTGGTGTCCAACGCCTCCTGCACCACCAATTGCCTGGCTCCCGTCGTCCACGTGCTCTTGAAGGCATGGCGCAGCCACCTCCTGGGGATCGTTTGTCATCTGAGGATGGTTTTTCTTCAACAAAAAGGGCTGCTGTAGTGGGGACATTCATGAGGATATATAATGTTGGGAGATCATGGGGAGAAAATGGGAGTTATGAATTTGGGATTATTGGAATATATACTGCAACCAACTTGATATGATATTTGGAGGGGAATGAAGATCTTTAAATCCCAGCTATAGCTTGATGTGAACAAAAGGGTACAAGGCTTTTGATCCGTAGCCATGTGACATACTATGACCATGTGGATTTGGCTCATTGAGCCCAAGATTGGTTTGTTCAACCCACAACACAAAAGATCATCTTTTTTGGCCGTGTCATGCAGCGAAACCTGCTGAATGATGGTAGCCGTCGCAGGAGGGCATTGGAATTGAGAAGGGCCTGATGACCACCATCCACTCCTACACTGCCACTCAGAAGACCGTGGATGGCGTCTCTGCCAAGGAACGTGCATATGTTTTTTTTTTTTTTTCGTAGATGATCACCAAAGCATTGTAGCCTTTTATTTGGAATTTGCCAATGTCATTGATGTGCCACAACCGTCGAGTGTATTTGCATTGTTTTTTTTTTGGCTGCTTGTCATGACTCTTGGCAGGACTGGCGTGGAGGACGTGCCGCGTCTTGTAATATTATTCCCAGCGCGACTGGAGCCGCAAAGGCTGTGGGCGAGGTATTGCCCAGCACCAAGGGCAAGTTGACTGGTATGGCCTTCCGTATCTTGGCAGCAAGGTGTCTTGCTGTGAGGGAAATATTTCAGGAAGTATGGCATAATTTAATAATAACTTACCACACGAACATGGATCAGCGCCAAAGACTCACTTGTTACTATAAGATATTTTCAGGACATGAAACTTTCGTTCATATCACCATCTTTTCGTTCTGAGTCCGTCGACTGCCTGAATCGTACCCAAAGATGGATTGATTTCTATCAAACTCCCAAACAACTCCCAAACCTTGACCCAATCAAGAATCCATGGCTTCACAGTGTGAGAGCACGGGTTTATCCGGAAAATAAGGTACAGTACCTCAAAATCCAAGCAGGCTGATCACCATCCCTATAAAAATGGTGTAAATCCACCGGTTCTGGACGCAACAGCCATTCCCTTCCCTACACCCCATGGCTTCATTGATCCCCAGCCTGTTTCCAAGGCGTGCCCACCCCTGACGTCTCCGTGGTGGACCTGACCTTCACTGCTGAGAAGGATACCTCCATTGAGGAGATCGATGCCCTGATGAAGAAGGTCCCACGATCCCAGTTTTACCATGATTTTTGGAACTGAAGTCCCATTACAGCCTCAAATTTGGTGATTTACCATCGCTTTCCCCATCTGAAACCGCCATAAATTGGGGTGTATCCTCCGATTCTTGGGACGAACGGAATGGATGGGCATCTGCCAAAATGATGATGTGGTAAACCCGAAACACTAAACCAAGCATTGTTGACAGTGACAAAAAAAACATCTTCTTGAAATTATAAAAATCAACAGGGTAAAAGTGGGTGTGTTTTATTGGGTTTATCCCACACATAACGGAGAGTTGGGGAAATTACTATTGGGAGCAGCATTTTGTTAACCATGGGGCCATGGGGTTTGCTGCTTTTACATCCAGATCTAGGTCACCTAATGTGCCAATGGTCTGCTTTCACAGGGTACCCTGTGGGTTTGGAGCTTCCAAAACTCCGACCTGATTCCGCTGAGGCCACTGAGACCTACATGAAGGGCGTCTTGTCCTTCACCGATGAGGAGTTGGTGTCCAGCGACTTCATCCACAACGTGCAGCTGGGTGGAACTCTTCAGAAATATGATGCCCAGGGATGGCACCGGGATAGCTTTTTCCAGGAACATAGTATATAGTTTGGTCATGTTTGGTCAACTTAAGTGCTCAGAGTATCTTAGAGTAGCTGCATCAGTTTGTAACTTAGGTGTTTCCAAATTTTTTTGTGCCACTGATCCTCCCCGGAACGCCTGCTGCCAGTTTGAAGCTTCATGTCACTGAGGAACTCCTCCATCTACGACTCCAAGGCCACTCTGCAGAACAACCTGAAGGGCGAGAAGCGCTTCTTCAAGATCGTGTCCTTTGGAGCAAAGGGGGGGGTGGAAAAACACAACACCAAGGATTGGCGGATAGGGAGGGTTAACTGAGAAACATGTTGGGATGTCATCAGTTCTGAATTGGACAGTGAAGTGCTTCGGTTGGGTTTTCTCCTCAGCCATGACCTCCACAGCTTAGTTGGAAGCTTGGAGACCAATTGCTACGGCCCCTTAGTTGCTTATCATGCCCTTTTTTTAAGACCTGGATCTGTAGACTGTAAATAAATGTAAATAAGAAGTGCGAAGTCATCTTACATGAACTCCATTTCCATTTTCCTACACATCTGTTCTCAATCACAAGGACAATTAGATTCCCCCATGGGCAGAACGAATGTCCGTGGTGAAGATGCGGCAAAGGAAGTTTTGGACCGGGGAGATCCACTTATGGATCTTCCACTTAGTAGCTGATTAGTAATAACTCTTCAAACCTCTTGATGGATGGGATGCCTATTGAAAATGGCCATAGTGGATTTTCCCATGAAAAATGGTGGATCTTTCCATCGTTTTTTGTATGTTTACCACAGGGTAATCCCAACATCAGCAGAGTTCTTCAGCAGGTCTCCGTGGGATCGCTGGATTTCCAAGGTCCTGGTACGACAATGAGTGGGGCTATTCCAACCGCATCTCGGATAGCGAGGGGAACGGGGAACGGCATGGGATGGGGCCCTGGCTGGGGCCCTGGGTATGGATGAAACTAGTGATACTTTTGAGATCAGCTGGTTGAGTTTCTGACTGTGAGACGTAGAAATGTGATTTGCTAGATTCTTGTGATCCAAGTAATCCAAGTACTCAGAAATTCCAGCGATTTCTACCCAGTTTTCTGTCCATTCAACATCAAAAAGGACAGTTTTGATTCTGGCAACGGTGGGCCCTTTTCAGGCCTCGATGTTCCCCAGTTCAGGTGTGGTGGACCTGCTGATGCACATGATTGGAGCCTAGGCCAGTGGGAGTTTGTTTTGTTTTCCAGTTCCAAAAATTGCCAAAGATCTTCCATTCTGGCCATTGAGACTGGACTGCAAAGATGCGTCTGCTTGGAGGTTTGAAACCTCAGCCTTGGACAGGAAGTTTGGTAACCCCTCCCTGTAGATGTTGGGACCCGCCCCTGTCCTGCAACATGGATCAATCTACTGTGCCGCTGGTTGAGGCGGCAGTTCGTTCCCGTGATCGGACAGTTCGATTTGTGAATTTTGAGACTTGCCATTTGAGTCAAGTAGATACTTGACCTATGGCCACAGGAGATGAAAATGATCCGCTGCTGATGGGAAGTTCTGTGCAGTCCCCCCAAAGATAGAAAAGTCAACCACCCTCAAAACAGCAGGAACTCCCATTCATGCATATATAACTATAGACGATAGATATAATTATATATATATATACACAAGATTATGTATATATATATATGGATAAAAGTTTGTACATGATATACAATGTAGCTTGTCTAGGACCTTCAACGTTAATTCTGAGATTCCAATTTGAATTGTGGCTGAAGTGAACAACTGGGGCGGAAACCCTCCAGGGTTGACGTACCACTTTCTGTGGCGTATAGAAGCCATTTATATTTCGCAATCTAATTTAATTTGGAGATGCAATCTCAAACATACATATACATACGTAGGTACAATATATCTACAGATGCACATTTAGTATGCATATATAATATTATATATATATATACATTTTTCTGTATGGAAGTAGATATAGATATTATACACATATATAACTAGTATTGTTGAGACTCCACCAAGCAGCGACCTCTCAAAGGCCCTTTTGCAGCAGGCAGATCCTCATCATTGCTGGTCGCATCTGCCCATCTCAGGAACTGCGGGCTGCGGGCTGGGTGCGGAGAAAGTTCCACCCGAGTCCTGTGGCGTAGTTGTGTCCTTTTTCTTAGGCCTTCCATGTATCGATGTCAATTTGGTGGCTTTCCATTGGCGGCTGCGTTCTGTTGGTGGCTCGGCCATCACTTTTTGGAGGGCTGTGACTGTGGCGGCTGTGGGCTCTGAAATGGCGATTCAACATCATCACGTTGGCTGGTTGAAAATGATTGTAGAATTGTAGACTCCAATGATCATATTAATGATATTGGCAATATTGGTTCATGTCCCAAGTGTGTACATCCCCAACATTCATATCTGATAATAGTACCCTCTGGTTATTTAACATAGCCATGGAAAATCACCATTTTTAATAGGTAAACCATCTATAAATGGGCCATTTTCCATGGCTATGTTAAATAACCAGAGGGTAAATAGAACAGCCCATTTGTTGGTCGTCTACCCGAGTCTACCATGATTCGGGAACCCCAGGTTTCATGTGCCAGACCGAGTGCCACATCCTTCGCGGAAGGTGCGCTTGGCCGCATTTCAGTGGTACCCTCTGGTTATGACTAACATAGCCATGGTATAGATGGCCCATTGAAATAGATGGCTTACCTATTAATAGCATGGTGATTTTCCATGGCTATGTTAAATAACCAGATGGTAGTTGAATTCACCATGTTTTATGTTGTGAAACGAGAGAGGGGGATTTAACTGATTTAACCACATTGAAATGAGAATGCAGGGTAAACCTCTGTTGGGTAGTGTTGTTTCTGGCAGTTTGGGACCAAGGTGAATGGTTTGGGTTTACAGAACCAACAAAAAGCTGGCTGAATCTTGTGGATGGAACTCTAGGGCACGTTTCAAAGAGTTGGCTTAGAATAAATGGAAAGGTGATGAAAGGTGTGTATTTTTCTGATTTTACATACTGTACATAGTTTTGGTGATCATTGGTTGCTCAAACCCTTCGACAAGGTTTGATGCCTGGGTCGCAGCGTTTTTCCCTGGTTGGTCATTGTGCTGTACCGTTCCCTTCTAGGTTCGATCCTTCGATCTACGTTCTTCGTTCAAGCCTCATTCCACTTGGTGAAAAATTCCCCGTTCAACGGTTAAACCATGGATTTTTCGATGGGTCAAGGAGGTCAATCCCCATTTCTGATATTTCTGCGATCCCCGCAGAGCCCCGCATCAAACGTCACCAGGACATGCTGAGCTGCACGATGTGAATGCACGGAAGACTTCGAAGAAACCGCGACAGGCGGTGCTGCAGATGCGCCAGAGGCCCGAAGATCCCGAAGGGACTGGGAAGTGTTCTGGCCTTGGAGATTTGAGCATACTTGATGGGATTTTCATGGGATTTTAACCAGCCAAAAATTGAGATCTGATCATCACATGCGAATTTACTCAAAACAAATGGAGGCGATCAAACCAACAGTCACAAAGCATGATGATATCATGGGATATGATCGGATGGATCATCAACTGGCTTTGTCCAAAATGGAGGATTTGACAGGCATCATTTAGTATTCAACTATCAGAAACATGGATTTCACCAAGGAGTTAACACATTTGGCCTTGTCTGAAAATGAGGTATATTCGGATGTGGGACCAACAATATGATGATTGGGTATGTCTGAAGCTTGGACCATTTGATAAGGATTGCAACATTTTTATAAGGAATATGATGATTATTGGTGGAGTTGGGGTATTTTCTTCTTAGGCAAACCTAATGGGTGAATGGTAGATGAACAACTCAAGCTTTTTTTTGATTTTGCAATTTTGAAAGGGCAGTGTCTGACACTGTACCTAGTTGAACACGTTTTTGAACACGTTTTTCTTGGCAGGGTATTTATGACTGGCTATGAAGAATGAGAAAGACTTTGAAGTTTCATGAGGATTCGGCGAAGTCATGAGTCATGATTATAGTCATGCTGGCAATATTTTTTCATGTAGTTTCGATTTTACAGACTTTGTTAATGCACACTTCTGCTGGAGCATCTACATATGTATATATATATATATATACATATTTATCTATGTCTATATACGTTTGAACACTAGATACTCTACTTCTCAAAGTTTGGTACACAACCCCAACTGGTTGAATGGAGAGGATATCCAGAGTTTGCCACGTATTTGCATGATTCTATGTATGATGAAAGCAATTCAACACCTTTCACCCGAAAAATACGATGGCAGGTGAAAAGACTCCGAAAGCGGAAAACACCTTCCTTCCATCAGAAAATCATCAACTGGGGTATTGAAAAGACACCTTCCTATCCCAAACAGGCTATATGGCTTAAAGACTTCGGTAGCCATGGACTCCGACCCTTTTGAAATCGGTGATTTGTCGATTTGTGCAGGTACAGACGGCGCCGAAATCGAGATGGCTTGGGGTACCAAGCACCGGGGGATGAATGACTGGGAGGATCAACATCCAGTTGTCTTGATCTCAGAGTAGGCTTTTGATCCATAGCCATATGTCATCATATGTCATCCTATGTCATCATATGTCATTGTTCATGTCGAAAACGAAGGCAATTCGTTCTTGAGTGCGTTTTGAGAGGTCATGTGGTTTGAACATCTGGCTTCGCCGTTTGCTATTTTTTTGGCATACCCCATCTCAAGACACGCTGCAACTGCTTCAAAGCAGTCAAGTTGTTCTTTGGTGGCAAATCCTCCACGGAATTCCAACCATTTGCAGCTGAAGCCCCTTCAAAGTGGGGGATTTCGCCATATGATTGGTACAGGGGATGTACCCCCAACAAAAATGGCCAGTAGCTGGAAAGATCATGTTCTAAAGCAGAGGATGGCATGTTTTCCCAAGACGTTCAAAGAATCCTTTAAATGTTGATTACAGTATATCTACCACTACCATTTTTCTTGGTGTTATAGGCCCCCTATCTGGTGAAAGCAAGTTTTTCTTTCCCAACGAACATAATCCAAAGCCAAAAATTAGGATATGTCGCAAAAATAGAATTCTTGACCATCATTTTAGGATACTTACCCTCTGGTTATTTAACATAGCCATGGAAAATGGCCCATTTATAGATGATTTTCCCATTAAAACCTTCATTTATAAGGGATTTTCCATGGCTATGTTAAATAACCAGAGGGTAAAAGCATCATTTTGGGATGGTTTTTCATTTTAGAAACACGTGAGGTGCATCGATGGAGGAGGTTGACCCTGATGGGCGTGCGGAGCAAATGAAGGCGGGGGCGGGCATTTTTCGACCCTGCGGAAATGATGAAAACATGTTGGCTACGGTATAGAGGTATAGATTGCCGATTTATCGATTTATTTTTATTTTTTAGAAAAACTATTACAGCCTATGGATCAAATGGTGGTTTTCATAGTGCTGTTCAATTACTAGAGGGTAGTGAATGATATTTTAAACTGCAGAAATCCCACATAGAAGTGGATCAAACTATGATAATACTATGGTGATACTATGTTGATACTATGGTCTCAGTTATATAAATCCCTCCACTTGGTGGGAACACGTTTCTCCAGCCATGCAGCTTGATCGCTTCGCTCCGCAGGAAGCTTGCGGGAAGACCAAGGATGACGAAATCAAACTGCCTCTTGGCCGCCAGTCGTGATGTTAGAACCATAGATGTCCCACATCCTGGTTGATAAAAACCACTGGTATATATTCTATATGTATATATATACACAACATTATACAACATTCTATTAAGTAGATAGTCCAGTCATTCTTGTCGACCAAAGCTGCTGAATAGCTGACCTGGCCAGAGATTTTGGGCTCTGAAAGTCCAACCTCCAGGAATGACATCCGCGCCTGCGTCGAAGCATTGCAGAGCTATGCCCAAGCCACACGTGAAGGTGCGGTTAAAAAACCGCCCTTTTTTATTCGCATGGCATGGAACTACATGGCGTAGACAGAAAGGGACCCTAAATGGCTACTGTAGTCCGGAAAATGGTGATGGACGATCAATTTTTTTTGGTACCCTCTGGTAAATTAACATAACTATGGAAAATCCACTATAAATGGCCATTTTCAATAGCTATGTTAGTTTACCAGAGGGTAGCCTATTTTCAGACAAAACCAAAATTGTGCTTGCATGCCCCTTCCCGAAGGCTTTATCCAGTCCATCAGTGCGGAAAAGGTCTTTGTGCGTGAGTACCAGTTGGGGGGCCCTGAACTCCGGTCTGCTGGCGATTTTATATTCCACGTAAACTGAAATGGGGGCATGACACCGGCTTGAAATGCCGCGGCTGCAAATGTGGCTGTATAGTGATATGTGTATATGATATATATATACATATATATATATATATATGATATATCTATACATATTGAGTATGTCTCATACGTGCATCAGATTCAGTGCATTACGGAGGGGATCCCAAGAGCAACTGGGTTTCGCCAGCATTTTTGGCTCTAAAGGTGGTGCAAGGCGCTTCTTTCTCAAGGGATAGGGTTGCCAACAACCACTGATCCGACATTTGGTGGATGGGTGAATCAGGTGCACATGTTGTTCAAGTACACACAGAAGAAATTCTCACATTTGCCATGTGATGTAAATAGACATCCACTGGGTTTGCCTTGGTTTGACAAGTTAGTTCTTGGCCATTAATAGAGGGATACTGTATTGACCCCATGGTAAAAATTGGACCTGGCTCAAAACTCACGGAGCACCCAGCATGACTTTTTCTCATTCACATCCCCAACATGACAAAACTTATATTTGGTTGTCTCCATATTTGTTGGAGAAAACATGGGAACAACTTAAATCTATAACTGGTTCCCATTGTCGTTAGGAACCAGTTTTATTGATAGTGAAACCTCCCCGACATCGCTAGTGTGTTTTCCGGTCCCAGGAACGCTGCCAAGAAGTTGGCCCTCTTGGGTGATACGGTCTCTTGGCGAAAGGTCAACAGTGTCAACAGTGTCCTGTTCTGCCATGTGACAGTACTGTGAATCTATATTAAAACATGCAGATTTGAATATGAAGATGATTTATGTATGATATATATATATATATATATACATATATGTATACACACACCATGAAACGCGGAAAAAAGGAGAATCAGTCTTTTTGGAAGCAGCCAATGGCAGTGATTCTGAGCAGCAGAAATAGGAAGATGGCAATAGGAACTGATTAGTCCTATCAACCCGTCACCAGCACCCATGGGTCTGGGTCTAGTCCCACACCAACAGTGCGAATTCCAGTCGATGAGGGGGTGAATTTCTTCCCCCAAATATGGAATCACCACCCCAAAAACGAACCTGGTAGATTGGATTTGTTCTTTTGGGGGGCCCAGACATAGGTTATCCCGCAGATTATTGGATGTATATAGGCCCTGATGAAACCAAACTGGGACAGGAAGATTTCTTCAAAATTGATGGGAAAACAGATAAATCCCATGAAAAACATGCCGTTTTTTCCGCGCTGGACCAACTGTTGACCCAGGAGCTGTTTTGGAAAGACATCCAGAAGGACCAGGGGCTGCGCAAAGCTTCAAAATATGAAGGGGTGTTTGGTTGTTTGTGTTTGAAAGGTGGCAACTTTTCTGAGGATTGAAAACAGGAAAACTCTGGGATCTGCTGTTCAACAAACTACACCAATTCTTTGAAGTTGGTATAATATTTAGTCTGCAATAGGCATAACTAAGCTACAACCTGCTCACGGTGCTGGTTCTGCACTCCATTCCACTTCCAACCACTTTATTTTTTCAGGATCATTGGTTTTATTCATCGATCCCATTATATTTCACGACATTTCCCTCTTCTTTTCCAAGTGTCTCGCACTATATCCATGACATATCCATCATTCATTTTTCCCCATTCTTCCCATTCTTCGTTAGATGAGTCGACCGCGACCGCCGAGGAGCATAAGAATGCCCTGGTCTTCTTGACCAACTTGGCTTCCAAAGTGGGCGATGATGCCAAGGACCTCAAGGTAACGAGAAATGGATTCCGGGTGGATGAAAAACCGTTTTCTATACATTGGGCACCACTCTTTTTTAAACCTTGGACAGTTTAAAAAAAGGTAATCCAAAGTCAAAAAAAGAGGCAAGGTTATATAACAAAGTCAAGTAATCTAAGGTCAAGTGAAGGAAGTGCCCTTATGATACCCATCTGAAAATTTATGTTTGTGCAGGGTAGCAGCTAGATGATCCAAGATAATCCAGGACTACTGGTGGTGTCATAGTTGTCCTTTCCCCGCTGGTTGATGTTCAGAAATCTCCACGAACAGATAGTTTTCCATCTCCATTTCCTGGCGACAATCGGCATTGGCATTGGGGAATTTCCCTGAACTCTAGAAGGTTTTGTATCAAAATAGGGCACCCTATTATTCATCCCATCGTTAATCGTAATTTTTCCTCATTAATTTATGCGATTTTTTTGGCTATCCTTTTCAGAACCATTCTGCCGAGGATCCCCAACTGATCAATGGCTGGAGATGATAGCACCACTGGGAAGATCCCTAGAATTGCAGATGCAACATTGATGGATTATGGTTTCTCCCCAGCATATGCGCTTCATACGTATATATATATATGTATATATATACATACATTCACATACATAATTATACATGTATACACAGATAGCTTAGTCTACATTAGATCGGATTGGATAGGATAGGATTGGATAAGATAGATGGATAGATAGGGAACTGTAGGAATCCCACTGCAAGCCACCAACAGAAGTCATAAGAAGGAGGTGATACTAGTAGGGTAGTTCACCCTCAGGAAGTTCCTACGCTGCTTTTGTTGCTGTCCTCAGGAACTAACATCATGCATTTGATCTAATTTTAGCAATTTATACAACCTAAAGCACCAGAATATTCATTTACATCTATTTACATTTATCTACATCTACTTACATTAATTTACATTTACATTTATACATCTAAATATCAAGGACGTTTGATTTCCTTTGGGTCACCGTAATGCAAAAAATCGTTGGTTGCCACTGCGTCCCAGCTTGACCGTGAAAGGTGTACAGCAAGCTGAAAAAGAAGAACCAAGCCAAATCCAAGGGCACGAACAAAGGCGCGGCCGTGCACATCGCCCACGTTGCACGAATGTCATGATATGCCGCGTATTTGGATTTGGGGGGAAAGTTCAGATCCCAAAAAATGAAGGAACCATATTTGGAAAGTTCAGATCCCAAAAAATGGAGGAAAACTGTTCCACTACTTCCCACTAAAACCGCCCTTTGTCGTGTCAAAGTTTTCCAACATATCAGGATGCCCCCCTCCAAGGTGAAGATGAAGACGAAGATGAGGATGAGGAGACTGAGGGCCTTGGCCTCAGCAGGGGTTGTACCAACGACGGGCCAATAGGGACGACTAACCCACAAAAATAGGGATGAAACCGGGATAGAAACAATGATGAGGTGTTAAATTGAAGCCAGAAATGGATTGCCAACTTGGGTACATGCTGATATGGTATCTGCGATCCCTGATTGTCAACCAGTATATACTGTATGGATCTGTGTCGCAGACATGGAGGATGTAAGAAACACCATCAATTCAGCTGTGAATAGAAGTGACTCCATGACTCCATATTCCATTATATCACAGTCTTTTCTTTTGAACATATAGTTGGTAAACATCCCCATGTTTGTTGATGAATCCCTTGTTGATAAAAAAAGATCTAATGAATTCCCTGGCAAGCATAGCGGCTTGAGACACGCCTTTCTGGTTGTGTCTTCAATGACTCATGTGGTTCGAGAGCAGTGCTTTCGCTCAAAGTCAACAAGTCTTCAATCAACACTTTGTGATTGATCCCAAGTGACTTTATCACACATTTCCGGGATCAATCACCCCCAGCAGTTCCATCCTACCCGTTCTACCCGTTCTACCCGGTAGCCCGGTAGCCGCAGGTGATAACGACAGCTCCGAGTCCTTCGGAGAGTCGGAGTCGGAGGCAACGGAGTCGGCGTCCCTTGGAGGATTGGATCTATGGTCAATCTATGGTGAATCATATGGTGAATCTATGGTTAATCTATAGTGATTTAATCTATGGTGAATCTATGGTTTATCAATTATGATGATCACATATGATCACTATATCACTATATCACTATCCTCATTCCTTATTCCTGATCTTTTTTTCTTATGCCACTGGCTTGGAGTTTGATTATTGGATTGTTGATGCTTCAAGTCGGGCCTTGAGTTACTGCAGTCATTGTGTCAAAGGGAAATACGGAAAACCCTCATGGATGGACTATGAAAACCCATGGGAAGATCATCAAAAAGGACTTTTCAGAGGAGGATTGGTTGAAAACTCCTATGAAAAACATTGAAAAACTATATGAAGATTCCGAAACTCTTTTTTTCCTCTAGTTTTCTACCTCTTAACCTTCGTGATTCCAGCTGAGTTTTGTCACAGCCAACCGAGGTCCAAGGATGAGGAAGGATGATGCGGCACGATTGTCACGTGCAAAATGAGTGCGGCCTGTGTTGATGTGGCAATTTGGTCCCCAAATTCAGATGCAAACCAGAGGTTTTGCGCGAATTTTTCCTTTCTCTTGGGACTTTTGGGTGCCCGATTTTGAGATGTTTTGAGAGGACCGCACCAAAAAAATCAATCACCGGAGAGGGGAAAATAGTAGATATCGTAACCCCAAAAAGATAGAGAATTTAAGATTGATCGCTGTTTTAGTAGTTGTTTCTCTTTTTCCAATCGTTTTTTCTGGGTTTCCATAGTAGGTATTAACGAGATGCCAGGATGGAACAAAGTCAGAAAACGGCCAACATGCCAGACCTCAAGGCCTATGATGACGAGCTCCTCGTATGGGATCATTTGCTGTCATGGTGGTTTACTATGAAATCCAATTTTTGTAGCGACAGATGAAGATTTGGTCCCCCCAAAAGGACATGGTCGGTACAGGAAATGAGGCCTGCAGCCTTTGGTCTTGCAAATGTGCCGCCAACTGCCTGCCGTTTTGGCCGAAAAAGAGAAGTGCTAAAAGACACTTATCCATCGTTCCGGGGATTTTCATAGAGAACCGACAGCCAAAATGCCAGTGGGTATCTTGGCAGCAGGGCTGGGGTGGTCCTGTAAGTAGTAGTACACATCGTTTTAGCGGACGCCTGGAACGATTGGCCACTGCCGAGCGGGATGCCCTTTTTTCCCTGAGATGGGGAGTGCCAACAGTTCATGCCCCAAAAAGATAAAATTGTGTGAAATTGTATATTTCAACAAACAGTCCTTTTATCTCAGGGGAGAAACAGCTAGGTTGTTGGTCCCGCCCAGCTTCCGACCATTGGGAGTCAAAGCTTAGTAGATTCACAGACCCGAGCTTAGCATGATCATTTGCAGCAAGCTGGGACGCAACAAATAAAGGGTACATACCCAGAAATAAGGGATACCAATTTTCTGGAAGGGACCAATTTCTTGCCATGATGACATGTTATTACTTCAATACCTATACCCCAATTGTTGTCGATTGTGATCCACCAACATGTTTGTGATTTAGTTTCCAATTTCTACTTTCAAAACTAGAAGCTTTTGTTCGTTAACATTCCGCTTCCATGTAAAAACATTTCGGGTTCTGGAGCAAAAAGATCCGCTGCTTTCTCAGGGCGATTTTCCTTGATGCATTGAATGGTTTATGACAGTTTGCCTTGGCTCAAACATATTCTTAGTCTCTTGACTGTATCATCCCATATGTTTTTTGAAAGAACACAACACCACCACGGATATTTTGCTGCTTCAAAACAGCGATTTGACGGAATGTAGGAGAATCTCCAGACATAAGCTCTCATTGATCTCTAGCACCACTATATTATATCACCATTTTATTACCAGTTACCATTATATTACGATTGTATCACCATCATCTTAGGGATGATCAAACTCCCGACATCTTCAAAGAATAAGTCGGTTATATACAATTGTGGGTTACTTCCAATTCTTGCTGGTTATATATATATATATAAATATCAATTACCATATCCCATGAGTCCCCGTTTTTGGATGAATTGGCTTCGTCTGGAACTTGGGCACCCCCCCTTGGTTCCATTGCTTCCATTGAAGTTGATGGCCATCCCCAAATCCACTATTTGATGCTTCAATTTGGTCAATGTTTTTGATGTTTGAATATTTATATAAATACCAATGTTTGATGGTCAAATACCACTGTTTCTTGCTGAAATACCACTGTTTCATGGTTAAATACCACTGTTTCATGGTTAAATACCACTGTTTCGGTTAAATACCACTGTTTCATGGTTAAATACCACTGTTTCATGGTTAAATACCACTGTTTCATGGTTAAATACCACTGTTTCATGGTTAAATACATTTTTTTCCAGCATGTTCAGAGAAACCCAGCCGCTTTTTCTCCGAGGTATGGGAATCAATGGCTTCGGCCGCATTGGTCGCTTGGTCTTCCGTGCTGCCTCCGGCAACCCAGACGCCGAGGCGGCGGTTGGTCTCTGGTGTCAGCGATGGAAAATGGCCATTGAAGTGGTGATTTTCCCATGAAAAATGGTTGATTTTCCCATGAAAAATTGTTGATTTTCCCAGGAAACATGGTTGATTTTCCCATGAAAAATGGTGATTTTCCCATGAAACATGGTTGATTTTCCCATGAAACATGGTTGATTTTCCCATGAAAAATTGTTGATTTTCCCATGAAACATGGTTGATTTTCCCATGAAAAATGGTGATTGACCTATTGAAAATGGTGATTTACCATAAGTATGTCATATATTAATATGGTGATTGACCTATTTTCAGAGAGTTGTTATTGGTTCTGGTAAACTTATAGCTACCCCAATTAATTTTGTAGATTGAAGCTCATTAAAACCAGAATGTTTGCTGAAAATTCCATTCAATCCCTGGTAATGGGGTCTGGTAAACTTATAAATAGCTATGGAAAATGAGCATTTATAGTTGATTTACCTATGAAATCCGATCAAACATGATGGACAATGGCCATCTATAGGTGATTTACCTGTTGAAAATGGTGATTTTCCACAAGTATGTCATATATCAATTACGAAAAAACCCGCGAAAAGAGCGGAAGAAATGTGGGATTTCAACCATCCACGGGGATACACTGGGGTATGGGGATAGTGGGATTCGCCCAATAAATCTACGTAGCAATTTGGGGATGATTAATTCATGAGCCATTTGTCTTAATTCAGTGTCACTTTGGGGATGGTTTATGGTTTATCAGGGTTACCACATTCAATCTGATTTCTATAAGAGTTGAAGTGAGGATTAATATCCGGATTTAAATAAGGATTGAATAGGGATTTACCTTGAGGTAAACATATCAAAAACATATGGAACACCCATGGGGAAAGGCATATTATCATATATTATCTACATTTCCATTTTTCTTTGTATCTATGTGATTTTTCAGGAGGGTCATGATCCAAACAAAAACATGGCTTTTCCGAAAAGGCGGGGCAAGACATCCGTCGAAACCAGCGGCTTAAACCATCGATGGTATAATTTTCCATGGCCCCTATGGGCCGCAGGTGAAGGCCATCAACGATCCTTTTATGGCCAGGGGGTCTCAGTCATGGTTGCACGGGTTTATTTCAAGGATTTCTGGTGCATTTTCAATAGCAAACTGTGAAATTATCAGAGGCTACTTTGAAGTATTATTTATAATGGGGCTACTGTAGTACACATATATATATATATATGAGCAGGGACCCCCACACCCCCCCCCCCAGCCAGATGGTTCCCCCCCCCCCTGTGGCAGGGGAGGGGGGGTTTTCTCAGCAGCCAAGCCATGGTGTATGTAGTCTTTATAGTGCATATAATGCATATGTATCGATAATTAG
>Ga0126342_10009214_pt1 | contig 17690 bp, 19 predicted proteins | sample Cyp1metagenome_FD_92528 | JGI IMG/M metagenome (GOLD analysis project Ga0126342, IMG submission 92528) | Coral microbial communities from Lord Howe Island, Old Settlement Bay, Australia - Cyphastrea 1 metagenome | ecosystem: Host-associated > Invertebrates > Cnidaria > Coral ... | reverse complement strand
GATACAACTTCTACGAGCTGATACGACTTAACGCTAGGGCTAGTAGGGTCAAATAGAATCATGTCAACAAAACATTGCGCACAGCGATGAAAAAGTGTTCGAATCAATAACCCATCAAAGAAAAAACTATCAAAATCTATACGAAACACTGCGCGCACGCAGGTGTGATACGACTTCAGGTCGATTGATACGACTTAAGCCTAGTGGTAGTATGTATAAAGAGTGCAAATCAGTACATGTACAGGCAAGACAGCAACACCAGCTGGGTCCGACAGAGTTTCTCCTGCCATCCATGGGCCATGCAATGTTGTGGCAGAGTGGCAGTCCTGCATCCTTTGGTTCTGGCCTGAGATTGAGTTATGGTTCGAGATGGTTCGAGCCAGAAGGAATTGAGCGTGATTCTCGATTTCACGATGATATATGGGTTTGCCATGGTTTGCCCAAACCAGGGTATACCCGTACACCCCAAAATCCATCGAGATCCAATCGTTCATCACTGTTGATCATCCGGAGAAAAATGACAATTTTGGGGTACAGGACACTGCCATTTCATTTGAGGTCGCGGTTACACACGGCTGGCAGTTCAAGGCGCGGTGAGCACAATCGATCTGTCTCAACAACAACGGATACGGATGGATACGGGGTTTAGATGGGTTTAGGGTTTGCTTGATGCTTCATAGATCTTCATAGAATCACCTGCAAACTTCATTTTGAACAATCGGCAATAGGAATTCTTCACCTTGTGCCGCTGCAGGAGACACTCCAGAGATCTCCAGAGCGAAGTGGCTGGAAACATGAGGGACAATCTATGTGGAATTCCGGTGGCTTGTCGCATGTAACGCATGTAAGTCAAGTGCATCAGAATTGTCGGACCTGCTTTTTTGTGTTTTAATCATTTTAATCTTTGATTTCTGTTGGAATTCTGGACATATTTACCCTGCGGCAAAGCTTCCAACATTTGCTAAACAGTCTATTTATTATATACTGGAATGTACTTCGGAACTTCTGAGGAAGGGTGGTGCTTCTGCTGGGCAGTTTCATTTGGCGGAGGCCATTTGGAGCATTTTGTAGCTGAAATATGCGTTTTGTTGATCTGGCAATTTGTACAATACTCACTCTACCATTCACAATCAGTCGACATTCACGATTTGGCTCAAGCCACTTTTTGCCTGTTTTTCGATGTTTTTCGTCTATTGTCAACTTGCGTCGTGGCTATTGGTCAATTCGATCAGTGTGGCTCCTTGGCATCCATTGTCAAGTAATGACTGCTGCTTCCATGGTCTTCATAGGTTCATCATCTTTGTCCAAGTAAATTACCTCCAGCAAGGCTTTCTTCGGAAGAAGTTTGAAGGAGTGGGCATCGATTCGGGACTGGGCCATAAGCTTTGCCTTCCGTTCACACGGAGGACCCGACAGCCTGAAAAAGTTGAAGGCACTTGGGTCATGTGGTATCTCCAGTACAACGAAAGAGCGCGCCCAGATTCAGTCTGAGAAATTGAACATTGCGGACGAGAAGTTTTAAGCCGCTCAATGACATTCAAGTAGGACACGATGATGACAGTGCCATCCACATCGAGGCTTCCCGACAAGACATGGAGATGCTCCACTCTGGAAGACGAACTCCACACTACCTTTGTCATGACCTTTTTAATTGAGCAGTGGCAAGCCTCCTTCCCAGCAGAGTTGGGATCTGACGCAAGAATTGCTTGACAGCTTGTGGTCAGCCATCGGGTTTCCAGTCCAACTTCTCTTCTCTGGGCGGATCTTATGTCTTCAAATCCCTAGCGTTCAAGCTCACAAAGTCTCCATAGAACGCTTTTGCCAAGCACTGTGGGAACAGGTGGGAGAGGAACTTGAAGAAGAACTATCCAGAGATGCCCAGGCTGGCTGCCAGACAATATGATCCCTTGTTCCATCTTGCACCGAGGCAGGATCATACTGTCTGCAGGCCAGCTTGAGGGTCTCTGGATGGTCTAAGTAGCTGTGGAGTGCAATGTGAAAGGGGTGCCAAGGGGGTTCGATTCAAAATGAGGCTTTCATATTGCCCAATTTGAACCTTGGCATTACTTTCCATAGTGAATTCATGCCTTGCAAGCGGCCCCGATTTGGAATGCGCTGCGCATTCCCGGAACAGTGCTTTAAGCCAAGGCCTTTTTTCAGCAGCGGAGTTTGCTCGGCAAACATGATCCCTGCCCGATCCACATACTGTGAAATTGCTGAACGTGCGAAGATACTGTCATTTTACATTGTTGCTATTTGTTGCTTCCATTTGATTTGCGGTACTTGATCTACTTGCCTTTCACTATGGCCTGTACAGCTGATGGTCGTGAATCTCCAGATTGAAATTGGTTTCATCATGTTTCATCTGTCCAGTTTGTCCATTTGCATTTTCACCCCCTGTATGGAAACCTTGTGCCCTGCAGGTGTCACACTTCCCGCCGGACGTCATGTAGATCAGCGCCTCCTGTGGCCTTTGTAGGCTATCATGCCATCGGTGAATTCTTAGAGAATTGGCAGTGAATGTGAAAGCACTACATGATGTGATAAGGAACTATGACTATAACTATGGTGCGATGTGGTGCTGGTTGTAATTATTGATCGGGGGAATATCTCAAGCAACATCAAGCAACACTTGTTGCGGCTAGTCCTCCAAACAGACAGTTATTTCCTAATCTCATTGCTGCGAGGCGGCGTTCCACCTGAAATGGAGTCAGAAGAGGTGCAAAAGCACTTGCAACAGCAACTTGGCTCAGCTTGGGCTTGGTAGTCTGCGCGTCAGAAAAACGGCAAACTACCTGATTCTCATCAATGTTGTGCTGTTCTTTTCCTGAAAGTAAATTTGCCACTGTATGTGTACTTCTTCGGTTTCTATCAACCTTGGCACTGGAAATAGCCGCGACTTTGAATCTGAGACGAGTGACTTTTTGCTGTAGACTGCATCCAGCCCCAAAATCGAGCAGAGATTTGCCCTTAAACCGCTGCCAAATCTACGTCTGTAAGAGGTTTCCACGTTGTGCGGCTTTGCAAAGCTTGGCCCCAGTTTATTTTCAAATCTCCATCTTCAATCGGTTCTACCGTTCTACCCCTGAAAGGCACATGGCATAACAACTAAACAACCAACGTTGAAAGGTGCAGCCCCACGACCAGCAGACAACCCAGCAGAACCCTTCCAGGGCGAGTGTGGCTCCAGGTATGGCTCTTGCAGAGTCGTAAAACGCTGCAGAGGCTATCTCTATGTGCGATTTCAGGAAGCCCAGGTGGGGCTCCTGAGATCCCATTGGATCCCATTGGATCCCATGGTGCAGACATGTCAAGTTGCAGATGTTGAGGCCGTTTGGCATTGCCAAAATTGCCAAAGTGACTTCAAGACACGAAAGTTCTCAGCAATCAAGGCAATGGCAGCGCCCAGCTAGAACATTCAGAATCATTCAGGAATATCTATGAATATAATAATATTATACGTATGTACATAATATATATATACACACATAATTATATAGATTCATATATACCTAGATCTTGCAAAAAGATCTGTATTCCAATAAATCCATAGAAATCCAACCCAACATCCCAGGACTTAGTGGCGGCGGTAGGTGCAAAGCACCTGGTGGGTGGCCGCGATCTCACGGTGGAAGTGGCCAAGGCAAAGAAAAAGCGCCTTGCTCTGGATATGGATTCCATCTGCAGTTTCTGCTGTTTTGTATCTATTATATTCTATTATTATTTTACAATATATTGGTATATATATATATTATATATTATATGCAGACATTATGTGTATATACATATATACACATCATATACATATTATATCTATATATAAGATGCACAGACATTGTATTGTATATTACTTGTGAATTCAGTGCTTCTTTGGAAAGCAACCAGTCACAACTGGGATGCACATCCAAGTATTGAAAAATGGCCATGGCCATGGAGCCCAAGAAAAATGGGATCCAACCAGCATCACAAGCTGCAATGGAGATTGATGGATGTTGGACTCAATGCGTCTTGCAGATCATTGCCAAACCTTCTTGGACTTGATGCAACTTGCGGACATCCAAAGAACAATGAAGTTCATAAATGTATGCACAGAAGAGCTATGACCTGGTACAGTACCCTTGGTCCTGTTTCTATCCTCCATAGATATCAATCTTTTATTGTATTTCATGGCTTGGATACCTTGTCCGTCATTAAACAATCACAAAAACTAGCAGTAGTTGGCTGGATATTCTTATTGCTTTAGCAAGGATTGAAGTGGACCAATTGCCAAACGGTTGCTTTGGACCATGAACCCCTCCCCTCCTCCTATAGCTCGCTATGTAACCTTGATACCCAGCTTATTCATTTCATCCAACCCACTCCACCCAGCTCTTTCCACCTAACCCACGCCATCCCCACTCTACCCAAGTCACTCCACTTGACTTGATTCACTCCACCCCTTCCATGTTCCCCTTCGCATGTCGCCTCATTCCCATTAGTTTCCCTCAGCTTCCCATCTTTCCTCCCACCTTCCCCGGCTCAGTTTTATTCACCAAGCCTTGGGACTCAAGTTGTTATGCAATGAGGCAATGGTACTGTGAGATCGATCCGGACTATCCACCACGAATACGGCGATTGATGGATGGTGTGGTCCACATTCAGAATATGTTTCCAACTTACCAAACTAAGATTTTTATTTGGGTGCTTTGGGTGCTACCGTGCTGTATTCAGTGAATCGGTTTAAGGAAACACCTGCAGCAAACCATGGATTTCCCCATGAAATATGGGGTTTCTAAATTTTTCCCTGAAACCAATCCATACCAATCCATTATTGATGAGGTACGCATTTTTTGAGTGTGCCCCTGCTGCACGACAAAATAACAGAGTGGAGCTGCCTTGACTTCGCAATCCCAGACCTGACTGCTGAAGAATGTGTCTTTTTCATTCCCCCCTAAGGTTGTCGATGGCCATGCAGATCAACATAGCAAAGCAAGTAATATCCTTGGGCAGTGCACGTGCTGGTTTCTACACTCCACGATTTGAAGATCGAGCAATGAGGCTCCGGATGTTTTGCCTCGGACGTCATTGGGCTGCTAGGATCAACTTGTAAGGCTTGAGTCGTGACTTTGGATGATCTGAACTTCTGAGTTTAGCCCTTGCTAACATTGATTCATGATTCAGCCATATTCAACCTTCCCGTTCTCTCCAGATGCATGCTGAGAGTTGACGAAATCTCCATGTTTTGTTGTGCAAGTATTGCCTTTCAGCTTTAGTTACAAATACTGCATTGGAGTCTCACCTTCTGTACTTCTTCCATCTTCTTCCACCCCAAGCTGAATGCTCAGGACACACAAACTCATTCCTACAGCGATGTTCGATCAGATTGTGATGGCCGGCCAGTTTTGGCGATGCCATCGAATCTCAAAGAACTCGTCGAGGGCATCTTGTCAGATCTGAAGCAGAAATGTCAACCGATGGCGCACAAGGCGCACTTTCCACCGATGGAACCGGATACCTGCATAGTCAACTGGTATTCGACCTCGGGGTCGCTAGGGGTTCATCAAGACTTGGATGAAAGTGACTCTCAGATTATTTTGAACGTTTTTTTTTCGTAACTTGATGAATAGACTACATAATAGACTTAGTTCGTTTCGTTGTGGGTGATGGTTTGTGCGTACCAAGGAGCAGAGCATTGCCGCCGGAATTCCAGTGATCTCAATATCCTTGGGATCTTCGGCGCGCTTTCTTTACCATCCGGACCATCCGGACATCCCAAAGGATTCCGATGGCTGTGATGGCTGTGATGCCATTTCACCTCGTAGCGCCTTGCTGCGCTCGGGTGATATCTTCATCTTTGGCCAAGAGGCGCGACGTTTGAGGCATGGCATCGCCAAAGTTTTCCCCAGGACCTGCCCGAAGAAGTTGGTGGAGGTCATAGAGACAGATGGAGAGGGTGAAGCCGGACGTTTAAATCTGACCTTTCGGCAGACTCGGTAAGATATTGGCTGGATGAAGGACTGGGGATAGTAGGGAAAGCACCTGCAAGGCCTGCAAGGCCTGCAAGGTTGAAGGTGGCGACTTTTTAATCACCGAAAGCAGTCAACGGGCAGTGCATGGCCGGAGTGCTGGTTTTTGAGGGCATGAAAGAGTGAGACCGACAGTTCCCTCCAGGTAGCAAAGCTTCTTTCCCGCGCATTAAAAGGAAGCTGCTCAGACAGGAAATTGCTGAACTTAGGCTGCACAATTTTTTTCATTCCCAACCTATATGATACTTGAGCATACTTGAGCGATGAAAGGCTCACAACGACAGTACTGCCGCACATTGACAAGAGCCACCATCGGACAATTGCTATTGCAGCATTTGCCATTTCTCGATGTTGCCTGCTCTTAACTTGACAGAAAGCACCCTTTGCGAGAGAAGATCCAGCTTCAGCATGCGGAGAAAGTTGCATGACAATAGCAGCTGGAGCTGAGAATATGAGGTGATGTGATTGTGGTGAAGTGCCACGCACAGTTGCCTGCAGACCGGAACTCAACAGTCAAACACGGTGCCGGTCCACTGTTTGCAATACTTTCGAGATACATACTGTATGGCCTTCAGCGTTTGCTCAGCGGTGGTATGGAAGATCCGAAACTGCATCTGAGTCTGGACGCGCGTGAGATGGGCACAACACTGGGTGCCTGGCAGCTTGCCCACAAGAAAATGGTGCTGGAGACTCACTGGAGACTCAGGCAGCCAGGCTCAGGCATTGAGAGTGCTTTTTGGGTTTGCCAATCCAAGTGATGAAAAGACAAACCAGCTTATTGTTTGACATTGTTCGACCGGCAAGCATTTGGGTTCAAAGTGAGTCCCTGAATTTGCCATTTAAAAGAGAGAGTCTTTGTGACGGCAAAACAGATTCACATTGCAACACATATGGATACAAATGGTGCAATGACATGTGCTTTGAGAAGATTGGCGGGGGACAGAACACACATGTTGCGATGAATCACGACAAACCTCGAAATTGTACACCTCCCTGTCCGTACTTTTTCTGAGCTGCCAGCTAGACAGCAGCTTCAAAACCGCAGATCGAATTCCACCAACATACGCATACCAAGGTTATCCAAGGCCCATTTTCAGAAGGGGTGCGTGATTTCTATGCTGAAGATGTTGTATCATGTGCAAGTGATGCGTACCATGGACACCTGACTGTGGTGAAACGGGATGGCGGCCTGTCTCTTAGTTGATGTCTTGTGATTGTTGCAGTTGTTGGATGCCCATGGACGCTACATTTGGACTTCATGACTCTTGCGAATCCTAGCTCATTTGTTTGTATACTGTATGCTGTCGCAGCAGTGTAGATCTGTAGCAACCATGCAGCGTGTCAACGCATCTTTGGAATTTTGCATGATGGCGTTGCTCAAGAGTCAAACCAAAATGCTGAAGTTTTGGTTTTGGCTGACTTTTCTAAGGCGGGTGATGAGGAGGAAACTGCTGATGCAGTGAGATCCAGGGGTCATCCTCCTGAACCCTTATTGTTCGTAGGATTTCGTGGGCATCAGACTATATTTCAGACTTATCCCCACAAAACTCGTGCAGCTTGCAGAGCGTACAGTGTTCGCAGATACTGCAATCCGACCTATTGCAATGTAGCAATCTTTTGCAGGAGCTGCCAAGGGTGCTACATAGCAGCGATTCCATGGTCCCCGAGAAGATTTTGGCGGTTGGAGACTGAGATCACTTTTGAATCAAGACAGCCTGGGATGAGCTTTGTTCACCCCAGATTAACCACCTGACCTTTTGATTTCTGGATATTTCTATAATATTCTACTTCTACAATGCTAAGATAATATTGTTTTATATATACATATGTTGATGGCACACTTTTCAAACAGGGTTTGATGGCGGGTCATCATTTCGAACTTTGCTTCTGAAAAACAACCAGCAGCATCAGCAGCAGCTACTGCTCCCCAGCTTCACTTATCCCTGAGCCTGCCTCCTCCTGGTCTCGCCTGCCAGCAAGGCCCATGGATTCCGAACCCTTCGCTTTCTGGGCCGTGGTCAGTATGGCACTGCGCCTGCATCTCAGTGCACTCAACAGGGAAGCCCATCACATTCGCCACGAATGCGGTTTGTGGCAGCCTTCGGAGGGCAACATGCAACACTCTGATGTCAATATGATCCCGTGCGCCCTCAGGCATTTGGCGGAGTCGTCTGATACTCCTGAGCGCGAACAGGTGCCGGGAAAATGGTTGGGAGCCGTTGGAAGCACAGGAATGTTTCAGATAGCTAGTTGTTTACTGTTTAAAGATGTTTAGAGGACTCCTTAAAAGGTAGTGTCTAGCAAATTAAGTCAACACGAGCTGGAATGTGAGGCAGGTGGCAGGTTCATGCAGTGAGCACGCTGCTGATGGAGAGTGTTGTGAGTTGAACAAGAGATGGACTAACTTCCCATGATTCCTATGGTTCGGTTGTGTGCTTTCCTTGTGTCATGCCGCAATACAAGACTGGGGATAGGCCGTGTTGAGCTTGCAATGGCTAGAACCGCTGTGTTCAAAAGATAGCTCTCCGAGGGTAGTGGTCAAGACCACTTTGGAGACGAACATCTGAAACCAGTTTGAAACTATCTAAACATGATTAAACATGCCTAATTACTAATAACGCTAATTAGGACCACAATCCACCAGGAATTGGCAATAATGCAGTGATTGCTTCCACATGATTCCACCATTTTGAAAATGCACTATCTTCTTTGACCTCTTTTCAATGGGATGATCGTTTTGCCAGGTCGTGGCCAAAGTGGTTTTCCTTGACCATCTCAAGGACCCGTGCACCAACACTTCTTGAGCTCGACATAGCTCGACTCAAGACATTTGTTTTGACCATTTCATGTTATTTCTCCATTTCTCCATATTTCTCCAGGTCCTGGAACGTCTTTGGATCGTTTAGGTCTATAATCTGTGATAATCCAAGCTTCTACCAGATCTACCAGGTTTCGCACGCCCCCCTTTCGGGACCCATCCTGCTAATTTGGGTCAGGTAGAACTGCCGCAGTGAAGGACAAAGATCGAGCTTTGGCCCTCCAGGAAGTTGAAGTTCTGAAGCGGACTAGCACTCAGAGCTTCTGGATCCATGTCACCACTGAATGAACAGAAAGCATAAACTTGTCGATCCTCAAGGCTGAAGCATCCCAACGTTGCTTGGGGCCTCAACGGGCAGGGCGGTGCCCTATTTTTTTTTTTTAAATGTTTTTTTGGGTTGTTTTGTTGGTCTCAGTTGGCACTAGCCTGCACGTGCCACGAGACCCAGAAAGACCACCTGGGGTATGTTTCCGACAACTAATCTAACTGGACACAGCGGGGTTGAGCGCTTCGTCTCCATATGTCTAAACTCAACCTTACTCAGCTTGCGAACTGTATATAAATATATATATATATATATATCAAGACATATAGTATGATATTTGTGACGATATGTCATTCACTAGCGGAGTTCTTGCACGGTTTTAGGTGTGGGAAAGGACAAGAACCACGTTCTAGTATGTTCTAGTCACAAACGTGATAAGGTCACCCACGTCGCATCCTTCCTTCACTCAGGCAAAGGAATGGGTCAAGGGAAACCTGAACATCTTTGAACATTATACCTTGAATCGAACTTCTATAATGATCAGGGCTGTAGTGAGTGACAGACTTTTAAAGTGTCGTCATGGATTGTTCCCTTCGTTCCCTTCGTCCCCTTCACGAAAGACCCGAAGTCGAAACAGCCCGCTGCCAGCTGGCCACGGCCAAGCCTTGGTCAACATCATGGAGTACTGTGCAGGTGCTGCTGAGTGATCCATGGAAAGTTCAAACCCTTGAAGCTAAGAATCATAGAAAAATTATGAAGGTTTGTGAAGATTTATATTCAAGGAGGGTCCTGCTAGTTAGCATCAGACGAGGAAATGATTCTGACACTTTGGAAACATTGGAACATTATTTTTTAACTTTGAAACGTTTCGAAACGTTTTCTCTTGCACGCCGTGAGGTGGAGACCTTCGGATATGGTTGGACAGTTTAGCCCAGGCTTCTGAGCCGGGCATCTCAGAAAGCATCGCTGTTCGGTTCGATTGAAAACCATAGCTTCGGGAGTGTTTTTTTTTTATTACCGTGAGTACACTGAGTACAGCTGAATACATCTGGATAAGAACGTATAATCCCCCATATTTCCCCCAAACTGAGATCGTTCCCAGTTCTTTGCAGCTTGGCGATACCAAAGGGCAGCTGCTTTGTCAGGGACAATGTAATGAACACAATATGAACACGAAGATGGTCAATGGTTGCTCGCAACTTAGGATAGATTAGTTTCATTTCCCCCAGCGGACGCAATTCTTCGCTGTAATTTATTATGGGCCGCATATATGGCGTCTCCTTGTTTTCTTTAGGCCATTACAAGAGGATTCGGTCTTGCACCTCTTCTCGCAGATGCTGAAGGGCATGGAGTATGCTGGGGGATCCAGGGGTGGGATGACAATGCACACCGCTTGGCGCGATGACAATCATAGAAGCTGACCGGACAATCTGGGAGGAGAATGCATGAGAACATGACAGCAAGTAAAGAAAGAGATTGAAATCAAGAAACCACAGCAACTTCCCTTCCACTTGTAAGATCTTGTAACTGTACCTGAGGTGCAGGCATCAAGCCCTTGGAACCCCCAATATCGGAGATAAGACTGCAGATTTTTCCAGTTGAGAGATACACTATACTCCCAGGTGATACTCAGTATACTACAGGTATCTTGTGTGGTGCGGTTGTGTTGGTATAGAGATGTATAGAGTTTCTCATCATGGCTGGCTGGGCAAAGGTTCACTCCTGCCACATTCTACACCGAGATCTGAAAACGTCAAACATGCAACTTGGCTGCAAGGAGATCTCAGCTAGCTGAGATGCAAAAGCTTGCAGATCAAGAGTTGCAAGAGACAATATCCCCTTGGAAACCAAAGATTGAGTTGAAAGAGTTCGTAAATTTTGTACATTCAAATGTACTTGTAGCTCCTTCTTATTCTTCGTCTCTGTCTCGGGCAATTTTCACAATCCTTCATGTTTCACGACCAGAACTCGTCACCCACATCCAGGCTTCTAGATGTGGAGCATCGGACAGTCAAGGCAGGGCACAAGGATGTTCAGTACACCTGCAGCTTGGCCATGTTGATGCATCAGCACCCAAGTCTGGAAGTAAAGCACAAGCAGAACAAAATTCAGTTTATTAGTCCATAGTTAGTCACTTTATTAGTCATTATTAGTCCTCCATTGTGCAGCTTGTTGCAACTTGTTCGGATCCTCCATTGTGAGATCAAGGGATCCCAACGGTCCCATAGCATCAGGTGGGTGATTTCGGGATCGCACGTGTGCTGGAGAGCACCACTGCAGTGGCAGTGACCATGTTGGGAACTCCCTACTACATGTCACCAGAGGCGAGCTGGGACCATGTTGGGCTGGGGTGGCTATTGTTCAATGGATTGGTTTAAGGGAGAATTTACAGGAAACCCCCATGATCTTCATGGGACAATCCATGGTTTCCTGATGTTTCCTGTAGATTTTCCCTTAAACCAATTCATTGAATTGTGATTCAAAATAGAACAAGGAAGCCCGAGGCATTTCAAAGTCCACTCGACTGCCCATTGCAGAAAATGATAGCCATCGATTCCATCGATTTGGAGAGTAAATATAAGTCTGAGATTGGGCACACGATTGGATTCTGTACTGCAAGAAACTACCAACTGACATCTGTTTCCCTAGGGCCCTAGGTGTTTCCTTTTTCCTTCGCCAATTTGCACCCAAGACTGCAGAGCTGCCACAAGTCTCAGCTTGTTCCGCGCCATGGATGTCCTTGTGGTGGGTGGTGGTGGCCGAGAACATGCCATCGCGGTGAAGCTCAGGGAATCTCCCAAGGTCCGACATGTCTTCTGCGCGCCTGGCAATGGAGGCACTGCTCTGGAGGACGGGAAAACGTGCTTCGACCCTTAAGTTTCAATAAGTTTCAATAGGTTTCAATATCATATACTGTATGTTATGTTTTAAATTGTTTTAATGTGTTTTGATATGCTTCGAGCACGATCGTGATGTCACAGAAGTAAAATTTTGTTCGGAAGACAGATCCAAAGTGAGATGTGAATGGACATCTCACTTAGATTAATACGGGTGTGGGTCAAAATTCTCAACCCCCAAATGAAGGGTTTAATACTCAACCTGACCAATTTTTGCAAGTGGATTGGCATTCCAATTTCGACCCCAAACCCGGTTGAACGTTCAGCTTGGGAGCTGCAGGAGCGAATGACCAATCTGCCCATTGGCGACAGCGACGTTGCTGCGCTTACGGCTGCAGCAGAGGAGCCCCCGTGAGTCTTTTATGGGTGCGATGTGTTTGATATTGGGGGTATACCGCCAAAATTGCCGTTTAGCGAAGACCATGATGATTAACCAGTGGATCTGGGCCAGAATTTATTTTGGATAAAGCCATATGTTGGGGCTACCTGGGTGATCAAAATGATCATGGTGAAGTGTGCAAGATTGTAGCTGGCTAGTGCCATCCCAGCATTGGATGACGGGAAAAGTTACAGGAGCTCCAAAAAATTGGGGGTGACATGAAAAACCACATGGTTTCCTGTGGATTTCTGTAATATTCCCATCATTGCTTTTTGGAGGAGAAGAAGGTTGCCTTAGTTTTCGTTGGCCCCGAAGCACCTCTTTGTGCTGGCTTGGCAGATGCCTTGAATCCCAAAGGCGGAATGGTGGTGATGGACATCCAGTGGGGAAAAATGGAAAAATGGTTGTAGACACTGGAATGGATGTCCACTATGGTTTGGATTCCAGCTTTCCACTTTTGGTGGTTTGCAGTTGGTTCATCCTCTCTATTAAAATATGTTGAAAGATGTTGAAATCGGACTTTGATTGGGCAAACCCATCTGGAAACTTTTCAGTGATGGCTCTGCAAGCAATTGGACATTCCATTTTCAGCTCCCAGGTGTGCCGTGCTTTGGACCGAGCAAGCTAGCAGCCGAACTGGAGGCGCCATGGAGCATGGAGCCATGATGAGCCATGGGACGGATGATGTTGTCATATGCTGCGCCCCTCCATTGACAGCTCTCCTTTGCTGTCCACCTAGTTGCCACCAGTTTCAGTTTAGTTTCAGTTTGTGCAAGGCCTCCAAAGCCTTTAGCAAGGACTTCTTTGCCAAATACAAGCTTCCAACCGCCAGCTACAGGCAGAGTCACCGCAGCAGCTTTGTCAGTGGGTAACACCAGGCTAGTTCTTTCTGAGATTAGTTGCGAGTTAGGACAAATATAATATGCAATTGGTGGGCCGTAGCATGCCTTCATTTATCTTCAAAGCTCTTGCTGTTGGCTCCAGACGAGGACTTTCAAGACGGGCGAGCATGAAGCCGCACTGAAATATGTCGAGGACAACTCCCCTGTTGCTGCGGTGCTGTGACAGTGTTCGACCACCGAACTGCTCTTGGCAAAACGTCTTCCAGCAAGAGCCATCAATCAACAGATCTTCAAGAACCAACTTGAACAAACCAACCATGATAACATCATACAACCATGATCATCGATTGCGGATGAATTATCTCCGAGAATTCCCAGTGTTTTCTCCATTTTTGGATCGCCGGGTCGTAGGAGGAATACCTGGCGGGTCGTGAGTTGGTGGTGAAGGCCAGTGGCCTGGCGGCGGGCAAAGGTGTGCTGATGCCGCAGTCCATGGCGGAAGCGAAGGAGGCGGTGCAGGAAGTTATGGCAACCTGAATGGAAAGCAAGGATGTTGGTGGATATATATATAATATAAGGTATAGTTTAAGTAGTAACTATATTGTCAATGATGATATATGTGACACAAATGGACAACTAATTGACAGGGAATGAGGATTCACCCCAATTACTAGGGGATGATGGGGATAGGGATGGGTGATTATTAGTAATAACCCCCTGGGCTGTTGATTCATTGGATACCACTTAATTTAAGTTTGGGGAATTTCTCCCAATGATTGTAGAATTCACTCCAAGGATGATCGGGGCTAACATCTTTCTGGGAATGGGGATATCAAGCGGGGAGGAGGATGGGGGAGGAATGGAACATGTGAAGGATGTCTGAAGGATATGGGACGCTGGGGTAAAGTTGGGGAGACTTCTGATGAATATGATGAGACATGAAGTACTTAAATAGTTACGTGATGCTACAGTACATTGTAGCTACATCACAGATGGCAACATCGTCCATGGATAGAACGCATTGTCTTCATACTTACGTTCATGATCTATCATGTGTTATCCACTATCAACGCATTCCATGAATTCCATGCATTCCATGCATTCCATGCATTTCATGCATTCCATTTGGTCCGTGTTTGGTCTGTGGATGTGCTGTGGGGTTGGAGACCTTCCCCACTGTCTGGACCGGCACCCAGGTGAAGAAGGTCTTTGGGGCGGCTGGCGATGAGTTGGTAGTAGAACAACTGCTGATCGGAGAAGAGTTTCTCGTAAAGGAGATGGTGCTGAGCAAATATCACGAACATTTTATGAAGATGTCAGGAATATATTCCTAGAACTTTCTTTCTATTTCGTTTTACTTTGGGTTGCAATTGTGCAATGTGACGATGAAATCATCGGCAACATATTTACTCATATTTGCAATCCTCTATGTACGTGTTTGACCCAGGTGTAGCTGCATGGCTTTTTCAGATGGCCAAACTGCTGCGATGATGGTTGCAGCGCAGGCTTCTCAGGGGCCAACTGCAGACCTGTCTACCCGTTGGTACACCATGAAACACGGCATAAGATACCACACAACCAATATGGTTGCGCTGTCTTTGGTCTTGATTCTTGTGGGAGAAACCAATGGTTGGAGTATGCAACCAATTTTCCAGTCCGAGCCTGTTTTACTGCATGTGTTTTTTTGTAAGTTGACACCTTGATTTGCTTGTAAGATTGAATACACATCAGCTGGTGACCGTCAGTTACAGCTTCGAAGATCGAGTGTTTTCAGGACCACAAGCGAGTCGATGACAACGATCAGGGGCCAAACACTGGTGGCATGGGCGCCTATGCCCCCGCCCCATGTCTCACAGATGACTTGAAGCCTCAAGTCACGGAGGCGGGGGTAGGCTAGCGGCTACCCCTCCAGCGGTTCATGGTTTGTCACAGTTTGTCACCAGTTTGTCCCCATTGAATCCCGATATCTGTCAACTCCAGGTGCTGCAGCGAACTGTGGAGGCCCTGGCTGCTGAAGGGCGAAAGTACATTGGAGTGTTGTACGGTGGCTTCATGCTCACCAAGGCACAACTTGAGAGTTGCCACTTCTTGGCAGTTCTTGGCGAGTCATGACGGGGGCCATCCTTGTCCTTGATAGTTTAGAGATGTTTAGAGTGTGTGCTAAAGAGATTGCTCTTGTAATTCGTGGAATCAGTACTGCTGGAAAGATCTGAAAGATCTGAAGATGCTTGTTCCGGCTTTCTGATTTTTGGTTTTGTCATGTTTTGTTTAAAAAGTAATTTGGAGCTCCTGACCGTGCGAAGGATGGGCCAATGCTTCTGGAGTACAACTGCCGTTTTGGTGACCCTGAGACTCAGGCGCACAGTTTCTTTGGTAATTACTGCGACCCGCTGCAACCAGAACGAAACTTGGACACATTCAGGACCCAGATTGTGCAACAATGAGCTGCTAGCATGAGCTGCTGGCTTACGGCCTAATCATCGTATAATCGTAGTATAATCATAGTATCAATAATTGTAATAGTCCTGTAATAGTCATAATTAGTGCACTTGCCACTCAGTGCCACTCAGTGCCACTGATGCCATGCGATGCCATTGCCACTTCCAGCCTCACCAGGTCTTGTTGCCGTTGCTCGATTCGGACCTGTTCGATGTGGCTTTGGGCTGCGCTGAGGGCAATCTGAAAGCTCGTGTGCCTGAGGTCAGCTATGGCTATGGCGATGAACTCACCGAACTCACCAGACTCACCAGGGCCATGGAAACATCTGATATGTTGGCAGCAATAGGCAATAGAAAAAACATGAAAAAACATCTCCAACATATCCCATGAGATGGAAACACACATCAGCAATGACCCATGGATCCCATGGTAAAGTGCAACAATCGGCTTTGAGGTGAGATGGAAACCTGGAGCCGCGGCCACTGTGGTTTGCGCTGCCAAGGGCTATCCTGGATCATACCCCAAAGGTTTCTTGGCATTACAAGAGTCTTCAAAAAGACCAAAACGACAAAGATAAAACATTTCAAAAACATGATGATAACATTTAATCATTTAATAACAATGATGATCACCATCACTATCACCATCACCATTTATCGTCATCATCAGCTCATATTTGGACAACAGTCGGAGCGCTGAGGTTTGCCCATCAGTGGCGTGGCCGAAGCCGATACTGTGGAAGGCGTCAAGGTTTACCATGCAGGAACCAAGCAGAATGAGTCTTCCTTGGTGACTAGTGGAGGCTGGGCCCACGGGGGAGTGTAATGTGCGGGAGGTGGCCATGTCAGTGCAATGATTCTGGTGGAGCAAATGTGACAAGCCTGTGGTGAACTTGAAGGTTTCAACATCAGATACATGAAAGCAAACTACATTAGCTAGCTGGGCTTGCCATGCAGTCAACATCTATGAGTCATTCTTCCCATTCGAGCGTCCGAGAGACAAATCAGCCATGTTGCTAAGACTCAAGATCTGTGAGAACTACCCAGACGCTCTTGCTGTCTGCGTTTGATACCTTTTGCGTAGCAATAGCCGTTTCAAAAATGTGAAAGTGATGAAGTACCACAGTTTTCTGAACATCTTCATTGTGACTCAGCCAGATTTTGCCTGTATCCCACTGCTGTGCACAGGTCGAGTTTTGGCTGTGACCGGCCAAGCAAATGACTTCAAAGAAGCTTTGAGAAGAGCATATGAGGCAGTTTCAAAGATCAGCTTTGATCCTCCTGGCAGCAGCAGCTGCTTGGCAGTCCAACAGGTAGAGGCTTTGCTTTCTCCACTCTCTCTCTCTCTCTCTCTCCCCTCTTGCAGGCAGCCATTTGTGTATTTCATGTCTGTTCCGAGACAGTCCATGTTATTCCATCCAGTTTTCTTGTCTCGTGCCTTTATCAGTTTATCAGATTTTCACTTCAAAATGCCATGGAAATTCCACAGCTCACCTGCATTTTAGGTTCCAACATGCATTTCCGTCGGGATATTGGCCACAAGGTCGACTGGACGGGTGAAGATGTAGGGCAGCCCCTTTTTTCGGGTGATCCATGGATGCCATTCTGTCGATGTCCATGGGTTTACGCTGTTTCAATACCACCTGATTCAGATATATTCAGATAAGAATGCAGGGTTTGAGATCCAGGGTGTTTTGCCAAGGTTTGTGTTTGATCGACAATCTACTTTGTTGATACACTGAAGATAAAATATGAAGAAATCTTGATTTACCGCTTGATTTCCCGGGCTATGGCCTGATTTCCTGTTTCGATGCAAAAATAAACACCTTTTTTAATATAATAATTTTGGTTTAGTAGATAGGCGTGTTTTTAGGAACAAATGAATTCCCACCTTGCCTTTGACAGCTCGTCCAGCCGAAGTTTCAAAGCACGGGCAAAAGGGGCCCAGAAATGCGACCAGAAGCCGAGAAGCCGAGAAGCCCGACACAAGCCGAGAAGCCGAGAAGCCGAGAAGCCGCGAAGCCGCGAAGTACGACACAAGCCGAG
>Ga0126342_10009213_pt1 | contig 17694 bp, 14 predicted proteins | sample Cyp1metagenome_FD_92528 | JGI IMG/M metagenome (GOLD analysis project Ga0126342, IMG submission 92528) | Coral microbial communities from Lord Howe Island, Old Settlement Bay, Australia - Cyphastrea 1 metagenome | ecosystem: Host-associated > Invertebrates > Cnidaria > Coral ... | reverse complement strand
TATATATATCATTATATATATATATCATTATATATATATCATTATATATATATCATTATATATATATCATTATATGCCAAGTATACAAAATTCACTAATTCAGCAATTTATTGTGACATACTAAACGGGACCATGGTGACTTCACACCAAAAATCTGGGTTATAAACCTGCAACTATGGCGATAAGTACCCTTTAAGTAGAACTGTATCCTCAAGTAAAAAAAATATATATATATATACATGCATATTACTCACATACATATGTCAATGTGGTGAATAATCCAAATGGATATATTCCAGATAAAAGTGGGTTCTACTAAGGTTTTTGCCCACTTCGAATCCCGCAAGGCACTTGTGGCGCAGGAGCTCCGCAGGCAGCAACATCAGCACCAGAAATGGTGATAAATGGGCTTATAACATTTATAATATCTTATAACTGCCCAGAACTGAAGGGTAACCGATCCTGAGTCAGGACTTTTTTTCAGATACCTAGACACTCGTACCTGGTACCCTAAAAGTTGTCTACGATCACCAGATTTATGCGCCCATCGGAGGCCAAAAAATGTGCCAATCTTTGTGGGTAAAAAATCACGTCGCAGTGATCCAAGATCTTTGCCTCAAAAATGGGGAGAACGGGAGCAAGAATGGAAGCAGGTCTTATCCTGATGGGTGTCAGAATCATTACCCATACAGTCCATGGTGCTGGCATACTATAGAAGTTTATGCACATACACCAGTCTCATGCATAATCTGAGCTCATAGGGATACCTGTTGATCGCGATACATGATGATACCCCAGGGTAATCAGTTGTGGTAGTGGAACTCCCATGTTAGTAGGAACACCATCTACAAATTGGGAGGTTTTTTTCAATTGCCGGGTTGGATGAGAGGGTAAATCCCCATGAATCTTCACGATTATTTGTTGATCTCTTGTTTTTCTATTGAGTTAAAACCTATGATCAACACTAGTTGAACCCATGTTCAACCCATGTTTTTCATGGATTTCTAATTGAATCTCCATATTTACTGGATGAAATTCCCATGGCATTCCCATCAGACGTGAGAAATTCGCGGGTTGTAATTCACCACTTCGACAGGCACCCGAGATGGAGAGCCAGGCGGGGCAATGTCCAAATAGATCCTGGGTCATTATCACAGTACTTAGATGGTATATACTATGGATACCCAATATAAGGCAATATATACAGATAATATATATATATATATATATTACATATTATATTATATATATATTATAGAACAGGATATATAGTTTGGGACTGAAATCCAGTTACTGAACTGATTTTTGTGACTTTTTGCCGTCCCCCTAAACGTGGGATGATTCGAGCCACGCCGCAGGAAACGGACTACACCATCCACGTGGCAGACTCCTGTGCCAGCACAGAGGGCTCCAGCGTCGTGCAGGTAATCAGGGCACGAAGGGTGTCGGGGGGGTCTGGATTTGTGTAGTTACCCTCTGGTAAACTAACAAAAAGCTATGGAAAATCACCATTTTTAATGGGAAAATCCACTATTTCTATGGTCATTTTCAATAGCTATTTTGACATAACCAGAGGGTAGGCACAAATCCGAAAAATCTGCAGGTGGCGTCTCCCAGAATCTTCATGACGACGATGATGATGAATTCAGATGGATCTGAAATGGGGTCCAATGGGCCAATGGGGATGGTTTTCCACAACAAAACATCAGTCCAAATGATGGCTAGACCATAAGGGACGCCATCCCAACATGGACATGCACTCATAGCAGCATACCCCAACTGAACTCGGGTGGAAGTTTCGAAAACAATTCGTAGTAGTTTTTAGAAAAAGAAGGACCTGTGGCAATGTTTACTTGCTGACGTCAGTGTTTGGTTGGATTGATCAATGAGTATCAATGAGTAACTGACTGAAGATTGAATGGCTGTACGACTGAATGTCGAATGACTGAAAGATTGACTGACTGAACCTCCCTTTTCTGAGCCATCTCTCGTTTCTTTGCAAATTTTGTCTTACTCTTAGCCAGTACTTCTGTAATTAAGCTTCTTCTCTGGATTATCTTTTCCCGGGGTCGGTTCCGAGCTATCTCTCGTGCCAGCCCCTTTTTTCTTCTGAGACGACGGTTCTTTGTTGAGTATTTTCTTGGCTGATACCATAGGATCTGGACAAATGATAGTGACCTCACAATTACCTCCAACAACTTTAAGTCAATCTGTGCTCAGATCGGATCAACTGTCCACTTGGCTGCATTTTTTCAGTTTCCAGGACAGCCGTGTACCCACCAAGCAGAGCCCCAGAACCTCAGTGACCTGGATACTTCAAGGTGCTGCAAAATGTGGATAGGCTATCCAGTGGTCAGGTCGAAGCTAAGGAGCTAAAGGTATCCATGTTCCCTATTAAATTGGGAGCTAAGGAGCTACAAAGAGTTTCCCAACCACATGTTAGTATGTGAACGGATGGATTTCAAGGCATGCATAGAGAAATATATAGCACTTGAATGCACTTGAATGACTTAAATGCCCTTGATCCAACCATTTTATTGCCTGTGACTTCTTGCCTTCTTGCTGGTAACGTTTGCCTCGCTCAGAGAGCCCACCGTCATGAAAACCACGCGACTGAGGATCTATCAAGGCATTGTTTGAACATCATCGACGAGTCCAAGGCCCAGATCAGATAGGATGTGGCTACTTGCATTGACCCCCCGAGATATAGAATACACGCAAAGGGGACAATTATATAATGGAGAGAGACTGAGATATAAATAACCAACTATCTCTAATTTGGGCCCAAAACTGTGGATTCAACCAGCAATAGTTGGAAAACCGGGATATGATGGAAATATATTTAACGGAGATAGAGGCGATATTTGGGTGTGTCCGATAATAATTATTATACGGTATACCCCACAAATAGCCTGGAACTGGGGAAACCACAACATTTTTCTATTCGAAGCACTGGAATGGGTACGGTACCCTATTTTTGGACAAGCCCTATTTTTGGGCAAATGTTGTTTATGGCTAAGCTAGTTGGAGGTTATGCCGGGTATATCTACATTTGGATGCGTAAAAAACTCATCTTACAGTTGGGGCTCTACATTGTAGGTTTCACACGGTTGACAAGTATCCTAAATTCCATTTTGATCTATTTTGTTGGTAGTGGCAGCTCTCTTTGGGTTCCATAAACACTCCAAAGACCGTGCCGGGCACACCACCATTTCAATCGGTTGGCATATCTTTACCCAGCTGGGTGACCATTTGTCAATATCTACCAAGTTCTACCGAACAAAACATCGGTTAAGCTGTATAATTACATATCAAATACATACACATTCTACCAGTTACAATTGAATTACCTGGTTAACAGTAAACAGTCTGCAGTACTGTATGTACAAATACGTTTTCAACGTGAGCTTAATTGGTTTAATTTATAGATCTTCCTTGCTTACTGGAGTTTGTGGTGTAGATACTGCATATGCATACGTGCAGCTGGATGCGTTTATATCTTATAACTGGTCGCCTCACAAAGTGATAAACATGCTTGATAAGTCCCCTCAACAAGAGACTGGCTATATACCTTCAAGTTATTGGTGGCCCTTAAATGGATTCCCCATGATCCAACACTAAAGGTAGTAAACAATATATGGTACCCTCTGGCAATTTAACATAGCTATTGAAAATGACCATAGAAATAGTGGATTTTCCCATTGAACATGGTGGATCTTCCCATAGCTTTTTGTATGTTTACCAGAGGGTATATGGATGTATATGGTATCCAACATTTATCCACTAGTTATTGTTATACCATATATCCACTATATTATCCAACATTTATCCAACATTTATCCAACTATTCCACTAGTTATTGGAGATCTCCAACTATATCCCACCAGGAATGGGGCGAGATGTCCAGCACCTTGGACGACGACAGCCGTGACCGTGCTTCGCGCAGCCGCGATGAGAAGGCGGAGAAAGGCGGGCGGAGTCCCCGCGCCGCACAAATTGAGGTGTCCCGGGGGTGTCCAGGGTGGGGTGAGGAGCTTGGGATGGGGGAAAACATGGGAAAACATGACGGAAACTGTGGGTTTCAATGAGTTTTACCCTCTGGTAATTTAACATAACTGATGGGAAAATCACCATTTTTAATGGGAAAATCAACTATTAATGGCCATTTTCAATAGCTACGTTAAATTACCAGAGGGTAGTTGTAAGAACGGACACACATGGAGGTTTTTCAGAAGATTTGACCATGAAACAATTCGGAACAGGATTTTCATCATGAAACATGGATGTAGTCCAGGTAAGCCTTTGGTTTTTATAGTCTGGGTATCATTTCATCGAATGCGGGAGATACCAATGATTTGGTATTTGCTGGTTGGATGGTTTTCTGAAGTTTAATGGGTTGTTTGCCATTTCGATAGGGATATATTAAACATTATTAAACAGACGACAAGCTCAAAATCAGGTCTTTTCAAGAAAAGAACTCACAGATTTTTCAGATTCTCCCCTTGTCAGGTTGGATTGCCACAAGGTCCTCCAATTTTTTGCTGTTGGGATTGGACCCAAGTTTTTTGTTTGTGCTATCCGCCTTTTTTCAACAAAGACATGTGACTTGGTGACTTGGTCTGGAACCATGCTATATTAATGCTACGGAGGGAAGGGTTTGAACTCCTTGGCGGAAGAGTTTTGTGATGTTTTGATTATCATTGTTTGAAGATTGTAAACCAGTAAAGTTCAGATTCCTGTGGAACATGGTTGGATTCGCGAAGACCCAGGTCTGACTAGATAGATAAAGATTTGGTGACGTCGAAGATATTTGCCTTAGCCTTAGACCATCTTGAACCCTTCTGGTTGGCGCATTGAACATGTTTGAAACATGACCTGGGATCATGATGCCAAATCGCCCAGCATTTTTGGGATGGGTTGAAACCACCAACCAGCCTTCAAACGCAAGGCCCTTGTTGGGCCATCGCAGGTGAACAGCGGGGCTTCGGTGAATCATATTGATCCCAACTTGGTGTCGCTTGGATTGGAAATGCATGGACATTTGGGTCTCTGGAAACATGGCTGGATAAACGGCTAAAAACCATGCAAAACCATGCAAAACCCGTATTGTTTGATTTCTTTTCATGGGAATCACTTCTTTGTCCTTTGCTAGAATTGGATTACACCGTGGGGTAAAAGCAGTTGAACATCGTCAGTTTGGTAGGTATATGTTCGAATTGGACATGCCGGAAACTCGCTTAAAATCTTTAAGCAGGTTGGAATCCTACTTTTTGGATTTATATAACATGACTAATCTGAAGACGGTTCCGGCCCTGTGAACTTTGGGGTTCTGGGGACGAGTTCGACGGGTACCACATGGAGGGCGATGGCGAAGAAGCCAATGTTGGTTGGCGATTTGTAGAGCTGAAATCCCAAACTGGTGCTTTCAAATCTGTTCTAATTTTTCATTCGTGGGATGACATATTTGAATCGTACTTTTTGGTTCGTATATTTGGTTCGTGCTAAGCTTGTATATTGGTCATTTGCTGGTGACATTTGACATCCCATGTTTTCCTTTGTTGTATAATCTCAAAATATCTCAGATAAATTTCACCGACATTTCTGCGCTCTATCAAACATTATTAAACATGTTACGGTTGCCCACCCGAATCTGGATTCAACTTTGTGTTGTGTACACCTGCTTGGCGGTTTCAATTCGAACATTTTTCATTTTTCTATTCCACCTCTCTCTAGAACTCTCTGTCTGAACCATGAAACTTATCAAATGATTTACATTTCTTTTCACATATGTTTTATATACGTATTTACTATAGACATGTTATGATTATATACTGTACACATGTCTATGTATGTATATATATATATATATATTGGGACAGGTGTCTCACCCACCAAGCTGTAGCAGTAGCATCCCTGTTAGATGCTGCCCCTGGCGACAGCTAGGCGTTGTGGCAACTGGTGTCTCTTTTTTTTGGAGATGTGGATCAGCACAGGATGTTCCTTGGCGACACTGGATATATGGGGATAGAACAGATCGTCGGATGAAAGAGGGGATAGATCCCATACGAAGCAGTTGAACAAGTAAAACAAATAGGCACATTGATGCACCTGTGAACTCTTGTCATTTCTCGGTTGGTTTTTGTTACTTGTTGTTGCATATTTTTAGATATTTTTACATGTTTTTACGGTAGACCACGTGTGTTGATGTGTCTAATGCTGCTTCCCGTGCCAATGAAGCCTGCTAGACACCAAAACGTATGGCCTTAGAAGGTAGCTAACACACACACAGGCAGTTGATCTATGTAAGGCTCATGTAAGGGAATGAACCGTAAAGACATGGCCGACAATATGGCATAGTACCACGACTCTGGGTACCTGAGCAGGCCATACATGGTTAAGTTCAGCAATAACGGTTGTTATCATGTACTGTATTAACCAAGAAAACATAGGTCTGTAACCAAGAAACACTCTGGGCTTCATCAACCGACATGGCGTTGCAAGAAGAATTGTTCCATAACTCTGCATAACTGATAACGAGGCAGGTCACTGTTTTAGGTAGGTCACTGTTTGCTTGCGGTGACAACCACCAACAACCACCACTATCTGCCATTAGCCCGTTCTGGGGAGTCTCAATCGGGAGTGCCATCATGGAATCCAAGCACCATTGCAGATTCCACCAACCCCACGAGAATCAACGTTGTAAACATGGAATTTCCATGAATTTCCATTATATGGAATTCTGAGGTCAATGCATGTTAATGAAAACACATGGATGATATGTACAGTATATGACATCCAAGAACCGTTCTATCTTTTGGGGGACCGCCATATAGTTCTATCAGCAAAGAAAAAGGAAAGACAGAAAACTTAAAACAACTTAAATCACTTGAAGCACTTCCTGGGAAAGTCACGAAAATCACAAGGCTTTTTTGTGCACCGAGGCATCCTACTATGTGCTTTCAGAAAAGATTGGTGGCGAGCCCGCACTGAAGAAACCGGGAGAGAAACAAACAACGAACACTGGCAGTTTTTTACGCAACAACCGTTTGGGGTTTAAGTTGATTTACCCTCTGGTAATTTGTTACATAACTATGGAGAGATCCACCATTTTTGATGGGTAAATCCACTATTTCGACTGGGCCATTTTCAATAGCAAACTGTTAGTTTACCAGAGGGTAAGATTTCTGTTGTAAGATTCGTGGCACCAAACACGGTGTGAAGATCTATAGACATATCTTGCTGCTTAGATTTTTTCATCACGGATACACGGCTGGGCAGATGTTAGCACCTTTTATCAACTCACAGGTCCACTGAGAAAACCAAGGGGATGACCCACAAATTGAGGGATACCCTCTGCTAATTTGTTACATAACTGATGGGAAAGATCCACCATTTTTCATGGGAAAATCCACTATTTCTATGGTCATTTTCAATAGCTATGTTAGTCATTACCAGAGGGTAACAAGAACAGGTGAAACATGGTGAAGCCAAGAAAGATGGATGACAAGAGGGAAAGCTAAGCGGATCTAATTGGGGTTCTGCAAAGCCTGGGACACGTAGGACAGACCAGTGGGCGAACTTCCTTAGCCTTGAATCATGATCCATAATCCGTGATCACGGCATCTGACTAGCCCGGGTGCATCATGCTTTATTCCCTTTTTTGCACGGAATATTCCCACTGGTTGATATTCATTGTCCATTTTCTTGGCTTAATTCATGAAGTCCGTTTTCCACATTTTTTTCTAGGAGCCCTCTTATTTGTCTTTTTTGCGGCTTTCTTGTCACCTAGGTGTCTTTGTTTCCTACTGGCACTGCCACATACCTTGCTGGTTGGAATTGAGGTCCGTGCGGTGAAAAGAAGTGGGGATGGCGGGCCAAAACCTATGATTTTCAAAAGCGAAAGTGAACATGTTAATTATTTACATATTCATTTTATTACTTTTTATGTTCATAGATTTCGATTGGATTTTCCATCTGAATTTCTGTGTCAACAAGTAGATGCACATCCAATTGCCAAAAAATGAAACATCTCAAGAGATGTCAAGATCATTTGGGCTATCTTTGTTTTTTCTTGTTCTTGGCGGCGGAATTCCAGATGAAACATATCAAAACACTCGTTGATTAGAACTCTTTGTGTGATGAATGAGTATCTCACCTTTTATCTCCTTTGATAAACAGCTAAACATCTTGTCTTACTTGTTTGTCCTGCATTTGTGGATGCTGATCCCAGTTGACAAAGATGTTTCTAGGAGATTGAAACCATCAACTAGTTGTTAGCATTGGTGAGTTGGTCATCCTCATTTGCAGTTATGTACTTCAAATTCTGAAAGCACAATGATATCCTCCCTATTTTCCGTATTATATCCCCATTATATCCCCATGATATCCCCATTATATCCCCATTATTTATAATTATATATAATTATAAGTATAATAATTATATATATATATAAGTATAATAATTTTATAAATATATATATACACACACACATAAATACCCATTGTTGTTGGTCCATGTCCCTATGTTTGTTCAACCACCGGCCGCACGGTAGAGGTGCAGTTGATCGGCCGCGACTGGGCCTTTCGGCGGAACCTCCATGCGTTGCAGGGATCCTCACGAGGGAGCCTTGGAGCTGGTGCTAGTGGGGTACACCTTGGTAAACGATCTATATAGATCTATATATACAGTATATATATATACAATCTATGATATATGATATATATATATATATATATATATTGTAACGATATCTATGTGTACAACTAGATGCGCGACTAGATGTATATCTATGTACATATGTAGAATTATCCAATGAACTAGGTAAACCTTGGTGAAGGATGGCTTTGTTTTTGGGCAGCGGAACTTGGATACTTCGAAATGTGAGGCTTTCCCATAAAACCTGAGCGGCGATAAGGATGTCACTAATGAAGAATCAGGTGACAACGATGGCAACAAAACTTCGCATTTGCTCACCATTTTGCCTGGCCCGAACTTTACACCGGACGATCAGACAATGGCAAGCTTATAATTTCGACAGCATGGGTACCAGGTAAACTGACACTTTTTGACTCCCCAAAAACCAGGTTTTGGCAAACCCATCCCCTATCAGATCGTACCAGGAAAGCGATGTTCTTCAAGAGCATCGTCTTCCTGATATTCGGTTGTTTGAGCTGCCTGCCGGTGATGCGCAGCTTGGCGTGTTGGCGAAGTTGAGAAACGGCCCGGAGGAACGTAGGTGAAACAACTTTGCTCTATCATGCTCTAGGTTTAGTCGTTCTTTACAGGAAAATATACATACTATGTCGCTTAAATGACTATATATATATACACATGTACAGTGTATATATATATATGTATATATATAATATGCTGTAATTAGTATTTGCACATACACATTCATATCAAACAAAGCCAAACATGAACTGAATTTGCAGCGTATCTAAGATCAACCACTAATGAAACCCTGCTAGTGGGTTTTGGTGGATGCAAAATACTGTAGTCGACGAAGATCCCCCAAAGTGGCTTCCAAACCATCCACGAGTACTTGATTCATCCTATTCGAATCTTTTGCAGCTCTGAGTGGGGCCCATTGTATGAAAAAAATATACTGCACATAGAATATTAGACGTTATTACAGGAATGACGATTTCAATATATTACAATCTATATTTTCACATTAGATTACATTAATCACATTACATTACTTTGCATTACATACATACATTACAACACACACACATATATATATATATATGATAGAGGTTATATATACATATATAGAACATGTATAGAACTATGATAGAACGATATATAACTTGCCTATACACTTCCTCAGCATCCCACAGGCCCTGGTGACCTCCGTAGCTTTCCGTCGCCGAGGTGCCAGGCAGTGTTGGAAGCAGCGCGGCATGCGGGCCTCGTTGGTCGACGAGATCGAAACTCCCGCGGGGGAAGGGTTACATGAGAGTGCTCGCTTCGACAGTCATGCTGCTGGGACGGAAGGGTTTTCTCTGAAACCTGAAAGGGTAACATGTTACATGAAACGTTATAGGGTAACATGATTGGGGGTAACAAGATGTTTGTAGGGTTTTCAGAAACATCTATGAATCTTGGATTGATTTCTTTGACATTTCTGTTGAAAAACCATGCCAACAGATGGAGATTTGAAGATCTGTGGGCACGAATCCAACCGATGCGCAGCTTGGGGGAGGGCAACAGCCTGTGGGAAGTCTCAGAGAAACCAGTTGTGTCCAGTGCCAAATATATGGTCTGGGTCTGGGTAGTTATGGATAAATTTGGATCATTTGTTGTTGATGGCTATCGATTTTGGATATTGGTGTTAGTTGTTTCTTTCCACACATTATATTATCGCGACACATGCGTTAATCTCAGTTCCACGTGTGTCATCCGCTTTTGAAGAAAATCTGGACGATCCCTGCGCTTATCCAAGTGCTTAGACACCTGTAGCAACTGGTTGACGTAACTCTTTCGCCAGATGGATAATTATGATCTACATACCAACTTTAGAATTGCATGTGGAGTTATAGTAATACATTGAATGATCATAATATGGGTATGGGTCAATACCTATAGATAGCATTTTTAGTGGGATATTCACATCCATAAATCCCAGCTATGACTTGGGGTTCACAAAAGGTACCAGGGTTTTGACCCATCCCCATATGTATATAATATGTATAAATCATCCCCTTCATTCATCCAAACTTCGGGACATCTTGGGACCAGCCTACTACCCTCTGGTAAACTGTCAACTGATGGAAAGATCCACCATTTTTCATGGGAAAAATGGGAAAATTCCACTATTTCTATGGCCATTTTCAATAGCTATTTTGACATAACCAGAGGGTAAAAGCCCAGGTGATGTTTGTCACCAACGTGCCTCGCATCATTGTGCTGCTCTATGCATCCACAAGTTTCTCGGACACCATTGTGAACTTCACTGACCTGTTCGGAATTAAAGCATTTAGCTATGCCTTCGCGTTAAAAGTCACATGATTTACATTGATTTACTGTATATGAGATTCATAGATCGATATAGATTTCGAAGATTTTTATAAGGTGTGTCTCTCAGTTTTTGTTTTGCACCACGGTAAAAAAATACCATCCAGAAATCCAACATGGCAATGAGTTAAATAGCCATATTGTTGACATGGGAACAATTCATTCATCAATGGGTATCAAGGGGAACATATTCCAGTTTAGATTACTCAATGGGGTATCTATCCAGAAGCTCCAAAAAAAGGGGTCCCCAAAGTTGGATGATGTTGATGTGGACTGCATCTTTTTCGGGCCCCATTTTTGGTCGATATGTTCGATCAATAGATCCTTTTGTTGCAATAAAGCATGACATATTTTCGACATCATCAATCTTCCATTTAGGTATGGAATCTTAGGATACCTTCTAGTAGTTTACGCCGCCGAATTATACACATAAAAAGCTGACGTAGTCTATACATATGTGTGTGATACAGAAACATGTGCACAAGTGTTACGCCTATACACATACTTGTATACATATATATATATGTATATTATATATATACATATTATACACACTTTACGTTACCTTGCCTTACCTTGCCTTACCTTACCTTGTCTTGCCCTCCGTTGCGTTACGTTGCATTGCCTTACATTACATTTAATCTATGTTGCGTTGCATTACTGCATTGCTGCATTACTGCATTGCTGCATTACTGCATTACATTATTACATTACATCACATCACATCACATCACATTACATATATACATACGTATGTGTATATATATGTATACACAAACAGGTACAGTAGATCTCTCTCTCTATATATATACACATATAAATGGTACCCGTTCAAGACCAACCTTTTCCGACCTTGCCACTTTTTCACATCCCTCGCACTCAGCACCGTCCCAGGTTTGGTGTATACAGAGCTGGAACTCTCCGTGCTGCTGTCCATGGCCTTCCTGTCATTGCTGAACGTGTTGCAGGCAGCGGTGGTGACCGGGTACGTGGCAAGATGGTGGGAGCCAGTGAACATGTTGATATATAATTATATAATATATAAATTCGGTTTAATACAATTTTAGTGGCGTTTTAAGATGTATTAAAGGCTGTTCTAATGGAGTCTTTCATGGGGTTTCATGGGGTTTTATCATGTTCCATTTTGTTCCATCAGTTTTTCTACACGACAAATTCCGGCGACCTGAAATTGTTGAGATCCGTTTCGCAGCCTTGCCACATCACTTTGTCCTGATTCTATGTTCTATGGTTCCCTTATCATAAGCCTTGGAGAAGGATATATAAAGTATATAGCCATGATAGCCATGTATTTTTGGTCGCCACACATCACTTGTTGGTGGTGAAATTCGATGTGGCCCGGAGAGGAAATGTAAGGAAATGTAAGGAAATGTAAGGAAATGTAAGGAAATGTAAGGAAGCCTGTCCGTACAGGGTATAGCCCCAGTTTCAAAGGGCTTGATCTGCAGAAACAGAACTGGTTCATTCCGCGGGAGAAACTTTTTGGAAGGTCATTTTTAATTGCCATGAATTCAAGAATACAATAACCTTCTAGAAACAAGCATAAATGAACCCGTTATTTGCGGAAGACAATCTCCTGCTATGTAAACATCAACCTTTCGCAAGGTATCTATGGCTAGTCACAAGTAGATGGCTGTACCAGGCAGCCGTAAACTTCGATTACTACGCTTCCAAGTGGATCCGTGGGGTACTCAGCTTGCTGCTGGGGAACAGCAGTGTGCACCGCTTGGGACTTATGCCCGAACCCCTCAATGAAGGCCCTCTACAATAGAAAAACCACCAAGTGCATGCCTTCAGATAATTACATACTTAGGACTTCGGCCTATTTGGGAGACATGTGTGGATAGGCGTCCCCATGGTGTTTAACAACCCCGGGTGTATGCCTTAACATGCTTTAGTTTTTTTTTGACATGACTATGCACACGTGTCCTGATGGGGGTTGGGAAGATTTAGGGATCGAAAAGTGTGCTGCCGGTGATCTAGAAACTACCCTTCTACTGTACATGTTGCGTCCCCATGGTGTTTTAGACCTGGTTGCACGGCCTTGTTTGCCTTCCTGCACGACGTCCCACGCAGTTTTCACCTTGGTTCTACAATGTTCGACACATGCACTGAATTTTAGGTCCCGGAGTACAATTTCCAACTTTCAAGACGATGATCCGCAGGTTGGGGTATATGCAGTCCACATATTTAAAACATGTTAAAGCCCAATCTCCTGCCCGTGAAAATCGCTGACCCCCAAAGTAGGTGATTCAGAATCCCAGCTGCGAAACTTTCTCCGCCACCTTGCTCTGAGGTGCACAGTATGAGACCTTGACATCTGAAGGTTTCCCCTTCCAATTTCAAGCATCTTGGCTGAATCATGATATCTACTGTATATATATAATATAATCTTATGCCGTGGTATCCGAAAACAAATCCAGAACATGCAATTGCAAATTATATCAGGGTGTTTCAAATTGATATAACATGTACAGGGTGTGAATGTGCTTCGCGTTCCATGATGTGGATTTCTTAGCCAGTTCCCTGTTCAAGGTTGGTTTACGGTATATACTGTGTACAGCATATTTTGGACAAACCCATGGTGATATTCAGTTTTTGACAGTCGCTTCACACGGCTAAAAAGATCTCTTCCGTGGCCCGTCCTCAACATCCATCTCGCGGGAAAATCCTGGGATCTTATGAATGGTGGTATGACCATCATGGTATGACCCAATTAATGGATTAGTCTAATACCATGATGATCATACCCATTAGGTGGTATGACCATTAATGGTGGTATGACCCAATTAATGGTGGTATGACTTAACCGGACTTTACCGGACTTTGGACCATGTCCTCAAGTGACGGTTTTTCTTTGAACAGGTGCTGCACTACGCCTATCGTCTTTGTGAAATCGCTCTGCGCATCTTGACGTTGCTCCTGGTGACCGAAGCTCTCAGGTCTGGAGGGGATGTCTACCGCCGATCCAACTGCAAGTCATAAATGGTTTTACAGCTACCTGGATCAGATTATATTATATATATCGTTGAATATATAGTAACTGTATGTGCATATATATATATATACATATATATATATACACACACATATATATATATATATACATATTTATGCCAGGTGTAACGAGGTGCTACCCATTTTCAAACCTTCAGGGATCTTCGCAATCGAGAAAATTGCCATGATTGCAGAAATGCATCGCCAAGGAAATCGATTTGGGTATTTATACATATAAATCGTCCAGAGATATCCAGATAGTTCACACCTGCAAGTTCAAGTTGTGACCACTCTTTGCTTGTTCAGTGACCATGTGTTAAGTGACTCCAAACATAAAAAGCATAAAATCACTTGATATTTATTTGGCCCAAACCATCAAAGTACTGATTGTTTCACCAATTGATGGTGGTTGATCTTGCCTATCCTTTTTCGGGCTGCGGCCTCGCCTCAAACCCGAGATGGTTCAATCATTTTAATGCTGTATTTCTCACCAAAGACAGATGGATGGAGAGACCTCTTTTTTCTCGTGGAACACTTACACTCTGGCACTGTCCTATCGTCTAGCTACCATTGGCTCTTCACAAACCCTCTGAATTTGATGGTAGTGTATTAAGATGATATGGAACTGCGAAAGTTTTATGTAGACGACCTTGAATGATCATGGTACAACAAGCATAGGTGTGTATTATGAAATATATGAAATATTGTATATAGATATGATATGGAGGGGGCGTAACTATACATCTCGATTCTTCATATCACTCATGTTGGCAATGTCATCTCCCAAATCATGCCAGCATGGCATGGAGACCTCTGCAGGTTTCACGTTTGGGTGGCTGTGCTCTACCTGTGTTTGGACTATCTCCTGAGCACAGCAGCACTCTGCTTCGTCACGGCCAAACAGGCCCCTGGATCGAGGCGTGACAGCAGTGGTGAAGCTTCCTGGGTTTGTTTAGTGGGTTCAATTACTTTAAACATATGGCAGTGTGTCAAAACCAATAGTACCCCTTCTGTTCACATCAAAATAGCTGGGATTTATGGATGTTCATTCCCCTAAAAATGGTATTAATAGGTATTGATCCATACCCATATCTTTTGCTATAACTTGGAACCCAAACTAACGAGGTAAAACTTGAGGTTTTTGCGCGTGTCAAGAATTAGCCATGCTTTCAAGGGAATTCCAGAAGTAGCTTTGTCATGCACACATGGCGAATTTACTGCCAACTTACAGTACAGTAACATATGACCAGAAAGAAGTGGGGAAGATGTTTCTCTCAACAGTGAGATTTTGGGGAAAATCTACAAACCAGATGTTAGGGAGCAAACTGAGCAAACAAGTGGTCTCAAGTGCCTTGGCGTCAATCAAAACGAAGTTGTTGGCAACCACAATTTTCCCAGTAGTCCATGGTGGCACCTTCCTCTTGGCAGGTTGGTGTTGATCCTTAGTACCTTGGCTCCAAGGCATGGCCACTGATGGGATTGAGGGAGGGGTTGGCTACTTGGTACCATTTTTTTCACAAACACGTAGCCGGACATTTCGGTATACCTGGAACCTAAATTTCAAATGATCCGTGGTTAGGATTCGTTTTTATCCACAAGTAGAAGGGCAACACTGGAATATATATATATGGGTCATTTTGGTTCCAGGCAGATCATAGATTTTGAACCTTCCGGGTTGCAAAAGATCCCACTTGCTAGGTGGATAGGAAGCATGGCTGGCAAGTCCACTAGATCAGTAGACTCCTGCCCCAGATTACTTTCTTCAAGTTTAAGAGTGCCAAAATGTCCCACTGGGCGCGGTTATGTTGTTTGAACCTCCAAACTGTTCCTTCGTAAAGCAACCAATTTTTAGATAGTTTTAGAGAGCAGTGTTCAAAGCAATGATTTGCTGATGATTATAGAGGATTATACTATCCAATATACTGGGGATTATAATAACCCAATAGGGGAATCCCGTTCTGAACCAACCTTTGCTTACCATTCGCCATGTCTCTAAGGTGTGTCAATCTATGTCTTCGACTGCTGCCGCTTCATTGACGAGCAGGGCCTCACTCGACAGGTCACATTGATGTTTGCGACACAGATATATAAACAACAACAAATGATCAAATGAGGAATTGTCACCATTAGATAAAACGGACAAGTTACAGTATATCGATTTACATGCATGTAAACGTGATAAAACCATAACCAACAGATCTTATTCACAGCACACATATATCGATATCAAAACTCCAACGTTGCTCGTGGCAAGTACGCTCTTGCAATCAAACAAAGGTTTACTGGGAAATCCCCAATGTAGATCCATTATGATCCGTTAAGTTTGATATTTTTCCCAGCTGTAAATCTCCATGACACCGAAGGGCAGTTACAATCTGCCCATTGATCTGCCACCAACCATTGCGTCTTGAACCAGGCCAGACAAGTCTCGAACCTCTTGCGCGCGCTGCGCAGCGGTCAGAGCGCCGTCGTGCTCCCTTTGCTGTGGCCGCTTGGCGCGACGGCAAGGTACAGCAACTGCTGAAGGTGTAGATACTGTTGTGCTAAGGCCCAAGCAAGGTCGACCATGTCAAATTTTATTACATTGAAATATAGATAGAATTAGTAGGAATTTACTTCTTTTATGGTGGAGGTTGCCAGAAGTTTTTTAAAAAATGGCGCCATTTTGATAGGAGTGGATGAAATTGATGATTCATCCCAGTTATTCAAGTGATACCCTCTGGTAAACTAACATAACTATGGAAAATCACAATTTTTCATGGGAAAACTCACTATTTCTATGGCCATGTTCAATAGCTATTTTGACATAACCAGAGGGTATCCAGCGTTTTGATGCTTTTTCTTGGTGTCAAAATCGAAATTTTTCTTGGTGATCCCGGGGATCCCCAGGTGGATCCATCCTGAGCGCTCCAGTTCTTGGTTCAGTAAAATCTTTTGGCCAACCTGGGCATTGCTCCTTGGGTTGTCCGGGATCTCAGGTGGATCATCCCAGTCGGGTGGCTGTTTATAAACCTCATGGGGCGGTCCCCAGTCACGGGACAACCGTATGATCTCATATGATATCATATGATTATGTAAGATTGTGTATCAATGTGTATGATGTATGTCCCAAATTGTAGATATGTTGGATTAAGCGTGTTGGCTAGTTACACTTTTTTGGTCGTTGCCGGAGCCATTTCCGAACTTTCGGTCGGATCGTCCCAGTTTGGTGACTCGATTGAACCACCATTCGTTGTTGCTTACACCATTATATATTTGTGCTCTAAAAAGCATGGGTTTCCTGTATTGTATGATATGCATTGCTATGCTGTAAATGTTCCCTGACATCAATCCAATTTTTATAATCTATAATCAATCCCATCCCCTACGTCCCCACATTAATTACAATCATCAATACTCCCTTTTTAGGGACCCCTACGATTAGGGGGTTGGGATCAATCATCCCCCAGCGATCCCCAGTTTGAAAGGTTGGCTCTGGTGTGGCTACTTGAGAAGTGCACGCGTTCTCCGGCCGCAGATGGGGTGCCATTTTAGGGGAACATTGACCGAGTCAGCAACCAACCGAGTCAGCAACTACGAGTCAGCAACTAAAACCAACCGAGTCAGCAACTACGAACAACCGAGTCAGCAACCAAGAGTCAGCAACTAAAGCAGCC
>Ga0126342_10009212_pt1 | contig 17694 bp, 16 predicted proteins | sample Cyp1metagenome_FD_92528 | JGI IMG/M metagenome (GOLD analysis project Ga0126342, IMG submission 92528) | Coral microbial communities from Lord Howe Island, Old Settlement Bay, Australia - Cyphastrea 1 metagenome | ecosystem: Host-associated > Invertebrates > Cnidaria > Coral ... | reverse complement strand
CATGCAAATGAAGGATGGACCAGGCCTGCAGCCTGCGGCTGCCTGTGCCTGACGTTGTTTTCTGAACCGACAAGCAACTAGCTCCAAACTGCAACCTTCAACCCTCCAAAACCTTGGCCTCGCGACACCGGCCTGCGGCTGCCTGTGCTTAACATTGCTTTCCGAACCGACCAGAAACTAGCTCCAAACTGCGGCCTTCAAAACTCCAAAACGGTCGCCTCGCAACACCGAAACACCATGCCGCTGAGGGACCAGGCCTTGCTCTTGTGCGGGCTTCTTGGTCTTCCTTCTTGTATGCTGGCTTCGTCGGCTCGCCGTGACTTTCTTACTCTTATACGATGTTGTCTTTCTTGTGCTTGCTTCTTGCTCTTGCTCCTTGTGTGGTGGCTTCTTGCTTTTTCTGCTGCCTTTCTTGTTCTCACTGTGTGTGTCATGTTTCCGGTTTTCTTGTGTTTCTGGTTTTCTTGTTTCTTGTTTCTTGTTTCCTGGCCTTGTGCCTTTTGCTTTCCGGCCTTCTCGCTCTAGCTTCTGGTTTTTGCCGCTGACTTTCTACTTCTTCCTCCGTGTGTTTCGTGCTCAGGGCTCCAACAATCGATTGATCGTCCACACTTGCTGCTTGTAATGTCTTCTCTGACGCGCTCCCCCTGCCTTGGCTGGGGTTGGCGGATATATAGTGTATATTTTGTATATAGTACGGTAAAAGTACAGTCAAAATGCAGTAAAAGTACAAGTAGGTACAAGGTACCTGACGTGCCATGGCACTACATTACAGTATCCTGCAACAAGAAGTGATCAAATTCACATAATCAACAGTGGCACAGTGCCAGCTGTTCGGGCGCGCACAGTGGACTTCAAGATTATCGAGCAATTGTATCCATAATTAGATTTGTCCGGGTTGTGCTCAGGTATTCCCCGCGAAACTACACGCGTCCAATTACACGCGGATGAGCCTTTTTGCCGGATTTTCATCGGGTCTGATTGCTGCATTGACTAGTTTACCAGAAGAGCTCTCTGAGTGATACAACTCTTGATCTTAGCCGAGGAACTGAAATTCACGCCTTTCAAACTTCAGTGGATTAGAGTCATAAAAGGATTTCAAGCGGTTGTGGTACAAAGCGGCTCAAACCTGTGACAGACCTTTGTTGCTCGTTGCCTCTGGATGGCTCTGGGCCATGAAGCCGGAACTCATTTTGTCCTTCGGTGGCTTTCCGCTCTGGAAGCAGAGCTTTGTCGTGTGTGACCTTCCGCCGCAGGACTCAGGGCTAAAGCGTTTTTGACCCCAAAAATATGGTGAGCGTAACAATTGGAACTTGCATGAATTTTCCAGATACTTAAAATATATGAAATTACAATAAATTATAGTTAGAAGATGTTAGACAGGTTGCTCGCCAAATTTGGGTGCACTTAGAGATCAATGCCCATTTTTGATGACAAGTCGTCCCAAGTCGTCCCAGCCAAGAGTATGTCGAAGGCATGCCGATGGGAGAAGAGGGCACACTGGGCACACGCGAAAAATGGGGAACTCCAATGCACCCCGGGAAGAAAAGTCAAAGGACCTGAAGGACCTGACTGCTTTAGGGTTTTGGATTAAAACTCAAAACGCAATCGACACAATCCTGCTCGGTCTTGCTCCTTTGAGATATTGACCACCAGATAAGACAAATGGCTTTAACCATCTTTAACCCTGTTTTGTCGGACACCTGTGTATAGTTCCACCAGAATGCTTGGAGGAGGGACAGTAAGTAGAAGGCTTGAAATTGAAGCGCCTCTTGTGCTACACAAATCTTGGCAAAAAGTCTTGTGTTCGTGTCTTGCTGCAATGCAGCCCACCTGCCAAACAGTGGGCAATGTGCCGCATTTTCAGTTTCAGGAGGCTTTGCGTGCAGATCCGTTTGTGTTGCTGTCCACGGGCTGCCATGTCAGCTCAAAATGCGCAGCTGTTTTGATTCTATTGTACGCCCCGGAATTTGGGCATTTGTCATGTGTTGCTCCGCATTTGGCACCACTTTCAACTTCCATGACTTCTCTGGATTTCAGGGCCAAAATGAAAACATTTACAGGAAAGAACCCTTTGACTTTAAGAAGCGAGTATGTTAATTTCTTGACTTTCGGAAAGTCTCCATATTGTCTCCTTAAGTCCATATCTCGATTGGTGGCCTGGACCTCAGCGGACTCTGGTGCCGAAAAAATCGACCGCATTGGTTCGAGCTTGCCGATCTGTCCCAGCCAGAGGTTCAATATCGCATTTGGTAGGTCCAAAGAGTCCAAACTCAGTAGAGTGACTCAGCCAGTTGCCGGTATGTTTGCAAATGTGAACGTTGGCCGTCCGTGAACTTATCGTATTTTCTGAGTTCTAAAACAGGGTTGGAGGAGGCTTGTAACATACATACACCAATTATCATTCTGATCTATGCATTGGAACCTACAGCAGCAGATCAAGTGTTTGTGCATTGTTCGCTGTGCTGTTGAGAACAGCACTGATTTCCTTTCTTGAACCAATTACCCATGTATCGCAATGACGTTTTCGTCTTAAAAATCGATGATTGTGGGTGTTTGCAGGTGTATTTTGCTACTCCCAGAATGAGGCGGTCCAGCTGCGCAAATATCTAGCATCCGTCCTGCATTACAGCAGTTGTTGAAGGGAGTTGGATACATGTCTTCAGGGCACATGTTGAATGTTCCCCTGCGCACCATCGATTTTTTGGGATGATACTGGAAACAAAAAAGGGTCCTGGAAGAAAGGTCTACGTAAGATTCTTGGAAAAAAATAAGGTTCCCCTGGTCCTCTCTGTGATTGGTTGGGCTGTCTCCTGTAAGCGGATCCAGATGTGAAACAATCTCATCAAGCACAACTTTATGAATTTGGTGCCCCAAACAAGGATTGGCTCTGTGTTCAGTTTTTGGGTACGTATTGGGGCTTGACCAGTGATGGGGACATTGGCTCAGTAGTTGTGGTGACGGCCTCTTTGCTGATTCGATGTCAATGGCTTGCAGACATTCTTAATGTTTATGCGACCCACATGCAAGCTGCTTGCAGAAACAGTTGTTCTTGAACGCAAACATGTATTGCAAACATCACGGGAAAATGCTGAAGAGGTAACCGACTCCTAGACCAAACCGTCCACAGGTGCACATCCACACACTCACAGGAACTCGCAGGGATTACACACAGATTCTTCACACGGATTCTTCAATTTGTAGACGCCCCAACGACAGTGCTGCGATGGAGCTCGCGCTGGCTCAGCTGACAGCCCTGCTGCTTATTGGGTTTGGGCACTGTGCCAGTCCGTGATGCTCAGCTTGCAAAGAGATTTAGCAAATTTTAGCAATTTCCACCTTTACTAATCTTTACTGATCTGTATTACTAATCTTTATTAACCTTTACTTATCTATTTTTTAAAACCAATCTTTACTAATCTTTGTAATCTGCACTGATTTTTTACTCATCTTTACTAATCTTTATTCTTCACTAATCTTCACCTTTTTCTTCCCAATCTTTACTAGTCTTTACTAATCTTTACTCATCTTTACTAATCCGTACTAATCTTCACTAATCTTTTTATCAATTGTCTTAGGAAGTTCATGAGGGCAACTTCACTCTTTTGGTGATGGTCGGAGGTTGAAATCTCCCGGTGAGATCTAGAGGTAGCTTGAACAGATGCATAGCTTTGGGAGGGCCATAGCCCTAAGAACATTGGAGTAGCTTGTATATGAAGACGGAACACTCTGTCAAATAGAATTGCAGCGCGAAGCTTGGCTTTGAAGATGAGTTGGGGTTTTGCAAGGACAAAATCGGTACAGTGGAAGAATGTGTGAGACCTGAGGTTGGTCGGGAGATTTTAGCTTTGCTCGCTGCTGTTTGGTGGACAGCCCTCAGGAGCGCAAGTGTTGGTCGATCCGGTCTGCAAAATGATATTGTAATCATTTGCAAAAGAATTTCAACTCCAAGAAGAATTTGGGAAGTTTGGTGTTAAAGCAGGTGGTCCGTGGGAAGATCTTCCTCAAATACTCGAATACCCAAGTCCTGAAAACCTAGAGTATCTAGAGTATCTAGAGTCCTGTCTTGTGTTCAATATGTGACAGATGTGCATTTTTCCCGCTGAGCGCTGTCAGTGCTGGGGCGGAGCCTTTTCCTACGAGAGATGTTGTCGGCAGACTCCCTTGCTCTCAGCACCCGAGGCAGGAAGCCATGAGTGATACAGGACCTGGCATAGACTCGATAGACCCCTGCAAGTGGGACAGCAGTCAGAAGACAGAAGATAAGGATGTCAGGTTGCCGCCAAGCTTTTCATCCACGATTTTCACTTGAACTGTCTGAGGTTGACAGCAATGAAATGTTGTTTAACTGTATTCTCACTGCATGGCGCATCATTCTTGTTGATCGGGATGTCTAGAAAGACTTCAGAGGAGAGCAATGTTCGGAGCAGCAACTAAATGTGTTTCCAATGATTCCCAGCGTTTCCAGCTTGCAAGCCATCTTCTTTGTGATTGCTCCTTCGTCCTTTGTGATTACCTTACCTAATGATGGCTATGATCCGGTCACCTGTTTATCCCTTTGATTTGAGAGTGACTCGAAAGAGCAAGTCCGATGCCGAAAAGGTCAAAAGGTCTGCAAAGAGGGAATGGTCGGGCCCGTTCAAATTTGTTAAGGAGCAGGGCAGACAAGGGTTCGCATGCAGGAAGCTTTGTTGGATTGATTCCATGCTGTATTCTAGGGGGACTTCAGTTGTGATCTACGAAGCCAAGTTTGCTCTATTGCTTTTTAGTTCCATGAAGCTCCTGCGAATCGGTCTGCTCAAAGGCGAACGAGGTTCTCAAAAGTGGAGAGGTTTTTGCCTCCGCAGGTCGAGAGCGTCAAGAAGCTGAAGGGCGAGGTGCAAACGTGTTCAGGAAGGGTATGCTGAGACTATGAGGCTACACTTGCATTATTGGATGCGTATGCACATCATGCAAATATTTGCATGATTAAAACATGTGAACATGCATATTCCTGTAGCGATGAAAGTTTCGTCAATTCCCTGGACCGACTACTTAAATAAATACTGCATGATGCCTCACACCGCTGAGTCATAGCAGCGAGTTGTGGCGATTTTGTGGGGTGTTCAGGGAAATAGTTGCTGCTGTGTTCTGAAGCTTCCCCATCCATCAGCAGGATGGGGGCAGTTTTGTGCCCATTGAAAGAAGTGTCGTTTTCCTAGTGCCGCTGGTAGTGACCTCATAGGAAAAAATGTTTTTCTTTATCTTGGTGCTGGGGCGTTGGGTGGCGTGGGGCCAATATTTGATGCTACCGTACTGATTCTTTTTTCACATGGCATGTTTTGCTACAACACTTACAGAGGCGCGTTTGAGGCTACGCTACTGACTTTGCACACACAATTTTTTGGCACCAAGGGGAAACAACAACCCCAAGCTATCGCTATTGGGGGGAAAAAGTGCCCCAATGACTTCATATTTTTGACAACGTGTCCAATCTGGCTGGATGACACGTTGTTGTGCAAATGAGGAAGCCACATTTAAAGCAGTACATCTTCCAATGGTCCTGGAAAGTGGCCGAAACTCGAGCTGCAGAACTTTTTGGAAGCACTTGAACAAGTAACTTCTCTAACAGCAAGGTGAAGAAATAGCCGGGAAATGTTAGTTTAGGTTTAGGGGATTAAAATAAGGGTAACAAGTTGTTTCGCTGTACGAAATGACCATTTGGGAACTTTCCGCATCGGATTTCCAATCCAAAACGCATGTGCCATGCAGTACCACAAGGCATATTGGAATTCAAGCGTCCAAAGACCAAAGAACATGTATACAAAATGCAACCGTCTAGGGGCCGTTCTCCGTCGTGTTATGTTTAGGTCTCTTTCTTGTCTTGTCCAGGGATCCATGCTACCTCCATTCAAACCTTGGGATTGGAACTTGATGGTCAGGCCCTGAACTGCGGCTGTTCCAAGCCTGCATCTTGATGCACGAAGCCGGAACGTGAACAGATTTGACTTGAACGTGTATCCATATATCCATACATATCCGTATATATCCGTACATATACATACATATCAATATATACAAATAAATACATATACATATATACATATACATACATATAGGTACATATAAATACATATACAGATAAATGCATTTAAATATATTGAAATACATTTAAACACATTAACATAGAAATGCATAAATAGATATAGAAGGATATAAATGCCCATAAATTACATGTAAGTACGTTTAAATGCATAAACATAAATACAGATACATATACACACATACATACATATATTTTTATACATACATACATACATACATGCATGCATGCATGCATATATTTTTTTGTATATGTACATATTTACATATTTGCATATCTACATATTTGCATATATACATGTATATATAGATATATACATGTATACATATATACATATATTCATGTATAACTATATACACATCTATACATATATATATACATATACATATATACGTATACTTGCATGTATATACATATATATATACATATATGTATACTTGGATATATATATCTATACATTCATATATATATATACATATACAGTATACATAATATCGATACACATAAATCTGTAAGCATTTTTTCTTTTGCATTGATTGCACGATTGATTTTTACATTTTTTGTTTTACTTGAGATATGTTGTGTAGGTCCAAAAAATGATGCCCTTTTTGACCAAGGGAACCACAAACTGTTCCTGGATAGCAACACGATCATCATTTGTACTTGCATTAAATATGTATAATGTATGGCGCTTATGTCGTGAGTTTTTTGTTGCAACTGCAAAACACTTTCGTTCAGGACGAATGTCCTTTAACAGATGGTGTATTAGCAATCTTTCGAACGTGATTTGATCAGAATATGAGAGCATCATTATATATTTCTTTCATGTCGAATGATGGGATCAGCTGTTGGGTTTCATCGTTCTAGACGTGTCAGCGAGTTTTTGTTTAGAGCTGTTTGCTGCAGAGGTGGATTCACAAAGATAAAGTCCGTCATAGCTGGTGCATTGCTACATGTGTCAAGCGTGCGTGATGCATGCTTCCCGCATCGAATGCAAGAAAACGGATGTTTGTTTCATTGTTTGCCATGTGGACGTGATTTTGCAGCATGTTTGCATTTAACGGCAGAGAGACTTAGGATTTGAGCCACCCAGCCTTTGAGGGAGGTCCATTTACGTGGTGCAGCTTGGACCGACGTGCGGAGGAAGGTGGCCTTTGTTTTAGAGCTATGGGGGGGGGACCTTGTTTTGGTAAAAAAATATCGAATATTCCGAATATTGCATTGTGTTCGAAGTGAAGTACTTACAGAGCCTAAGCGAGAGTTTTATTTTGACATCGCACTTCACCTGTTATGGGTGGATGATGTGGATGACGCCCCAGGTAAGTTTTACCAAGCCATCATGCTGAATCAGGACTCCGACTGTTCGATGTGAGCCCGTACAAATATCTTCAAGTCTTGGATCCTACAAATGTTCTGTGAAATCAGTCAACTTTGAGATTCATCTGTCGGTTTTCAAGGTCAACCATAGTCTTCAGTCTTCCTGGGTCTCTTTACGTCGTTGATGTTTTGTCGCCGTTACTGTCATTCTTTGATGAGCCACATGACACGCCCAGAAAGGCAGCAGATTCAAGAATAGCTTTCCAAAGGAACTCAAATGTGAAGTCATTCCACAAATGATTAATGATTGCCTGTGATTCCTTTAAACAAATTTGTCCTCACCAACATGCAGAGTTGGGTACACGAATGGATGAAACACACATGGAAAACACAGGAATATATACACATACAGAGTCTTATGTTTTGGTCACTGCATCTACAAACATTCCTGGAAGCTTCACTTTGCACCAGTCGGGCAGCTGATTTTCTTTCCAGTAACAGCAAGGGTGGCCGAAAAAAAATCACACAGATTTCGAGTCGTTTCGAGTTCCCAATTTCTGAATTTGCTGCTTGGATCGCCAGGATTTGCGGCCTTTTTACATGCCTTTTCTAGAACTGTCAGTTGAAATGCTGGCCGCCTGCCCCTTGGGCAGCTTAGCGATGCTCCTGCTGGACGCCTCCTTGAAGATGTCTGTCAAGGCTGGCCTTGGGGCCTTGGGAGGTCCAACACGGTCCAACTGGAGATCGCGTGAAGATTCGAAGAACACGATCCGCGGTCAAGTTTTCAGATACAACAATTCATACCATATCATAAAAAATCCCGGGTGGGAAACTGTGCTAGCGGTTGAGCACGTTTTCGAAAAAAGCGCTTGCTGTTGTGGCGCCGTGCACATTTTATGATCAACTTTGCCATAAATTTTGTTGGGCAAAATCAAATTATTTTCAAGGGAAAGGCCATCGCTTCGGAACGCGACCAAACGTATCCAAACACATCGCTTCGGAACGCGGTCAAACGCATCGCTTTGTAACCCGCCTGATCATCATCATCATCATCATCATCATCAACAACTACCCGGAAGGTGGGGGGAATTCAGACTTTTGCTGTCCTGCCGTGTCTTCTTGTCCGTGTCTTCTGCTGTTCTTTGGGTTTCTTGGGGTTGGCTTGCTTCTCTCCTTTGTCCGTTGTCTTGTCTTACCGTGCTGCTTGCCCGGTTTTTTTTTCCTCGCCCTCAATTGTGCTAGCTGCTAAAACCTCGCTTGCTGTCCTTTTCTGCTCTGTCAGTCTCTGTTTGGCGGAAGTTTCCCTGAGAAGTTTAACTTGTGTGTGAAGTTTTGACTTCTCGCGTTTTTTCCTTTGCGCATGATGTGAACCCTAACCCCCCCCACCCCCCACAAAGCCCAAAAGGATCCAAAAGGTAGAGCCAGAGTGACTGTCAGGATTGGCAACGTACAGTTTGTGTGGCAGGCGTGGCAGTTGGTGACATCGACGTCCATCTTGTGTGGCAGGCGTGGCGCTTGGTGACATCGACCTTCATTTATTCCAACACCCTGAAGCGTCAACAGTCGTGAACCCTAACCCCCCCAAAAGCCTAAAAGGTAGAACCATTGTTACGAACCGTAAACCGGAAGAGCGGATGGCAGCGATGTTCTTTCCCAAAGGTTCTTGGATCACACTCCCACCAGAGTATGATGGATCTGATCACAAACCAGGCTTACAAGCACCCACGATAGCACACCGATTTTCCGTATGGCGCACGGATCGTAGATGGATGGTACAAAAGGGCAGACCGCTTGAATGGCAACGGTCGGTTACATGCAAAGACAAGTACTTGAGGCAACTGGATGATCAAACACAAAGCAAACACACGTCAAAATTCACACCGATCAAAATTTTCTCTTGCCTCAAGACTCGTTTCAGTGGCCAGATACCAGAGGCAGTAAAGAGCATACATCTCTGGATTTTGCTTGGACTGTTTCAAAGCTCGGACTCTTTTGGCGGACTGATAGGACGGATCATAAACGATTCTCCACATGCTTTCCTGAAGTGCTCGAATAAGACCTTCATGTTGCCAGGCTTTGTCAGAGCATCTGACATCTGTTGGTCACTGTTGACCCATCGTAGGTCCACCAGGGCTTGTTGCAATCTCTGCTTGATGGCCAGTAGTTCTATGGCAGTCCTCTTTTCTTCTGCAAACCTGCAGTCTCAATTTTACAAACAGCATCAAACACATTCTTCGCATCAACAATCATGCATGTTTTCCAACGACTAAAAAACAGATCCAAGTTAGCGAGGACTAAAGGTTTGGGACTCTCCAGTTCCAAGAGCGACAACTTGATAAACTCATGAAGATCCAAGGCATTGGCACACATTTGTGTCTCCGCACTAGTGGATGATCGAGCCACTCTTTTCAAACGACGGCTACTCCATGAAATCACATGAAAAGGGGTTTTACAACCACTCAGAGCTCCTTCTTCCATTAACAAGGTGATTTGACCCCCCTGTGAGCTACTATCGTGCCGCGTGGCCCAACTGGCATCAGTGAAAGTGACAAGAGTGCATTTGTTTTTCATGGGCGGAAAATAAAGACCCTGATCAAAATATTTACGATTCAAACGAATGAGTTTGTTGACCAACAACAGATCTGAAACCATTCCGCTCTCCACGCACCCTTGCAGAAGAGACACTGTTGCCAACATCCAAGGTGCCGTTTGAGTAGCCCGCCAGTTTTAAGGGTCCGAGCCGCTGTCTGATCTCAGTCCTTTCCTGAGTAGAGATTGGATCTTGAGTTTGTGCACGTCGTTCCTGAGAAAGGACAATGTCTGAGATCTCCTGGGAAAAACGTTCTTGTTTTATCTGAATCCCAAAATTCTGGTCCTGACGAATTTCACAACCACAATAAGTCAGGGTAGTTTCTGAGCATTGTCCCATGAAAGCAGCTTCATATTCAGCACCCGAACCCGTGGTAATGACATCATCCGCATGAATACCAAGATAACCAACCACCTCACCTTCATTAACAATTTTGAAAAGACACTGGTCTAATTGATGTTGAATCCAACCATCACTCCGCAGAAAGAACAAAGTGACGCATTCCACGCTTTAGGTGCATTAAGGAGGCCATAAATCGCCTTGGCAATTCGCAAAATCTGAGTTGGGGTCATTTGAAGATGAGCTCGGACTTCCGGTGGTGGCAAGCCGTAAATTTCCTCATCAAGTTCAGACCGCTCACCTTGCTAAAAGGCAGTCTTTATATCTCCGGCACACAACTGAGTTCGGTTTCTACTAGCTGCAGAGACTAAGAGATTGCGGCCCATGGTGGACAGAGTTGGGGCCTCACGAGGCAAATCTACCAGCTGCGGATCCTGGAATCCCTTGATGATAAGTCGAGACTTCGCTCGCTTACCAGAAATTTCACCAGCCGAATTAGTGTCTACTGTCCATGTATGAACCCAGCGCATTTGCATCACTCTCTCTGGAGGAATTCCATGAGACTCACAGATCCGAACAGCTTCACTGGAAACATACGAATCAATCTCCTTCTTGATCGCACGATCAAACTCCGCTTGATCCTCCTTTGAGAGTTTTCGATACACTACCTCGGCATTTTTCTTGACCTTTTGATTTACAACCCAGACCCCGCGTTGAGAGTGGATGTCACGAGGGGCAATTTGAAACTCCATTTCAACAACAGCAGCAGAACCAACCAAAGCAGCAAAATCACAACGCTGATTACCAACACCAACTTCGGAAGCAACAGTCAAGAAAGCTTGATTGAAGTTCAAAGCCTTGGCTATTCTACAACGCTGAGTTCCTACCTGCCTCTCAATTGTGCTCTGGAGCGCTGCTGCGGCGGCCTTCGACTTCATGACGGACAGGATCTCCTGGAGGACACCCTCCACCTGGTTCATGCGATGGTGCAGTCCTTCGACTTGGTCCAGACGAGAAGAGACTTGCATCAGCTCCCCTTCCAAAATCTCCAGTTTCGTGGTCTCCACCGGATCCCATTCCCCGCTCATCTCGCTCGTCAGGTCCATGGGAATCTTGGTCTCCAGGGCCTTGTCCGGGAGATGGGTGTGACGCGCGGTCTTCGCCTTGTCCCTCACGGAGCTCACTGGCATCTTTGGATGGTCGCCGCTTTCGTTGGCCTCCTACTCCTGACCTTCCACCTCCAACCTGCGGCGCAGTAGCGTAGCATCACTTGGGTGTGCAAGCAATCTGAACGTTATTGCCCCACCCCACCCCACAAAACCCAAAGCTATGGCGTAGCTGTATCATAGCATCACTTGAGTGTGCAAGTAACTTGTACGTTATTGCCCCACCCCACCCAAACCCCGAGCCATGATGTAGCTGTAGCGTAACATCACTTGAGTGTGCAAGTAACTTGTACGTTATTGCACCACCCCACCCAAATGAGGTAGCTGTATCGTAGCGTCACTTGAGCGTGCAAGTAACTTGAACGTTGTTGCCCCACCCAAGCATTTTGCATCTCTTAAGACTCTAGTTGTGGGATTTCTTGAGAGGGCAAACATGTGCAAAACGCCCTTCTAACTTCAGGGGCTGTGAGCTCAGGGTCAGTTCGGCCTGGTTGCAAAACCATCTGGTGAAGCAGTGCAAAACTGTCAACATAAATGCCTTAATCAGCCTTATCTAATTTTCCAGAATGTTGTGGGCTGTTCCACAGTGCTCTCAGTTTATTGCAAACTTTGTGTCCAACTTTGTCCCACTTTTGTCTCTATTCTCTCCCACTTCGTCTACCGCTTTGTATCTCACTTTGTCTCCAACATTGTCTCCCAGCTTGTCTCCCGCTTTTTGTGCCTTCCACGATTCCACTATGTCACCCTCTTTCTCTCTCTTCTCTCTGTCTTGTTCTGTCTCTCACTTTGTCTCTCGCTTTGTCTCCCACGTTGTCTCCCAGCTTGTTTCGAAGTTTGTCTCTCGCTTTTTCTCCCACTTTGTCTCCCAGCATGTCTCATCTCCTTGTTTGTGTCTAACACTTTGTTTTCCACTTTGTTTCCCGCTTTGTCTCCTACTATGTTTCACCTTATGTCTCCCACTGTACCTCCCAGGATCTTTGTCTCCTATGTGTCTCCGACTTAGTACCCCACTTCGTCTTGCACTTTGTCTCCCAGCTTGTGTCCCACTTTATCCCCTACCTCCTTTTCCACCATGCCGCCCATTTTGTTTCTCACTTTGTGTCTCCCACTTTGTCCCCCGTTTTGCCTCCTGGTTGCCCATTTGTCGCACTTTGTCTCAAACTTTGTCTCGAGCTGTGTCTCCCACTTTATATCTTACTTTGTCTTAAACTCTTTTCCCCACTTTGCCTCCCACTGTGTCGCCCACTTTGTCTGTCAACGCAGAGAAATGTAGCCCAAACATGGACGCTAGTCGGGAACGCTCTCCCCTTGAATTTGGAACCGTCAGTGCTGCTGTTGGGTTGCAGAGCTGGGATTTGCCATCAGGTTTTTGAGGCGGTCGCTGCTTTTTTCACGGGTTTGCACACGCACACACACACTCTGCCAGGAACCACCACAGCTGGCCCAGATGCCAAGTTTCCTTCGGTGCCCAAGGGATGGAAAGGGACTAATAGCCCTTGGCTGTTTTGGACCGCCAACTGTGTTCAGTTTCGAAACAGAGGGCATTTGAAGGCAGTATATATCGCATTCAACTCTCAAAGGGGCTCTATCAAGTTTCATTTGCAGCATTTGCAAGACATTTTTTCCAAAAACTTATCCCCTCATTGTTACTATGTTGCCCCACATTGCCTTAGCATGTCTTGTGCATTTCGCATCAACTCATTTCGGTTAAGATCCCTCGACAGGGCGCAGGAGATTCTGCAACTCATCTTGGATTCTGGCGTTCCTTTGAGCCTTTTCCAAAGAAGTCGGTTTTGCCCAAGATGCGTTGGAAGTTGAAAACCAGACGATGAATTGCGAGTGAAGGGAAGAAGCAACATTTGAAAACGCACATATTTCATGTACAATACACCTCATTCTTTCCAGGGCTGAGGATTTTGCAGCTGACATCTTTTTATATTGGCGATGTCATTAGATACGTGTCCATGCTGTGAATTTGGGGTTTGTTGACCTCTCCCAGGATGGAGGTCACAACCTCCGGCTGGATGGTTTTCAATCAGGTGTCCGGGGAGGGTACCGTACTATTGGATTTTGTGCGGCTATACCTTTCATAGGAAACTAAGAAGTATGCCATACGGATCACATGATTTTTTGCTGCGATTTCGGGATGCAGATTTTACCTCTCACAACGCTGTGATTGCCCCAGAGCCCCCGAAACAGCTGGGCACAGTGCTTGGTCATTGATTTGTTTGCTGCAAATCATGAACATCCACAACAACTTTGTCACTGGAATGTAGCGGCGTCAAGCAATTTCAGCAACATGTAGGAATCCATCAACTGCATCTTGATTTGACCGGCAATGGCTAATTATGGAATCATGCTACGATTGCTCCTTTTGGACATCAGAAGCACCACCGGCACACTTTCACGGATGCTGACCCCTACAAGTAATCAATGCTTCCCATCAAGTGAACTTTGGTGAAGGGAAAGCCCTTGTTTTGACTGAGAAGAGATTTGCACACGCAGAATACCTTCACACTATTTCACACTTCCAAATTCTGCAAGGGCAATGCAGAGCAATGCAGGTAAGTGTGCTCCGTTCAGCTGCGCAGCGCCGTGGGCACGATTTGGACCTGACTGGAAGCTGTATGCAGATGCCAGCACCAGAAAGCCTCTCTGCGAGGACCCACTGTCAAGTCTGTCGGCATTTGGATTTTGCAGTCGGCAGTAAAGAGCCAGTCTGCAGGTAGATTTTGTGCTGGTTTCTACCACCACAGCCAAAGGATTTTGCAGACCATGATGGAGGGTATTAACTTCCTCCCGGTAGGCCCGGGTTCATCTAGGTTTCTTGTAGTTGTGATGTTGTGAACATGTTTGACCATAATGCTGAGAGTTTGAAATAGAAGACTTTCCTGCCATGTGTAGTCGTTAAATCGTTAGGTGGGTTTGTCAAGCTGAAGAGACAGATGTCCATGTTTAGTTCCAGTGCAGAGACGATTAAGCATGATAGTCACAGCACATGCAGCACAGTCTTGGAGGTGCAGAGTCAGTAGACACGGGCCTTGCTCTGGCAGATCCCGGACCAAAAATGTAGTGTGCTTTGGTGCATTGGTGTTTTGCGTTGCAGGTACCCCTTCGATCTTACAGCTCTTCCTAAAAGATTCTGATGCAGCTGGCGCCGCTATGTCCATGCCAACATGCCCATTGGTGGGCCCTGCAATGTATTTGTCACTTCGCGCTTAAAAAAAAAGGGTTTATGGTGAGAGATGGTTCTTATGCAGCATCATGATGACATACTGACATACTGCCATTATTGCTGCGTGAGGTTATTGGCGTATTCCAACCTTCAGCAAACTGCTCCCGATCAAGCGCAACTTTATGTTCCAGGATACGCAGCAGTGTTCCACATCCGGCTGCACATCCAGCTGCACATGGATCACACTAATGCCTCAATATTGTCTTTGTGGAACAAAATCATGTAGTATCCAGTATCCCACATATGCTTCCTAAACTGCACGAGTTCGAAGCACAAAGCGTTGCATTGTTACGACTTGAAACTGAACCTATGTGCCCATGCTTTTGTTGCTAGCGGTGACCTGGAATGGAGGTTGTAGGCTTGTCCGAATGAACCCTGTTTAGTTTTCCTTTATCTGGATTTGTCACGTGGTGAGGGGCATTGTGTTTTGTCCTGATCTACAGAAGTATCATTTGTAGGTCCTTCCTGGGTGGGTTTTCAGGATGTGAAATGTCAATTTCAAGACTTGCGTGAAGAGTAAAGATCATATCAAACCTGACATCAAGTATCGCTTTGGAAACTGAACTAAATATCTGAATAGCGACTTCAAATCAGTTTGACCTCTTCAGACCCCCATGCTCAGGAGCGCCAGCAAGTCCCAAGGACTTTAGGGAGCGGCTTGTGGTGGAGTAGGAAGCATATAGAGGTGAACGAAGCAAATTTGTTGCGCCAAGCCCCTTTTGTTGCTGGACTCATTCCTGTGTTGGTGGGCACAGAAACATCTGGGATGGCTGCCGATGCATCATGGCTTCGCTTGTTTAATCAAAGGTGATGATTGGAAAGTGCAGCCCCAGGCTTGCAAGATTTCTTTAGCCTCAGACCAGGGTAGTTCAAAACAATTATTTGCTCCTTTTTTGCCTGATTTTTTTTTTCATTTGCGCTAGTCATGTCTTGTCATTGTTGATTATGTTGTTCTTGTTGTGCTGGATGTTTGTCCATTTTTGGTTGCTTTTCATTTGCTGCTGTGCTACTTTGTCATGTTCGTAGTGCTTTGGTCCTGTGTTTTCCCTTTGTCAGTCATGTTTTTGGCATTTTTCGCTGCAGGATTGCTTCCTTAGATGTTGTTCTGTGGTCGTACCTGGTAGTTGTTTTTCTTGCTTTGTGCTTAGTATTTGTTTTTGTCCTTTTGGGCGTGTTTATGGTTCAGCCAGTCGTTTGATCATGTTTGCCTAGCATATTCCTTTGGTGTTTGTCAGCGTGATTTTCAAATATATAGAAAAAATCAAGTATGACCAACAGTAGGATTATGTATATATATATATATAATTGTATATATATATAATTGTATATATATATATACATATATGTATGTATGTATGTATGTATGTATGTATGTATGTGGGATATATATACACATACACGTATCAGAACAGAATTCTACCGTGATTAATTGCCACCAGCAACCTAACCACGGCAATGACACCATTGAGACACAAGCCAGCAAAAACACGAGAAAACCCAAGAACTGAATGAATAGAGTAATACCTGCAGCAGTGCACGGGGAAGATATGGTAATGCCAGAAAAAAGAGCACAAAGATGGAGAAAAATGGACCCAGCTGACGAACATCAATGCAAGAAAAAGGAGACAAGGGATATGTGAAGAACAAGGATGAAAGACAAAACAATGACCAAGGCAAATGACCAAACAATTTCCAAAATACCAAATCGTTATTTTGTTACTTTCCAGTCTGGGGCTACAAGAACCTTGCGTCTAGGCAAGAACAATTCCAGGGTACAACCCGCACATGGTAGCAGGATGAGGCGGAATTCATGATCAGGCTTGGAGACCAAAAATTACGCGGCTTGGCAGCTTGGTAGATTGAACATGTTGTAAGCTGTGTTTTAAAGTGCGAAGCTTGATCATGAATCATGATATATAAATATATATGTTTGTATGTATGTATGTGTATCATGTATGTCTGTATGTATGTCTGTATGGATGTATGTATGCATGGATGGATGTATGGGATGTATGGGGTGTATGGGATGTATGGGATGTATGGTATGTGGGGTATGTATGGTATGTATGGTACGTATGGTATGTATGGTATGTATGGTATGTATGGTATGTATGTAATGTATGTAATGTATGTAATGTATGTAATGTATGTAATGTATGTATTGTATGTATTGTATGTATTGTATGTATTGTATGTATGGTATGTACGGTATGTACGGTATGTACGGCATGTATGGTATGTATGGTGTTTATGGTATGTATGGTATGTATGGTTTGTATGGTATGTATGTTTTGTATGGTATGTATGTTATGTATGGTATGTATGGTATGTATGCTATGTATGCTATGTATGGTATGTATGCTATATATATGGTATGTATGCTATGTATGGAATGTATGGTAGGTATGGTATTTATCATATGTATGGTATGTTATGTTATGCAATGCTATGGTATGTTATGTTATGGTATGTCATGTATGTCATGTATGTATGTATTGTATTGTAATGTAATGTAATGTTATGTAATGTAATGTATGTATGGCATGGTATTGTATGGTATGGTATGGTATGGTATTGTATTGTATTGTATTGTGTGTATGTATGTATGTTGGTATGGTATGGTATGGTATGGTATGGTATGGTATGGTATGGTATGGTACGTATGTAAGTGTGTATGTATGTATGTATTTATGTATTTCTGTTTGTCTGTCTGTCTGTCTGGCTGGCTGTCTGGCTGTCTGTCTGTCTGTCTGTCTGTGTGTATGTATGCATGCATGCATGTATGTAATGTAACATATGTATGTATGTATGTAGACATTATATATATATCAGTATGTATGCATGTATGTATTTATGTATGTATGTATGTATGTATGTATACATTGTATATATATCAGTATGTATGCATGGATGTATGTATGTATGCATGTATGTATGCATGCATGCATGCATGCATGTATGTATGTAT
>Ga0126342_10009211_pt1 | contig 17695 bp, 15 predicted proteins | sample Cyp1metagenome_FD_92528 | JGI IMG/M metagenome (GOLD analysis project Ga0126342, IMG submission 92528) | Coral microbial communities from Lord Howe Island, Old Settlement Bay, Australia - Cyphastrea 1 metagenome | ecosystem: Host-associated > Invertebrates > Cnidaria > Coral ... | reverse complement strand
CATCCCACTTAGTAAGTGGGTTATAACCCCAGTTATAAGTGGATTAACCCTACTTATCCCATGTAAATCACTGGGGTTATAACCCACTTACGATTCGTGGGATGAGCCACCAAGTATATATATATATACATACAACATAACTTATGACTAGTCTAAAAACATCGCCCAAAATGGGGTACTGAACCGTGCCAGTTTCTAAAAGTTCAAAATCCAAAAGCTCAAAAAGTCTATGAACATTACAAAACAATACAGCTATGGGGGACGCAACCCCTGTTTCACCACCATTTCATGATATTTGATCCCAAAAAATGGACGGCCCCATTTTGAACCCATTGCCCCCGAAGCCACGCTGGGCATGTCACACTTTTTGTCCTTCCGACTTGGCCGGAGGTGGTGACGGATTTTCCTACTTTGCCACCTATCCCAACAATCAACAATTATGGCAAAAATATGGACCATATATGGACCATTGTGACATCCTGGTTTCAAGTTAGACATCCCAACATTGAAAAATGACGAACCGAACATCAGTCGAGTGGGATCATCATCCCTCAGCTGGTGGATCTCAAGCATTTCGGCCGCGCATGTGCCGAATCCTGGTGGGCAGATGAAGCCCATGGAAAGAGCTGGAAAGAGCAGGAAAGAGCTGGAAACTGCTTCCAAAATGCCAGGTGCCGAGCTCAAACCCGTAAGAAATGCATGAACATGTTATGAGTTCTTATCAAGTTGACTGCACTTCGACTCTGAATATGCAATATGTCATTCTTCAGCACAACATAGCATAACACGTCCCAACATGTCCCAACGGGCCTTGCGCATGCTGGCAAGGAAAAAATACACAGGAAAATATAGGAAAATCTAGAAAGGAACTCACATCCAAGAAATAAGTTTTAAACATGATGCTCAGTTCTAAATCTTCACATGAAATCAACTGAAATCCAATAAATCTGGATAAATTTGACCTCTCCCACAGCGTGTGTAATATGGTAAAGGTCGTTAAAGTATGTTAAAGTAGTCGATCTTGACCGTGGATTATCGCCGAGACGCTCACCGGTAAACTCATCGAACGGTGATGTTCAAGGCATCAAAGGCACTACGGCACCTCAGCAGGATGACGAGTCGCGGAAGTCTTCAGCAGGGGCTGTTGGATGATTCTCATGAGTTAGATATGTTTGCTGGTTTTGCCGATTTTGTAGGATGATTTGTTCCTGATTTTGCTGAGAGTTTTGGATAGTTCTGGATAGTTTTGGTGATTACAATGATTACAGGATTATATATATAAGTTTTAGGTTTTGCGACATTTCAGGTTGGTTGGGATTTGCATGCTGAGAAAGAGCATCCAACTCCTGGCCAGGAGTTTCGAAGTTCGGAAAGCTGAGGAAGGTGAATCACATAGGATGTAGATAATCACCCCAAAGGCATCTTGACATGACGGCCAGTGGTCGGTATAACCAAAAATCACACCCGCATCATTGACTGTTGCATAGATGTGAAGATCGAAGCAACATCCCAGACCCACAATTTTGTCCCCTTCAACTCCAAACAGAGAGAATTTTGTCCCCAAATTGATACTTTCGTTTAATTCCACAATCCTAAAAGAGAAAAGGTGATCGCAGTCGAAGCAACCAGTCACCAAACCTATTGGATCCTATCGGTATGCCACCGAACATAGCCATCTCATGTCATCCCCAACCGAACGATCCGCCTAGTCGCTGCGGCGTCAGATCACTTCTCAACCTTGTGCCTGGCTTCTCATCTGCCGGGGACAGAGACTGAATGGCCGCTATCCTGGTCCGTTGATGTCTGGTCTGTCGATGTCTCTTGATAATTCTTGATATTCATGTATGGGGGAAAAAAGGGAATAGAATGGGATTTAACCAACAACAACAACAACAACAACAAGAACAAGAACAAGAACAACAAGAACAAGAATAATATTATGAAATATAACCAACATGGGTTTGCTCTTGCTGAATCATAATAATTCACCAACCTCAAAAAACATGGACAAAGGTAGTCCAATTGGCATTTAGATACACTTAGATGCATTTGATATCGTTGCATGGATGGTTCATTATGGATGGTTTCTCATATTGGTGTTGGATGATGCTGGAGGTCGTCAGGGATTTAATGATTAGCATTCCCCTTGTCAATATCCAATAGGGGACAAGAAATAAAAGGAATTGCACCAGGAATTGCCTGACCTTTCCAAGGTTCTATATATAGTTGCAATCTGTTGAAAGCATCGATAGTTCTGATTACTGCCTTAAGATTGCGCCAAGCGACGATCCGAAGATCATGATGAACACTCCATACCTCACAGAACGCTGATCCGTCCTCACTGTCCAAACTTGGAAATAATTTGGCGTAGCATTTGGATTGGAACCAGGAGCAAACACAGCTGGCAGCTGGAAAGTATCTATTGAACTATCAAAAACTTGTTCACACCTGAGATTTCTCAAGTTTGCAAAGCCAATCCCAGCCAAGCCCATGTCCCTTTGGAAGTAAACCCCCATGATCCAAGCCGCAGTAGGACCAGCACGTGTATTGTTTTCCGCACCGGGCCAACCTGTGATGGCTAATGGTTTAGAGCCACACTTGGATATCTTGGATTGGCCAATCAACGTAAGTTGTTCGTGATGGGAAACCAAACAGGTGTACATATATACATGCATATACATATAATGTAAACATACATATATAATCAATTAATAATCATTAAACAATCATATATAATAGAGAGAGAGAGAGTAAAAATGAGTAAAGTGGAGGCTACACAACCTGGTTGCAAGCAGCTGCCTTCTTCACTTCCTTTGAAGGGCTTTACATTCCAAGTGATGCCTCTTGGGGAGACCCTTGTAACATCCCTATAAATCCGCAGAACCTCAAGCCAGCTCAGCTGTTTTATCTCCATAAAGTTTATAAAATGTCATAAAATGTCATTTTAAGATATCTTAAGCGGGCTTGGGTCAACATCTCCCTTAGTAATCCCTTCATAATCTTCATACCTGTTAAGGCATCCCAACAGCATTGCACCTTCTTCACCTTGCAGTAGTGGAAGGCCACAATGGGAAAGATCTCAGTGATCCCATGAGCCAAGGATCCAACAGCCGACGTATAAAATCTGAGGATATGCTACTATAAAATCCATATATGATTATGCACTTATAAAATACGTGGATGTTTAGGTACTAATATACTATACCCATATAGATATATATATATATAAATACTCCTCAAATATCGATATATTATCATCTGGGGCCAGCACGATGTTGTTGCATATGCCTCGCAAATGGGCTGGGAAGATGCTGGGCAGATGCTGGGCAAATGCTGGGCAGGTGCTGGGCAGATGCTGGCGTACCCACCTTGGATTATCCATGAAACATATCACTCATTTGTCGCATGGTTCAACAAACGAACCCATCAACACAGGCCCATGTGGATGGATATCATAAAGTCACCAACTGTGTTTCAGAATGTGTGGTACGTACTGATTTGGATCTTTCTCAAAAAGTCTCTCGAAATATGTTCTGCATTCCAAGTTGGTGTCCAAAAAACGATCAAATGATGTTGGGGTCCCCTTTGCTTATCCTACACCCGCATTCGTAGTGGCCACAGCAAACATCAGATTTGAAACGTTCGTAAACAAACTACAATAATCATGAACCATATTCAACCGCTGTTAACATATTCAACATGTTTTGTTCCCCCAATCTAAAATATTTGAGACAACCATATCAACCATCTGATTCATCTGACATGTCTGACATCCAGGTCTTCAGTCAGGTCTTGCTCCGCATGCTCCGCCAAGATGCAAAAGAGAGCGGTCACCAGAGCGCTCATGGCAACCTGGGCGGCTGGCCGATCTAGCCGATCAAAGAGAAGCTGCTAAAGCTATGGAAAAACGGAGATCACCCAACTCATGACGTTTTGATCGTTTTGATACTTCCAAAATCTTCTAAACCCTGTTATTTGTGGAAAAAGATGGAGAGGCAGAGGTTTTGAGCTAGTATCACTCCCCCTGGCCTTCGGTCGGAAATACAATTTGATGGACTTTGTTGCAGGTAGGATCTTCCCCATCTTCTAGCCTCATGGCTTTCCTTCAGTGTCTTCAAACATCATCGTGGATTTGCCCAGCCTGAAGAAAACCAACTTATAGTTAAAAAAAACATTCCCTTTCACCAATTCACAAACCCATATATATATATACATATTAAGGTATCATATACTATATTGTACACAAATATATATATAATATTTATATAAGTATTATTGCATAATAAACTATATATAACACAATCAAAAACACAATTAGCCAATATCCAAGACCCCAATCCACCCAGCCAAGGTTTACTCCGATGCTGGATTTCTTGCAGAGCAACAAAAGATTCAATCTGCGTAGCCACAACCAGCCGAAAGAAGGCGATGCCAAGTCTCATGACCTGACGCCGCGTCAGCCACTTTCGACCACCAACCCCAGTGAAGCCATAGTAGCTATGGGGAAGCCACAAAAACAACTACTAAAGATACACTTCAACTATCTCAATGGCTTGGTTTTCAGGGACACATAACGGACACCATGGGATTTTCCTACGAAAATCCTGCAGATGTTCCAATTCTGGAACTATGTCTCTGCTCGCCTTCCGCGCCCAGCGCGGCCCTCGTCGGAAGACCCCTGGCCGCCAGTCTTTTTGCAGATATACACTATTTGCAATCATGTGTCATATTGTGATGTCATACGAGTTTATACCCTCTGGCCCATTTATAGATTCATCTTAGATGGTTTACCTAGCTATAAAATGGGTGGATTTTCCATGGCTATGTTAGTCATAACCAGATGGTATTTTGCCGACGTTTGAAATCGTTTGAACGGATCAATCATGGATTTCGCTGAACATACGCGAAGAAACGTACCCATTTTTATCTGCAAAAAATCATCAAGTTGGATCATATCCTCAACAAATATTCCATCAATCTCAAATCTCACAATAAGTTGGTGATATACTGTATCCCATTATAATCATATTATACATGTATATATTTTCATTATGGTATTTCTCTAGTATAATTCCCATTACAATACATATAGCCCCATGCGTGTTGGTTTATAGTAACCCCAAAAAAGATAAGCATATTTACCACTCTTTTAATGGGGGGTTGCTACAATCCCATCATAAGCAAACTGATGGTTCACCGCTTGAATAAGCGCACCTGGAAAGGAGGCTTCCACGGCCAACCTGTGCCAGACGGAGGGCTGGCTGAGACAGACCAAGCACCATTGGGGAATAGGGATATAGATATATTGATATATCACGTTATAATACATGACATTATATACCCAACAACTTCATGAATATCTATATATATATTTACAGTATATGTTGTGTAAATTATATATGTATATATACGTATAATTATATATATACGCACATACAGTATACAGTATACTATATGGTGGTCCATATATCGGTGTTAAAGAGGTCCAGAAAAGCTGGAAGCAGTTGAGCAGGCAATGTCTTTCCTTCTTCGCCGGTCCCTATGTCAGCAAGTCTGTGAGCTGTTGTCTAAAAAGTAGATGAAACTGATTCAACTGTCGAACTGTTTGTTTGATGAATCCTTCTTGCCGTGTTGCCAGTCGTCAAGATTTTGCCCAAACTGAGAGGCTGACACAGCACAAGGGATAATGATGGCCTCTGTCATTAACATATTAACAGTCCTCAGCATCCAGTGACACCAGGATTGGCGTGGCTTGAAATACCAGGTCCACTATGGGGATGATAGAAAGGGGTTGCTCCGGGTAGATATGGCAAGCTGCACGATGAGAGCCAAGCACGCGCCAGTCGCCTGCGCCCCGGCTGTGCAATTCGGGTATTTTTGTCAGAACACCTTGAAGTCAAGTCACATAAACTCCGCAGAAAAACACACATATTATTTATCTTGGGATGATCATTTATCCATTTCTTGGATTTGTTTGGTGGTCTTGTAGGTTTTGAGCCACGTTTAAAAGGGTGTGAGCAAACATACAATCTACATGAACAAATCGCGGGGCATTTGAAATTTGGTCTCGGCAGGCAACATCCACATCCCAACTTGAACTTTCAATTTGTGCTATTCTGACGTCATTGACCAGCTCACACTCACCAGTTACGAGAATTGGAAGGTCCCTAAAGACATTTAAAGACTATTTTCTTGTGATGAGGTGGGACATTACCTTTTGTCACTGGTGCTGGCTTTCCAATTGGCTTGTCCCCGCTGGATTTAACAATTCTGATCACTTCCGTTTCTGCTTTATCACTGCTGACATTGATGCCTTGCCATTCAATAATAATCCCCAATTGAGGTTAATTACACTATATACGCAAATCGTCAAAGTTGCAGAATATAATGTGGGAAACCCCAAACCATAACCCATCCCCATTACTACTAATTACAAATGGATGGTTTATGAATTTATGATGGTTTTAGCACCATCCATCACCATCACCAAATGGTAGGTAATTCAAGGCATCGGGTTTAGCATCTTTCCCTCGGGTAATCAAATGTGGCAATGGGCAATCCATCAGCTTTTCTAGGGCCAGCCACATTTGATTGCTGGAGGAAAGTCCATTCATCTCCTATGATTATCCCATTATTATAGAAACTACATAAAACCGTACTAAAGTACCCTCTGGTAATTTAACATAGCCATGGAAAATGACTATTTATAGTGGATTTTCCCATTGAAAATGGTGATTTTCCATAGCGATGTTAGTTTACCAGAGGGTACTATGAAAATTCATTAAAATTCGACCATTCTTCTCCCATTCACCACATGTTTTGCCATGACAGCCGCTTCACATCCCAGGCACCGTCAGGCGTCCCGTCTCCCAGGCGCGATTTAAGGCCCACCAGCCCATGGGCCGTGAGTCCCGCATGCTGTCCACCAGATTCTCCGGGGCCTTGGGTTTCCATGGGAAACATGGGGAAACATTGGGAAACTGGATCTTGGAATCTTGGAAGTGCCGAAGATATCCGAAGATGTTGGAGAATTGTGTTCACGGCTCCCATCTTCCTTGAGCTACAGAGGGAGACCACCTCCTCGCCATCGTCAAATGATATTGTGGGAAAATAAAGTTTGGGCCCGCCCTACCCGCAAGAATTGGCCTCATTGCCGAAGCCGGCATATCCTCAGTGGAAGGGAACATAAATTTCATCTTGGGGTTTGAAGTGGACACGTTTCCAGCACAAATTGCCACCGTGTTGATTGCTAATTGTCAAGTACTTTGCAGCACATTTCCCTCCACCAAATGGTGATTGGGATGGCTATAAAATGCTTTTGCTCTTTTTGAAATCTCGGCTCAAACATATCTTTCTTCTGCCACTAATGGGTTTCCACTTCCACAACCCAGTACTGGGGATGCCAAAGTTCCAGCCGAACAAAGTGCTGAAACTTGACTCTCGCTATGCCATTTGGCTGCCCCCAGAAATGTGGTTGATATTGGTTAATCATTCTTCATCATTACATGGCTATAATCGGGGGTCCATAAATCAGGGTATCTAGGGCAGTTTCAATCGCCGATCTGCGAATCAACTGCGATCCCACCTGAACTGATTTTCTCGGTCGGCTATCACTGTTGAATGCAGTTTCCAGACAAACCCGAAATAGAAGTCTGAAAACAACATCTCATGCATGATCATGCAATATCATTGAGTTCTCCTCTTACAATCCTTAGATCATCATACAACAAATGTTTGTCATCACTTCGTTAATCTGCAGATCAGGCACCCAGGAACATGATGGGCAGAAACATCACTAAGGCCTTGGTCGACCATAACCCATGTCCAAGGCTCATGGACACTTTAAGGTGAGTTTGTCTGAAAATTTAGGACACAATGAATTTGAATCCATCCCACAATCCCATGATTTATCATCATAATTCATTATATTCCCTATCGAAAAAACGTATCTGGGGGGCCCACAGCCATTTTCAGACGCCCTCGAAATGAAGGAGCAGCACTATGCTGCGTTGGAAACTTGCAAAATGCAAGCCTGAATCTAGCTGTGAAAAACGCATTCGCCTTGCTTCTCAGCATTTCATGGGCAGGTGACAAATCTACAATATACTGTACAAGATACAAGATGATACGCTATATCATGCTATATCTATAGGCATATCTCAACAATAGCCAATACATATACGCATATCCAATACACATATTCAATTATCGACTATAATAGATCTTTGTAAAATTACAAAGAATCATCCTGGAGAGCTGCCGAGATATCCAGCCCTGCCCTTTCAGCGAAGTGGCAATAAAGTATGCCTCAAGTGGCTGCGGCAACGCCAAGCCAAGCATCGGATATTTTGGGCGTCGATTTTGGAGATGAAATTCAATGAATTTCAGCAATTCACCTCTAATTTACCAAAGGCTTGCCCAACACAGTCTTGTGACTCATGACTAGATGTAGAAGGCTACCAAAAACAGCCAGAAGGGAAATATCAGGGTCACGCACGCTATTTTTTGGGTATTGTCACCACCCGTTTTGGTCTATGGATGTCTATGGACAGAACAGCAAAATTCACTAGGGCGGACTTGAGATAGAAAGTTCTGACATGTCCTAACAAAAGCCACGTTAACTCGGTGAATTACCTACGTCATAGGCATACGACCGTGTGCACATCCCCAAAATCACAGGGATTCAACATTTCCCCAATTTTTGGGTACCCCACTGACTTCACCCATTCCGCAATGGCCATTTCAATGACCAAGTTGCAATGATGGCAGCCGGTGCTGTCCTCGGCATGGTGCAAACGGCGATGTCAACCCTTGGGCAGTTTTAAAGGCTCGTGGGGCACCATATCTTAGGAACAAATAGCCTACAAATCAGTACGGTAATCATACAAAGGGATAGAGTATGGACAGTCCGTGCCATTTCTAGGGTTTTCTAATTTACAAATGGTGAACTTCCATGAACTTTCCATATCTGTGTTAGTCTACTGCAGGGTAATTACTGCCTAATTAAAAGGGAACGTTCTAATCGATCAACCAGGCTTTATCAATCGGCAGCTGACATCAGTATCATCAATTAGCCAAAAGCAGTGAATGGTTGAAGAGCAACACGACCAAACTACATCAAATTACCTTGGGTTGGAAGGTCAGAACTTCTGAATCATATTCCCTGAAAGTTGGCAGAACTCCCTGCGTCCAAGATTCTTTTTTGGGTTCTTCATCTGATTTCGAAGGGTCGGCACAGTTACGATCACGGCAAAGTTCCAAAAACCTGAGACCAGGAAGGCTATCAGTCATAGTGGTTGTACCAACTTCTGATTATACATGTTGGTCATTTTTAGTACTAACCATCCAATTGTTTAGGGAGTCTCATGTATTTTTTTTCTCTAAAGTATCACTAATGCAGTGACCGATTTCGTAAACCATCCCCAAATGGTAGCTTTATGGCATTGAGTTTACCACACTATATCCATTGTTTAGTTTCATTATATCCATTCTTGTTGGTTATATACCCATTTTAAACCATCATCAACCGTCATTATTAAGCCCCACTATATAACCATGATTAACCATGATTAACCATGATTAACAATGATTAACCATGATTAACCACTACGAACCGTTGTTGACCACGATTATTAAATATTATTGTGTATATCTATATATATAAGACCTATTAAACATCATTAATCATTATCAACCATTAATACCATTGTCAACGACTATTAACCACCATTTTTTCATCATTTGTTCATAGAGATTCCACAGTTGCAACCAAAGGACCATAGGACCCGACCACGGCCAGCTCCAGAATCATTCCCATCTGCCAGGAATGAGGTGAAATGGTGAGACCCAAAAAGATAGGGGGATTTTATGGGATTTTTTAAAACATATGGGATTTTACAACATTTTATGGGATTTTATAGAGTTTGTTTGGGGGCTTATCATGGATTATATAGTTTTGTTGGCTTTTTGTGGTGGGGATTGCACATGTCATGGAATTTTTCAATACTTGTTGGTTGAGAACGGGATTCCCATAATGGATGATAATCCCCAATATATTGGATAGCATAATCCCCTACCATCACAAACCGACGGGGGTGTCTTGGAGACAGCTGCGTCTGAGTCTATGTTTTCCGACACCTCTCAGACAGCCAACAGTATCAAACTTGTGCAAATAATTGCAAAGATGTGGATTTCAAGTACCCTCTGGTAATTTAACATAGCTATTGAAAATGGCCAGTTATAGTGGATTTTCCCACTAAGAATGGTGATTTTCCATAGTTATGTTAGTTTACCAGAGGGTATGCGTCGTCCAACTGTTGCGTTGTGAACATCCTACTGTTGTTTCGGCATCCTGTCACCTCAGAAGACAAAATGCGAGCAAGGCTCGCTGAAGAGATCGGAAAAACTGGGCAGCACAACATGCTGGCTCCTGCGATTCCGCATCAACATGTCAACTCTAACTCCGAAGAAAGGCTCTGATTTTCAAGAAACTATAGACTCTGATTTGGGTTTATCATGGTTTATCTGGAAAATCACGGGGGATCAAAATTCAGTGGTTTGTCATGGTGTGTTATCATTTTCCTGAATTTACGCATTCATACTGCCATAACTGGGGGCCGATTTCGAAGGTAGCGGGCTCTAAGTCGCTCAGCTAAAACTGTTTTAGATTTCAATCCTGGTGGTGTCTTGGCTCTCCAATAGAAATAAATGCCCAAGGTGGGCACAGAGTTTGGAATCTAACTGTATCATTGTATTTATCTAAAATCTGATATCAAACATGACAACAAACAAAACTGGCATTGCTTTGTTACTTTGTGTATGGACCCAAAAAAAGGTCCCTCTGGCAATTGGAGACAACTATGGAAACTCAACACTATAAAAAGGTAGCTAATCTAGACATGGGGAATCCCATAGAAAACCGTTACATTACCAGAGGGTTTCCCATTAATTAAATCTCATTAAATCCAAAAAAATCCAATTAAATCTCATTAAAATCCCACCAACTCCCATGAAATCCACATTTCTTGACGCTGATTTCGCACCAGTTTTTCTGCACCCCCCCGGGGCGGGCGCCAGCGCTTTCCGGTCGGGCGTTCCGGTCCTGCAAGGCTCCGGTATGGCCTCCTTGGCGCTGATGGAACTGCCGGCTCCAATCCATGCGAAGGCGACCTGGGCCCGCCGGCGGATGCCCTTGGGGATGGTGGCAGCCAGGTGCCTGGTAACTCAAGGGATACCCTCTGGGATTTTCTATGGGATTTTATAGTGATTTAATGCCTATAAAATCCCTATAAAATCCCATAGAAAATCCCATAGAAAATCCCTATAAAATCCCATTAAATCATTATAAAATCCCATAGAAAATCCCCATAAAATCCCCTAGAAAATCCCATAGAAAATCCCATAGAAAATCCCTATAAAATCCCTATAAAATCCCATAGAAAATCCCATAGAAAATCCCTATAAAATCCCTATAAAATCACATAGAAAATCCCATAGAAAATCCCTATAAAATCCGATTTTCTATGGGATTTTCTATGGGATTTTCTAGGGGATTTTATAGGGATTTTCTATGGGATTTTCTATGGGATTTTCTAGGGGATTTTATGGGGATTTTCTATGGGATTTTATATGTGATTTAATGGGATTTTATAGGGATTTTCTATGGGATTTTCTATGGGATTTTCTATGGGATTTTATAGGGATTTTATAGGGATTTTCTATGGGGATTTTCTAGGGGATTTTATGGGGATTTTCTATGGGATTTTATAGGGATTTTCTATGGGATTTTCTATGGGATTTTATAGTGATTTAATGGGATTTTATAGGGGATTTATAGGGATTTTCTATGGGATTTTATAGTGATTTAATGGGGTTTTATAGGGATTTTCTATGGGATTTTCTATGGAATTTTATAGGAATTTTATAGGGATTTTCTATGGGATTTTATAGTGATTTAATGGGATTTTATAGGGATTTTCTATGGGATTTTATAGTGATTTAAAGGGATATTAGAGGGGATTTATAGGGATTTTCTATGGGATTTTATAGTGATTTAATGGGGTTTTATAGGGATTTTCTATGGGATTTTCTATGGGATTTTATAGGGATATGAATGGGATATACCCTCTGGTAAACTATTTAACATAACTATAGAAATTCACCATTTTGAATAGGTAAATCAACTATAAATGGTTGTATTTTCAATAGCTATGTTAAATTACCAGAGGGTACATCTATGGGATATTAATGGGATATGAATGGTTAATAGGTGGATAGAGTTATTATAATAGTATGAAACTATCCCATCTATGGTATCCAATGGTTAATAGAGTCATATAATACTGGGATATTCATGGGATATGAAAGTGACATATAATCAACTTGAGGCCCACATTATAAATATATATATATGGCTAATTATGGCTACAATTGGCTATATGACTTAATAATGCATCATAATCAACAATATGGCTATGGATTTTCATGGGATATTAATGGAGTCAACATAATGGGACATACTGGGATATTATACTTCGATGTTAATGATAATGAACATGATATGAAATTTGAATGTGTCTGAAATGTGGGATATCCCAAAATGTCCATTTCAATAGAGAAAATTGCCATGATAATCCATTGGGATTGGGGTAATCAATGGGTTTTCAGACAAATCCATGACATGGCAAAAACGAATGAGTTCTAACTGTTGCCGACGAATGTCTACACAAAAGCCTATGTGGTGTAGGCAACGCCTACGCAACCTACGCCGTCTCGCCGTCTGGGAGCCTGCAGGGTATCAAATGTCTTGTGGAGTTCCACTTTATCCAGGAAAAATATTGATATTTACCTGGAAATGGGTATCTTTATCTATTTTGCATCCAGGAAAAACGCTACTGAAAAATACTATATATAGATATCCCCCTTTGAATTAGAACCAAATGTCCTGGACCACCATTTCCTAGAGAAAACTCCAAGGGGGATATATAGATTATGTAGTAAGGGTCGTTAAGATATTTCAAAAAATCAACACAATATATCGATTGGTCAAAAAAATCCAGCTGGGTGCGAGTTCCCACCTCAAGCCCGAACCGATTCATCCATAGGACGAAGGGCGAGGCAGTCTTTGACATAGTGGGGACTTGCTTGAAGAAGAAACTATCTTTCTTTCAGGAAATCAGCGTGATATTTGTTGTTGACCACCCCTCCTCATGAACAGTCAGGAAATAGCCTGAAATTGATAAACGCATTGGAGCAACGACTTACACCCCGCAAACCATGTGGTTTTCGAGTTCAATGCTTTGCTCAAATGAGAAAACGCAGAATCACAACTTCTGTGTCTGCAATTGCAGATGGACCAAAATGGGGGCGCATAAAATAGGATTGGTATCTTCTGACCTTGACCCTTCCCCAAACCTTCATGGGACACATCCGTACCCTTCAACCACTGATGTCCAGGTGATTCTCATCCGAGGAGCAGTGAGGATGCAAACAAAAGGCCCAACAAAAGCCACACGTTTCATCAAGGCACCTGTCGGCAAGGCAAAGCCGACATCAAAATTATGGCATTTTCAGACGCAAAACCATGACAATTGGCATAGGATTTTATTGCAATATATTGCTTTTTTCAGAGCTGCAACATCTATAAATTCTGGATCGTTCACAATCCTGGCTGGTTGGTGGTTGAGCCACCCCTCTGAAAAATATTAGTCAATGGGAAGGATGACATCCCATATATGAAACGGAAAGTCATAAAAGTAATGTTCCAAACCACCAACCAGCTGGGTACACTCTATAAAAAACCCTCTGGTAAACAGCCACATACCTATTGAAGCCATGGCCTAGTCGAAATCCATAGGTTGTCCATGGGTTTTCCCCGTGCGCCTGGGTTGCCAAAGACATAGGCCAAGGTCACAGGCAGCAAGATCACCGCCCACCATTTGTGGCCACAAAGATTACAACCAAACCTCCGTGTTTCGCGCTGGAAAAGGTTGCTGAAACATGTTGAAACATGTTGAAACATGTTGAAATGTTGAGAATGGATTGGATAGGATAGGATAGGATTCAGCCCATGAAATTTAGGCCTAAATCGCTTACGAGATGCAACACATGAATACAATGATATACCATCGATCTATACACATTTTTAGACAGAGATGTAGCTATCAGCTGGCTATCCATCAGGAAACCACCACCAAGATCTACCAGCCAAGTGACCAGGACCAGGTAATCGGAAAGAGAAAATTAAAGTTGTGCGTTTCCAAGACGTAACCAGTACACATCCTCAGATCGACGAGATTCTCGGCTGTTTGTTGGTGAGTTGTGTGAAGATGTGCAGAAGAAAGAGTTCGGACATTGGTTTTTGTGTGGTGGCATGTTGATGCGAACTGTTGAAAAAAACATATTGAAAAAATACATCTCCGGAGCATGTTGATTGACAGCTATGGAACAGCATAGTTTTAATGTGTTATCATCAAATCGACAACCATGTCACACCCATGGCGATTTGCAAGCCATGCAACATTCCCACCAAAGCCAACCTCGATTTTGGAGCTGGGAGGGTTGATCACTCATTGAGAAGCGTCAAAGATCAACTTGATTGAGTATCCCTGTGACGAATCTCTTTTTGTGCAGGAGGGACACTGACAGGTTTCTCCGACAGTGTTGAAGTTTTGATGTGTGATGCTTCAATCAGCCACCCATGGGTGACCATCACTGGTTGGGCTCACCTTATGATCTATTTTCAGGTCACCGACCTCAGGCATTGCGCATACAAACCATCAAAAAAACTACTCTATACTGTAAAATCAAATACCAAGGTTGAAGCAACTTCCCCAAAACATCCGAAAACGGCAATCATAAAGATCAAACCAACAACTTCAGCGACTTCCCCAGGGAGCAAAAGCAAACCAACAATTCCAGCCGGTCTCAATGAGAATCGCATGCAAATGCTGGTGCAAGGAACATGCTCGTCACCGAGGAGATGCGTTTCCCCCAGATTCCAAAGGCGCCTTTGGCAAAGTCGGGGTACCTGTTGCATGGCCGGCAACGTCCGTCCAATGCATCTCAAATCAGCTGCAAAATATAAAACTCAGAAAGTCGAAGAATAACAAGTAATGTATATAGTAATGTGGTAAACCGCCAACATCCCCAAACCACAAACCATCTTCAATCTTACTATGTGTTGAAACCATCCCCAAATGGTCTTGCATGGTTTTCCACGAACAGGCTAATGGGAAATCACCCATCAATCAAATTTCTCATGGGAACAGAATCTAGAAATGGAGGATGTTCCGTTGCCATGTTTGAGGGATGTTTGACTACCAGAGGGTACAAACCAAAGTGAATTGCACAGTTCACTGCGTTGAATGAAGTTCGGATCTGTGCAACATGAATCAGCAATCTATATTAGCAACTTTAATACAATGCCTTGAATGAGAATTGAACAACAGTGTTGACATTTTGTCCACCGCAACCACCAGAATTAAGATGTTTGCTAATCATAACCATCATATTCCCAATATCTCCAAATTATAACCAAGAAAATCATCCCGTTTTCGACAGAAAGTCCTCATTTTTTACAACATTTTTCCAGGTACATCCTGGGAAGATCTCAGTTAGATCCAACATTTCTGTAGCGTTTTTGATGCAGCGCAGGCACGCAAGGATAGAAATTCCTTGCTCCCTCTGCAGTTTCTCCATGGTGGCGGTCACCAGCCTGAGCCGGAGCAGCCGGAGCCAAGCAAGACACACCTGTAGCATGAATATATGTATGTATAATAATATATATATATATAATATTAGTATGAGTTTACATATACAGGCGTGTGTATATATATATATGTGAATACATGTGAATACATGTGTATATATATATATGAATACGTGCATATAATTGTGTATATATATGGCAGTCACGTATGTATATGCATATATATATATATATGCGGAAACTATGTGTATCTAATGGAAATGGTCCGCTCGCTCACAAAGTACTTGTCGGCGAGTGAACCTGTCTCACACGCTTGCCTGGATTTGAGACGAACGTCGGAGAAGAGTATAAGATTGTATAAGTAATCTCATAAAGTACAACAGTAACAATAAAGCATGATAAAACAGAAAGCCACGTCCAGCTATTTCCAGTGTCAACATTTCGAACCGCGCACGGGCACCTCGTATTCTCGCTCACGATAAGACAACCCATCACAACCTGCACAGCTAGAGCCCTTGGCGGATACGCATCCCATTTGGGAAGTGGTTCGTACAATGACAATAATTCATCAATCTAACTGGCGATATATATATATATATGTGTATATATATATTGTATATATGGTGCCGTGTTCCGTGTTGCTGGCCCCCCCCAGGGAGGGGGTTCCCAGGTTGCCGACCAAAGTTTTTTCCTCGCATATACACAGCCATGTGTATATATATATGTATGTATATATCTATATACTATATACCATATATACCATATATACCATATATACCATATATACCATATATACCATATATACCATATATACCATATATACCATATATGCAATATATACCATATATATATATAAACCATATATGCCATATATACCATATATACCATATATACCATATATACCATATATATACTATATATATATACAATATAATATAATACATATATATACCATATATATATATACCATGTATAATATATATATATACGCCATAAATACCATATATAACATATATATATATATACCATATATATATACACCATATATATATACAATATATATATATATATATATCATATATACAATATATATATATACCATATTTATACCATATATATACCATATATATACATATATCCATATATACCATTTATATACCATACATATACCATACATATACCATACATATACCATACATATACCATACATATACCATACATATATCATACATATACCGTCATATACCATACATATACCATATATATCATATACTATATACTATATACTATCCATAGTTGTTTCTCATTCATCTCAAACTTTCAGGTTTCATGATGTTTCAAATGATTCTTCACGGGTACTATTGACAATACACTCACATGGAACCCCAACGGCATATTTTGAGAAATGCTCATTTCCTCTTGAATATGGCCCATCCCACTTAGCAAGAGTATCAAGACGAACTCATGCTCAGCATGTTCTCCTCTTCTCAGACAGCATCGCAGACTCATATCATAATCAGAATAAATAGATATAACTGGAATAAATAGATCTAACTGGAGCCTAATTCGTCATATTTTGACCTTTTTCATGGTGTAAGAATGACTCATGAGGACCCCACATCCGGACGACATCCCAGGAACGCTCAAGGGTGGCAAAATCCATCCGAGCTTGGGCATCTGGGACGACAATCCCAAAGTGGTGGTGCCAACAATCGTCAGCACCTGATGAAAAGGGAGACAAAAGGCTGAACCTGATGGGTTACAATGTTCCGTCAGCACCTGATGGAGACCAAAAGGCTGAGTTTTTCCAAAGGCTGAACCTGATGAAAAACAATGTTCCGGTGCAAAATACTCTTATACAAATGCAAGTAGGTAGGTAGGTAGGTAGGTAGGTAGGTATGTGTGTATGTGTGTATGTGCGTATGTGCGTATGTGCGTATGTGCGTATGTGCGTATGTGCGTATGTGCGTATGTGTGTATGTGCGT
>Ga0126342_10009210_pt1 | contig 17695 bp, 16 predicted proteins | sample Cyp1metagenome_FD_92528 | JGI IMG/M metagenome (GOLD analysis project Ga0126342, IMG submission 92528) | Coral microbial communities from Lord Howe Island, Old Settlement Bay, Australia - Cyphastrea 1 metagenome | ecosystem: Host-associated > Invertebrates > Cnidaria > Coral ... | reverse complement strand
ATTATAACACCATTTCCACAGATTTAAATCCTGGTTCCCAACCGTTTAGAGTCATGTAAAGAACCATATCCCCTCAAATAATCATGGGGCATTTTTTTCCTGGGGTTTGACGTACATATATGTTCCAGTGAACTCCCCCCCCATGAACATTACTTTCCTGTGGCCGGACGTTTCCAAAATAATCTTGAAATATTTTCGACATATTTTGAACCAAAATTGTTTTCCTGGGTTCGAAGGGACGCAGGGTTTAGCATGTGCAAATCGGATCAAATCGGTGATTTCAAAATTATTTTTGGGTACTGGACTCCCAGGAAAATAATCTGCATCACCAGATGGGGATGTATCTATATATGGGTTTGTCTGAAAATAGGGTACCCCGAAGCCCCATAGTTTATCATAGTTGTCCCTATTAAAAAACAATTGGGGTGTACCACATTTCTAGACACACCCGTAGATACATCCAAATGTGACCATGCGACCATGCGAGTTTCTATGTATGTATCATACATCGACCAACACTGCCGCCACATCCCTACTTGGATTCGTGCATCCCACATCCAATAACTGGCTACAAATGTCATCCCATAAGTGGGCTTGTTCCATTAATTAACCTCACTGTGGAATATATATATATATATATACCTATACAATTAATTACATATGTTTATATATGTGCAATATATATATATATATATATGTGATTTATTATAGGGCTTATATATGGCTTATATATGGATAACCCAGGGATCCATTCCGCCAGGATGCTTCGTCTCGATCCCCACTTCCGTATTCCCGGCCACCATCTTGGCCTTGGGCTCGGCCTCAGAAACCATGGGGATTACTGGGAAATTTCCAGAAAGCCATGGCTTTTCCCATGGGAAAAATGCGGGATTTTTTTGGATATCATGAGATATTATATATATATATATTATATATATATATATATATTATATATATATATATAATATATATATATATGTATATATATATATATTCCCATAAATCTCAGAAATTTGGGTTGATAGGGGAAATGATGGTCAATCATTTACCCCAAAACCAAGCACCATAGGGATCTGATGAGGATATAACATGATAATAATTGAACAAGAAATGGATAGAAATGGGATATCACTCACCAAAAAGCGAATATTTCGGTGGTGAATGGCCTTATCCCCTAATGGCCATTTTAGTGCCTATTCTCAGAGAAAACTTATAAGGGTCGCATTCCTAAAAGTCTTAAATCATCCCATTTAATTAGATATTGGGCATCACCAAGGCTTGTATCACTAACAAAACAACTCATTCATAAGTTGGATGAAGACACTTCTATTAACAATCATCCCAATCATCCCATTCCCTACTAAGCAGTAAGATTTGGGGAATTGGGGCAAATGTACCTGCTGTGAGATTCAAAACTATCGCCGGGCCGCCTTTTTCAGCATCAGTAAGGTGGCCAGATCGGTGGGGCGGTACCACGTCACCTGACTGGATCTTCCAGCGAGCGATAGCGTTCAGTTGGTGCGTGCGTTTATAACTCCAATAACTCACAATATATGGTTTTCGTTGGTGATAGATCGAACTAGTATTCATGGGCTAAACTTTCAGCAATTTATAACCCCAGTTTCACTATGGTTTATAGGCGGTGATATATCTATGATAGATTATAATAATATGCATGGGCTAAACTAAGCAATTCTAAAAACTTGGGAAAGCATCAGTTATTGTGGCTCCAAACATCGAATGGGAATGGGATAGTCATGACAAATCTGAAGATTTGAGGTTTTTCTTCCGCCAAAAAAATGGATGGAAAATGGCAGGTAGATGCTACTTGGTGGCGAGCGACCCACGGCTCGTTTTTGTGGGTTAGTTCACCCCAGTGATTTACATGGGATAAGTAGGCTTAATCCACTGAAATAACTGGGGTTATAACCCACTTACTAAGTGGGATGAGCCACCAAGTAGCAAACTGTTGGTGTAGGATAACAACACTTTGAAAACATGCTGCCATTGAGACTTTAGAGAACCAATGGATCGAGCTGACGAGAGACAACATATCTCAACTTTCCTGAAACCAACACATTCATGAGTGTAGCCTACCACTATGCCAAGATGATTGAAGGATCTTGATTCTGAGTTCACTATTCTACATTACTTCTCTCAGTAGGCAAGCAATCAGCAAAACTGCTCTTTTTCTTCCAGTGCCATGTTGTTTCACCAAAGAATTCCCTGGCCTTTCTGCCTATTTCCGGTCACAAGAAGCATGGTTTCATAATCGATCTTGATGATCTATGATATCCAACCCATTGATACTGTGGATGGGCCAGCAAATCCCAATCACCAGTTCATAGATGGTAAACATCCCATTATTTTGTTGGGCTTTCAACCATCGAAAATTGGTGGGCTTTTAGGATTTCACAACGGCCCATCCACAGTATGTCCACCCATTGCTATCCCCAACCACACCCTCCCAGGTGCTGCCCTTTTCGCACCTTTGTCCCTGTCACCTTCAAAGGTTCTAGCTGGGTTTTTAAGGCCTGGGGCGATGCTCCCAACATCGTCAAGTCTAGTTAATTGCTAAGGTGAAAAGAAAACAACACATATGTACATGTATAATATGTATATATATATATATGTATATATATATAATGCATACATATGTATATAACTGTATATATATATTTGTATATATAATGCATACATATATATATAACTGTATATATATATGCATAATGTATGTTCCCCTGATGATCCCATATATGCATCCAATCAGATTACATATCGTAGTTGGAATCTTAGTATAGATCGGTGGCCTTCACATCTGTGGTTTGCAATACTGACGATAGTGGTTTCTGTATTGAGCATGATATAGCGATACAAGAGAATGAGGATACATAATAATAATAGTAATAACAATATTAATACTGATAATGATAATGATCATAGGAGTGGAAAGAACAAAACACCATAGAGGCAGCACACCAACTTTTCCTGATCTGATCACATATCTGAAAAGAAAGGTCTCAACATTTGCCACCAAGCCAAAATCTCCAAAAAAACTATCCCATACCAGCCCAATCTGAGATTGCCCATGAAATGGCAACTGATTCCAAAAAATCAGACCAATCAGCCTCTGGAAAGGAAGCTTCTTGGACCTTCTCATCCGCAAGATTTTTCAGCACATCTGCAGTGGTGCTGCAGATGTTCACATCTTTCTCCTGCTCCGGACGTTGCCTTGGACGTTGCTCGAGTGGATCCCAACTGAAGATAGGCCGCCTTTAGGGAAGAACCAGTGGATCTGGCTAGCCGGGCCGGCAGGTATCCGAAAAGGTACCCTACAAGGTGGTGGTTCCCCAGTTATAAATTGCTGAAAAAAAAACATGAATACTAGTTCGATCTATCACCAACAAAAATCATGTTGTGAGTTATTGGATTTATAAAGGCACGCACCAACGGTTCACGCGATCGAACGGGGGCACCATCCAACGTATGGCATTCGGATTCCCCCAACTCCCAACACTTCGGAACGCAGCGCCGTCGCTGTCAAGGCACGGTGGCACGTCCAGCCCCGAGCTGGGACACTTCTCTTTGTCGCAGACGAAGGTCTTGGCGGCGTCCAGGATGGGCCGGTACCCCGTGCACCTGTCGGGCTTGGTCGTTGAACCATGGAGGAAAAAGGTGGGAAGGGGGGAAAACTCCCCAAGTTGCCACCTGATCCTCTGGGGATGTTTAGGTGAAACTATGTGAAACTCTTCAGAAAAATGAAGATCATTTTGCCAGAAAGATGGGAGATTATACACTGCAATGCCTGGTTCGGTTCCAGCCTGCAAAGGTTGCCATCAAAACTCGACTCAATCTCGGAGAGGGTGGGTTTAGAGGTCCTGCCATCGTGAGACTCCACCAGCTTTTTGGTTACCCTCTGGTAATGACTAACAGTTTGCTATTGAAAATAGCCATAGAAATAGTGGATTTTCCCATGAAAAATGGTGATTGTCCATTGTTTTTTGTATGTTTACCAGAGGGTATCTTTGTGTGTCCAAAAATGGGAGAACATGAGGGAAGAAACCACCAAACTGTGTCAGTTGATATCATCAGAAAACGGGTATAACCAGAGGGTATATCCAAGGTCATAATACCCAATGACAATCGCTTACTATGGCTTTGCCACCATTATCCCAGAAGAACTTTTTAGTGTCCATCTGTTTGGCTGGGAATGATGATAATTGGTAAAACATTGTACTTTTGAGAGTACCCTGTTGTTGAACACACCCAACAAGAACAACACCACAGACACCGGCAAGTCTGATGGCTGGCCAATTCGCCATAAAACTCCAGCCATGGTTCCATCGCATGGCTTTTCCCAGCCCTTCACGAAAAGCGTCCTGCAAAGGGTGGTGTAAAGCGACATGACAATTCCCGGTGTGCAAAAACCGCACCTCGGGCCAGTAACTTGAGTGCAATATCCAGGTAAGCACCTCTCACGAAAGAAACGCCGTAAAAACATGGGATGCCTTGCACCGACACACACACACACGGATATATATATATATACATACATAATATATATGTGTATATATATATATATGTGTGTGTATGTATATATATATATATGTGTAAATCATATTATTTATATATATACATGGTCAGATACGGAGAAAACACCTCAGCAACAATTTATATGTTATGTTAATACGGCTTCAGCGGCCAGCTGCTCGCCCTGCTCGCCCTGCTCGCCCAGGGACTGCGAGCCATGGAGCTCAGCCACTCGTCGCTGCACCGGGTGGGGTTTGTTGGATGTGCCAATACCCTCCACCGTTGTCACATGACAACCTCGGAAGATGCCAAGGGGGGAACAACCTCGGAACTGTCGAAGTCAGAATGCTTTTGGAAAAAAATGACACTTCGACCTGGAAGAATGATGTGTATATAGCATTGTATATTGTACAATTCACTATTAATTCAATGAATACATATATTGTATATATATACACTATATATATACTATATATATATTATACTATATATATATTGTATGTGTATATATATATGTAGTTGTCATACATACTTATACTAATATAGACACACATCATATCAGAAAATTCCCTGAGTTTCACAGCTGGGAGCCCCAACCATCCACACTACACAAGGGAGCCAAACAGGCGTTCACCTTGGAAAGCCAGAAGGACCTGGAAATCGGGCTTCGAAGCGCCCTGGCCATCGCCCATTAGGTGGATTTTCCTAGGCACCCGGCCTGGTAAACATACAAAAAACTAGAGAAAATAACCATTGTTTATGGGTAAATCAACTATTTCTATGGTCATTTTCCATAGCAAACTGTAAACGTTTACGAGAGGGTCATACATGAATGATATAGCAAACATAACAAAATAGCAAACTTAGTGAAAAATCAGAATAAGTGATAGATCATAAATCTCCTCCAAAATGCTACTTTCTGGGGCACCATAAATGGTAGCATACCAGGAGGGGAAAAAACACAGCATACCTCTCACCATGGTCTAGAATCAGGACAAATACCCTGCAAATTGACAATCTTGGATACCCTGTATTCTTTTTTGCTACGGATTCTATCTTACCAAACATATATGCATACATACATATATATATATAATCCCCACCACATCAGCAACAGATCGCAGTAGTCATCCAGGGTTTCCCAAATATACCCCGAACAAACATCATATAATAGGATTAAATATGATAAAATCCTAGAAATTCCACATATATCTTATATATATATATCAGATTAGCACCCTCCAGTAATCAAACATGGCACTGGAAACTTCCACATTTACAGATGAATTTCCCATTTTTCACCTCCATTGATGCAGGATTTCCCAGCGTTCTCCATGTTTCTCCTCCAAAAATCTTTCGCTCATCCACTAGAAACCATGGTTTAGTCAGAAATTTACCACATATTTGGGACTTACAAAGAGGGTTTCACTTGTAGGATTTTATAGGAATATAACTGTGGTAAGCCCATTAACTATAGATATATCACCTATAAACCATAGTTATTTCAATGGGAGATCTTCAGGATCCAATACATGGAGGTACGTTAGTACCATATTTTTGGCCATATTTTGTGGGGATATTCCCTGAAATTTTAGGCCTGAAGAATAGGCCCACCAGAAAAAAGGTTGGTACCTCCAAATTTGGGTTTCTGAAATAGCCATTGTAATAACAAAGAATATTGAAACTAATAATCAACCAATCAACTTGAGTATTTTCTCATGGGAAAAGTTTCTCATAGGATGAGTAGAATGCCCAGCTACCAACCTTCCCCGTTTTCCCCGACCGTCCTGGGCCCAGGTACTGCGCGGTGCACCACGACACCGTCCTGAAACATGGCCACGGTCACGGTGCAGGCGCCACAACCGCCTTCACCACAGCCCAATTTGGTGCCTGACGACCGGACCGACCCGGGTCCTTGGTTGTTTTTTGTGACAGCCCCGTCTTATGATTCATATATATATATATATGATACGTATACATGTTACAAGTGTATATATATATAATTATATACATATATATATATATGTGATTATATATATATGAACATATATGTATGTTATGTTGGAGATTTAACCCACAAGTTGATTGGGGTTTGTAACCAACCAACCAACCAACCGTGGTGTGAACATCATGGAAAGCAGAGGTGTAAACGACAAGACTGGGAATGTCATCGGGAGATAATACGGATCTACTGGGATGTGTATATATAATTATATATATATGTATATGTATATATGTTTGTATATATGTATGTATATATATATACATATAATTTATATAATCCGATATACATATATACATATGACAATTGGGTGTGGCTGAAGATCAGGTAGCCGATTCCACTGGTCTCATCGTCGCTTTCCTGTCTGAAGATCACCCATTTATTCGGAGCCAATGTTGACATGAATGTCATCCCCAATGACCCTCTTGGAGATTTACTGGTGATTTAATGGTGGTTTAATGGTGGTTTAATGGGATTTACCCTCTGGTTATCACTAACATAGCCATGGAAAGATCCACCATTTTTAAGTTCGGTAAACCATCTATTTCTATTGGCCATTTCCCATGGCTATGTTAAATAACCAGAGGGTATATGAACTTTTTCTAACATCATCATGTGATAACCTCTAGCTGATTTCCAAACGACTAGATATAACATGGGGGTTTGGGAATCTCTAGATTCGGATGGCTAAATATATCATGGTTGCTTTGGGAATATGACCCATAGATTATGTACTGAGGTGATTGATGGGGAAGTTGGGATGTGTCAAAACCTCTGATTCTCGGAGAATTGGGAGGAGCCCTACTATAGCCTTCCCTTTTTCGGAGAAAGGGAAGAGTTTTTCTAGGGATGTTTAACATGGACATGTTCACCCTGGGGGATATCAGAAAGGGTACCCTCTGGTAATGACGATTTCAGTTTGCGAACTTGAACATGGCCATTGAAATCGTGAGTTTTCCCATGAAAAATGGTGGATCTTTCCATAGTTTTTGGTAAACGTTTACCAGAGGGTAATGGGATTTAACATGAATCTATTGGGATTCAATGGTGATTTCATGGGATTTAGCATGGAAAGGGTAGCATCCCCCCAACGTGTTACGGTAGTTGCTTAAGGATGTTCCAGCTTCCACCCAGCCCACCTGTGAGACCCAAGCGCTCGCGCAGGAACCATAGCAAGGTATGATGCGGTTCCGCATCCTTCATGGGACATCTGGGAAGATTTGCTTGAATAAATGCAGATTTCTGGAACACAACAACAATTTCCATGGGGATGTAGGGGGGATATAAGATGATATAAGGGGGGTTGTCCAAAAATTGGAGATACCCCAATTAAAAATCGCCAAAACAGGAAAAACGGTCGAACATCAAGCATCAAACTTGGGGGAACTGTGAATCATCCAGCCATATCTGGGTGAGAAATTTGGACAAACTTCTTGCCCACAGTGAGTCAATGGCCATTTCAGGATCCTAAAATGGAGGTACCTACCATATATAAGGCCTATATTTCAGGCCTAAATTTCAGGGAATATCCCCACAAAATAGGCCAAAAATATGGTACTAACGTACCTCCATGCATTGGATCCTGAAGATCTCCCATTGATTGAATGACCAGTCAAGATCTTAGCGTAGTCTGAGATCTATTCATTTAAAACTGTGGGACCCATCGATGAGAATTTCCAGATCATCCCGTAAAAGATAGAGATCCACAAATCCCCACAACAATTTCTTGACGATGAACTTATATACAAGCTGGTGCCCCACCAGTTATAAATTGGTTATAAGCCCATGAAAACACTAATTAATTAATTGGTTATATCACCAACAAAAACCATAGTGAAATTGGGGTTATTTGCACCAACTTAGCTATCTTGGAGGCACCACCTTGCATCAACCTTTAAATATCAAGATCACCACCTGTCGAAAGCGTCCTGAACCTTGACAGGTCTGCCGTTCACATAGAACGACAACTGCGTTCTCCACGGGACCTCTCCCACCTGCAGGGGGGATTGAACAGGATCCGTTTTTCCAGTTGGAACCTTAACCAACGATTGCACCACCAATCAAAAACATCATTGAAAACTACTAACCGTTTACTAAGCAACTAAATTCACCAGCTAAATTCACCAGCTATTAGACCGCTGGTATTTTAGGGGATCTAACCATGAATAATACGGGGTTGCATTGGGAATAATGGGGTTAGTTGCCATCAACAATTCGGTTCCAAGTGTGTGGAGCCCGATATACTACTGTGGCTGCTTTGTTTGAAGGAGAATCCCCTGAAATAATCATAGAAAACAACTGATTTTCAGGAACGTTTATATATGATTAAAAGCATCTGAAATCTACTGAAATCTCTTGACTTCCCAACTAAAAACGCAAAGCGCTGGTCCCAAGTGAGCCAATACTCGAATACTCCGTTTTCCCACCTCCTTCTACTCGTTGGTTGATCAGTTTCCCTACTGTGGTGAACCGAATGCCATAAACCTGCCATTTATGGGGATGGTTTGAATCCCCATAAAAATTGTCATGACTTGGGGATGGTTTACCATGGTTTACCTCATTATGGCTAGTTCATGATCCCAGGATGGTGCCCCCAAAATAGCGTTCAGTTGGTGCAAATAACTCCAATTTCACTATGGTTTATTCAATGGGAATTTCAGGATCCTAAAATGGAGGTACCTACCATATATAAGGCCTATTTTTCAAGCCTAAATTTCAGGGAATATCCCCACAAAATATGGCCAAAAATATGGTACTAACGTACCTCCATGCATTGGATCCTGAAATTCCCTTTGAAATAACTAGGGTTTATAGGTGATATATCTATAGTTAATGGGCTTACCACAGTTATATTCCTATAAAATCCCACAAGTGGGGATAGCTATAATAACTATGGTTTATAGGTGATAGTGGTTTTTCTCGGTTGAGTCTTGGGTTTACCTGGCTCATGATCCCCACATATAATGGTGCCCCCGTAAACTATCGAGCGAGTTCGCGTGAACCGTTGGTGCGTGCGTGTGTGCGTTTATAACTCCAAGAACTCACTATATATGGTTTTTGTTGGTGATATCTCGAACTAGTTTTCCAATTCCACTACGGTTTATAGGTGATATATCTATGGTTTATAAATCTAATATAACTAATGGTTTTTGTTGGTGATATATCATGATATATCGAACTAGTTGTCATGGGTTTGTAACCAATTTATAACTGGGGGGTACCACCTTGCAACCCAGCCAGGTTTTTCATAACTCCCAACAAGGCGCCAACCTTCAAGCCACCGGCTCTTTCGGCCGGCGCGCTGTACCCGTTCATGCCCCTGGTGAAAAAACGACGGAGCACGGCTCCGTCAGAAACGCAACTTTTGAGCCCCGGGAAAAAAAAATGCGGCGCCAGGAGGGTGAAACAAGAACAGAAAACCTGGGAAATCATGAAGAAATACCATCTAGTTATTTAACATTGCGAACTGGAAAATCCATTATAAATGGATCTCATCTATAAATGTGTCATTTTCCATAGCTATGTTAAATAACCAGAGGGCAATGGTGATATCATTGACTTTCGATTTTTTAAAGCATCTTTTGCACAATTCAAAGACACGCAATCAACAAGACCAACCACGAACACATTCGAATTTCGAAACCGCTCCAAAAATCAGGAGCATCGTACCGAAACCCAAGCATGAACTGATTCTCAATTCAGGAATGAACCTATTTCATTGAAGAAAGGGGTGTGTTTTTCCTCTCACAGGCTTAAAAATCAGAACTAAACAATTTTTGTTGCGAAGTATGATGTACAGTGTTCAACCCAACAATGAACCTAGCATTTGGGGATTGTTTGTACCACCCATTTCTAATGATGGGGATGGTCTATTATTGGCCGTACCACATTTGTATATTATATAAATTTAAACCATCATTTCTAATTACGACGACCGGCCATTGAGACTGCAACATTTACCCAGACCCTGATTTTTTAGATGATATCCCCATGGAGTGCTGGCAACCGGTTGTTTTCTCATGCATATCCCCATCAAATCCCGTTTCCCCAAAAAAATCCTTCAGTCGTTTCCCCATCGATGGGTTGCCAAATTTCAAGGATGTTATTTTGAGACAACGACTGAAAGCAGAATCCCCCAGATGTTCACAGTATTCATGTTTTGAGATTGGTTTCATGAGTTAAATCCTCACAAAATCTTAGAAATATCCTGTGAAAAACAAACATCCGAAACCCTCAACGCCAATTTTCACCCAGCAATCGCTTCAAAGGCCTAGGTATTTTCCCAAGGCTTCAAAGTCCCCCACCAGCAGCCGAGACAAAGGCCTGGAATTTGAGGGGCCGATCCCGCAAAAGGTTACAAACTTGGTGGTTATTTCAAGGCCGCAGAGCGCGAGGATTCTGGTTGAACTTGGCCGAAAACGAAAAGACAGAATGATGAATTTACGGCAAACCCAACAACAAACCATCCCCCAAACGTCACCATTTTCTGGGAGGATTTAACCATCCCCTTAAATGGCAGGTGGCATTGGGTTGCCCACAGTAATGACCATTGGGAGTTCACAAATTCCACAATTTGATGAATGATTGTTGGTGGGCAACCCATGCCTCTTTCATGATCATCAAATATAATCAAATTTTCCAAGAAATGAGAAGTTATATATAAATATATAAATATATAAACATTATATGTGGCACATATCAACCAACGTACATACATATATATATATATATATATATATATAAATTACATACATACATACATACATACCAAACATATCGAACATACCAAACATACCAAACATACATACAGAAATACACACATAAATAAATACATACATAAATAATTAATCCATACATACATTACATACATGACATACATTACATACATTACCTACATTACATACATTACATACATAATATACATAACATACATACCATACATAACATACATAACTAACAAACAAACAAACATACATACATACATATATATATACTTACTTACTTACTTGAATTAGATACTTACTTACATTACATTACATTACATTACAGTACATTACATTACATTACAAACATACATACATACACACATACATACATACATAAATGCATGCATGCATGCATACATACATACATACCATCACATACCATTACATACCAATACATTCCATTACTTCTCATTAGATTACATTACAATACATACATACATACATACATACATACATACATACATTACATACATACATTACATACACATATACATACATACATACATTACATTACATACATTACATAAATTAAATACATTAAATACATTAAATACATTAAATACATTACACACACACTACATGCATTTCCAACATTACATTAATAAAGACATTACATTACATTACATTACGTTACATTACAGTACGGTACAATACATTACATTACATTACATTACATACATACTTACATGCACACATACATACATACATAAATACAATACAATAAAATACAATACAATACAGTACAGTACAATACAATACATACATACATACATTACATACATTACGTACATTACATACATTACATACATACATACATACATACATAAATACATACATTACAATACATTACAATACATTACATTACATTACAATACATTGCATTACATTACCATACGTACATTACATTACATTACATTAAATTACATTACATACATACATACATTACAATACATTACAATACATTACATTACATTACAATACATTGCATTACATTACCATACGTACATACATACATACATACCTACCATACCTACCATACCATACATACCTACATACATACATACATGCATACATACATACATACAATTCATACAGACATACACACATTACATTACAATACATTACAATACATTACAATACATTACATTACATTACATTACCATACATACATACATACATACATGACATTACATTACCTTTCCTTACCTTACCTTACATTACATTACATCACATCACATCACATTACATACTTACATACATTCACACATACTTACATACTTTCATACTTACATACTTACATGCTTAGATACATACATACTTACATTCATCACATCACACCACATCACATCACATCACATTACATTACATTACATACAGTACATTTTAATACATTACATTACATTACGTTACATTACATTCCATTACATTCCATTACATCACATTACATACGTTATGTTACATTTCATCACATACATTATTTAACATTCATTACATCACATTTCATCCATTCTTACATACAAAGACATATATATATATATACGTATGTGTATATATATATATATACTTATATTCACCAAACATGATCTTAATAATGACGACGACGGTGATGATTTCGGTTGTTTCTACGGAAGTGGCCTCTCCTCAGGTGCTGTTGCAGGCTTCGCCGCCTGGTTGCGGCAATGGGAATGGCAAAACACCGGGGAAAACCGGGAAAGAGCATCAAATAGTATCTGTTTTTCACCTGTTGTAAAGATGCTTCTGCAACTTCATCATGTGTATGTTTTCCAGACATGCACAGACCATCCCGGAAATCAACAGATTCCAAAAAAAGAAGTACATGTTGGTCATGAGATGGTCGCGATAGTAACCCCAGTTGGTTTGGGCGAGACCCATGGCCATTTTGGGTGTATGTTCAGGCATGTCCAGCGCCACCAGGGGTACGGGCCCCAGATCAGACTTAGAACTCAGTGTGGCCACTTGGGGAAAGGTCACTCCTGCTTCTTTAGCTTGGTTCAAACATCTAGAAGACACCTGGGAATGATGATAAAGTCATGAAACATCATTCAAACATCATTGAAAAATCAAGCAAAGCATCTGAAAACCCTCAGATACTTGGTGGTCGTTTTAAGTCAGCGGTCGTGTTAAGTCACCCCTTCCGTAAAAAGTATTAAAAAGTCACCCCTGCGCATGAGCACACCCGGTTAGGAATAAGTCACCCCAATTTTCAATCAAACCCCTGCGGGGCCTAATCAACTGGGTTCATATATCGAAAAATATCGAAAAAAAAATAATCATATGTTAAAATAAGAAATATATCTTAGTATAAGAACAAATATTTCAATAAAAGAAATGTTTTAATATAAAAAATATATTTTTATGTAAGAAAATATGAACACATATGAAAATTTTGAAAATATGGAAACATATATATAATAAATAGCAATAACAAAAAATTAAAACCGACCGCCGCATGGGCACACCCGATTAAGGACGAGCTTTTTCCCACCTCTGTCCGGCTGAAATAGATTCCATCCTCATAGGCTTGACCACCTCACCAAATCAAAAATGTGCCAAGGTCAAGACCCACAATCATAAGGTTATATATATATAATGAGATATATAAACAACTATAATGGGATATAAAAACAACTATGAATGGGATATATAGTAAGATATACAACGAGATATGTAAACAACTATAATGGGATATATAAACAATGGAATATGTATATATAATGGGATACATAAACAGCTATAATGGGATATACAGACAATGGAATATGTATATATATATATATAGAGATATACAAACAACAATAATGGGATATAGAGACAATGGGATATAGAGACAATGGGATATAGAATGGGCAATAATCATGACATAATGAGAGGTTTCCATAAAAGGTCGTATCTCAATAGCTGGATGGTTAATGGAAAATCCGAAAATAAAATGGAGGATTGAGGGGTACCCCCATTTTAGGAAACCTCCATATAACGATATAGGAAATATAAACAACAGGATATATGATGGGAAATAATAATAACATAATGGGATTATATATAATCGGCATGATGAGTTTCGAGAAACAATAATCGGATAGATATATATATAGTGGGAATATAATGGGATACGACAAACTTCCCGTGATTGATTGGTGATCATACATATGTGCCATGGTCATATCATGGTATATGGTTTCATCCATCCCACAATGGGAATCCAAACATTATAGGCATATATATATATCCAGTAATGGATTAATGACAATCCCCCAAGATGGGTGCACAATCCATTTGACCATGGCACATACATGAAATCTAATCCCTGTTCTATGTGCTGTAAAAACAAAAATAAAGAAAGCAAAAAGAAAGAAAGAAAGAAAGAAAGAAAGAAACGGCCATTTCCTCATTGGCCATCTCAGGATGCTAAATTGTAGGTACCTAACATAAAAAGGCCTATTTTCAAGCCTATGTAAGGGAATATCCCCACAAAATATGGCTAAAAATATGGTACTAACGTACATCCATTTCAGGATCCTGAAATTCCCATTGACTTCCTGTTGGGGAGAATCCTCTTCCACATTCTACAGGATGGTGCCCCCGTTCGATAGCGTTCAGTTGGTGCAAATAACTCCAATAACTATGGCTTATAGGGGATATATCTATAGTTGGTTGCCCAAATGTTTCATTCAATCATGAACTTGTATCCTTAACTCCAATAAGTATGGTTTTTGGTGATATATCGAACTAGTTAATGAGCTTATAACCAAATTATATTGAGGGGGCACCACCTTGTACTTTTCGGCGAATTCTCTTCGAGTTTTCAGCCATCAACCACCGGTTGGGCCATGGCCGCCCCACGTCGCACAAAGGGTCCCTGGAAATTCTCCGCAAAGCTGCTACCTGAGTTCAGAGATCAGCCTGCTGACCATCTGAAGCTGCAAAACAAGCCTTGAAACCACATGTAAAAGCCAGCCAACAAAAAATGATCTTGAAAATAGCCGGATGATTTACTGAAATTCGGGTCCCCAAGTTGTTAAACGGTGTTGGATGTTCTACTTAGACCCAAATTTTGATGATCCTACCCGGTTTATCCATGTTCTATCATGTAGCTCCGGCTACCCATGAAATATTAGGGAATATAGATATCCCTCCGAATTGTTCCCTCTGACCAGGGACGCCCATCTCACCTCCAACCTCGGCTGCCGTGGAAGATGCAGCAGCACCATCCAGTCCACTGCGTTGTCGCAGCAAAGTTTCCTGAATGTCAAGGGGAAAGGAAGCTCCCCATGGGCAAATTATTCATTTGGTTTTGACTGAAAATAGGGCATGCAATTTTTTAACTCTCCTAATCCACTGGAATTGGGGGTAGCCTATTTTCAGACAAAACCATCACTGGGGATGACCCAATATGGGCGTTTTTCATGCCAGCTTCGACCATGCATTCTTTGAAAACAGTTTTTTTTTTAATTGGGGGTATAGTAACCCTTACAAGATGCAGAAAGGTGGTTCCAGGAAGTTATAGTTGATGTGTCCTTCATCATTTCCCGGACTCCCAACTTGTCTATCCTTTTGGGTGCGAAAAAAAACCGTGGTACACCCAACAAATGTCATTTGGAAGAGAATTTGGGGCTAATGCTCTTCTGATCCAGTGAAAATTGGGAGTACCCTTTTTTCAGATAAACCCCTGTGACTATCAATGGCTTGCTTTGTGGACACATCTGCCAGAAACCATAATATTTCCTCTGGATTTGTCCTGTAACATTTCCACTTTAGCCAATTCTGTAGAATTATCCACTTTATAAATATATATATACTATATTATTTAAAATATTATAATATAATATATATATAATGTTATATTATACATGTATATATATATCATTTTATTTTATATTTACATATATATATATATATCATTTTATTTTATATTTACATATATATATATACATATATATCCGCAGCGATATGCAGTTCATGTCGAACTACACGTCAGCAGCAGCTTTCCGTCAGCCGAATGGAGAAACAAAATGAAAAAAGAGAAACAGAGAACAGGAGAATCTGTGGCTGCAGGGTAAGCTAATAACCAGCACCTATAACACGGGACCCGATGGTTTTGTGCAGGGTGGACCCCAAAACCAACGAAACGACGGAGAAACAATAATCACAAAGGAGAAATATATTGAAGGAGATCCGTCCCGTGACGCACAGCAGGGTTCGTGACCACTTGTCTCTCGCTTTGGAGGGTAGAACTAGAAAAGGGAGAAAGTAACAACGATGGAGTGACCGTGGTCCCGGCACACCTCTGGCGGCCCCTGCGAACTTTAGCTGCAAGGTACTGGAGTTGATGTGGCTAGAAGGAAACTTTTGTCTTGACTCCTAAAACTGAAGTGGAGAGAGCTTAATAAAAATTTGCCGCCTGTAATGTGGCATGGTGTGGTCGGAGCTGATGATAAAAGCTTCCTGGCGGCAGTTACCTCCAGGCAAAAATGTCCCTACAACATCTTGTAACAAATTTCACTTTATAACGGGGACTTTCAGTCCCACGAGAACAGGAAATGGAAATTGCCACGGCCCCTTCAGTACAGAATGACGATGAGTGTACATTCCAGCAAAAGAAGAGAGTGAAAAGTAGGACTTGATGTGGAAGGCCCCCCCTTGGTCTTCATCTTGGAGTGACATGTGAAAAATAAGAAACATGTGCGTGGAGAAAATGTTGATGAAATAGAAAATTGGCTGGAATTGCAAGCAGGAGAATAATGCAACCGAAACGAGACACAATGAGAGCAAGTAAGAGACGGTTGAATTGGTACTGGTTCCAGCAAACTCGGAGAATGAGATGCAGAAGAGACTGTGCAAGGCTTGCCCCACAGCCTTGAGGAAGGAGTTGAATACGACAAATCCAGAAACCCAGACAATAGTGATTGCAGAAAATGTCGATGTAGAAAAATGTAGCCAGAACAACAAGCAGGAGCTGGTATATAGTGCAGAAGCGGTCGCCAAAAGCTTGTCCAAGTAGAAGATGGATGCTGCTTGAATTGTATGCGAGGCTGACATGGCAGAGAAAGAATCCTGATTGGATATTCCTGAAAGTACAGGGGCTTGCGAACGGAGGCTAGCTAAAGCTTGTGCCCGTGCCTATACAAATATATTATAATATATCATATTATATCATATCATATTATATTATATTGCATTGTATTATATTATATTATATTATATATTATATATTATATATTATATATTATATATTATATATATTGTATATTATATATTATATAGTATACATTATATATTATATATTATATATTATATATTATATATTATTATATATTATTATATATTATTATATATTATATATTATATATTATATATTATATATTATATATTATATATT
>Ga0126342_10009209_pt1 | contig 17696 bp, 15 predicted proteins | sample Cyp1metagenome_FD_92528 | JGI IMG/M metagenome (GOLD analysis project Ga0126342, IMG submission 92528) | Coral microbial communities from Lord Howe Island, Old Settlement Bay, Australia - Cyphastrea 1 metagenome | ecosystem: Host-associated > Invertebrates > Cnidaria > Coral ... | reverse complement strand
GTATCAAAAACATGAAAATCTAGGCATAAACGGCAATTTCTACATTCTAAAAACTTAGCAAAGTTATAACATAGTTATAAATCAACTTATAACTGGCCTAACTTAAGTTATGTTAACTTCAAATTATCTTCCATAACTCACTTATATATTGTCTAACTTCATCTTAACATGGGGGCACGACCTTGTAGCTTTAGATTTTAGCAACAAAACATGATGGTGAAAAGATTGTTATCATCAATTCTAGGGACTGAACTTTACAAAATGCCGGTGGAACTCCAACAAACAGTAGATTCACCCACCGAAATGAGCTTTCCCTGCAACAAATTCCCGGGCCATAGCGAGGCCTCTTCCAACTTTAAGGTGCTGAAGCGTTCTCGCTGCCGCACGGGGGGAACAGGCCTCATCAACAGTTCTGGGAGGATTCGACATGCCGCCATCTCAAACTTTGGAATGGGATCAAGATAGGAACAAAGAAACCTCAAAATCATTGAACCTCCAATTTGGCTGGTCAGTTCACCCTTGTCCTGTTCACCTCAAAAAGTATGGTATTTCATGATCCACCGCCATCTCTTGAGACCGTTGCTGCACCAGCCCGGCACCAGGTGCCGCCGGGCTGACAGGGGCGCCGTTGCTATGACCTGCTGCGTTTTCTTGGGGTTTAACGTTTGACAACCCACAAATGTCTGGTGAATGCTGTTGATTTTGTAGCGAAACATTGTAAAACATGTTCAAGATTCTTTAAGCCATCCACTTTCATCATGTCCTGTTTGTCAAAAAGCAAACAACATGCCCGTTTGCAACAAACAATATTGACTGACATGGCTTGCGTCTTAATCATGTGTACCATGTTCATTGAATGTTGATGATCATTCAAATGGCTCTGTCTGAAATACGGTGCAAACACTTGTATGGCCAACCATCATGTCTCCCATCAAAATTTCAATTCATCATAATTCTTAGGTATCAGCAAGTCTTTGGACAAACTAAATACGTATAATAATACAATCAATGTCTGTTGCTTATGATAAATAATATATGCATGCCCAATTTGTGGATATCCTGATTATATATTCCCATTGATATTTAAAGCTCATCTCTAATAATTCTGACATCTAATAATTGGATATTCCCATGGGTATGAAAGAAATTAAAACTATACTGTAATAGATATCTTGGAAAAAAGCTATAATCCATACATCATTACCTTTAAAAATCCTTCAGAATTGATATGAATTGATATATTTCTCAATGATCATGCCATCCCCAATTTCTCGGTTAAACATCCTGAGGTCCTGACCGTAGCCATTGCCATTGACGTCAGCCTCCTGTGGCACCTCAGGCGCCGGGGGGCCATCTTCGACCGGGATCTCCTGCGCAAGGTCCAGGAGTCAATTGGAGTTCTAGGAATCAATGGGGTCCTGGAATCCTGGAAAATTGCTTTCACTTGGATCTGTTTAGCGATGTCCATGATTTATATTGATTTATATAATATTAGGAATAAACATCCAAATCAACCATGGCTTGGGGTAGCTGACTGGGTCCTAAAATGTCCGAAAAATCATTTCGGAGGAATCAACCAGGGTTTGGAGTCATGTTTTTGCATTTTAAGACAAGAAACATCCAAGTCCAGCGTTCACAAAAAGAAACGATGATAGGACTGGATCATCCCTTCTCAAATAGCCAACCGCACTGGCGCTAATTATTCCATCCAAAATTGGGAGAAACCCAGAAACCATCAGAAACCCCAGTCGTCCAGTCCTCGTCCGAAGCTTTAGCATCCGCGGCTTCTGCTGCTTCTGCTGCCTTTTTGTTTTTCTTTTTTAACCTCTTCTTTTGGCCTCAGAAAATCTCTGAGGCCATGATTTTGACCGTCCAAAGGATCGGCCTTCCCTGCGGTGGTTTCTGAGGCTCCTCAATTTCGAGAATCACACATCTTTACAAATCAGTGCTTGGTTCCCAAACTCTTTGCCAACAAAAACGATAAATTTTGATTTGTTGCCGAGCCAGAGCCGCAATAAGTAATCTGGTAATCTGGCGGAAATCTAATGTTCCACTAACCTGAATGACGACCTTTTCCGTTGACCAAGAAGGGCGACCCCCCAGCATTTGCAAAAGGGTGGCCCTGGCACGAATCCCATTGCACTTACAATTCCCATCATTCGACGTCTCAGCGAGGTCATGATCAAATTCATCCAGAAGAATGGATACCCGATACCAAAATTGGACATAGCTAGGGAAAACCCAACATGTTCAACGGCTTCAATCATCATTTTAGTCATCTATAACTGGGCCATTATCAATAGCTATGTTGAATATTGCTAAGATTTAAGTAAATGTATACAGCAAAATTAGATATTGTTCATCATCTACGTATGTTAAATGGTTCAACGGTTCGATTGCTGCCTAAATTTCTTCCAGGAGGCTTTTTGAGAGCGACTCCAACTTGCCCTTCTGCTCAGAAAACGCGAGGTGCGCTTGGCTGGCCTCAGGGATATCCATGTGGGATGTATCACCTTTATGAAGCCACTCAATGTCTCAACATATCTTATAGCTGTCTCTGAACCATTGGAGACCACCCAAACCATCCAAATATGTTGATGTTAAACAGGGAAACCAAGGGTTTTGGGATGTTTTGGGTCACCCAATTTTTGATCCAAACCACCATAACTAAAACAGAATCTTGTAGCAACTCAGCCAGAAAAATCTCCAGCGCAACGGCATGGCCTCCTGAACAAGAGCTGTCATGTCATGGCGGCAAATCAAGACCTGGCAACCATCGCAGTGATGGTTTTTCTTACTCAGCGGAGCTGCAGTTGCAATTGTTTTTCAGAGTCAGTTGCAATGCTGGATGGTCTGCAGGTGGAATCCACAAAACCATCAACATCCAAGAGCCCCAAAATCCCAAAAGATCCAAATAGTTCGTGGTTTAGCCCCAAATTTGGGTTGATTTCAATGGAGAATGGCGAAAAACCGCATCAAATCGTCTGATGCCAATGGATGTCCATGGGGTCACCGATTCCGGCAACAAAAACATCCCGGTGTTCATGTGCTTGGCATGTGGCGATCTAAACAGGTTGGTGCTGCATTCTCCAACTTCACCTGTCAGGGGATCGCCATTGAACGAAACTCTTCAGGAACGGCGTCGGCACTGTTTCAGCTGTGTCACCGGTCGAGTCGGTCGTTAGCTGGGCTTCCAACATCAGTGTGAATCACACCACAGGCATGGATGTATTCCAGGCCCTTCAAGGTGTGCCTCGCGTCGATTCCCAAGGCGAAAAATGCGAAAACGTAACAGCAAACACATCATACATCGTAGATAGAGATCAACTAAGTAGATGGTACATTGATGTACATTGCATCACAATTGCTGATGTTTTCAACCATCGTTTTCACTGTCACCCCAAGGCCATGTTTTTTTGCGACTCCTACCAAAGGCTCAACAGCAATGCTGCAGCAAGAGAATCTTCCCTCAACTGACCGCGAACGTGGTGAACTCACGATGTTTGTTCCGCATTCATGAAGCAACCAGCAGCAACCCACTATCCTAGCATCACAACGCAGCAACCAATGCATCACACATGCCATCGCACCTCGAAAGTCGTCGACACAGGGGCAGTGGAATACCATTGTAGTCATAGTATTTCACCTGCAGGCCATCAGGATCATCCAGGCCCAGCAGCCATCCAGGCCCATCCAGGCCCATCCAGGCCCAGCAACAGGAGCTTTCCGAAGTCATGGGGGTACCCATTTTTTTGGTCTGCCCTTTTCGTCCGTTTTTTCGGGTGTTTGTTTTTTCAAATCAACACTCCCAGACTGAGGGGCGGTTTTTCCCCATGACCTATGGAAGCCTCGAGTCATCACCGAGTCACGAGGGCCAGCAGGTTCTCACCCATGACCTCGAAGGTCATGCACTTGTGGCGGCCGTTGGGGCCGGTGTGCCAGAAGTGGTCCGTCATCTGCCAGGGCATTGGAATATTTGGAATATGGGAAAGTGCCTATCTATAAATGACCAAAATGTGGCTACAACCATGGAACACTTCAAAATTCCAATTGAGAGTGATCATCCTTTTCCAAGGGTTGTCATTCCATTTTTCGGCCAGTTGATGCAAGTTGCCTTGGCAGTTGCCCATCAGTGGCCCTATGTATCCTGTGTGCCTTGACGACAAATGGCGAGCTTCTGCCATTCTGTTGCATCCTTGGCACAGCCCCACAGTTCTTATCGCCCACTCTGCAAACTATGGGCTGCAGAAGTACCGTTGACTGCACTTTGTGTAAGATGACTCATAGTAAACAATGACTGTCATTTCACATCTACTGTACATATCTGTAGATCACATGTGGTGGTCGAAGGTTGACATGTCTAGGGCACCAGCTGCTCGAACAGCATCACTTCATCTTGGGCCTGGAACGTGGATGGATCAGGATGGCTGCAACTTAAACACACTGAAACTGGGATCATCATTGTCAAAGAGATAACCAATGATAAACATGCCACCATGCTCAAAATATCTCATAATCAAGCTATGTTGACATGTTTCTCAGCCCATAAAATGGGATAGTGTAAGACTTACATCGCAGCACCTGTTCAGCCACACTCTTCTTCGACTTGCAAACCTGGCCCCGGTTTGCCGTGAAACTTCACGAAATCTCTCTATGACTCATGAAATTATCTGAAGTTCCAATTTTGATTCAACTTTTCAGGTGTGAATTATCTAAATTTATCTGAAATTAGAATACATAAATAAATCACACTTTTCAAGTCAACGTCATGGCAAAGTCCAACTGGAAAGTCCAGTCCTCTTGAAAAGCACCTCTTAAAAATTCGTCAAATACAGGTTTCCCAAGTCATGGGGTACCAACTCATCCAAGTCATGGATGACCATGACTTAGTCTTGAAACATATTGCAACCCTATGGGTTTTGCACATTGAAACCTATGGTTTTTCGGCATCCCTGCGACTGCACCTTCATGGCAACCAACGGCCCAGAGACGACCTTCTCATCTGCACAGAGCCAAACCTGGACCCCGGGCCCAAACCGCCAACGATGAACAAATCGTACGTGAAATGTTACTATGTATTTGTTTTCAGGAGGATTTTGGGCCTATTGATGATTTGTTCACCAAAATGATGTATACTATCTTACTTTCTCCAATGATTGGTTTCGCGCGAACAAAAACTTCAGGAGGATTTTGATGATTTTGGGCCTATTGATATTCTAATTTTAGATATGTTTTTCATAAAACTCATGTACCCTCTGGTCAACTAACATAGCTATGGAAAATCACCATCTTCAATAGGTAAATCAACTATTTCTATGGGCCATTTTCAATAGCTATGTTAGTCATTACCAGAGGGTATATCATCATATATCCCATTAAATGCTATTGAATCACCATTGAATCCCATTAAAACACCATTAATGGATAATCACCTTACTTTACCCAACTTGTCAGCAGGGGGATGGAAAGAGCAAGGGGTCAAGGGGCTGTTGAGAAAGCACCCGCGCCCAGCTTGGACAGCACTCTGTACCTGGCCCATCTGCTGATCGATGTCGTGTTGAGGTGCTGCGATATATTTTGGAAGTCATGGAACTGTCAACTCCAATTCTGGAAAAACATGTAAGACCAGAATGAATCTGAATTTTGGTCATGTGCATAGATTCCATTTCTGGCAAGTGATATATATATATACACCATCTGGAACAAAAAGGCCGTGAAGCTGCGCTGCCAGCCTTGCATTGTACAGCTGGTATGGCATCACAGGATGATATCCTGGCCGTACAGATGTAGCTCCTGCCCTTTGGAGCTAAAATTATCTTGGAATGGAGAGCCAGTTCTATTTGGTTCCTTTGAATTTAGAATCTTGTTACCCTCCGGTAATCAAACATGACAATATATCCATCATTTACCCTCTGGTAAACTAACATAACTATGGAAAATCACCATTTTTAATGGGAAAACTCACTATTTCTATGGTCATTTTCAATAGCAAACTGTTTGTTTACCAGAGGGTAAGCCATCATATATCCCATTAAATCCCATTGAATCACCATTGAATCCCATTAAAACACCATTTTCAATAGCTCCATTTTCCCATAGAAAGCTCCATTTTCGATGATTTTTTTTCACAACCGCGACATGTCGGTCAGCGGACGGCACCTCCGCGCTTGTAGTCCCTTGGGTCTTCTTCATCGGAATGTCCATCTGAAGAGCCCTGAACAAAAAGGAAACCCATTTAGGAAAAGCATAGGAAACCCCAAAGTAGCTGGGATTTATGTATGACAGAAACATCAGTTGGTAATTCATGATAATTCCAGGAGCTTTGAGTATACGTATGATAGCTGTACTACCCTCTATATTTACTAGGGATTATCATAATCCATGAACGCCATGAATATGTTCACCATGATTTTCACATTTTTCCCACGTCCCAGGAGTCCCATGTGCTCAACTGCCCCCTTTTGTGGTCGAACTCGCCTCACTCTCGCTGTAACTTCCACTTCTCGAGTAGCTACAGCTTCTCGATGCGCTTCGCGCCCGAGCTGCCAGCGGCCGAGCTCATTGCATCGTGTCAGTTTGCAAAGCCGCTGGTAGCCAACCAGTACCAAACATGCCATGGAAATCTTCAAGTCACCATTTCTGAGATGTGGAAAAATACCAAAATAAATATTATGTAAATATATTATAAACCTTCATGTATAAACTATCGACCGCATCCCATGGCCTAATTGTTCTTGCCATGGTATAAAGAGACTGTATCAAATTTAAATGGCTTTGCGCATCCTTGCGCTGAACCCACCCAAGGCCTGGTTTTTGCGGTTTTTTCTTGCATTTGGCCGCTGGTCGTCGATTCTGGGCCGGGGCGAGTTTGTTGAGGTGTGATTGACCCATCCGGGCCCCAAAAAGATGTTCGTCACTGGGGGTTGTGGTATCTTAAAATATCCCAAAGATGGGTGCCAATAACGAATCCTAGAACATCTTGGAACCACCAACGTGCTTGGTATTTTGGGAGATTGAGTTTTTTCAACATGTCCCCTGTACCTTTCGACGCGGCTTCGGCATCGGCAGGAAAATCTAAAGGCCGAATGACAAAACTGCCAATTTCTTGCGTGGGTTTGTCCGAGAATGATGGGGATCTCCCACTTCATGGCTAACGGAGAAAATTTGATTTTGAAGGTTTTCCTGACCTTTTCAAACAAAAAACTGGCTGCTAAGGTTGCACTCTCTCTTTAGCAGGTTGGAATAGGCTCTTGAAAGTTCCATTGTTCTGCCCCATTCCAACATAAGAGACATACAGCCCTGGTGCAGTCATGTACCATTCATGCCATCTGACAACGTGTCTGGAAGGTCATCTCTGGGGCTTGGTGAACAGCCAAAAATCTTGAGCCATCGGAAGAATCGTTGCATGCAGCTGACCTTTCTGTTCAACACACACACACAACACCCATCTGTGTTCAAGGTATTTTCCCTACATAATCCTACATATGAGTTCATCAGACTTCATCATACTTCATCGAATCGTGTTAAATCCGACAGAAACTGCTGGACAATTTGGTCGGTGGAAAGTATATTTTTCAACTGGAAGTGCAGAGTCCGTCAGAAAACCCCCAAATGCCACAAGTACCCTCTGGTAAACAAACATAACTATTATGGAAGATCACCATTTTTATAATATGTAAATCAACTATTTCTATGGCCATTTTCAATAGCTATGCTTGTTTACCAGAGGGTAAGGGAAAACAAGAACGGCCATGGATTAGGTCCCTGGGCGGTGAGATACCCTCTGGCATTCCCTTGCGCACCTAGGTCGATGACTCAATCTATATATATATATGCATATGTCTATAATAGATCTATGTACCTGTGAATATACTATAATTAGCAAATATATATATATACCTGTGAAACCCAAGTGTGGAAAAAGATGCGACAAACACATCTTGGTATGATAAATGCGATGGAACATGAAAACTGCGATAACATGTCACAAGTGCGATATGGCATTTGATCGTGTTGTTCACATACCCCCGTCCAATCGCATCAGCTCATTTCCTCAAATTTTAGGCTGGTTATAGCAAAACTAGCACTAGCACAAGTCATACTGATTTTTTTGGCTGAGGTGAACATATCTGAACACTTAAGCAAACATGTATATCCAAATGTTGTCCGAATGTTTCCGCGATATTCCCGCAAATTTCCGCGATTAAAAAAATGGATCTGATTGAACAGCATTGAAATCTGCGCGAGATTTTGGCACACAGGCCTTCAAACCCACGTGTTTTGACCATTTGGAAGGCGTAGCGTAGACCAAGAAAAGTGAGCAGGTAGGGAAAGTGAAGAAACACGCAAGATTCCTGCGCCTTTTGAGAAATGCATTCTTCCCAAACGTGGAAAATTGCGGTATTGAATTATTTTTGCGATGCCACCGGCCATTTTTCCAAAAAACATGTGTTATTGAAATCACATTTTTTTTGAAGCACTTAGGGTGACCCAGGTATATATGTTACATGGGGGTTGTTCTAAATTATGGTTCCGTGGATGCGGCTTCGGTTTTACAGCACTTGTGCTTCCCGGATGCAACACTTCGCAATTATAATTGGCATGTTTGTCCGTGTCACTGGGCGCAACAGGTTATATTTTGCTATCGATAGGTCAGCTGTTGTCAGAAACATGGACTTTGAACTGCTGAGCTGCTGGGCAGATGGCCATACTTTTACCTATATCCGGAAAGCAAGAAAGAAGAGAGAGACAGAGACAGACAGACAGACAGACAGACAGAGAGAGAGAGAGAGAGAGAGAGAGACACAGAGAGAAAAGATAGAGAGAAAGACAGAGAGAGAAAGACAGAGAGAAAGACTGCAGCTGCAGACTGGCGAGCTTGCTGTAGTTCTCTTGCAGGCCAAGTGTCGCGCGTTCCAAGCGATCATTGTCCGATGGTCAAGGAAGGTGGTGAGCTAATGCCCGTCAGCCTGGTGGGTGTTGCATCGCGTTTAAGTTGCAGATGTTGTTGATGGGTCCTGCCAGAGCCGCCGTGAAGGCCAGGGGTGACAAAAAGTCTCCGCAAGGTGACAAGTTCTGGTGTTGCTGGTGTGGATCCAGTGGTGCTGTTGTGACCATGCTTGTTTAAGAGTTGCCATGGTACGCCGAGGCGTTCGAAGCAGTGGAGGGCCAAGGTGGGGTGGACGGTGGCGAATGCTTTGGCGACGATGGTGGTTGGGTGCTTCCTGGCCGGAGGCTGTGCGAGGCCTGGAATCACCAACGAGGAAGTGCGCACATGATTCCTGAAAGAAAGGAAAGAAAGACAGAAAGACAGACAGACAAACAGAAACACAGAAGAAAGAATGAGAGGCCTAGCGAAGGAAATATACGCGCAAAAGAAACTGATATGATGAAGCATCTGTCCACACGGATAATATTGGCCTACTGATGCTTGCACGCCAGTGGACAAGTGTGTTGTTGCTTTATTGTATTCGTCCCCTCCTCATTTTGCTACTTTTCCCTCTTCTGTAGCAGTTCAAGATTCTTCTCTTTGAATGAAAGCGGTGGTGGAAGCGCGGATGAGCTTGCAACTCTTCACTGTTTCAGACAACTTTCAGACAGGTTTCAAATCATTTTGAGGAGCCCAGACAAGTTTAGAAAAGGAGCAGGAAAAAGAACAAAAAGTAGTAGAAAAGAAAAGTCTGCCTAAGAAAGAAGACAAATGATATTAGAAAAAAAAACGCATCATTAGGAAACAAAAAAGAAGAACACAAGCATCACAATGATCGGAGAACAATATTTGACGCATAGCGAACGAAAGGATGCTAGAGATGGAAAAGTAGAAAAGCCACACAGAACAAGGAGGTAAGAACAAATAAGAAGACCAGGACAAAAAAGATACATGTACTTATTGTGTAACCTCGTGTTTTCACATCTCTATTCCGGCTATATTATACGTCGCTTAAATTAAATAAATTAAGACGGAAGAGGCAGGACTTTTGAACCACCCACATGATACATATAATATATATTATATAATTATATCTCATCATATCTCGCTTCATTCTAGGTTTCGCCACAAGCCCTCTATTCCACCCGAGTTTTACCCAAACAAAGCCAAACAACACCATATTGTGCGGTCATTTTAAGATGGAACATGTGACGAAACTGTGATTTCGGAGGCGCATCTAGTGGATCTGCCCCTTTTTTTCCGGCCACTGGAGCTGCCAACGACGTGCGTCCACTTTGGAACAGCCTGACTTGGCTCACAATCTGTGTGTCCCCCATTGGCAAATCCAGTCGAGCCCCGTCTGGGCTTCGAGCTTTTCACAAAGGCATTCTGGATGTTGTCTGTGCCAATATCCGCATCCCTGCGCAAAGAGCATTCCTTTCACCAGCCTAATCTTCAACATATGATAACATATGTAATAACATACCCCAGAAACCATGGTGGATCTAGGGGATTTACCTATTGACCATACAATGGAGGTGCTTTTCCAATGGGATGGGATGACAAGAGATTGCATCGATGAAGATCGCTGGATTCTGCTTCCAACGTGTTTCCACCAAGGAGAAACATGACTGGTTGGTGGTTGACCTACCCCTCTGAAAAATATTAGTCAGTTGGGATTATTCTTCACAATATATATATATATATATATATGATATGGAAAAATAAACATCATGTTCCAAACCATCTACAGATGAGAAACAATCGCAGTCTTTTTGCCCGCATGCGATCCGTCCGTGGTCTACCCCATTGCACGCGGCTGTGGAGTCCTTAGGTCGCGGAACAAAAAACAACGCAACTCGTTTCTAAGTGTTTCTAATCTGTTTGTCCAATAGGCTATTCAGAAATCTATTCAGAAATCCAAGGCTTTTGCAAACCATCTTACCCAGCCATAAAATTTGATCAGTGACCATATCCATCCTCCATGATTGGCCATATCTTGGGCTGCCAGCATTGGTTCTTGAGGTGCATCGACACCTGCAGGTCGTCATTTTCCATGGAGCATGCTGGTGGTTGAACGGAAAAATCCAGGAAATCCACGGAACCCTACTAGCCTACGTATGCGTTTGATCCCAAAAACACCTAGGAGGTTCCGATCAATTGTCCCTTACCCATAGGATCCATGTATGGTATATATGCTAACATTGGGGGTATATTGATGGTAAATGTTACCATATATATATATACCATACATGGATCCTATGGGTTAAGATCCCAGGCTGCGGAGGGCACTGCCATACCCCAGGCGACCCGAACTTGGCGCCAGAACATCGGGCAGCGACTGTGGCGCCTCGGCAGGACTCACGTTGCTCCTTGAGGATTCAACCGCTGATGGTGGCGCAGCTCAAATTTTACGCCGAGCATTTTGGGGGTCCTATCGAAAAGGGCATGAGCACTGGCCAAGCTCAAGCACGGATCCCATGCTGAGTGGGCCTGCCATTTGACATCCGAATGTGCGGGAACTTCTCTGGGTGGATCAATGGCAGCGCGTCTTTCTTCGCAATCTTGGAAGGAATGAGACGTCGGTGACCGTATTTCGAATTTCGAATGATTCGATTTGAAGCAGTTCAGTCTCTCCAGCAGAACGGCCCAGGATGGGATGCCAACCCTTGGGAGAGCACAGACTACGCCAGCCCTGCTCCGTTGATCAGCAATGCCCGGGAGAGCTGATGGCACGGCCCCATCCTCTCGGTGCCTATCAACGCGAGGCTATACCGCATTATACCGCTATACCCAATATAATTGCAAAGTTGGGCATGCGGATGTAAGCATTCCATGAACCTGAAACGGGCTCACAATTCTTCAAAATCTACAAAGTCTTGTGGCTCACGATCTCGTCCAAATCTCCTTCCGTGCAGTAGCCCTTCACATCCCTTCACGGCCACTGGGATCACGGCGTGGAATGTGATCCTGTCTTTCCAGGCAGCTAAATCTAGCTGTCCATTATGCATTGCCTGGAACTCGTATGGCTTCTTTCCAACAAAATCATCAAAATCACCATGTGAAACTCAGACACCCCTGAAGCCCATTGATTGATCTTGTACTTTTGAAGCATTTCGGCGCCAAATGCAGTGTCAATCACCTTTGCTGAGGACCTCGGCCGCAGCTCGATTGGAGTCACCACAGAAAAGGCGATGCTGGGCACTCTGGTTCCTTGATGTTCCTTGTCCGGCGTTGGGCTACCAAAGCTGCAACCAAATGATCTGGGACTCGACCGAAGCGCCGGGAATCTGCCGCCGCAGTAAGGAACAAGAGCAGGCTGATGCCAATCATTGGAATCTCTGGAATATGGTTTCGTGCTTGAGGCATAGATGCTAAAGCCAAAATAGCAAAATTCCAGGGTTGACAGTACTGTGGCATTCCGGTAGTAGACTTGTCCCACAGAAAAAGACTTGGAGCAGGGCCAACTCCTGTGTGCGGTTTTTGAAGTGATGCCTGGCCAGTGCTGGTGAAACATATTATAACTCCATGAAATTCATCAAAGCATGGAGATCTTCGAATGTTTTTTCTTATAGTGTGAAGATTGGAGCAGATTTACTCAAAATCCAAAATCCATTCTCCATGCTTCAAATGCAGTCTGGCTTAAGTGTGCATTCTAATGATGTCCGTTTCGCCTTTCGGGCGACCAAGATTCATTTCTCTTGGATAGTTTCATCATGTTTCATCCATCACAAATGCAGACCGAAGTGCAAAAGCTGGAGAAGGAGTTCGGTGCGCGGCCTGACGTAGTGACTTTGCAAAGACTTTCTTCGATCTTGTGAGGGTCTTCAAGACCCATGGAATCTCCTTCTGTTCACCGCAAAAAAAAACAAAGTAGTCCGGATTTGTTGATATTCATACACCAAATTCTAAGCCCATAGGATTCAGCCCATACCCCATCATAATCATCATACCCCTCTCATTCTCAGCTGTGATCATCTCTGATTTGTCCACCCTCACCTTTGTTGCTTCAAGCCCTGAGTATATTGATCGCGTTTCTGCCGCTCCTGCACCGTGTTCATCAAATTTCACCGCAGTCCATGAACAAAACACAGCATGAAAGTGGTGAGATGCGAGCCATGTGGCAAGCATGCCCACCGTCCTGATTCACTAAGGCACAAAGCTGGGCGATGCCGCCTGGGTTTTTTTCAGGCTTCCCGTTGAGAAAACTGCGGCTGTTGAGTTTGTTTTTGGTGGCACCAAATTGGGGCACCCTTAACTCTGCTGAATTTCATCTATTTCATCAGAACATGGTACTTAATTAGTAATTAACGATAATCAATCATAGAGAATCATAGTTCTCCATGTGTTTTCTGCAGAAAATTCCCCATATTTTCTCCAACCGCAGCTGAGTTGCTGTGCGACTCTTGTAGCATCAACCGCATATTCTTGACCTTCTCTCCTCAGTGTCGGGTAGGATCCTCATCCCGAAATTCGAAAATACGTCAAAAGTACAATCATTAAATCATTACAGCACTCACCTATAATCATTATCAATATGTTATAATATATATATATGATAATCTATCTATCTATCTATCTATCTATCTATCTATCTATCTATCTATCTCTCTATATATACGTATATAGATATATAAATATATTTGAATCATGTCTCGTGCTTCATGTGTTGCGGAAAATGATCGAGTTGTCAAGCTAAAAATATCTGAAAAGTGAGTCAATGATCTTAGAGTTTCAGGTTAGTAACTAATATAGTCCTGATGAAGAAATGTTTCTTAAACTATCATGACTAACTGTTTAGTCATGTTTAGTAGTTTGAAGTTATAGCCATTTTTCAGAGTTCAAAAAAAACAGTTTTTAACTGACCTAACCTTCAATGGGAATGCCAGGATCCAAAAAAATGGAGGTACTGTACCATACTGTACCCTTCAGAACTTAGACCATATGAATTGTAGGGATATTCCCTGAAATTTACCCTCTGGTAAACTAACATAACTATTGAAAATTGCCATAGAACATAGAAACAGCTGATTTACCCATTGATAGCATGGTGGATCTTTCCAGTTCGCGAACTGTTAGTCATTACCAGAGGGTAAGCCATGGTAAGCCCTCTGGACTCATAGACCATGTTCTCCTCAGAGTGTCCCAAATCACTGGATAGGGAGAGTTCACGCTCCACGCGTTGAACGCGTTGGCACTGGACCTTGGAGCGTGTACAGCGGGGTCAGAGATCCCCATGGAAATCAGCCATGAATTTGGATGAACCCCCTGGATGGGTTGCTGCTTAAAATCGAACCAACCATGAATATCCCTTGAAAAATCATATTAACTCAACATTTTTGATGGTTAAACCATGTGAAACCATGTTAAACCTATGATTTCTTGGAGTTTTTTAACGCCGAGGGGCTTTCAACTGGCTGTTGACCTCATCCATTTCGTCCTGGATCCCGCTGAGATTTTCGCGAACTTCTTGGAGCTCCGAATCTTTCACCTAACGAAACGGCAGGTTCCGGGGCTGAAGAAATGGCCTTCTGAGACCTTCAGGGTTGCTGTTGTTTAAAGATGTTTAGCCTCTGGTTATGACTAACATAACCATGGAAAATCCCACCTTCCTATTAATAGGTAAACCCAGGTAAACCATCTATTTCGATTAGGGCCATCGAAAAACCATGGCGAACTGTTAGTCATAACCAGAGGGTAAATCATCTGTAGAATGATTTAAAATCACATAACAATTACCCTCTGGTAAACTAACATAGCTATGGAAAGATCCACCATTGTTCATGGGAAAATCCACTATTTCTATGGTCATTTTCAATAGCTATTTTGACATAACCAGAGGGTACACCCATCATTTTCCTATGGTTTTTCTATGGTTTTCCCATCATTTTATGGGAACAGATACCATGTTTATTGATATAAACCATCTAGATCAGTCCTACGAGTCGACTCAAGTCTACATCCCCAGTCAGGGAGTCACTGCCGTCACGCGTCCCAGCCTTCAGCTCATGGTCCCTCTGTCCGATGCTGTACGCAACCTTGCTGAGCCTCAGCAAACATGGGATGAAACTCAAGTCGGGGTTATAAAATTGTGTATGTATATATATATATATCATATATACGTATATATATATATATATATATCATAATTAAATATATATATATATATATATATTTATTTATAAATGGGCCATTTTCCATAGCTATGTTGAATATCCAGAGGGTAATTTTTTAAAAAAAACGATGGGAAGTTGCGGTGCGTTCCCGGATCCCAAGGGCCGAAATCGCTCAAAAATTTGCCAATCCAATGGGAATTTGAATGTTCAGTTTTGACATGGTTTTAACATGGTATTTTCATGTGTTTTACCCTCTGGTAATTTAACATAGCTATTGAATATGGCCATTTAAATTCATTTATAGTGAGTTGTCCCATTAAACATGGTGGATCTTTCCATAGTTTTTTGTATGTTTACCAGAGGGTAACCATGGCTTTTAACTCACTTGAACTGGGGGTTGATGTTTTCAACACGGAGCCCCTGCTGATCCCAGCGCCAAAACACTCATTCTGAAGAACTTTTGCCTGTCCATCCAGGCTCCTCTGGAAGTCCTGCGTGGCACGTCATCTGGCGACACACTGTCGATAACAAATACACTCCGGTACTCAAAGGTTGGAATGTTGAAATGGGAAAAATCCGGACTTTCTATGATCTTACTAGGATAAACCTCAATTTATATAGTTCGGGGATTTTCCAGCCAGCCACGTTTGATTAGCAAAGGGTAATTTTCAATGATGTCCCTTTGAATGCAGTATCTAATCTAATCCGAACCCCTGGATTCTTTAGAGGGATGCTTCCAAATAACCAAAACCATTTTTTTTAAAAAAAAAACATGTTCACTGATCAAATCACATTCCCTAAATCTTGAATACACTACCCAAAGAGACTTGGGGCGCAGGGACATGGGGGCTGATATGATCGCGGGTTTGGATTCTCAATGCCATGAAGAATCAACACAACATAACACAACCAAAGATCATCTTATTGGCTATAAATTATACCCCAGATCCAATTTTATACTTCCAATTTTTGCGCATTATGTTAAATCCCCACCAGGGTTGCTCCCCATACCCCAGATACAAGTGGGAACTGGGCAGATACAATTAAAAAGGGAACAAATGATCCATGTTCCACCCAAAAGTGGCTACCATTCCCTATCATGGGTGGAGCACCCCATTGTCATGATATCCCCATTATGGTTCAAAGCCCGATTTCTCCAAGTTTTGCCAATTTTATACCCCCAATATATCATCAATATTACTGGTTCCCTTACCTTCCACCATTGTTTGGTTTCCTGCTGGAACCAGCATTGCTGAACCAGCAGCATCTTAGACTCCCAATCATTTAGGATTAACCTCTGGTAATTTAACAGAGCTATTGGAAATTGCCATTTATAGTTGATTTACCAATTAATAGCATGGTGATTTTCCATAGTTATGTTGGTTTACCAGAGGGTAACCATTGTCAACTGATCTGCTTTGTTCTTGCAACCTGAAAGGGTAGTTCATCATATCCCAGCCATGGTTTCCATCGTGGTTTCCCATGGTGGATGTCAGGGATTTGGTTAACGTAGTTTTTTGGACAAACATCTTACCCTCTGGTAAACATACAAAAAACTATGGAAAGATCCACCATGTTCAATGGGAAAACTCACTATTTCTATGGACATTTTCAATAGCTATGTTAAATTACCAGAGGGTACCACATCTCAATGTTGGAGAATATTCCTTTTCGATATTCTAAATAGATATTCTGAATAGATATTGGAGAACATTCCATAATTAGATATTCCCATGGTTCCACCAGACACCCCATGGTTCCTCCATGGAGGCCACTTCCGAAAGACGGGTGCGCGCCTGGCAGGTCACGGTGAATCATATACCTTGACCTACCAAACCTGGAAAAAAGTAGGGTTTAATACTATATGTCCATTGTTTTTTTTTGGGGCCTGGTTGCTTAAGGTATATATATATATATGAATTGAAAGCTATACTTTAACAGTGGTGAATCAGTTATTATGTAGAGGTATTGAAAGTTATATACTAGTGGTGAATCAGTGAAAGTTACATATTGAAAATTATACTTTGATTTAATAGTGGTGAATCAGTTCTTAACAGTCCAGCGGTTATATATATATATTCCAGTATATTTTATTTAATTAGACTATAACAGTCATATAGTGGTTTTTAACATGTTTAATACCAATCCAGTAGTATGAATCCAAAAAGTTTAAAATACAGGTAAATTGCACTTTGGAAATAGTGGCGAATCTAACCTTTTAATTGGTGTGAAAAAACATCTACATTGGACTATGTACAAAGTATGCATTTCAAACTCTTGAACAAATCTGACATGAATCAATATAAATCAATATGAATCATAGAAAGGATAGAACAGATTATTCATGATTATTCATGGTTCCCGTGGTTCCCATTTCATTCTATCTTAATGTTATAATCATGTTATTTCATCTGGAAATGCAACCGGTCTGGTTTGGTTCCCATGATCTTGGCCTCTGCTCTCAAGGATTCATGCTGTCGGAGGGACGAGCGAGATTCTGCCAGGTAAGCCTCACAGGACATGGGGATGGTTCCTATCATCCTGTTTCCTATTGAAAGTTCATAGATTCATAACATGTCATAACCATGAACTGAGGTATCCCCCCTTTTCAGACCCAACCACAATATTGAGTTGGTGATATATATATATAT
>Ga0126342_10009208_pt1 | contig 17696 bp, 13 predicted proteins | sample Cyp1metagenome_FD_92528 | JGI IMG/M metagenome (GOLD analysis project Ga0126342, IMG submission 92528) | Coral microbial communities from Lord Howe Island, Old Settlement Bay, Australia - Cyphastrea 1 metagenome | ecosystem: Host-associated > Invertebrates > Cnidaria > Coral ... | reverse complement strand
TCCACTTTGCACCCCTCAGTGACACAATATGTGTTCATGTGGTGCTGGCGTTCCAGCTTAGAAAGTCCAGATCCTCAAAGGTTCTTGGAAGAACTGGAAGCGCTGCTCTGACCAAAAGACGCCTAAAAACATGTGAGGACGAAGTAGTTTCAGGGTCGGCAACAAAAACAAAAATGCTAGTTTTGTGCAGACGAAATACCTGTTTTCGTGAAACTGCTTGTGAATAAGGGGTTAACGACCTTGAAAATAACATCACACAAATTCCTATTGGCACGAGCACATCAAATATGATCAATGACATTACATTGATCACAAAAAAACCCACGGCCATCTAAAGGCTGTGCTCCTAGTTTACACATATATATATTATGGATAGATGGTAAGATCATGGTTCAACAGGCTCAAAGCCAAGCCACTAGGATCACAAGCAGCCACAGGGCCGTTTCAGAATCGTCCTCTGCAACGAAACCGGTACCTGAAGAGATGAGCGAAAATCAGAAATTGGTTCCCCCCCCAAAAAAAACTACTACATATATCAATGGATTCGTTTAAGAGAAAACATTTACAGGAAAGCCCCATTTTTACTTGGAAAATCTATGGTTGCCTGTAGATTTTCCCTTAAACCAATCCATTGAATATAAGACATTGATAAAACCATAGCAGTTTGCCAAGCCTGCTATGGTCTCGTAAATTGTGATAGAAAATGGCCATTTAGTTCGTTGAATTACCTATAATACTGATTTTCCAGTCGCTTTTTGTATGCTTACCAGAGGGTCAAAACGGGGCCTTTTTTGCGCTCTGGTGTGAGACATTTGAGAATGCTCAAACCGTTTTATTTAGACCTCTGACCTCAACAGACCTACAAACACTGGATTGGGCCAAGGAAATAGGCTACTGAATGTGCATAAATCAAATCAATTCATCCAGTCTAGTCCAGTCAAGTCCAGTCACAAGTCAAGTCAATCACACAAACACACATCGCTGCGCATCTCGTCAGAATGTTTGAACCCCTTTGCAACTGAAAACTCCGAGGTTATAAAAAAATGAGAAAACCAGCATCTTTCCATCCCCAGACTGGTCAAATGTTTCAGCCCATCCCCAAAACACTAGCCCATCGGGTTGCATCATCTTTTCTGATAGATGGACTTCCTGATTTGGGGATGGAAAACACATTTCCAAACGATTACAGAAGCCTTTCCCAAGCACTACTGGTTGGTGGTTGACCTACCCCTCTGAAAAATATTAGTCAGTTGGGATGATTATTCCCAATATATGGAAAAAACTGGAAAAATACAATTCATGTTCCAAACCACCAACCAGTTATTGTATGAGCATGGTTTCCGGTGATTGTGCCCAGCCGAGTGTCAGTTCTGTGAGCTCAGTTGGGATGTGAGAGAAGCAACCGTCGCATCCAGAAAGGCTTCACGGTTCCTGCGGTGGAGTAACCGCATGCGCCGTGCAGCATGAATGAGCGACCCGGGTCTGGTCTAAGAGAGGGATTCACAAGCTTTCCCCGACTTCTCATTCTACTGTATATCTGGTTGGTGGTTGACCTACCCCTCTGAAAAATATGAGTTCGTCAGTTGGGATGATGACATTCTTCCAAACCACCAACCAGTATAATATTATATATAAGATGCATTCCTGGGATGAACTTGTTTATTCACTCGTGTTGACGCAATTTGGCGGCGCTGAAGTTCGACCACTTTGGCCGATCTCGGCCCTATATCCACCATGGTTTCTGGATGTTTCTGGGGGTGTTTGAGTGTTTGAGATGAACGTTGGAGAATAGGGGTGATGATGGGTGATGGAATGGGGGGCATCTCATGCAGGAGAACCCCAGGACTCAAATCATTGCAACGTGGAAGGCCAACTTGCAGAGATCACTTGACACTGGGGCAGAAATTTTGTTCCAAGACCTGAATTTCAGAAACCGTCGCGCAATCTGCAATCATCGAATCGCCGCAACGGTTGCGAAATGACGGTAGTTCTACCATGGTGTACCTTAGACTGTAGTTTGATGTATCATTGCATTGAATCAATCACCTTGAAACAGTTTATATGCCTGTCTGCCACAACTCAAAATCTACCGACCTGTCTCTGATCCTCTTTGGACATGTCACGATAGAGACACCACGACATGGATATTGCAACGCGTGCGTTTGGTAAATAATAATAATAATAACAATACTCATAATATATCTATATATATATATATGTGTGTAATATATTACGCGCAAACACCTTGTTTTGCCCGCGCTTGTCGGCGGCCATCTTCGTATGTGCTGAAAACTTGGTAAAAATGGGAGTTTTTTTTTGCATCATGGCTAACTTCATGTTGTATATCGGCACGCACAGCATAGGGACCTGTGCGAGTCTCTTACACATCATCATCATCATCATCATCATAATCATCATCAAACTCTTATTGAAGATCTTCAAAGAATGTAAAAGTTTAACGGGGGTGGGAGAATTAAACCCTTATGAAGATCTTCAATGAATGTAGAAGTTTAACGGAGGTGGGGGAATTACACCCTTATTGAAGATCTTCAATGAATGTAGAAGTTTAACGGAGGTGGAAGAATTAAACCCTTATTGAAGATCTTCAATGAATGTAGAAGTTTAACGGGGGTGGGAGAATTAAACCCTTATTGAAGATCTTCCATGAATGTAGAAGTTTACCAGCGGTGGGGGAATTACACCCTTATTGAAGATCTTCAATGAATGTAGAAGTTTAACGGGGGTGGGAGAATTAAACCCTTATTGAAGATCTTCGATGAATGTAGAAGTTTAACGGAGGTGGGAGAATTAAACCCTTATTGAAGATCTTCGATGAATGTAGAAGTTTAACGGAGGTGGGAGAATTAAACCCTTATTGAAGATCTTCAATGAATGTAGAAGTTTAACGGTGGTGTGAGAATTAAACCCTTATTGAAAATCTTTAATGAATGTAGAAGTTTAACGGGGGTGGGAGAATTAAACCCTTATTGAAGATCTTCAATGAATGTAGAAGTTTAACGGTGGTGCGAGAATTAAACCCTTATTGAAGATCTTCAATGAATGTAGAAGTTTAACGGTGGTGCGAGAATTAAACCCTTATTGAAAATCTTCAATGAATGTAAAGTTTAATTGGGGTGGGAGAATTAAACCCTTATTGAAAATCTTCAATGAATGTAAAGTTTAATTGGGGTGGGAAATTCATATTCCCTAAATACCCTTGTTGATCTTCCCAATTGAATGTAAAGGCTGACGTTTGATATCCCCAAGTGTACAGCATAGAAGGGGTGTGGGCGATACGGGGTGTTTGCGCGTAATATTACTTACACAATATTAACTATGTATCAAATGATAGAAACATGATTTATCACTAAAAAAAATACTATAATTTGATAAATTACAAAACAATACTGTCATAGCATATACTATGAACTATAAAAACTGTTTGATATAACATGAGGTAATATAACATAATATAAATAAACTAATGTAAAATAATATCAATAATAATGTAATATTGAAACAAAACATTATAGTATAATGACATAATAGATACAATATGATGCAATATAATTCAATAGTATAAGCACAACAATATAATGACATAATATAATATTACAAAATCAGATATGGGGATGGGTCAAGTTACTACAAGTACCCCTTTGTTGTTCACATCAAAATTTAGCTGGGACTTATGGATGTTCATCCCTCTAAAAATGCTATAAATATAGGTATTGATCCATCCTCATGACAATATACAATGTACAATGTAAAATAATGTGAGATAATACTAATTGCATTCTTTTAAAGTTTTTAAAGTATATCTGCATTAATAAAACAACAAGAAATAATGTAAAAACAACGTCTGATGTTGGCCCAACAATAATCAACCATCCCCAATTTAACCATAAATAGGTGGTATAAACCTATTTCAAATGGGTGATTTGTTTTTTTGCTTTTCCCACATTACTATTATATAGATGCGACATGTTGCGAGCTGTCCTGCATTGCTCGAGTCCAATCTGGTATCCTTGAAGATTGCCTTGACATGTCAATGATGCTGCCTGGCACTCCTCGCAAATGGGGAGGAATTCAGCCGAGCGCCCCGTCATGATACAACATGATACAAGCATCTAAAATATCTAAGAGCAGGGGAGTAAAGCTAAACAATCTATAAACATGTGTTTCGAAGAATGTCTTGAGTTTAGTATCTTGATTTAATGTCGGCACTGCCACACGAATGCGAATCCGTAACATGATACAGGCACGGATCACGCGTTGCGTTGATTTTGGAGTCTATGGAGCCTTCACAAATCCAATATGTGAGCTGGGAGTCCTTGGAAAATCAATACCCGGCCTGGTAAAGGTACAAAAAGCGAACTGGAAAGTCACCATCTTTAATAGGTAATTCAACTTAATTCAACTATTTCTATGGCCATTTTCCAGTTCGCAAACTGTTAAGTTCCCTCTTCGGCTACGTCATAATATGCCCGTGGAACAGCCAAAAATCTCAGCTCCAAATTGCTCCGCGCTCGGCTCCTCGAGTTGACGCTGACACAAATCAAAGGAACCGCAACCTCAGCGTGGTCAGCAGCGTGGCGCAGCGGTACCCTCTGGTAAACATACAAAAAACTATGGAAAATCACCATTTTGTATGGGAAAACTCACTATTTCTATGGCCATTTTCAATAGCTATGCTAAATTACCAGAGGGTAGCAGATCTGACAACAGAACAGGCGTCCGAACAAGAAAAAGCCGATCAGCTGCTTGGTGGTGCGTTTTAACCACCTTGAAAAATGATGGAGTTCATCAATGGGAAGGATGACATCCCATACATTATGGAAAATAAACAATGTCATATACAGATACCCAAATATATGTCCCATTTCACATACCATTGAGGAGAAAATTAAATGTCCCATTTTATCTCAAACTACATGTATATGTCCCTGTCCAAATACATCTTTTTTCTAGGCATGTTTAAAGGCATGTCATGGCACTTTCTGAACATAAACATCACCCCACCACAACTTCAACATGAAAATCCGGCTTGGCGCACCTATCATCATGGCCCAGCCCAAACAGCTGCTGCAGCATCCGCAGGTGACGGTGCTGGTGACGCTACTAGAGGTGCTGGTCATTGAGCTGCTGCTGCTAGTCTCCTGAGGGTTTTTTGAGGTGGTGCCAGTTTGATAACTCATATACCCTCTGGGTAAACGTTTACATAGCTATTGAACATGGCCATTTATAGGTGATTTTCCCATAAAGAATGGCGGGTCTTCCATAGCTACTTATGTTAGTCTACCAGAGGGTAACTCATACTGAGTTCATAAATGTTCATTATGATTATTGTAGGTAGTAGGGCTTATGACTGATGTATTCATACTCAAAAATCCATAAATTCGATCAAACCTATATCCATAAATATCCATATCCTGATGGGCTTTGCAAGTGAACTTGGGCGCCACATTCTAGAGAGAGCAACAAATACAAGGATTGAAATGGACATTCCATGTCAAACTTGCCCGGTTTTTTAGGGATGTTCCCCCAATGATCATCCAGGGTTTCTCCAACAAACCACCAAGGTACTCTGTGTCAACTGGGCTGTGACCGACCATGGTACTGCTATCTATACACAGAACTCCATTCTTGTTTTTCACAGGCAGCACATGGAAATGGACATGACACATCATGACACGGCCAAAACCTGCAAATGTCAGGCAAAGAAATGTAGCAAATAGTCGCAAATAGTCGCAAATAGTGCTACCCTCCGGTAAATTAACATAGACCCTGGCAGATAGGGGTTGGAAGATTAGTTTCCATTAAAAATTGGTGATTCTCAGGGTCTATGTTAATTTACCAGAGGGAAACTAACATGCAATCATCATGACATCATCATGAGCCACGACAAAAACAAATCCTCGTGATGGACCCCATGGACAACCAGTGATGGGGGAACTGTGGCTGTTCGACTGTATCGGCAAACTTGGTTGAAGGACACGTTCCGAAAAGCGGATAAGTCTCACACAGTGTTCTTCCAAAGCCACAACCCAGTTTCTGCAGATTTCAATCAATTCGCAATCAAATTTGATGATCAATGTTGATGATATTGATCTTGTCATCATAGTGATAATGATGATTATCAATTAGTCAGATATTGATATCAACATCATCTTCTTATTTCAAATAACATGCAGCACCAACAACTCCCGCCCTCCAGTCCGTCAGTGATGTGGTCGTCATTGTAATGCTTGTGCTGCTGGATGTTGCAGTGATGCTGCTACCTCGATCACCGTTGAACTGGAAAGTTGTTGCATTGAAATTGGGATATATGGGGAATCCCCAATAGCTGGATGGTTTATAATGGGAAATCCAATAAACAATGGGGGGCAGCCCCATTTTAGGAAACCTCCATATGGCCGTAAAAAACATCCATGGTAGGTTCGTCAGAATCGTGGATGTGACCCGACAAGACCACCACGACATTGGTAAGGTAAGGATGGATGCATCAAGAAGAATCAACAAGATGTACCCTCTGGTAAACATACAAAAAACTATGGAAATAAAATCACTACACCATGTTTAATGGGTAAATCAACTATTCCTATGGCCATTTTCAATAGCTATTTTGACATAACCAGAGGCTATTTGCGGCACAAAGTCAGACGTGTTTCAGACTCTCGATCGACTGGGAACTTTAGATCATACTAAAAATCCCAGGTGTCACCTTCCCAAGCCATCCAAGATCATCCAACATCATCACAGATCTTCACAGAAAAAATGTTGTTTTCCTAAAATAGCGGTACCCAAAATCATCCAAGTCATGATGATCATTTAATAGATAGATATTGATAGCCATGAGTTTGGGGTAATGTGGGTAAACCAATGTCATAAACTTAAACCATCCTCCAGTCATCACCATTTTTGTAGGCAGTATGTAGAAACCATTCCCAGTCATTTTTGTGGTAAACATGACATTGTTTGAACCACATCAATCATCATTAGTTATCCATTAATAAACATTATTAACCATTATTAACCATTATTAACCAATATTAACCCATTAACCATGGATATTCACCCCCAATTTAGGAAACCTCCAAATGTCTACAGGTTACTGGTCAGGGACGTCTTGGTGGTGCTATGGCTGATGCTGGTGCTGCTGCTGCTACTGCTCGTCCTGGTTACCTTAGAGTCGTTCGACCAACGGGCACACCCGGAGCTGGAGGGATTGGGAGATTCATAGATGCAAAACGCCATCATATCTGTCTCAAATAGCCATGAATATGCTGCACAAATTGTGTTTTATAAACATATTAAACAATGTATGTGTGCATATATATATATATACATATCCAATATATATATATATATCGAATATATATCCAATATATGTTGCACAATAGCCGCAGATCCAAACGTTCGCCCCTTCGAAAAAAACAAAAGGAACCCTGGATCGTCTTCCCGCCCCTGGGCCCTCCCCGGAGATGTGTTTGATGTGGTTTTTAAACATCATGAAAAACACAAAACACATTCATGATAACTGATGATCATCATATGAAACATCATAATTGTTAATGATCATTTTCATGTTTAAACATGTTGTCCGCAACCTTAACGTTTGCCCAGACTGATGAGTGTGACATAACAGAACAATATGTTGATTGGGGAAATAACATCAACATACATCAACTTATCTTCATGAGGGATCAAAATTCGCCACCTCCTCAGAACAATATGTTGATTGGACAAACAACATCAGCGTTATCTTCATGTGGGATCAACATTTTCCACCTCGTATGACCAATATTCAATATGTTGAATGGGGTAATAACATCAACGTTATCTTCATGAGGGATCAAAATCAGGAAGGCGGGACATCAACTCCGGGCAAACGTCCAGGTTGCAGCGAACATGTTTAAACATCATATTATGTTAATGATCATTAATGTTTGTTTTGATCATGGTGATCATGGAGAAACTCAGAAAAAAAAAAAAAAAACATTATGATTCACTTTCTGGCAGCTCCCAACAAACATGAACTAAAAAGCCATTGCATGGCATCACCCCGCTTCCCCAGTACGTGACCCAGCCACAGAAGTTCTGGTGCTGCTCCAAGTTGTAGTCCTTGTGGAGCTGCTAGTTAGAGTCACCTCGCAACATTAGTCGAAACCGAAAGTCATTGAACAACATTCTCCACATGGAGATCTATGGATGTTTTAGAGCAAATTGAACCATCATCTTCATCGAACATCCGTGAGGTCATGCATGAAAAACACGACGCAACGAGGCGGTCTGAAGGGCTATCCCGGTACGATGAAGCCTGGGGATCCCTCCAACATATGCAATTTTGGAGGATAGGCAATATGGAGGTTTCTGTAAATGGGGGTTTCCCAATGGCTGGATGGTTTATTTCATGGACAATCCATTTATAAATGGATGATAACTAGGGGTACCCCTATGACTTAGGAAACCTCCATACTCCCAGTGCCGTCTATTCACAGTGATGATGATATGCACACACCGTAGAAAAATCCAGCAAACAAACGACCTTTATTTCCACTTTGGGAGCACAAGTGACCGTAGTTCTGGTTCCAGTACTGGATCTGGTGACGCTGGTGATGCTGCTGCTTCTGGTCGTTGAGCTGGTCGTCACCGTGCTCCGGGTGGTCGTGAGACTACTTGTCGAGCTTTGGGTCAAAGTCGTTGCCTACGGATTGAGATTTACAAAGCCGCTCTCATGCTCATGCTATGCTGAATTAAAGGATATCTTGTATAACCAAATCATACCAGTGTTTGTTCTTCATGTTCATTTCCATTAATCCATCAATATTCGTACCTATCCAAACTTTGTAACACTACAAATCCAAGAATTCTCCTGCTGAGCCTAGAAAAAAAATGAAGAGCTGCAAGTCAAGCAGTCAATCATAGAATTGGATGATGGGAAAATTTACAGGAAAGCCCTATATTTGATGGTAAAAACCATGGTTTCCTGTAGATTTTCCCTTAAACCAACCCAAGCAGTCAAGCGTCCGTGGTGGTACCCGAAGTGGATGTACTGATTGTCTTTGTGACGCTTGTCTGGCTGGTCGTGGTGCTGCTGGTAGTCATTGTGCTGCTTCTGGTCCACGTCTTGGTGATCGAACCTTGGATTAAATCCATATTTTGCGCCGGTTCCGCAAAAAATAACGCATATTTCCTTATAGATTCCCCAATATAGTGGATTTACCATTTACCATTGGGAAAATATAACTAAAATCACCTTAAAATACCTACAAAGCCAGAGAACTTGAGGAAGTTTGGCTTTGAGTAGTGCTTGTGGTCTTCGTGAAACTCCGTGTTGTGCTGCTGAATGTGAGGCTTGTGGTCGTTGAACCTCGCAAGCGTTTTTCAACGGATGGAGGTACAGTCTATTTTTTGAACTGATCATTTGCAGGATGCGGCCCCCAGTTATAAGTTGGTTTATGTTGGTTTATAAACCATTAGAATCCCCATTGGCTATACAGTAGTTATATCTACCATAAACCGTAGATTTCTCAGAGATTTCCTAGGTCATGGGGGAACCCCTAGTTATGATCCATGTATAACTGGTTTTTTCCATGAAATAAACCATCCAGCCATTGGGGTATCATTGGGGTATCCTCCATGACATTCATTGGAAACCCGCCATGGGTTTACCTGGAAGTCTAGGAGAAAACATGGGAAAACGATGAAAAATCATAGGTCAAACAATTTTATGACCACAACAGAAACAATCAACAACAAGATCATCATAGGTCAATACAGATCATCTATTTTTGTTGTTGGTTATTGTTGTTGCTATTGCTGATGTGTTGATTGTTTTAGGTCCTATATGGCAACTTTACGGCGACTTGCATCCCTTCCAGACCCCATTTAAGCCATGGGAAAGGCCTCATCGGACAGAAAATTTGATTTGACTACAGGGTGCTATTGCTGGGATAGACTTTTCTTCTGATCTTATGTAGAGCTAGTAAATGTACCGTCCAGCCGCCAGCCCTGATAAATGTTAAGTTAGTGAGATCCTGAAATATCTGAAATCTACAAATCCAAGAAGTGTCCAAAGGATCTGTTCCTGTCACTTGATACACATCAACATAAAACATATTTCAGAGGGGCAGCAGGTCGCCTGTGAAACACGGACACAGAATGATGCATACAGAATACTGGCAGCAAGCTGCTCAGGGAAACGAGCTGAGTTGCATTCTTTCACTGCTGCTTTGCATGTCCTAATCACCACCTCCAAAGAATTCTGAATTCCGCGTATTACTTTCGTGCTTTAAACCGGAGATGGAAACAAAAAAGAAAGAGTCACTAGGAAGGAAAGGCCAGGAAAGGCACAGAAAAACAAGGAATACAAAGCCAAAAAACAAAACAAAGAAACACGACTCATATTTGCCACAAAAATCCACAAAAGATAAATGAGGGAAAATGAGGGAAAGGACATGTCACTCCGGTTCGCTTGGCGAGACGTCTGGATCCATCCGTTTTTAGTCGGATCCGACTTGGAGAGTTTGGACCAAATTTTGGTCCAAAATGGTCCAAACAACATCAATCCACTGGGATCTCTTGAGTCAAATCTGTGAAATCAAGCTGGTTGGTGGTTTTACCCTCTGGTAATTTAACATAGCTATGGAAAATCACCATTTTTAATGGGAAAACTCACTATAAATGGTGATTTTCAATAGCTATGTTAAATTACCAGAGGGTAACATGTTTTAACCATCTTGAAACATATTAGTCAATGGGAAGGATGATCCTGTGAATGAAATGGAAAACCACCAGCCAGGATCATACAACAGAATCCGATCATGATGATCATGGATGTTTAAAAAAAATCCGGATCAATGCAGATGTTGCCCACATTTGGAGGTTTCCAAAAATGTGGGTACCCCTATTCATCATCCATCTTTTTAATAGGGTTTTCCATGATAAATCATCCAGCTATTGGGGTAGCCCTATTTTAGGAAACCCCCCACTTGATCTCTTTCGCAGATTTTATCAACAGCCGCACTCGAGTGGAGATGGTCTCTCCAAGTGGCTGGTTTTCGTTTCCGCCGTGCTTGTTGTGGTCGAGGTTCCACCTCAGGATGGGCTGGGAAATACGCGGCAAAATCGAGGAAAGCCCGCCGTTTGATGGACCATGAAGCTTCAACAAAGATCATAGCTTAACAGTAATATCAGTCATACTGTGGATGGATGTGGATGGAAGAAATCCTGCACCAGTTGATAGATGGTTTATCGATTTATCCCATTATTTATAGGGTTTTGAATATTTTAACCATCCGTTTGGTGGTGCAGGAATTCTTCCATCCACAGTATCTCACTACTGTTGAATGATAGGAAAGCAGCTGACACAAGTTGACACCCTGAATGACGTTGTTTTTTTTCCTTTTTGCCGGAGAACCGCGAATCACCGCATCATTGACACATGCTGATCTCATGGTTTCCCCCAAAGCCAGGCTTGCTGATGGTTGCTCCATCGATTTTCTAAAAGTTCCACCCTGGGACTGGCATGGCTGGGACGGCTGGGATAGCTGGGATTGGCATCTCAGCTGAGTCACTGGTTAGGCTGGTGCTGGAGTCAGTGATCGATGTTGATGACCTCCGCGAGAAGGTGAGTCATGGTGAAAGTGTTGATTCGGGTGACGAGTCAGTTTGGAATAAAATTGACATATCAATAGCCTAAGGCATACTTAGCACAAAGCTATATATATATATATATATAATAAATAAATAAATAAATAAATATATATATATATATATATATTATATACATATCACTGAATATAGCAGGCTGCATGGTGAATTTCAAACATGATTTGCCTGATGCCGTTTCTAGTTTGATTGTTTGGCAAAATGAATTGAATTTGAGTCAGTGAAACGGCTGATAAATTTCAGGTGATTTAGCTTGTCAGGCTTCTTTGTCAACCAAAGCAATCCAAGCCCGGTTATGACCTCCTTATAGAAAAAATGAACACATAAATTTGGTGTGCACTAAATCAATGACTTTCGATGAACAATACTTATTTTGTCGGATATAATATAATTAGAATAATTTAGACATATTCAGGTGCTGACCATGACATCTTGCTCGAACAGACTTCTGAAATATAATATATATACATATATATATATATAAATGTACAAATAATATATAAATTAATATGTATACTGTAGTATACTGTATACTAGTCATATTTTCGCGTGTCTGAAAGTGGGGCATACCCCTTAGTAGCCTTAGCAATTTCAAGGAGATAATGATAATTCACCGGATGGAATGGAGTGGCCAACTTCTCCTCAATCTGGCGGCTGCCTTGTGGTTGATATGCTGCTGGTTGTGGATCTCGTCAAAGTTGTAGCCTCGGCTGCAGATCAAACCCTTGCTGTTTGACCTTTCTTCAAGGCGCGGTTGTGCTTCGCGGTGTGCAGGTGGACATGGCAAGTTGCAGTGGAAGACAGGCTGGTGGAGGAGGTCGACATGGTGCCTCGAGAATGACAGTCCAAGAACATCAGGAAGATCAACAAAACAAAGCCCATGGAGACCATCACTTAGTTTCTATCAGTTCACTATCCAACTTAACCAGCCTGATACCTAGCACCTCTGCAAGCGTCAATAAGATCCATTTCTGCAGGCTGCACCAAGTGGTACACGTGTAAACATTGACCTTCCGGTAAGCAAACATGGCACTGGAAAATCACCCATTTATAGATGATTTTCCCAGCTATAAACCTTCATTTAAGGGGGTTTTCCCAGCATTTCCCAGCTACAGCTATAGCCATGTTGGATGATCGAATGGTATGCCTTCCAACAGCATGCCAACAACAACTCATTGAGGAAAGCACGAGGAATTGGCATACCCTCTGGTAATTTGTTACATAGCTATTGAAAATGACCATAGAAATAGTGGATATTCCCATTAAAAATGGTGATTTTCCATGGTTTTTTATAAGTTTACCGGAGGGTAACATAACAGAGACCAGCTGCAGTGGTACGCCAACCAGCATCCACCAGCCACCAGAGGTCAAGTCATAGGGGTACCCCTAGTTATCATCCATTGATTCATAGGATTTTCCATTCTAAACCATCCAGCTATTGGGGTACCTCCATTTATGGAAATCCCCAAATAGTTTTGGACTCTTTCAGACTTTGATGAATTTAAACAATGCTTAGACTTGCAACAGCCTTCATCTGAAACCGAATGTTGGAGATCTGGACACTCCGGCCCCAAAGCTGCATCAACCTGACGACCAGTCACTGGATCTCGTTGTGGATGTCTCTGTGACCGTGGAAGTTGTCGTCACCGAAATGGAAGTAGAAGTGACCGATGTGCTGGAGAGTGTGGTGGACGTGGTCGTAAAGCTGGTTCCTGCCAACTGAAAAACCCAGCAACAGAAGAGAAAAGTCGGAGGGGCTAAGGGCAGAGTAAATTCCTCGACATGTAGCTTGAGTGAAGGTGGTAATCTTTTTTGCTGTCACAAGTTGCAGTCAAGCATCAAATATGTATATATATATAAGTATATGATAGTAATATGTATATGTACATGGGCCGCCATCAAAATCAATTGTTTATGCCTGGTGCAAAAATATAGGTTATTGTTTTTCTTCTGGGGCCCTATCGCTTTACAGTGTTTTGTTCAAATCAACACTATATAATACAAGAATGCAGCGAAATTGCTGTTCATCAAACAAATCCAAAATCAGTGGCTCTTTGCTTTTGTTGTAAGGATCTTTCACCCCTTTTTCCTATTGGAAAAAGATGCTAAGCAAATCAAATGAGTCTATCCCTCATCCGGGGTCTCTCCCTTTTTCAACAACAGGTTATTGCTAGCTAAGGTTATCGCTAACTTAGAACGCCTTTATAATCAAGAAAGGAAACGAAAAAAGAACGTGAAACAAAAAGGACAATTGCCAAACATAGAAGGAAGAAGGAAGGAAGGAACAGAGAAAAGAAAACAAAGGAAGAAGAACGGACACATTAAACGATTTGCAATTTGTTTCAGAAAAGGACAACTCAAAATCAAGTTTTTATGTTAATTCAGAGTTCAATTGCATTCACTCTTACAAGAAACATAAACGGGAAAAACAAACAAAACAATAGATAAGGAAACTAAGAAAGAATAAAGTCGAATTGAATAAAAACATATATACGTGTAATTCAGAATTAGATCAAATATTTGTTTGATCCATCTGAGAATTCAATTGCATTTAGTTTAGCTTATTTCTACTGCTTTAGGACCTGGGAAAAGAAACAAACAGCCTGCAGAAAGCAACGGTTCAATCACCTTGGACAACAGATGATAGGGCAATCGCAAGAAACACGGCCTGCAGGTTGAATTTACTTTGTCAATTTTGCCCATTGCTTGAAGGTACATAACAATTCATAACAACATTTGCTTGGTCTACACACAGTTCAATGCACTCTCATATCTGGTTACAAGTTATCGTTTTTTGTTTTGGGCCTATCGCTTTACATGGTTTGATGGACTTTCTCAGAACAACTGCACCCCTCCTTGCTAAAATAGTCTACGCTTATTCTCATCTATACACAGTTGTTTATAGTTACAGTACTTTATATTGACATTGTATATACGAATAACTATCTATCAATCTGTTCCAGAATGTATACTATATACAATGCAGCAGCATAATACATCGCAATGGTACACTAATGTCTCGTCACGCTTAGTCGAAGCATGTCGAACCTATCTCCAGGGCAAGGTATGGCAAGTGTTTTGAGAAAGGCTTATAAACCATGGCGTCGGTTCTATGTCTCCAAAACATGTTACAGAAACTCACACCAACTTCAGCGCCGCAAAAAACAAACCTGGATCGAATTTCCTGATCCCTTCTACGCCACTTCCTCCACCGATCCAAGTGAACCACACGCATTCTATATAATGTCAACCCCGGATTAATAAACCATGGTTTATTGACTAGGGGGAACTCCTCCAATAGTCATAATCTGATACTTAAATGGTACCCTCCCAATTAAACGGCCGTAAACGGGGTTTAATAATCCAGGATTGACATTAATTGTCTAGTTGTATCTACCCTTTGGGAATGAAACATGGCAATGGAAATTCCTCCATTTATAGATGTATTACCCAGCTATAAACCTCCATTTATGAGGGATTTCCTGGCTAGCCATATTTGATTTTCCGGCTGACACCTGTGCTGGATGTGCTCGTTGGAGCTGCACAAACCACGGTGGCACTGCCGTCGCACATGGGCGTCTCAATCAAAGAGCAGCCTGGTTCGTTTTCCCATTCGAACTATTCTCTGGTAAACTAGCATAACTATGGAAAATCACCATTTTTACGAGGTAAATCAATCATAAATTGCCATTTTCATCCATTTTCAATAACAAACTGTAAACGTTTACCAGGGTATCCTGGCTGTCATTCTACGTCGGACAATTCCCAACCAGCTGGATGAATCCCAATAAAAACCAGGGGAATCCAGATTCCATGAGTTTCCCTTTTTTGGATGGATATTGCGGATTGAGATTCGGGATATCATTGGATATATCATGATATATCAACCTGGTTGGTGGTTTTTCGCCCTACCCCTCTGAGAAATATGATGATGAAAGTCACTTGGGATGATGACATTCCCAACTGTTTCTGGAAAGTCATATGTTCGTCATGTTCCAGTCACCACCAACCAGCAACTATCCCTATTTCTGGAAAATACCTCGCTAGGTTTTTCCAACCTTCCCGGAAAGGATCCAGAAACTCCAACAGAAGGCTGCGAAGGAGCTCCGAAGGTACAACCGTTCTCAACGGTGAAGCGATTGAAATGGGCATGACTCACATGGGCATGTCTCCAATTCAGAACAGAAAATTGCCAGTGAGTAGTAGCGAAATACTCAGTTACTTGGGAAAATTAGATTCGATAGCATCTAAAAATTTCAGGGTATTCTATTTTCAGACAAAACCACATAGGTCTTGCTACGGAATCGATCCCTAATCACTTCAATTCTGGACCATGAATATCTGTATCAAAAACTGCAATATATCCTACAGATACACAGATCAGTTCATCCACAAAACCATGGCCATTTTAGGCTACGCACGACGAACGACACTCGTACACCAATGATCCAATACAGCAAGCCAAATAGCCCTTGCTATCCCTGAGGGGCAATCCAGTGAAGTGGTAAAGAATCATAGTACAAGCCACTTAGCTATGGAATACCCCCAGTTATACATGTTTTTTTTTGCAGTGCAACTCACAGTGGCTTGTGTCACCAAGTTAGATTCCAACTGGATGCACATCCCGTAGCACCGAAATTCCAATTTCATCAGGTCATCGTATCATGTAACGTTTCCCCGAAAGGCATTTTTTGCCACTGTCATTGACGTCATACTGAGAATTATGGAAGATGATTTGAGTTTTCTACATCTTTATACCTACCCTCTGGTACACTAACATAACTATTGAAACTATTGAAATCACCACTTTTAATAGGTAAATCATCAAAAACATCACTGGGCCATTGCTTCCATAGCCAACTGTTCATCTTTACCAACCATCTTAGCCACTGAAGTCAGCCACCTGTATATTCACTGCAACTTCGACATCCAGGAAGTTGTGCCGGACAGTCATCAAAGGGGCCATTAGTGGCAGAAACCTGAAGCCGAAATCATTGTGGCCATGGATGATCATGCATAATATAATATCTGGTTGGTGATTTGAACCCCTCTGAAAATATTAGTCAAATGGGAAGGATTATCCCATATATTATGGAAAAAAAAACCTTTTCCAAACCACCAACCAGATAATGTAATATAATATGATATAATATGATAAAACTTAATCTATCAATATCTATCGTAAGTTGCTTCAACATTTTCTTCTAGTCATCATACTCAAACAACAAACTCACATACAATATATACATTAACTCGTGTGTTGTTGGAATGTTCAACGTGCACAGAACAAATATTCTGTTGTCAAATCTGGCATTTGACACCGCTGGTTTCACAGTCTAAAGCCTGTGCCTGTGCTTCACTTTGGCTGGCGGCCTGGCAAAGTTTATTTTCATCATTTTCTGTAGGTAAACCCCGTGGGTTTTCCATGGCCGATGTTGAATTGAGTAGAAGTACCCTCTGGTAAACTAACATAGCTATTGAAAATTGCCATTTATAGTGAGTTTTCCCATTAAAAATGGAGATTTTCCATAGCTATGTTAGTTTACCAGAGGGTATGCCCCATGTATTGCAATCATATGATGCATTCATTGATACATTGCATGGTGAATTCCTTGTTTTTCTAACAGCAGTTGACGCCATGACTACCCAACTGCTTTCGATGTTCTTGCCCCTGCCTGCACAGTGACTTCCAGTGGCACCGTTACATTTCCTGACACCCAGCGGAACGCTGCACTCCAATATGCTGGATGTGCATCGTGTATATCCTGCGCATGCCGTGTATAATCATCCTAAGTAGATGGAATATCAAGTCTCCAACAATAGTCCCATAAAAAAATGGTAAAACAGGGAAACTGGGGAGTGAGGGTTCATGGTTCAGGTGGGAGGCTGTTATGTTTTTTTTCAATGTTGTAAATCTAAATGTTTGACTGTTTCTTTTTGTTCGGGGGCATAATGTTTCGTTGAGGTTGTTGTGATAATGTTTGGTTTAAGATGAGGGGGATAATTGTTTAGACTGTTGGGGT
>Ga0126342_10009207_pt1 | contig 17696 bp, 17 predicted proteins | sample Cyp1metagenome_FD_92528 | JGI IMG/M metagenome (GOLD analysis project Ga0126342, IMG submission 92528) | Coral microbial communities from Lord Howe Island, Old Settlement Bay, Australia - Cyphastrea 1 metagenome | ecosystem: Host-associated > Invertebrates > Cnidaria > Coral ... | reverse complement strand
TGTAAAACCGTCCGTGTGTACAAGCGTCTGTGTGTAAAAGGGTCTGTGTGTGAAAGTGCCTGTATGTAAAAGCTTCTGTGTGTGAAAGCTTTTGTGTGTAAAAGCTTCTGTGTGTAAAAGCTTTTGTGTGTAAAAGCGTCTGTGTGTAAAAGCTTCTGTGTGTAAAAGCGTTTGCGATGCAAACTATTGTCTTGTACTTGTGCTATATTGTCTTGATACTCCTCTTCTCGACTGCCTATAACACATCTTTAATATTTTGTAATATGGTGTCTCCATACTAACAAGAGAAAACCCTGCTCCTCTACGCTCTCGGGCCATCCGTCGTCTAGTTACTTTTCAATTCATTTTCGTAGGTATCATCAGTTCTTGTTTGTTTATATTTTAGATGTTGAACCGACTATAGTACAGCCCCACTACTCACGGCTTTCAAGCGACCTTAGAAGGGATTGATGTTATTCACAGTCTGGGGGGGGGGAAGAGCGAAAAAATATATATATTATATATATATATTATATATATATTATATATATTATATATATATATTATATATATATATATATATGCTCCCCCCCCTCCTCGCCAAATGAACGGACCCTAAACCAAAAAAAACTAAATAACAAATATCTCATCTCCACCAAAAAAAGTAATCAAAGATATATCATTGATTATATGCCTTGTAAAGCACATGTTTTTAGCTATGTATTTTGTGGGCCCTGGTGGCGTCCCTTTCTGTTTTCAATCATATCTGTAAATGATCATGGATTCTACACCACGATCGTCACTGATGATGGGATGCTGAGCTCTTTGAGACCGTTCTTTTTCTCGGATGGGATGGAATATGTACAGTAGACCCACTAATGTCAGAAGGAAAACAAAAAGAAAACCAAACCTAAGCAACCTAAGCAAATATGTTGGGTATGGGAAGGCAGCCATGAAGTTAGCGCACGCACAAGCACGCTCACACACACACGTAAAATGAATCGGGTGGGATGGAATGGAAACTGCCCAAATGCCGTTGAGTAGCAACCACAACGATGTTGACCATGCGCTACCATTTTGGCAAGCCTCAGAGCCAACGTTAGTATTGCTGCAACGAGGGGTACCGATAGAAATCTCCCTAGCCTCACCACCAGTCTTCTCAGATCGAGCGCTAGTGAACCAACTAGTCCCAAGGAATTATCCATCTATATATAGTTTGTCGATGTTATTGTAGGTAAAGAAACAAAGACATCAATTTTCCCTGCAACAAACTCTGGGAATCATGTCACGCGATGATGTAAGCCCTAAGCCCCAAGAAAGGTGTGTCAGGTGCTTTTACGCCCCAAATATCTCCAAATGGTGCAGTATGGTGCAGTTTTTGGCAAATTGCGGCCAATTATGGCCGATTGTCCATGCATGTCCATGCCCAGGAGCGTTCAACAAGTTGTTGAAGGTGATAACATTGGGCCTCGCGAATCTGCTCTGCATCTGCTTAGGCCACAGCAAAGCCTTTGCCCAGCTGTGACGGGTGCCACTCCGCGCCAAGCTTGTCACCACCTGGGAGGTATCACCATTGAGCCATTGAGATATTTTTCTTGAGATTATTTTCAAACATTATTATATCATAAATTAAATCAAACCATATATTATTAGACTCAAAAAACACTGTTTGATTCCAAGACGGTAGTAGTTGATCTTCTTTTCGGAAAAGGTCGCTCTCTTCTACGGAGGGAGGTGCTGAAAGAACAGTTCCTGCAAAACGACCAGTTTTGCACTTGCAAATGCTTACTAATGCTGTTGTTTCCAGTGGTGCCACAGGCTTCCCAAACACGGGGTGTTAAAGAACGAGTATGATGTGCTTTACCTGGACTCCAGTGCCAGTTGTACTTGGAAGATAGGCTGAGCAACTATAAGCATGTCATCTGTCTACCCCGACCACATTTTCTTTGCCTAAAACCACGAGCCATATCTTGCATGAAAAACAATAATACCCCTGAAGCCCCTCTAAGTTACAACAAGATACAGCATAAGCGTAAATAAGCCATCCAATTTGTATGAAATTTCTTGGGTTTGCGCAAGGAAACCCAAAGAAAACAATATATTCCAAGTAGTGGATTTCCCATTAAGAGAACCTAAAAACACATCACACACACAAACCCAAGTTAGAATAAGAATAGTACATCCAATAAACCATAGTCATATATAGTAATGCATCTAATAATTTAGGCTACACCTGATCATGCAAATTTCCACTGGCGTCCAAACCCACATCTATAATTGCTAATCCACAGTAAGTTACATTCAACAATCTAAGATATCTAAGTTATACAATATACAGTAATACATGTCTTATAAATAGATATCAACTTGTTTTTTCCGCCACACCTATTTGGCTCGCGCATATCAACAATTTAAATACAATTAATGTGGGCATAAACCATCCCCCAGTTCACCATTTTTATGTGTGGTATATGGTTACCATTTTCAGTCATTTCTGGTTTATGACATTGTTTTCCCACATTAATATTATAGTAATATCTACAACTAGTAATATATAGTTAGTTATAACTAGTTCTATATATATATATATGTCACAAAGGTCTAGTAATATGTATTATGTATACCTATCGAAACATATACTTAACCACTATTAGCCATTATTAACCACTACTAACCATCATTGACGACTCAAAAAACTGCTCCCAATGTTTGGTCCACCGAGCCACGCTGCTGTCCCCCACCAAGCTGGTTCCGAAGCGCCCCAGCTCCAGGCAGCGCTGCCACAGCACGGCTGTGGCCATGGAGGTCAGCAGCTGGTCGTGGAGGATCCCTGGCACAGTGCCGCGGTGCCGCGGGAAGCTGGTCGTGAAGCTGTAGGAAAGTTGGGGAACCTATGGGATTTAAGCATGATCTATCAATGATCTATGGAAACAAATGGAAAAAGTCAGATGTCACCGGGAAAAAAAACATTGTGATTTCACTGATGTAACCAACAATGGACAGCTCTAAACGATCAAACCTGATGAACAAAACTGAGCCTGAAGCCACCACCACCTGAAGAATACTGAAATACTCGTGTGATTGGGGATATAGAGGGTTTTATTGAAAGCATCTGCTTAGCTTCCCACAAACATTTTTTCAAATGAACCTATCATGTGTATCATCACCTTGCACATAGATACGCATCCATTTATACATCAAACATGAATGGATAGATAGATCGATGGATGGATCAATGAGATACATTAGATAACAACTTAAAATGAATTGGGCATTATTAGATTTAAGAACAAAGTATATTCAATATAGATTAGACTGATTAGATGTGATTAGATATATATATATATATTTATAAATCTTCCCATCTGCAGTCAGAACCTGATGCTGTCACCCCGCCACGTCGTAGCTCTGCTGTGGTAATCTGCCACTGGTTGCAAAAGAAGGTGTCGGGCTCGAGCCTGGCACGGACATGTTCAACTTATAAATGTACGTACAACCATGTGTCTACCGTGTCTATGCAAATGTGCAACACTTTTTTCATATATATGTATATACATAAATGATAAATATTATATGTACGCGTTTAATCTATTTAGTTATATCCATTGGTTATATGTACATATATATCATAAATTGTATATTTGTTAAAAAATATATGTATTATACAAATTATACATGTGTATGTTTAGCATGTTCCTGTCTCAAGTACATTGCTGCTTCCTGGCAAACAACTGCAAAAATGACTAAAGGATACTAAAGGGGCTCTGCGGTCTTCCCGACAATACCCGACACCACTGGTTAAAGGTCCAAGGTCCAAAGTGTTATTTTGCCAATGATACTGAATCACTCCTGACGATGTAGATCTTAGCACCTGCCTGGGCTTGTTTTGATACTCTCCAGGAGCGCAGGACAACTTCCCAACCAAACGGTTTCAACCAGCCTCCAGAGTGGGAAGCCGTAGAAGATTTCCTGATCACAATTCTCTACGTGGTTAGCTGGTGCTATGGTCGATGCTCTGGAAATTGCATCCGCGAATTCACCAAAGTTGATCTTTCCAATCACATCCGGTCACAAAATTCCCACAAAGTAGCCTCGTCATGTCTCGTCATTCGAAACCAACACAAATAATCGCCAGGGGTTTTGACTATAACATCTACAACGACTATATACAACGACTATACCCACCAAACATGATAAACATGGAGATATTACCAGCAACACACGGTTCAGCGTTGGTTCCGGGCCAGTGCAGTCCCAAGAAGCGATGCACTTCTGCCATTCGCCTGCTCGATGCAGGGCACTCATGGCACCTTGGTGAGGCAACAGCCCCAACGAGCAACAACAAAAACATGGAACAAATCAGGAGATATCGAGATGTGGAAAAAAAAGGAACATATTTCACATGTTTTTGGAGATGAGAATCACGAAACTAATTTTGGATGCAATGTGGCCTAAACGTGCAGGAACCGAAATGAACATCACCACAAGCAACAAATGGTCCATGAAGGTGGGATACTCTGATAGCTTGCAAACAGTCTATCAATGCAATCCGTGTGCACATCTAGATTCACAAAACACACATTGAAACACATACACACTTGAAAAAAAATAATTGCCCATGCACACACACACATATATATATATATATATATATATTACACACACACATATATATATATATATAATAAAGATATTATGTATATATATAATAAATGTGCACATCTTACAAATATACCTCAAGTTCGGCAGGTGGCTGTTCAAAGAAATGCCCGATGTCCCGCGGCCCGGCGCTGGCGCCAGCGCCAGCAGCGCCAGCGCTGTTGGCCACTGTTGTGCGCCATCGCATGCGCTCAAGGTGGCGCCACAGGTCACTACCTAGCGATGACGTTGGGGTGAAGAGCCCCCAGTGATGTCTGTTGGAAACAAAAACCTGAATACTATTGAATATATATATATATATACAGTTATATCTTCCATAAATGCCATAAACCGTTTAGAAAGTTATGACTCAACTTAGCTATCTAGGGGGCCTCAGCTTGTACCCTTAGGGAAACACACAAAAAAATGTGGAAAAACCATGGTTCCCCTGTTTTTTTTTACAAAGGGTTGGATGTTGCAAAGTAGATACAACAAAACAGTATTTTAAAGGAGTGGTGCTTTTCTGGGTTCACCACAAAGCTTCGGAGAAGAAACTTGACGCTATTCAGTACCATACAGATTAGAGGATACAAAATTATGTTGGACCGTCTTGCCACAATCCAGTCCCATTCCACTCATCAGTTTCCAACATCATGGAGATATAAAATAACAAGACAGGTGGGTGTGATCCAAAAGACTAGAACTCGCATAGAAATGGAAATAGATCATGTTCCTCGTGAAAAATATGTTTGTTTCCATATAGTATATCTTTTAGCTTGCTGGTCCGTCTCCAGCAGATCAGCATTCATGATGAATACAAGCAGTGTAATGCATTATCTGTGCATGCTGCCGCACGTGATCCGTATCCATGTTGAGGGGCCAAGCGGAAACCACTCACACCAACCATGCCATTAAAATCCTGTTTAACACAGCTTCAGCAGTCGGATCCATTTGGGGGGCGTTAATCTGTAGCACACAAAAGAGGATTGTAACCTCGTGTCAAATAGAGTTAACTCCAAGTTGTTTGATGATTCAAACACATTAAATCCATGTTTCGAGCATTGTAAAGGCTACTATTTGTCATTGTTTGTCCACCCATATCCTATTTGTGTTGGTTGAATCTAGAATTTGTGAACGTAAAATCCACCATTTTGCTACTTAAATCATCTTAAATCCACCAATTGCCATAACTTGGTTGACCCTAGGTCCCCGCACGTCCGGCTCTAGCTGCGCTGCTGGCAACGCTGCGTGCAGCTGCAAAACGCGACGCCAGGGGCGGCAGCGGAGACTGTTGAAACTCACCGTGTCGCTCCTCTTGTGATGAATCAGGTTGACCCGACCCCTCAAGTGTGTGTGCGTGTGAATATCTAAAGCCAATCCGATCTTATGTAAAATCTCTATATATATATGTAATCCAATCCAATCCAGTCCGGTAATCCAATCCAATCTTGATTCTTTCTATTATATATATATAAATAAATATAGAGACAGGGAGGGAGAGAGAGAGAGAGAGAGAGAGAAGCAATTTTTGTTTGGCCTCCAAAATGATTTATTCATGTCTGGCTGCACGGCACCAATATGATAATATCTGTCAATGTGTTGCCAGCAGCACACCATCCCAGTTCGTAGATCGTCTACAGGGTGTGTCATGATATCACGAAACGATTGCAACGCAAGCTGGGGTCTCTCTGGTTATTTAACATAGCTAGGGAACATCGCCATTTTTGAATATGCTTTAATGGGCAAATATTGAACTAAATGGGCCATTTCACATAGATATCTTAAACTGCCAAAGGGTAGATTGGCACAAAACAAATGCTTCAACCTCACGACGTCCAGTCATGGCTGACAGTTAGTAAAGTAAAACAAAACCATGTAATTACTAAGATGATCTAAGATGATCTAAGATGCAAATCTTCCCCCTCGTATCGGTGAAAAAAAAAGTGTCCTTGCGCGGAAACTGGAACTGCTACTGAAACAGCATCTGTATATATACTATTCGTACATGTACATGAAGATTATCAAATAAACCATTATGAACAAGAAGAAGGCAACCCCCTATAAAACTACAGTCCTAGTATCAGTCATCCAAATACACCCCCTTGAAAAGTAGATCTTTACATATGTTTACAGATTTAAAACCTCCAACAATAATCATTGAAACATCCAAACAGAAGGTCACTGGATCAGCCTGACATCTCGCCCACGAAGGAAGGAAAGCAGCTGCCTGGCGGAAAGCACGGAGTTGGTGGCCAAATCAACAGCGCGGATCAGCGCGGAAAAATGAAATGGTTGCTGAAGTGAAAATGAGCCATTTTTTAGATGATCTGAGCACCCACCATGTGTTTTGCGGTTTTTGGTGAGGTGCTACAATTTGCACACTTGTATCTGCACACAGGACCTTAATTTTAGCTAAAAATCCTACAGCGCGAATTTCAAAACAATCAAACACTTAAACATGGTTGAAGTGATTTGAGCAACAAGTCATGGTAGATCATGGTAGATATGTGACTTGGGTGAAGCGTTGGAAAATGCCACGGTTAACTTTCCAAGACCATGCCAGGAGCCTTTCAAACCCGCAGGCTGATACTGCATGTTTCATGTTCCAGTCGTAGGGCGCAACCGCGCAACCCCAGTCGCAAAAGTGACTCTCGGTTGCTGGCAAGCTCGTTCAAACTACAAATCTTTACTGTGGTTACAACCCCATCCCCATGACATACGCGTCGTCGTCATCGTCATCGTCATCGTCACCGTCGTTGAAGTCGTCATCATCATCATCATCGTCATCATCATCATCACCATCATGATGACCCCACATCTGGATACATCTGGATCACCTGGTTGAACAACAGAATTCAACAGAAAGATCAGAAACCACCAGCCACTATGATTGGTTATGTGGCCATGTGCGTACAGAAGCTGGTAAAACCGAGCCAACCGACCCAACCGACCGCCGGTTTCGGAACGGCCATGTTACAATGCATCTGGCCAGTTCCCGCAGTCTCTGATCGCCACATTGCAGTGATACGTGTCGATGTCCACTCCTTGGAAAAGAGAGGGGTCCCTGGGCGGAAGGAAACTCAATAGTTGTTGTTTTGTTATTTTGTTTTATTATCATCATCCTGAGTCATAGCAATATACAACAATGAACACAATGATGGTGATGGTCATCGAAGTCATCACTTTTTTTTTAAAAAAAGATAGCCATGAACATGATCAAGATAATTCCCTTATCATCTAACAAGAGATGTGATACAGTAGTAACACTTAAATAAAAACATTCACCGGCACAACCCAAAAGGATGTTGTTCATCGGCAAATGCCGACGCCTAGCTTCGTTGAAGAATGGCCTCCTGGAGCCGGCTTTCGGGAGAGCGGAATGCCCGATGCTCCCGTGTAGCAAGGATATGAGCTCCTAAGCTCCTCCAATATCTATCAATGATTGTCATACATATGTTCTCAGAAAACGGATCTTGGAATACCTGGACTTTGCAGTTTGAAAAAGGCATACCTTGGGCTTCACTAATAGTTCAGCATCACTTGTGAAATCACAACGGCCAAGCTAAAACATCGGACAGCCAAAAAACATCCGAAAACCTGCTAGACATGGCAACACCAAGTCACCAGTGCTTTATGATCCAAACCCCTCTCCAAAATGGCCACCCAATGGACACATCCCAAGGCCCACTCCTGGACGTCCACAGGATGCATCCCCCATGCCGTATGGGGACTTCAGCACCGTACTCATGGCATATTCATCGGGAGGTTACCCAGTAGCATTGGGATAAACAAGGAGCACATACTGGAGGGGTTGATCACAGGATGTGCTTTGAAGGGCTTTCATGCCCTCAGATAGCAAATCTGTAGCAGGTTGGTGGTTAAGCCACCCGTATAATATCATGTATATACATTGAACGCATTGAAAAGCATCAAGTGGGCGTCTTAAATTGGGCACCCTAATGCGCCCCAATATACCCCAATGAGTTGGAGGGTTCAGCACAAAAGTGATCACTCTCAGAAAATCTCGGGATATCTCAGAGATTCAGGGGCATCAAGCTGTCACCCCTCGCAAGAGCTCATGTCGACGATCAAAGGGTGGTGGAGTTTTCTTTTTGGTCACGGCTGCATGCACATGCAACATACAGAAGTCAGATTGTATCTTCACTGTGGGACACTGTTGTATTGACAGTTCTTTTCTAGCAAGAGAGAACGCGCATCAACCAGCCAATACAGTCAACAGCATACATATGCATACATAAATAAGGAAATAATTGCTGCATAAAGTGCTGTAATCATTCCAACCGCACAATACTGCACAAAAAAAACGACTTGTCCGTTCCCTTTTTGCAGAGCAGCCCGGTGTGTCTGCACGTATTTGCTTGAAGTTCTTGGAAGACTTTGACTGCAGCACACGGCTGATCAGGAGTCCTGGCCAATGGTGAGCAGGACTCGATGATCATGGACTCGGCTGGCTGCCAAGCTAGTAGCTGATGTATCTCATATAGCTTCCTTCCTACAATGTGCAAACAATCATAAACACTCACAGTCTGTTCTGACAACTTTCCGTTTACCAAATTGGAGAGATCATCCTGGCCTGGCAGGTCATAATTAAGGTTTAATCCGACACATTTGGTTCTCGGGTCCTAAAATGATCCAAAGTGCTCCTCACTATCCTTGACATAGAAACTGGGTGCAACAGCTGAAGTACTGTATGGTGTAGTTTTCGAGGTTTAGGCATTGGGGGTTGCCAGTGGGTCTTGAAATGTATCGGATCATATGGAAATCCTTGTGGTATCCACAAGTGTATAGTCGAGAAATTCATGGTCGTCGACACAATTTATAGAGCGGAAGTTGAGGATGACAAAGGTACGGGAAGTTACCGTACCCGTTGTTCCATAATTCCTGGTTTCCAAAAAAACTGGGGGAACAAAAATGAGTTTCATCCTCTTTTCAGGGTTGTTCTATATTTTTTTGTTGTGGCCCCTGGCTTGTTCCACAATTTTGTTGTCCTCCATATGTATCAATATCTATCATGTTCTCGCACCGTGTTCTAAAATTGTTTATCAGAAAACCTACTGCAACAAAACCAGAAAACCTGCTGCTGTGGTAAACAAACGTGACAACGAACTTAACTTTAGAACAGGCCAAGTTTGTAACAACTGGAGTCTATTAGCAACCGTTTCGGAGAATTGCGTAAATTTGAAAATACCTCACCTGCCACAAGGGTAAGTATCCATAAGTTACATAATCGCTACTACAGCCATGCTTTACACCCGAATCTGTGGCGGTGTTTCAAGGTGATCCTCATCCACCATGTCACCATCCACCAAGTTTCTGGGCCACTGTCAAAGCCACAGAGAGTTGCACGCCCAGAGAATCTGGAGACGCCTGCGTTCCGCAATGATGCACTCAACTTGCGGAAACATGGGGATGCCCACAACTCACCAATGAAACAGGGGATGTCCAAATATGGAACAAGGAATAAACAAGGAAGATAAGGATCTGAGACCAAAATTCAGATTGGATGTACTTCAGTAGCAATTCAAGGCCTGAATACAGACCAGGTGTCCAAAGATTGCCCTCAAAATATGCCGTATGGCGCACAATTTCGATACCCAAAGCATCCCAAAGCCATCTTCCTCATCTTTATTGTTATGGTTTAGATTCCACAGTTTCCGGTCCATGTGTCTGTGCATGCATACAGCCAACAACAATAGAATTACAGTATATGCAAACATTGTATATACAAACAAGAGATACAGCTGTACATTTGTCTGTATCTATCTATATATATATATTCACATTTATATATACATATGTGTGTGCCACTGCGTGTGCAGTAAACATCTATGCGCATACAGTAGATATGCATGTACACACATGTGTAATTATCCGTATATATATATATAATATAGAGTGCGTGTGTGCTATAGAAAAAACAAACATTGTTATATTACAAATTTCCAAACCTGATATTATCATTAATCATTAATGATCATCGTCAACAATAATCCATCATGAACAAAACACATGAATAATAATCAGGAATAATAATCAGGAATAATCATTATTCATTAAGTAATCACTATGGGTCCAAGTACGTTCTGAGGAAGTACTTGAGGTATGATTTAGGGGGTTAAGATTGGTAAAAATACCTTCTCAGACAGTGTTTGCATCCATAGGGAATCGCAATCATACTATCAGGAACAATAATTAATCATTATAATGTCATATAATGTCAAAGTAGGATTAATCAACCACCACTGCCCCCCCCAAAAAAATGTTAGAACAGGTGGTCCCCCCAGAATAATAAACCGTTTGGACTGGAATGATTAATCAACCCGCTGTGCTGAAATCCTATTTTTTTATCCAAACTTCTTCAATTACTTCCAATTCTCTTTGTTTCTCATCATGTCTCATTGTTGTACTTAAGGTTTTGTTTTATTGTCTAACTCCCTTTATCTTCAAATGGTTTCCTTATGCTATACTTAAGTTGAAACCTCATAAACACCAGAAACCATCACTGCTGATCATTGAAAATTTGAAAAAAACACTATTCCCCAAATGATCGATTTCCAATTAAATTCTTTATAAAACTCATCAATTTGGATAGCTCCCACAGGGTACCCCCCATGAGCCCATGTCCCCCATTAATAATAATAATAACCAGGGTTCCCCTTATTAATCTAAGACTCAAATCTTATCAAATCCAATGGAATTCTATGAAAATCTAAAATTGATTTTTATAGATTCCAAACCATATCCAAAATTTTATGGTTCAGGGGCCGTTTATTTAGGGAAAAACTAGGAAAGACTTTACAAGGTATATCTGACCTTGTGGGGGGGTTATTAATCCTACGTTGACATTTACCATCATTTACCATTATATATTCATTAAATAATCATATAACATGTTTTTCTGATTTGCATTTCTGACATCATCTTCCACGCTTCGTCCTCCAGCACGCGCAAGGCCCAGCTCCAGCCGCGCCGCGCGCAGGCCGTTGCAGCGCAGGAACAGGCCGCCACATCTGCGCGCAAGGTCCAACTGGCGCAAGGAAGAAACACCAAAATAGAGAAAAAAACGTTGGAAAACCTGGAGAACACATGGGAAAACAATGGAAAACATGGGAAACATAGGGAAAACATAGGAACACATGGAAAACACATGGGAAAGCCTTGGAAACATGAGGGAACAAGGTTTGATATACCAAAAGAAATGAGCAAGAGAGACACATGAGATTTTGTCAAATGTTTTTGTGATTCATCAATGTGAAGGTAAAACACAGTTTGGATAACGCTGAGCGAACATGCAATGTAGGCCGGCTAGAAGGTGACACTGCGGACCCTTACTGTCCCCTCTCTCTCTCTCTTCTCATTGTGGTGTCAGGTTTCCCGAACCTTGTAAATCCATAATGATAAATCCTTGGGCAATCACCATGAGAGCAGTAAACACAGCCACCATGCATCTAAATCAATGATATTTCTCAATCGGTGGTCTGTCACTGGGTTTTTCGCGGTTTATCACCGTTAATAGGCGCAAGCAAATGACCCGGAACCTCCTCCAGCAAGGTTTGCCAAGTCATTTCATCCGATCTTTGGTCATTGGTTTAATATGGTTTAGCCTGTGTGTTTAAATTACGGTCTGTAGGTAATTAAGTCATCAAAACAATTTGAACCCATGCCCACTCACCATCCAATTCACCATCTTGATGCATCTTAAAATATAGGATGCCCCTAAATATGTTTTGTTTGGATTTTCAGTATGTTCATCAAACGCTCGCTAACTTAGGGCACCCAGCAGTGCACCATGCTCAATCAAATTCACCATTGAATTCACCATTTAATGAATCTAAAACCGTTGATGCCAATGACAACCCATCTCCAAACAATCTTAAGCCGTGTATCCTGATTTGTCATTCATATTCTTCCACGTGTCTCCCACACCCAATTTACAATTAATCCACCATTCCTCCACCATGTTTTTTCATGAAAATTCCATGAACTCACTCAGTTGATCAAATTTATCCATCATTTTCCAAGCATTTTTTACCATTGCCCAACCTTTTCCCCACCATTCTTGCCGCCTTCTTGCGGCCCTGAGCACCTCAAGGGCCTGCCGCCAGGCCGAGGCAGAGCCGCAAGCGTCCAGGGCGGCACCCAGGCCTGACACCTTGGCCCGGTGCCATGGTCAAGGTACATGGGAACATAACACACACACGCATATATATATATGTGTGTGTATACATGTGTATATAAATAAATTTAAAAATAAATCATATATATATATAGATAGATAGATAGACAGATAGATCGATAGATCGATAGATCGATAGATCGATAGATCGATAGATCGATAGATCGATCGATAGATCGATAGATCGATAGATCGATAGATAGATAGATAGATAGATATATTATGTATATTCATATATGTTATATATGTGGTGTATTTATACATAGATATGGTATATACATATATATGGTATATTTACATGATGGGGTATATTTGTAACATACATATGTACATCGTGGGGCCTATCTACAACATATAATGTATATGGGGTATATGTGGTATTAACGGGCTACAATATGATACTATGACTATACTCCACAATTGGGGCACTGGGAAACACAAATGGGATATACAGTGGGGTATACAATGGACAAATAATGGGATACATGTCATGGTATTTATGTACTAACAAATGGCTGAAAAAAAAACACACACACACACACACGCATATGGAAAACCCAAAAATGGATTTATATATATATATATATATATAAATATACATGTGTAAATAAAAATATGTTTATGGGAAAAAGTACGTACACACACACATATATATAGACAAACAGATATAGGATACACTATGATATAATTTCGGGCCATAAGGGGACTATACTGCATAGCGGGGATACTGGGACATATCAACAGGGAAAGTAATGGGATATACAATGGGGAGAAATATGATGAATAATGTATGCCATAATTCCTTGGGATAGCAATGGATATTTTAACATGTATACAAGAAAACAAATAGTATTTACAACTACATATTTATTCGTGGGAATTGAGTGCAACATGTATTATGGAACTATATCTATGTACGATCTATACCTTAAAATGATATAGTATTTAAAATTTAAAATATCAATATAATACATTTTTGGTAATACACGCATACATACAAATATACATATACATATAATTCTTAACATGTAAATGTAAATATATATAAATATCTAATATATATATATAAATAAATATAAATATAAATTTAAATTTAAATATATATTTAAATAAATATAAATATAAATATAAATTTAAATATATATTTAAATAAATATATGTATCAAAGTGGAAAACCGTTAATTAATATTGTATATCAAGCGAGAGGGGGTTCGTGGAAACTGCCCATCAACTTTGGGACACATAATGGGACTACACTTGGAATTTAAATCGTGCTATGGTTAAAGTTAAGATCCTCTGGTTCAACTTATTTTCTGGGAAATCTAAAACTAACAAGCGTGGGAATGCATGTGTATACACCCCCTAATATGGGAATATCACCCAACAATATTCGGATATATGTATACATATGTATATATATATATAAATGTAAAAATGATGATAATGGCGCTTATACACTATATACTCCAACTTTTGACACGGAGCATGCGGAGCAACGTCCACAGTCTTATTTCCCAAGCACTGGTGGGGGGAGCACAAGACTAAGGCCCATCACACGGAGTGAGAATCTCAGCGGTAAATAGGCCGGTAGTCCAAAATTCAGGACATGTAGAGTGTATGAGCTGCCATGGACCAGCAGCTACAATGACAAAGAAACACACAGATCCAAGCTGGCGGCCTCAAAGCAAAGGAGCCCCTTTGGGTTGCAACAAAGGCACTATGTATCTCACACTAGGCAAGACAAAGGCATCAATTCAGGTTACTAAACGAGGTGGCCCTGTAAGCGAAATAATAAAAAATGAATACAAATGATATATCATCCAACATGCATGTTTTTTTCCAAATTAATAAGGGAACACCCAGGGACATTATTCAGCAATCTTCGCACGCGCAGGTGCTGTGGAGCTGGCGACCGGTCACTGCCATCCAGGGAATTGGGATTGTGGCGGCATAATATAATATATATATATATATATATTATTGTATATATAGATATAGTATATACCCATACTTAGCTCATATACTAGGTCCGCTTAGTTTGATATAGCTAAGTGAGCTAACTAGATAGTATCTATAGCTAACTACTTAGTATATAACCTATCTAGTGATTAACCCACATGAGCCTTCAAGTGACGCCACAGCGTAGTGAGCGTAGTGTACTAAACAAGGTGGCCATCCGCGGCAAATGGCTAAATAAGTAAAACGTAACAAGTCTTCAGGCCCGAAAAAAAATCACATAGACCACAGGCAAAGCATCATAGTGGTTGTGTTCCATTGGCCCAAGACATACCAAACAGAAATCATCCACAAGAAATAGCAACTCTCCTCGAGGCGAAGGGCCTGGGCCCTACTCACCGCAGGATCCATACTGCATCAAACTCTCAGGTCTGGTTTACCCTGGGCTCCACTAACTCAGTTGCTCAAAAGCACATTGCTCAAGGGCGTCAACTCACTCGTCGCCAGAAATCTAGATAAAAGCCAAAGGCAAATCAGGAAGTTGAAAATCACTGTTGGCAAAGGCATCTCCAGTTGGCAGCAAACGCGGGTCACTGAGTTGTCTAGTACAAGGTGTAGGCAAAATTCATGTAGGGGAGGAAGTGGCCCTGGCAAAAACGGCATTTATATCTATCATGTGGTTGAAAATAAAATAACATGGTCAAAGTTCAAATTAGAGCACTTACTTTTTTTTGGATTAATTGATGTGTTCAAATCTGAAATGGTTGAAAGAAAAAACATTGGTACATTTTGGCATTTCAAAATGCAACAGAAGCTGAGTAGCTGGTAATTGCATATATAGTGATTTTTTGACATTATCGGAAGAAGTGGAGAGAAGCATAGAGAAGCACTTTTCGGGGCATCTTGGAAGTTTAAGGCCTCAAAACCCATAGATTTTGGATGACGTTAGGTGATTTGAGTTAGACCATCCAATCCAATCCAACCTAATGTTGATACATATCATGCAGCGGAGAAGTGATAGGCAGAAGGAACTTCACTTGCAGTGAGAGCCCCCAAACCTTCGGAATAAGCCACCACTGCAAACGACACCATCAAGTGCGAACAAAGAACAGTGGGGTGCTGCGACAGCAAATTCAAAGCCAACAAATACTTGCCTTAGTGTGATGTGCACGACAGGTTTGCAAGCGCCAGGGGCTGTACAATCCCAATTTCAGAGCGATCTGGATATTTCCAAACCTGCAGTAAGCTGACAGGAACGTGTTACACGCACACACACACACATATATATATATATACATAAATATATACATGTATAAATATAAATATATATATATGTATACATACCAATCTGCTGGGTTACTGTAGGGGGCTAGAAGATTTCTGCCTCAGTCGGAAAAAGGGAACACTTTCAGAACAATCGCGACCTGCCCAATTAATGAAGTTCTCTATCGTGGCGCCTAGGATCATTCACGATTCTCGAGAAAAGTCAAAGCCAACCAGCTATGATTTTGACGAATCTTTCAAGCAAGTTCGGCTCTTGAGTCTTGAGATGTCATACGATACGAACAGTGATGAACAGTGAAAGCCAAACCTGTGAAAACGAAAGGTCCCCAGCTGCATCATCTGGCTTTTGGGATGTCGATGATAGTGCAACTTTGACCTTTTAAAAGTTTCTGCAGTATGGTTTCTCTCGCTTGCTGCCCATTAAATTACCGAGACAACTAAGCACAACCACCACCGAGTCATGTAGCCCCATCATCAACGCTGGTTCAATGCAGGATGCCCGTTATTGCCATGGACTTTTCGTTCCAAGCCCCATCGATAACAGAAGCAAGCTGGAGACATCCCATGCGATCATGAATGTATAATATGTAAAACTGTTTTTTAGACCTACATACATATGCATACAAGACACTCATTCGTGGTTTCAACCCTTCTGTACTTCTCCTCATATCATCCCAAATCCGGGTGGGTATAAACAATATGTCAGGCAATCTCAAACCATTATCCAATTTGCTGGACCAGCAATCAGCTAGGATTCATCAACTGGGATCTATCCCCCAAGCAGTCTCCTCCCCTGAACATCAAACGCCCCAACCGAAATCCAGGTGTAGTCTTGAATGGAAAGGTTCTTATCAACTTTTACTGGCACTGGCTGAATCTCCATTGAACACATTATTGCCGTGTAAGATACACACATCACCATTAGCCATCCTTCACCCTCCCGTATTCTCCTCCAACTCAGGGTTTCTTAAAATGGTGGATCCCTAAAATCATGGTTTCAATGCTAAAAGGGCCTAGCTTTGGATGATTAAGGGTATTATCCCCATTTTAGGAAACCCCCAATTAACGCCTGGCCCAAACAAAAAATCGCAACGTGGCGCCGCCGCGCCTCCCGCCGCGCACGCGGCCACCGCGCTGCCGTGCGTCACTGCGGTGGCGTCCCCGACGGCGGCCGCCAGGGAAAGGCCCAGGGGCCAGGCGGCACCACGGGTGCAGGAGGAGATGAAGGCGTTGGAACTGGCCACCTAATGCGGGGATATGATGGTTATACATACAAATAGATAATATCATGATAATATGTTATTATTACATAAAAATAAATACAAATGTAAGTTATATACATATTATACCAAAATAATAATAACAACAACAATAACCATAATAAAATAATAATAGTAATAATAATAATAAAAACAATAATAATAAACATTTGTGTATATATATATATATATGTGTGTGTGGACCATCTGAAAAGATGTAAACCTTCTAACTTGCTTGATGATGTGCTTCAATGGTTTTTCAATTTGACATTGCCTTTTTGGCTTTTTCATTTGATTTTCCAACAAAAGCAGGGGGGCAAGGCCTTCAGTGACTACCTTGCCCAACGAAGCTATGTCACTGAAGGGGAAGCAACTGGGGACGC
>Ga0126342_10009206_pt1 | contig 17697 bp, 16 predicted proteins | sample Cyp1metagenome_FD_92528 | JGI IMG/M metagenome (GOLD analysis project Ga0126342, IMG submission 92528) | Coral microbial communities from Lord Howe Island, Old Settlement Bay, Australia - Cyphastrea 1 metagenome | ecosystem: Host-associated > Invertebrates > Cnidaria > Coral ... | reverse complement strand
TAGTTAGTAGTAGGTAGTTAGTAGTAGGTAGTTAGTAGTAGGTAGTTAGTAGTAGGTAGTTAGTAGTAGGTAGTTAGTAGTAGTAGTGGTGGTAGTAGTAGTACTACTACTAGTAGTAGTACTAGTAGTAGTAGTAGTAGTAGTAGTACTAGTACTAGTAGTAGTAGTAGTAGTAGTAGTAGTAGTAGTGAGAAGAAAAAAAGAAGGAAGTTTTACATCTATCCAGATGTTACACACGCACACAAACACACACCTGTCTCGGATGGTACAGCTTGCAAGCCAGAATCTGAACAACAAGATTCATACAGCATTGAAATTGATGCCAATCGGCATCCAATCCCTGAACAATGCACCAACCCTGCAAAGCATGAAAGAAAAGGCAGAGCGGGGGCTCAAACACGTCAGGGGTCAATCAGTGCCACAAGTGTAGCTATGGTGAAACAAAGTGAAGTTATGGGATGGGACACCACGGAAACACACACAAAATTAGATTTCAGCCATTTTGGGTCGTTTGGGTTGAATTGCCCGACCTGATCCAAAATAGGATAAGTTAACTCGTTAAAAACATGGTCATTGACCAAAACAACCGTTTTTTTTTCTGCTCGTTTGCTGGTCCAGGTATAACTATAATACTATTGTGGAGGTACTGGTAAGGACATGTACGAACCGTTGTTGAAACATGCTCAAACTGAATACCTGGTATAGAGATACGCGTCAACTCCCCGAAGACCAAGTCGAAATAAAAATGCAGCCGAAGCATCTATTACCTAACGCAATGCAAATGCAATGCAACACAATGTAATGTTATGGAATGTTATGTAATGTTATTGTAATGTAAAGTCATGTACGGTAGTGTATTGTATTGTACTGTAACGTACTGTGCTGTAATCTAATGTCGTGTAACGCAACGTAATGCAATGTAATTTAATTTAGTTTAACTTAATGATATGAAATATACGTACATGTGTGTGTGACAAACCCTTTGATAATCTTATATATATTATATATATTAGGGTCTTATCACATTCACCCTGCAATCTTTTGAACTCAGGGCGTTTACGCGGATTGCCTTCGGACCTGAAACTTCCACAAATATTTTCGCTTTTTTCTTTAGCGCCGGTAATTTTGATTGGGAAGCGGCCCCAATCTACAGCCATATTAACATTTCGAAATATGTATCTTACTTGCTTGTGGGTGGTTATGTGGTTTTGAAATGCGTCTGATGGTGACGGAAAATAGCTGTTCTTCCGAGGGTCCTGTACAGAACGCCCGCTCCAGGATGTTCTTTGGCCCCAGGTCACCATACCCGACGGATGTCAAAGTATAACTGCAAAAGTAGAAGGACGTGACATAGACTCGCCAAGCCGAGTCGCCTGGGGTCACCGAACAAACCGGAAACTGCATGAAGGCGTATAGCAAAAACACATCACAAGATTTCTGGCTACAAGGCCGAAATAGCGGTATAGTACCGTATAGTACCGTATAGTATGAAAACATGATAATTTATGGTACTATCATAAAGACAAGTTAGAAATAGTTTGTACTATTCTGGTAGAGGATAAAGATATGATATGATAAATACTGGCCAGGAAGCAAAAACTTATTTCACCTGCGGACATTTATGCTTAGTATTGTACAATGTGTTTTGTAAATGTTATAGATGTACAGTAGAGAAATATAAAGTACATATAATACATGAGCATTGGTGTACGATCCAATCTTAAATGGGGCTCAATACATTCCCACCCCTATTCACGGGTAGCTATCTACTTCAATTATTTTTGGTATGTGGTGTTGTTTTGCTGTTTTGTTTGAAACAACCCTTCACGCAGCTGCCCCTGGCATGGTTTAAGGGTGCCACCTCTCAGGATCACCCTGTGGCATTTGCCCTTGTGATGGTGGGCCAAGAGTAGCTGCCCAAATAAGAAACATCATTTTGAAATCTGCTTAGCCTTTAGGGGGTGCCTGTAAAACTGATTGAAATTCAGGCTGTTAGCTTGACAGGGTTTAGGCAGTGAACATGTCAACTAAACTTGGGTCCGTTTGCCAAGAAGAACCTGGCTGATCCTATTTGCTATAGCTTTCATTTGTTTTGGCTAGCTAGAAACGCTTCCAAAAAATATCATCATCTACGGGAGTTTGCGCCAATTCAGCACCGCGCATCTGGCTCAGCATTCTTCGTGGGTGTTTTTCCCTTCTGCCAGATGAAGGAAAAGTTCTCTCCCATGCTCCGTCCTCTGCCCTTCTTCCTCCACTGTCCTCCTCCTTGTGCCCGCTCATGGTCACTGTGGGCTCCAAATGAAAGCACCAGCTCAAGTGGAGTCATCTCACTCCAGAAGGTCATGGCGAGTTCACGTCAATCTGGGCACACACGGACCCGAGATCTACGTCAAGCTCCACAGCGGTCTGGGCAAGCACGGACCGAGAGCCTGTAGGGGAGCTCCAGATCAGTCTGGGCACACACGTATGCCACAAAAAAATGAAAGATAGAATGCCAGAATATTTGCTAGACAAATTCAGATAGAACGTCAAAATCTATGCCAGAAAGAATGTCAGAACCCCCCGATCTGAAGCCAAATGATATGTCAGAAACTATGTCAGAAAAAATGCCAGATAGAATGTCGGGTAGAATGCAAGACAGATTGTCAGAATATATGCATATATGCATATACAGGAAATATATAAATATACACATTATCTTTACATGGCAGATAGTAAGCCAGATGATCTGTCAGAAACTATTTCAAAATAGATGCCAAATAGAATGGCAGAAAATATGCGAGAAAATATAGAATACAATGCCAGATGGAACGCCATAAAATGCCAAATAGAATGTCAGAAATTTTACCAGCAAGGATGGCAGAATATTTACGCCATGTATAAAGCCAAGTGTTATGTCAGAAACTATGTCAACACAGATGCCAGGTAGAATGGCCACAATTATGCCAAATAGAATGTCAGAAAGTAGGCTAAATTTTAGTGCCAGAAAGAGTGATCGAATGTCAGGATATATGCCAGAAAGAATGGCAGATAGAATGTCATATGTCAGCAAAAAAAAAATATAAGCCAAATATTAAGCCAAACGATACGCAAGAAACAATGTCAGAATAGATGCCAGGCAGAATTCCGGAAAAGATGCGAGGTAGAATGTCAGAATCTATGGCCAATCGAATGCAAAAAAATGTCAGAGTATATGATAAATAGAATGCCAGAAAGCACGCCACATAGAATGTCAAAAATATGCCAGAGAGAACGCCAGAAAGAATGTCAGAATAGATGCCAGATAGAATGTCGGAGAGAATTCAGGACAAAATGTCAGATATAATGCCGGATAGAATGTCAGAATATATATGTATATATAGTTATAAATAGATATTTCCCAGATATTGAGCCACATGAGATGTCTGAAACTATCTCGGAATAGATGCCAGAAAGATGTCAGAATATATGCCAGGAAAAGCCTTAGAATATGTGCCAAGCGGAATGCCAAATGGAATGCAAGATAGAATGTCAGAATCTATGCCAGAATGAGTGCCAAATAGAATGCCAGAAAATATGCCAAGGGAATGCCAGAAGGGATATCAAATAGAATGTTAGGAATGCCTAGGAATGCCAGAAAAAATGGCAAATAGAATGTCTTAATGCCAAACGGAATGCCGCATAGAATGTCGGAATACATATTTCATGTATAGATATGCCACATGATGCCACATGATATTTCTGAAGCTCTGTCAGAATAATTTGCCAGGGGATCACAGGAAGTATGTTTTGTGGGTAGCGTCCCCCCCTTCTACCTCTGAGAGAACATCTGGGGTTGGTCAGCTGGGTATGGATGAGGGTGAATTTCGATTTCGTGGGCAGTTGAGATTCAAATTTTAGACTCTCTATGTGTCTCCATAGCTGGAATCTGAATCTTATGTCGGTCTATTCCCTCATGAAGTCCTACAGTGCATTGAGAAGGGATGAAATTCAAATTGCATCCCCTTTAAGGGTCTGCCTGGCTACTGTGGTCTTTTGCGTGGGATAACTGCGTCTTTTCGTCCAAGGTTTACCGAAAAAGTTTGAGAATTGGTATCCAACTCTTGGTTCAGTCCACCTTACTTTATATCAATCATTATCAGTTGTTATCAATTGTGCCCATGATTTTGCACAATGAACGTTTAAATGTTGTCAACGAAAGGCAAAACATTGATGTTTGACTGGTAGCCTTTTTGCTCAACACTATCTTGGAACCATCTTGTTCTACCTAAAAGAACCAGTGGAATGTTGGTTTATTTTGAAATAAAATGTTCACATTTTTGGCTGCTAAATGGCTGCGAATGAAGTGCATGCAGTGTGCATCGATGCTTATTGTGTGGCCATGTTCGCACGTGCAATCACACGCGTATTCATTCTATATATATATATGTGTGTCATTATATGTCTGTCTCTGGTCGAAAAATATCTACACAAAAGGAAATTGAATAAGATCACTGTTTTTTTGTTGTTGCTGTAAGAGTGCTTCTATCAAACTTTGTCAGAGCTGAAAAATGCCAGCTGGTGAAGTAAGAAAAAACCCAAAACATGATCAAATATATTTGGGTAGTTGATTTTTTTTACTCATTTGCTTGAAAACAAACTTGGGAATGGATGCAGCGCATGGTTTTTGAAAGTCGAAGCAGTGAGCATGTTATATAATATTATATTTTTTCTTCTTGGGGTTCAACCATGCTTTACCGTCAGCTCTTACAGCCTGCAAAAGATGGAACGTGTTCAATGGCCACCGTGGTCCATGCTTTGCAACATCGGTTGCTTGCTACCTCTCCTTCCACAACTTGACTTGACCCGACATTTGCCACTATGACACAAGAGATGACGGGCAAATGCCCAACTCTGCCACCAAACTGGTTCCAAGATCTCATCTAAACTGCATGCTCAACCCGAAGGTGAAAAACTAGACGACGGTTGGCCCGAGAGCGAATAGGTGTATAGGTACTCAGATGTGTTATGTAGTTGTATGATTTGCAGACGCCAAAGACTTACATGAATATGTTCATGAATATGTTATTTGAGATCATGAGAATATGTTCATTCAGGGTTTTAGTTGCAAGAGACAGACAGGGAATGCTGTTTACAAGATGCAAAAAAAATCAAACATACAGATATGCCGAGAGGCTCTCAAACACAGACACGCACAGAGAAGAATGTTTACACTTTACACGTATTTACACGCAGAGACACACACAAACAAACACACGCAAACCCACACACACACAGAAGCTTTTACATACAGAAGCTTTTACACACAGACGCTTTTACACACAGAAGCTTTTACACACACACAAACGCTTTTACACACAGAAGCTTTTACACACACACACGCACGCTTTTACGCTTTTACACACAGAAGCTTTTACACACAAACGCTTTTACACACAGATGCTTTTACACACAGACGCTTTTACACACTTTTCTTTTACACACAGAAGATTTTCCGCACAGAAGCTTTTGCACACAGAAGCTTTTGCACACAGAAGCTTTTTACACACAGAAGCTTTTACATACAGACACTTTTACACACGGAAGCTTTTACACACAAATGCTTTTACACACAGATGCTTTTACGCATTTACACACAGAAGCTTACACACCGATCGATGCTTTTATATACACACAAACGGTTTTACACAGATGCTTTTACACGCAGACGGTTTTACACACAGATGCTTTGACACACAAACACTTTTACACACAGAAGCTTTTACACACAGAAGCTTTTACACACAAAAGCTTTTACACACAGACGCGTTTACATACAGAAGCTTTTACATACAGAAGCTTTTACACACAGACGCTTTTACACACAGAAGCTTTTACACACAGACACTTTTACACACACACACAAACGCTTTTACACACAGAAGCTTTTACACACACACGCACGCTTTTACGCTTTTACACACAGAAGCTTTTACACACAGAAGCTTTTACACACAGAAGCTTTTACACACAGAAGCTTTTACACACAGACGCTTTTACACACAGAAGCTTTTACACACAGACGTTTACACACAGACGCTTTTACACACAGAAGCTTTTACACACAAACACTTTTACACAAAGATGCTTTTACACACAGACACTTTTACACACAGATGCTTTTACACACAGAAGCTTTTACACACAAATGCTTTTACACACAGACACTTTTACACACAGATGCTTTTACACACAAGCGCTTTTACACACAGAAGCTTTTACACACAGATGCTTTTACACACAGACACTTTTACACACAAAAGCTTTTACACACAAAACTTTTACAGACAAACACTTTTACACACAGACACTTTTACACACAGATGCTTTTACACACTGACACTTTTACACACAGAAGCTTTTACACACAGACACTTTTACACACACAGATGCTTTTACACACAAACGCGTTTGCACACAGAAGCCTTTACACACAAAAGCTTTTGCACACAGATGCTCTTACACACAGAAGCTTTTACACACAGAAGCTTTTACACACAGACGCTTTAAACTTTAACAGGACCAACCAAATTCGCAAAAAACCCTCAGTTTTGACGATCGACCCTCATTTCGTCTGAAAGGGTGGCCAGTTCGTGGCGCCTCGTCGGCACCGCCCGTGGCCTTAAGAGAGAAAAGAAAAAGAAGGAGAGAGACCGTGACAGAGGGCAAGAGAGAGAGAGAGAGGGAGAGAAGATGTGAAGATGTCAGGATAAGATGTGAAGATGTGAACATGTGAAGATGATATGTGTAGATGTGAAGATGCGAAGATGATATGTGAGAATAAGATGTGAAGATGTGAGGATAAGATGTGAAGATGTGAAGATGTGAAGATGTGAAGATGATATGTGTAGATGTGAAGATGTGAAGATGATATGTGTAGATGTGAAGATGTGAAGATGGTATGTGTAGATGCGAAGATAAGAAGATGATGTGTGCAGATGTGAAGATGAGAAGATGTGAAGATACGAAGATGAGATATGTAGATGTGAAGATGTGAAGATGTGAAGATGTAAAACAGACCCCCACTATATATTAGAAGAACCCTTCGCTCAGACGCTCTCGGGAATCAAAGTTCAAATCAAATGAAGAACTGGCCCAAACATTGAATTTCAACTGAATGCAGACATGCGGCGGTGGGAAAAAAAAGCGAAACAGGCATCAACAGACAGAATTCAAATGCTAGCTGTTGCAATGTGGCCAGAAGCTAGAATTCAAATTATAATCCTACACAAAGAGGCTCTGGGATAGCAACTGAAATCTGAATTTCAAACCTTTCAGATTTCAGCAAACCTAATCTGGATGCATGGAGACCGTCTTCCCAAGAGTTTGAAATTCGAATTTCCAACTATAGGGAATTTGAAAACAAGACATGTTTAGCCGGGTAGACTCTACGGGATGACGCAGCTAGGCCGACACAAATCTAACTAACTGTCACCTAACTGTCACCCAGACCCACAAAGTCGCGGATGTGGAAGCCCTGTAAGCAGGAATGGCAATCATCTATGGACATGGCGTTCAAAATATGATCGGTACCAATTTCTGGATCTAATCCAACATAATTCACCTGATTTGTTTCCAAGCTTCTTCGTGGTTCTTGAGGCTGGAAAATCCACTTAAAAATGTCATAGATAATCATAGGCCCTCTCTTTCTAATTTCACCATATTTCACCAGATTTCACCTGTTTTAAAAGGTTTGGCAGATTGTGCCCCTGGCATTCCCCACGCTCCGACGTCCAAGGTGCGTGTCACGATGCCAAACTGCGCATCAGACCTGGTGGCTCCATGGGATGATGGGGAAAATTTTGCCGAATGGCCATGGATTCCATGGATTCCATGGATATGGCCCAAGAGATATAATTTCAGTGGCCTTTAATATGTTAACGATGCTAATCTTAAATTGATTTAAATGGAATATCATGGAAATACAGGTCGCTGCTAACACCTGTCAGTACATGTTGGCCGAACATGATGGAGTTTGATTCAACAGCAGTCCCGCGCCTTTCAATCTCATCGATCCACTGGGGGAACTTGGGATCCACCAATTGCAGGCACATAGCCCAAATGCATGCCAGCCAATGGCAGTAAAACAGCAGGAACGCCCTCAGCCATCGTGGCCATCGTGTCCATCGTGGCCGTGGCGATCGTGGCTTGATTTGGGATCGCTTTGATTTGGGATGATTTGGGAAAGTCAGAACATTTGAAAAACGTCTAAAATCTTATACTTATGAGATCTTATGAGTATGATAAAACATCAGAGTTGTCCCCAAATGAGCCGGGAAAAAACATGAAACCACTGCTGTCCTTACAGTAGACCTGTCTTTTTAGAGCTCCGGTCGCCAATGCTGGAATCATGGCCTGAAAAAAGCTGGACAATTTCCGTGCCAAGTTGCAGGAATCGAAACAGGGCCAGGTGATGATACGGCATCGCCAGGGAGATTTCGATCTTGTGCATGATACCTGGGAGCATGCTGGCCAATGATGGCCCAGTAATTAATTCAACGATGTTTCAACCATGATTTAATCATGCCATCATGCCGCCCCAAACCATCAAAGGCAACCAAACATCTTGAATTAGACATCACAGCAACATCAACAACTCTTCTGAACCACCTGTTGAAGCACCAACTTTCAGGCAAGTCACTCGAACTCTTCAAGACACGCATCAGTTTTAAGAGCCTTATCTGCATCTTTTCAGTACGGACTGGTCCCCTATGGTTTCTGCAAGGCAGCAAAACCCTGCACGGCAGCTCTCTGTTTTGCTTGGGCCATGAAAAGCCTCAGGAAGTAAATTGCATTTGAAACGCTATGACATGGGTGCATGTCTGTTGGTGACATGTGTAACACCCTGCCTTTTATGCCGGCTGTGGTGAAGGTTGTTGTTATCACCATCAGCCAGATAAACTCTACACATGCCCATCTGCTTCGTCTTCCATTGGAGGGTCACGGTAGTAAATCACCGTGCGTCCTTTTCCACCGCATTTTCCCTTGGGTGTTGTCGATGGTGCTGTTGCCACTGGTGTCGGTGTGGTCGATGTAGTTCCAGTTGCTCCATCACTTGGTGATACTGCAGCTTCATCATTCACGACCGGTGGGGGCCTTTCATCTCGAACTGGCTCCTCACTTTCTTCTCCTTCTTCTGCATCGCTTGGTGACCACGATGTAATTTCACCTGCATCTTCACCAGGCTGGAATGTTGTTGGTTCTCCCCAGCCGTAGTGAGCTGCAATCCATTCATCGGGCATATCTGATTCTTCCAAACTTTCACCAGGCGGTACTCGGCCACGATCATACCAGAAATGATATCGTCGCCGGCCAAGCAAGAAATCAATTGCGCGCTTGCGCGTTTCGATTCCCCCCAGCTGAATGGACTTGTGCATCGAGAAGAGCTCCTGCATGGATGCCAATCCAAACATCTCGCGTCACTGGGAGTGATCTCAACCATGCCAACTTCCTCACGATGTAGTGCTCCACTCCTCGGGATTCTGAAAGAAGTATGAACCTGTAGTCGTCATACTCTTGAGGGTTGAGCTCCTCGAAGACCGTGAAATCCTCGTTGACCAAATCCAAAGAGCCGTACTCCGTCTCCATGTCATCATCTTCTTCTGGCTCTTCCTGCTCGACGTCCATGTTGCTTGTATAGCCATCATCACCAGGTGCACCAAGAGCTTCTGCAGACAACGAACGCAATGCTGTCCCAGTCGTAGTCGTACTCCTCAGCTGTTGCATCTGGGCCAGCTGCTGCACTGCTTGCTCCAGCTGCTGCTGGTGTCACCAAAACCTCCACGTCGATCTCTTCCATCTCGGATTCCAGGTTCTCCTCAGCTCCGTGGTAGAACTCCTCTTTTGTCATTCTTCGGATGTGCACGTCGTGACCATTGACTGTGGCACTACCTCCTGTTTCACGTTGTTGTTCTTCTTCTGCTTCTTCATGAAAGCTTTCCTCCTCATCATCTGTTTCCAACCAAACTCCAAGCCTTCTCTGCTCCTCATTGCGGATTCTCTGTCTCCATTCTCCCTGACGCAACTGCTGTCTCACCCAATCCATAGTGTCCCTCGTAGCCTCAATCTTCAAGTGCATCACGTGCATGATCTTCAGCAGGACCACGATGGCAATCACAAGGATGAAGACAACAGCCACCAACATAGTTGTTGTCCAGGTCGAAGACAAAGTTGTAGTTTCAACCTCCACAAAGCACTGCAAATTGCTCTGGCGAGGTAGGCTCAAGGCTTCTCCACCACTCAACAAGAGAGCTCCCAATGTCAGCCGCATCAGACGTTTTGCCACCTGATTGACCAACGTGCTTGTGTGCTTCTCGTTGGTTTCCAAAGCTTCAGCACAAACCAATTTTCTCACTGCTTTGATTCTCTCTCGGTTTTGCTTCTTCAGCTTCTCTTCCTCAAACTCTGCAACTCCTAAGTCTCCCCAGTCGTTTGCAAAGCCACAGAGGTACATCAGCAACTTCACACGCTTGCCAGTCAGCACTTTCGTCCCAAGGTCTGCGGTGTTGGTGATCGTATCGATCCTTCGAAGTTGTAGATCTCCACATTGCTGTCGCTGTTGAATCCATAGAAGTCGGCCAGACACATGTTTCAACCTTCCAACTCCATCTCTCGAAGCCACTGCAATCGATGAAGTGTTGTCTCCATAGACCTTCAGCTCCACGTCGCCATCCACCAAATGAGCAACCACTGCACGTAGAAACAAACCTTCTGAAGTTCCTCCAACCAAAGCCACAAACTCAGCTTCTGTTGAACTCAAAGTGATGTGCTTCTGCGTCCTTGAGTAGGAATGCAACCAATTCCCACCAAGGTAGATGCTCCCACAACTGGTTGAAGAACGGGTCTCCTTGTTGCCACTCCAGTCGCTGTCGGTTGCAACTTCCAGCAACCAGACTCCATCTTTCTCCTCATACTGTGGTGCATCTGTGAGACCTTCTGCACCATGTCGAAAGCTCCTTGAAGGATTTGTTCCAGTCAGCTCCAAGTGCATGTCCTTTGTTGCGACCATGTAGCCGATGAGGTTTGTCAAACTGCGCATGGCACCTCTTGTAGGGACTTGCAAGTGAGATGCCAACTCCTTGATGAAAAACTGCACGTCCGGTCGATCTCCTGACACATAGAGAAGTGTGCCAATTGCACTGCGGTACTTCTGGATCTCTTGCTCATCCACCAAAGGCTCGTTGTCGATGATGATGTCTCCAGGAGTTCTGCGTTTCTTAACTCCATGGAAAAGGTTCACCAAACCTTCAATGTACTTCTCGTTCATCCTGATCTTTGTGATACCATTGGCAATCTCGATGCTCCTCTTGAGAAAAACTCAGTTGGTTCCCAGTTTCCACTGCCAGCTTGAACTTCTGCTTCAGGAAGGACTCCGTCTTCTCAAGCTCCATGTCCTCCCCAGTCATCACCATATCGTCCACGTGCGTCATCAAAGCCAAAGTCCTTGATGCATTTGTCCAGACTGTTGGAGCTTCTGGACATTGTAGAAGACCACCATCTTTGAGCGTAGCCTTCAACGTGTTGAACCAAACTGCTGCTCCCTCACGCTGTCCAGGAAGCACTTTTCCAAGCATCCATTCACGGGCCACTCCAAGACGTCCAGCTAGATCTGCGCTCAATCAAGACCACCTTGACATTCTTGGGCTGTTCACAGTTCAGGTAGGCGTCCTTCACGTCGGCCACAACCATTTTCCAACCTTTCAATTGGCTCAGCAACGGGATCAGCCTCATAGTTGACTGAGTGCCAGTTGGTGCAAAGGTGTCACTCCGATTTGGGTCAAGCCAGTTGAAATCCCTTGCAACCAAACGGGCTCTGCGTTGCCAACCTCCATCTCGAATCCTCCAATCGCAAACCAAGCGTGTTGTCAAAGTTGGAGTAGCTGCCAGGTCCTCATCAGGTCGCGCAGCTCGAAGAACACCCATTTCGATCAGCCTTTGGATCTCTGTCTCAGCAGCCTTGTTCTCGATCTCTGCAAGTTCATCTGGAGATAGCTCTGGAGGCTTGTCTGGGAATTCCATGTCCATGTCTCCATCCTCAAGAAGTTCTCCTTCAACCACCATTCTAACATGCGGTTCACCTGCTGGTTGAGCTTCTGCTGTCGATGAACTGGCTCCTGCATCAGGTCGGTCTCCAGGGCCTGTTGTTCTCATTGCCTTTCTTGGTGATACCTTCGAAGATTTGGCTGGGCTCTGTTCTCCTTCTGGTACATCTTCACCTCCACGTTTTGGTGACGCCTCAACTCCACCTGCATATTCTTTGTTTTCCTTGACCTCACCCATCAGCTCCTCAAGCAACGTGTCATCGTTCACCTCCTTCTGCATGCTCATGCTCAAAGAACTGGATTGGGATGATGAAGGTTTTGAAGACTGTCTTGAAAGGGGATCTGAAGCAGCTTCATCAGACCCTGCCTCACCTGGAACTCCATCTTCCAGCGCAGGTTGAGCTCGGACTTGTTGTCGTGCTCGTGCTCGATCTGCTAAAGCTTGCTTTCTCTCCTCCTTCTCTTGCAACCTCAAAGGTCTTGACAACTCAGGTGGAAGGGCCACATTCTCTGTCTTGGTGAGTAGTGGTGTGGACTTGGTTCCAATCTGCCCATATGAAACACTCCAAGGCCAGGTACGCACGTTGTTGAGAACTGCTGCGTCAAATGGTATTGGAAGCCTTCTCACCGTGCGCGTCCATCTCAAACCATCGCTTGTAGCCACCACATGGAAGTCTGCCTTGTCAGTCTTCCCAAGCCAAACTGCAGGACGAAACTTATCATCTCCACTGTTTCCTGGGAGCCTTGCAAGCACCCTTTCACCAAAGACTGCCAGCTTGCCTTGGTATTTCCTCCCAGTCACCTGCTCATAGGCTGTGGGGCTTCCATTCTTGCGCCTGAAGTGTGTGATGAGCCATCCAGCATGTCGTAGGGCCCATTGGAACAATGGTCCAAACACATTGATCTGCACACCAGCTCCTTCTCGAAGACGGTTCACCAAAGTCTTTGCCAGGCCTCGAACTGTTTGAATTTCACGTTCAACTCTGCCATTGCCTTGACTGTCGTCTGGGCCGCTGTGCTCCACCAAGGTCTTGAATCCCAAACGTTGCCTGCATTTCTGAACCACATCCAAAAGCAACCTTGTTGAGGGTTCTCCATCAGCTTTCACAGTGCAAGTTGAGAAACCACAAGACCCAATGTAGCGCACCACCTGCTCGGCCAGAAACTTGACATGTGGACGCCCTTTGCCAGGCGTCGGCACCACCAGAATTCCACGTGTCCAGTCATCTGTGATGACCAAAGAAACACCACCACGTGCATCTCCACCATAGCGTCGAAGATCTTCCAAATCTTCCTCCTCAGGCTCCACCAGGCTCTTGGTGAATGCAAAGTCCATGGACACGATGGGGTACTCAGACTTGGTCTCATCTCGAAATGATCCCTGGAGCTTGTGGGGATCTGCCTTTGCTCGTGCAGCAACACAGCTCTGGCACCAATCTTCATACGGCCAGTGCGTAAGCTCATGTACTTGTCGTTCTGCTTTTGTTGGTACCCTTGGAATGTGTTGTCCTCGGGCATCTCCACCGCCTTCATCAAGACGTCGGCGCGTGAATTCTCTTTGAGCCAACTCCACTGCCAGGTTTTCAGCAAAATGCCGATGATGCTCCACCAAACGTTTCCAGGCATCAGCTTTGCTCCTGCCTTTGGGCAATCCACATAGCTTCAAACCCACACGCATCTTTGACAAAGGGGTCTGTGCCGTGTACTTCACTCCCTCGATTTCAATCTCCTCTGGTTCATCACCTTCAGCATGTTGTGGATATTCTCTTTGAACAGGATCTCCTTCACCAGGTTCTTGCTGTGGACCCATCTCTGCGTCAGACTCGTCCACCTCATAAACACCATCTTCAAGTGTTCTACCATGCCATCCAAAACCTTGCTTTTCTCGGGCTTCTTCACTTTTGGGCTCATGCTCCAACACCTTGGGCTTGAGGAAAGGATCATCAGCTCCTGTGCTCAGCTTGCCCACGGCCATGACATCTTCCTCATTCTTGTGGAAGAAGACAACAACTGTCGTCACCTCTCCATTGCACTCCTCAATCTCGTCCTCATGGTTTGAACGATCTGCCATCTCCACAACCTCCCACATCTTGTCCTTGAGAATCAGAGTTGTTCTGAAGGGATAGTCAACCCTCTGGAACTGTGGGAAGGAGTTGTGGTGATGGTTCGAATTCATCACAACCAGAAATGGTACCTGTCGATCCAGGCTTAAGTGCCACCCGGGAACTGAAAGCAGGTTCATCATCAGGCCCTCAAAGCTCATTGTAACTGCCCTCACAAAGGTTTCCCCAGGTGCTTCAACCATTCTGATCTTTGCCACCGTCGACAAACTGTTGCTCCTAAACCCAATGGTCTTGGAAAACTCTCCACAGGCCAGTTTGACTTCTTCTCCATCACCTTCAACACGCCATCCACGTTTCAGCAACTTTCCCAAAGCTACCAACGGTTCAGAGACGCTTGACAATGCAAATGTCTCCCTCAGCCTTGCCACGTTGCCATTGTCATCCTCAATCTCCACGATGGCTTGCCGTAGAGCTCCTCCAGGCATACGGTTTCCCTGAGCGTCGCGCAAGATGCTCTGCTGGTTCAATGCCCTGCCTGCCCCACGATAGTTCATGGGCAGGACAGACATATCAGCACCACTGTCCAAGATGATTGGAACTTCTTCTCCAACTCGAACTCCTCTGACAAAGGCTGTTGGCCTCGAACCAACTTCCACCATGTTGCAGCCAGCACCAAGTAGCCTCGAACTACCATCTGTGCCGCTCTTGCAAAAGACCTCCTCAGACGCGTTGACAAAGTCCTCGAAGTAGACCTTGCCACCATCTCCATGTTGAACTTCTCCACATAGATGCCAGTCCTCATCAGAGTCACTGTAGGTCATGTCGAAGACGTTCTGCTCGACATTGACAACCCTCACATAGGGCTCCTCGACAATGGGCTCCTCGTCCAAGTTGTAGTAGGTGATCCTTCTAACTGCGGAGCCTTGAACTCCTTGTCCAACTTGGCCAGAACTGCCACTCGCAACCGACTGCGTTGCCACTGTCGACTGCGTATCTTGGCTGATCTGCCTGACAGGACGGCTGGGGCACTCTCGAGACCAATGCCCGCGTCCTCCACATTGTCTGCAAACATCTGTTGGAACACCTTTTCCTTTGCCGCGTCCTCCATCTGAAGACTTGCCATAGTCCTTGGACTTGCCCTTGAAGTCTTTTCCCTTCCACTTACCAGCATCTTTTGTTTTGCCTTTGCCCTTGGAATCCTTTCCACCTTTCGACTTGCCTTTGTTGTATTTCCCTTTCATCTTGCCCTTCACTCGGTCCACCTCCATTGGAACTGGATCTTCATGTTTCTCCTCCTTCTTGATGTCCAGCTCCTTGTAGACCGTGTTGGAACTCCACGACGTAGTTGTCCTTTCATAGGCCAGAACTTTCTCACGCATGGACGTGTAGTCCGACTTCTCATCCATCTGCAGCTGTAGGTGTTGGCGTAGTTGGGCCAGTATTACTCGAAGTAGCACTGACAGCTTCGTGTTGTCACTCAGCTCTTCTGTGCTAACTTGGCGGTATTCCTCTGCCAGCCTCTCCAAACCAAGGATCTGCTCCATGACATTCTCCTTCTTGAACTGCGGGTGCCCCAAGAAAGCTTGAAGCAATGCTATCGACCTTGCCCTTGTCCTCGGCTGCATCTGTTGCGCCAGTTGGCGCCATACTTCAAGACCGTTGCGGCCTTCCACACTTCTAAGTAGCTTGAGGGGTCGGTTTCTAAGAAGACCAACAAGTATTGAGTGCAGCTTTTCTGATCTCTCGTGTTGAGAGACCGTCATCTCCACAAAGTCCAGCGGTCCTTCAGCTGTCTCGGCCTCGTTCAAGTCAGCCTCGTAGTCGCTTTGCGCGTAGACCAGCCATGACCTGAAAGTCAACCTCCAATCAGCCCATTGACTGAGTTCCTCTTCGGGAGTTGCTGGTTGAAACAAGTCAGGCTGTCTCACCACCTTGGCTGCTTCTGCAAACCTGTCCTTCTTCTCATTCCCAAACTTCTCCTTCAGCGCTTGGGCTACTTCAGCCACGGCCTCAGCGCTGGCTTGGCTGCTCTCAAGCAGCTTCACCACAGCAGCCTGGTCCATGGCTGCTTTGCCCCGGTTGGGGCTCCGCTACCATGCAAGGCAGCAAAACCCTGCACGGCAGCTCTCTGTTTTGCTTGGGCCATGAAAAGCCTCAGGAAGTAAATTGCATTTGAAATGCTATGACATGGGTGCATGTCTGTTGGTGACATGTGTAACAGTTTCTCTCACACATGGGGGTTATACCTCAAACTAGGCATCATTAATCGCTGGGGAAACTGGGGCAACTATAGGCGTTAACAACTGGGGAAATATGGAAACCTCACGATGAACTCTGGAATTTTGTGACTCCAAATTTTGAAGCATGAGCCCTCGCGTGAAGTCAATTCTTTGTGCAAACGGCTCTCCCAGGCTGAAGCCAGTTCAGCTGAGTGGTTCGGGGATGGTGAGATTGTGAAGTTCACATTTGGATATGGACCTCACCAAGGGCCTTCCGCCTAAGTGTTTCCCAAAATCCATCTCCAATGGCTAATGCTACCTGATGTTGACCCATGCAAATGATGATATCCCGTGGAAATGGACCAGGGTCCGTTGATCTGCCCCAAGCTCTCAGGTCAAGAAACCGCAAGGCTCTCAAGGCCTTTAAACCTTTCAGATTGTTGATCCCGCACGGAGATGACATGTGACACCAAGATCACCCATGCGTCAGGCACGTTCCACTCAAAATTACTGTGCTGACTACGGCGTTCTGGAACCTCTTCTTCATGGCACCCAGAAACTCTCACGGTCTACCGATTTTGGCAGCACTACTTCGGCTTGCTCATCCCGCCCCGCCTATTTTCCGTCTCTGACGCTAAGCTCAAGAGATCAAAAGGTATCAAGGCCAATGCATCAATGACAAACCTGGGCATGTCGTGGGAGACATCTAGGTCTTGGGTGTTCAAAATCAGATTCAGAAGTTGATTTCAATCAGCCTTCCTTAAGTGAACTAGTTTGCTGCTGCATGGCTGGTTGGAACGTGTTGGAACCAGCCCTTGATCCCACATTGGATCCTGTTAGTGCCAAGCGATCATCTTCAGCCGCGGCTCCCAAATAAAGCCGTGGCCAGTTTTCACCTGCACAATCAAGTGGCACACAGCTGGGGCACCAAGGACAGCACCTTGATTATGTATGTATGCATAAGTATATATATATATGGTTATCATTATCTATCTATATATCTGTGTGCACAGGCATACATAAAAATTAAATTAAAGGACCGGATAACCCCACAAGTCAACTTCTTCCAATAATGAGCTTCAATGGTTTTAGCGGGGACAGGGAAGGAAGGAAAGACAAAGGAGGTGGTGAAAGATCGAGAAGGTAAAAGGGTAGGTAGGTATGTATGTATGTACGTACGTACGTACGTACGTATGTAGTATTATGTAGTTGTATGTGTGTGACAGACCCAAGCACGCAGTGCCATGAGTGCCACGCCTGCCACACAAAACGATGGTGGATGTGAGATTGTGCCACGCCTGCCACGCAAAACGAAGGTGGATGTGAGGTTGTGCCACGCCTGCCACGCAAAGTGCC
>Ga0126342_10009205_pt1 | contig 17700 bp, 15 predicted proteins | sample Cyp1metagenome_FD_92528 | JGI IMG/M metagenome (GOLD analysis project Ga0126342, IMG submission 92528) | Coral microbial communities from Lord Howe Island, Old Settlement Bay, Australia - Cyphastrea 1 metagenome | ecosystem: Host-associated > Invertebrates > Cnidaria > Coral ... | reverse complement strand
TAAAGCCAGAAAGCCACCAGAGGTTGAGCGTGCTGTTGACTTATCGCCGGCGAAGTCGGCATCGACGAATAGTCTAAGCTCGAGGTCTTCAGGTTTATCCTGAATGGTACCTACTAACCTGTAGTGTGGGGTTGAGGCTATGCACTGGATTAGTCTAAGGACCTTCTTATCATCCCCCCTGGACCACGACTGGACCTTTGTGGCCAGATCATTGATAGGCTTGATGATGTCGGGACGTGCCAGTCTACCTAACCAAAGGGCTTTCATCAAAATCTTACATGCATTGGGAGCTAGTTTCCCTTTAGTTTCCTCATCCTCAGTGGTGATGGATCCCTCAGGTGGAAATGCCGTAGCAGCATGTTTGTGTTTTGATACACCGGTTATTGATTTATACAAATCTACGGTCTGCTGAGCGTAGTCTGCCTTATCAAAAACCATGCCTGTTTGGGATTGGAAGGCTGCACATTTCTCATGACCTTCAGTCTTGGAGAGTGGGGTAACAACATGGTTACGTCCAAGAATCCTATAGATGGGCTCTGGGGGTTCTATGTCTACCACAGAAGTTAACTTACTCCAGAATGCATCATGCTGGTCGGCAGGGCCAGCTAGAGTTAAATCGTCTACATAAGTTGACAGAAGTAACTTAGCATCTGGGGAGTAAAAGTTTCCTGGGTATTCTGGAACTTCTTGCCCTCCAAGGTTCTTGATGATGACTTTTAGGTGTTGCTCCCACAGGCCTCCGGCATCGGGATGACCGTATAAGGCTTTTATTAAAAGGACTACGGGCTTAACAAACTGTTGTTTCCAGTACTTAGGGCGGAGCTCCGGGGGAAGCTCAATCCAGGTCTTGTACTTGGAGGACAATAGTGCTTGAACGTAAGCTTTGACCGCATCGGCGGCTGTCGCGCGGTTTCCCGGCAGCGGCCCATACGCTAAGCAGGCGTTGAGCCCTTGGACGGAGGTAAGATTAGCGCCGAGCTCTTGATAGACGGCTGCTGCACCGTGTTCGCGCAGTCTCCGCGGTAAACTATACGAGCATTCATCTTGTGAAGATGGTCAGCAAGTTCATAGAATTTGATGGACGCAATGGTCATTAACTGACCAAAGTGTACGGATACACCGGAAGCTTTAGCTTCTTTGCGGACATCTTCCTTCTCGCGGACTGAGCTAAGATCCCATGTGCCTGCTTTGACTAAACCGTCAGCTTCGGCGCGAATTGCTTCAAGCGCCTTAGGGTTGGACAACATTTCTGCACGAGACAAAAGCTTAGTGACTATAGCTTGGATTTCGGGAGTTGGTGCCTTTGGGTCCTCCAACTGGAGGGCCTGGGCTATCAATTGCTCATGCTCAAGAAGTTCTGTAACTAACCTATTAGCGGTGGGGTCTGATTCAACTGCTATAGCTAACTCTTATAAACCAGCTAATGGGGATACGTGCTTAAGGTGTTGTTCAATTTCCCTATATGGGGTTGAGGCTCGCTAGTTGCCGGTCGGCAAGGCATAGCAGGTACGGACTGCTGGGCACATTTTGAGGGAAACAAAGCTTGCGCAATTAAATTAGTATCCTGGAAGGCATCTTTGATGCGTTGGAATGTGGTCATGAGCCTTAAAGACGGCTGCCAATTAGGTGGCGGGTGACCAGGTTCTTTGGGCTCCTTCGGAACAGGCCGGAGCTGCAACAGGTGCTCCACTGCCCGCCGCGCCGTCAGCAGATGCTGCAGCTGCGGCCTTGCCCTTTGGTCGAGGCTGTTGCTGTGGTCCAACGTACTGGCAGTACGTGTCCCACTCTTCGGCTATAGGATGTTCGGCACCAAGAGCCAGTTGTTGCAATCACCGCACTGATAGTCCCGGCCTCGTGGATCTCCTCCTTGACTTCTACCAACGACCCTTGTGGGTGTGCAGAAACTGTCGCAGAATCGACACCAGAAGGCACGGGCGAATCTTGTACCTGAGACAGGTCGGCCCAGCTTTGAGATGTCTTGGCTACTGAGTCAACAGGCTGCGGAGGAGACACCTCGACGCTTTCTGCGACCTGTTCCGCACTGTCTGTGGGCATGCAAAGAGTGACAGTGAAAGTGAATACGGTTAGGGCCGAAGCAAGTTTTGACGGATTAGGTTCCCCAACAAAAAGAAAACAAGTCTTACGGCTGATAACCAGTCGAACAGGGGGACAAACCAGGAACCCCGAAAACAAGGGAACCCCAATCCGTCAAACCCTGCATACAAAACAACAAGCACGGATACTATTTTCCGCACTTGAGCCACAGCGTCGCACAGCAGCTGTTTCCCCTTGACCCGGTAGTTGTTGGATAAAGGGGAACCCTGGCTCTAACTATGGCTACTCTACATATCTATAGCACAAGATATGAGGTGCAAACTACACATATATTCGGGTGTATCTACTTGGAGCTATATTGGTCTCATAGCTAAGGCATACCTACACTAGACCTACCTGCACATGCTATACATGGTGGGGCTCAGGGGTCGATATATTTCAACTTATATAAACAATATTACGGCCAGGCGCTGTGTGTTGCCCGGAAGGTTCAAATGGCATTTAAGCATTATCTTACAAAATGCTCAAACACCTGCACAAGGCCAGTGTCTTGAGATCTCCCAGACGACGAACCCTCAACCTTAAACCCTAAAACCCTAAACCCTGAACACTTTGAATCCTAAACCAGAAAACACTGCGTATACGCACTATTTTCTGCAATCTCTCCGATCATATTCGACAACACGACATCCTCAATGTTGGTGTTCGGGCAACACACGGCGTTTGTGGGTACTAATATATAATAGAAATTAGTAGAATATAATGGATTATAATGCAGCAAATCGTATGTACTTGTCATCTTCATGATATATCGTTATGTATGTGTATATATTCATATATATCAAAATGATGTCCTGAAAAATCATGTCTATCAAGTCATGGAGTGTTTGGAAAGATTTAAGGATCCGTGTTTTTCTTACTTCAAGGTCTTCGCGCCTGGATTTTGATTTGGATTTTCTTCGGCATGAGTGCGGCAAAGAACATTTCGTCCACCTTTTCTGGGAGATGACATGGCTGCGACTTGTTCACACTGAATTGTGACAGCGTGCAACTAAGATGCCCAACGCATTTGTCCAAAGTTTACCAACTTTACGAAGAATACGAGTTCCACACACGGCTCACAATCAAGAAAGATATCTGAACCGAAGGGTTGATTCCATCACGTTGCAGTGTCACATCCAACATAAGCCTCAGCATATCCTTGGACAGGGTTCCAATGCCGACGAGCAACATCCAGCACTGCTCCCAAAGCTACCGCGTTTAGCATGAGGTCCGTAATAGAAGTTGTGTTTGCGAGCCAAACAATGCCAGCCTGAATGACTCAAAAGAATGCAATGTGGCTGCACGTCGAATGATGAAGTTTCAAGTTCTCAATGCGGCAAATTAAGGGCAATTTCATCAAGAGTAGCCTTTGAATTCAAAAGAAGTTCTAAGAATACAACAGCAATGCTGCTGTTGGTAACCATTTGGTATACTGTATGCGGGTCTACTGACATAATGGAGCGGAACGAGATCAAATACGATGCTGAATACCAAGAGGTTTCCGTTTCCTTCCTGTTGACCTGGTCAAGGCACATACAGGAGCAATCCAGCAATGACCGCACGCGCGAAGCGCATCAAACAGTACATGGTAAATCGCACGTATGACCTTGGACATGCCAAGAGAAGCACAGAAGCAGCACTGGAAGAGCACAAAACTTTGACAAATTGCTTCGTGTGCAAGAGTCAATAGTATCCAGGGCATCCAGAGCCCGAGTCTACTTGACCAGCCCTCTTCAATCTATTGCTAAACCTCACCTTGTAGACCTTCTAGTTTCAAAGCTTGAAATCGGAAAGATCTGATATGCTAAAATCATGGACAAAGTGGCATGACGATGAAGCGTCCGTCGATCACTTTGGTTCTCCAACCACGAGGGACTTGACTTACAGCCTCCAAGGAGACGAAGATCCTGGGGCTTGCTTCATGCAAAGTCCTTCATCTAGTGGGCTAGAAGTGGTGTGTCCCTGAAAAAACAAAAAAGTATGGAAAAGAATTCATAGATATCCCGCAATGGTATCCTTTCCGATGGAAAAACATCGAATCACACTTGAAACCTCTCCAAAACCCAACTCGGTCCCTTGGTCGCCTTCCGTCTGGCCAAGGATCATGCGAAACTCATTGCAAAGATATAGGCACCACCTCAGGACGGCTTCAAATCGGGGCCATATCTGGCCACTCGCAGTATGACCGTAGCCACTTTTCTGAATCGTCAGGAAACTACAAAACTCTTGGGAGGATTTGTGCATTTTTGTGGGCAAGTGAACAGACTGCTTGCCGAGCAAGTGGCAACAGGATGCAAAGCATGCAAAGCAAAATGCCTGCATTCACATGATCTTCAAATGTGCAGGATGTCGTGATTGAACAGGCCCACTTTGCAAAATTTATCTCAATTTGTGCATTGTTTAAATGACATTCGACTTTCAGATCTTTCAGCACCATCTGAAATCAGGGCTCACTTTCACAGCAAACATTGAGCCTGGTCTCAGACCCGCAGGCTCAAAGTCTGCAGTAGCCAGACCCAAAAAGGAGTTGATCTGCCCAATCCTACAGCAAAAGCCAAAATTCACAAGCTCTCGTTTGCAGCTTCTGTGTGGGCCTCAATGTTATTGTTTTCCACTGTTCCTTGTCAAGTATAAAATCATTGAGTTGTTGAAAAGTTTCGCGCTTCAGGCTTCCCTACCATTGGAATCACCGGCCACTTGCAGCCCAGTGTCAAGCTTGCTTGATCATTGGACACAATTAAGCCATCAGCTTGATTGCCTGACTCAACAAGAGCAGGTTTACAAACGGGCACCTGAAATCACCTGAAAACCTATCCACCCTGAAGCGGATCCACTGAACTGCCGCCATCAGATGGTGGAATATGCTACTTGGAGCATCATCTCACGACTAGGACCAGGATATGGCCTCGGTTACTATAATCAGTTTATACTTATTGTCTACTTATTATGTAGTGTTGCTTTTAAACGTGTTATTGGTTTGGCAAATCCAAAAGTTTGTACAAGCAATGCCGGGTTCGCCGTCGATCCGTGCATGCGAGGCACATACGCGGCTCACGAGACTGGTCTGAGCCAGGTCCATGTGCTTGTAGTCATGAGCAACCTTGCAAGTGGCTCCAAAAATACGAACAAAATATAACAAAATAATGGGGAAACTATCTAAAAATTCATGAACTACTGGATGTTCTTTTCCAAACCCAAGTCAGCACTCGTTTGACGAAACCAGCTCTGAAGCATACCCGATGCGCACAGCACTGGCGCCTTCCGTCTCCAGGAGTTCGCAGCGTCGATTTGTGACGTGAAAGGGTCGCCCAAAAAGTCCTGGCCCAGCAGCTGGAGAAACTCTGCAACCAATTCCCAGCCATTTTCAGTTTGAGAGCTATGCCAGCTATGGCAGCTATGGCAGCTATAGATCCAGTGATAACTGACAAGTGGGTTTGCAACCACCTTTATGTGATAGATGGCCCTGATTGGGAGTATTTGTGAGCCCAAGCAGTTGCAACATATCATAACTGGTTTAAGGATGTTTAAGGGCATGCGGCCATTCATGAAGCCTTCAGCAACTGATCATTCCGAATCTGTGAGCGTCCTTGCTGAGTAGAATGATGCTGAAGGTGATCTGCAGCCCAGCGCTGACCAACAGCATGAGACAGGCAATCAGCACGTCCAGCCAGCCTGACCTTGGTGGAGTACATCGATGAAGGTCAGCACCAAAGCGAACACATGTCGATGTTTGGACCACAGCCACTCTGTTGAATTGCAACAGTACATTATATTGACAAAGAATGATGAAACGACCAACAGCACGATCTGGTCACCACCCTTTGAAACTGTGCTGCCTGCATGATTTCTTCCAATTTTTGGATCCCAGTTGCTCCGTATATCCAAGCACCAGAACCAAATTCCAGGTCGATTCCAAGAAAGCCACAGGCTCCAGTGGAACCCACCGCTGTGGTCGCCCATGTGGAGCATCAGCTTCAGCAGCACCATCCTGCCATGTCCAAACAAAGCCCTGGTGGAATCTGCTGGATCATGGGCACCACAGCATTGAGGTCTCACAACGACAGGTGATGCGATGGTCGTCCTCCATGGGCACCACAGCAACGGAGTTGGAAAATCTGGAGACCCGACTCTTCCGCACTGGCGGAGCTGTCTTCACCTCCTCTCTGGGCATGTCAACCTGGAAGCCTGGAGAGTGGACGGAGGCGAAGTTTCAACGATGTTATACATTTTTTTTGCATCGCACAAGCCGCAGCTGCAGCTGAGTGCAGAATCCAACTGTTAGCTATCTGCTTCACAGAATGAAACTGAACTTGTGAACCTTGCAGCACCATGATTTTTTTGTCTGAATCACGGAATAGGAGGGAAAAATCAAATTATCAAAAGGGGGCAGGAAGAGAAGCAAAAAGGAGCAAAAGGGGTGTAGACATCTATTATTTCTGAGGCCGGGCCGGGAATATGCCCGCTTTCGATGACGAAACTTTCAGTGACGAAGCTTTCGGTGATGAAACTTTCGGTGAAGAGGTGTGCGATAGAGTCTCAGGAGAAAATGTTGAGTCTTTGCTGGGCCAATTCGTTTACTTTTTTTTTTGAAGAATGTTGTTGATGTCAAACTTATCTACGTTACCGCTTTCTCTATAAGCATCTGCATAGGTTTCGATTAGCCACTGAGCTCTGGGTTTGCCTACTCGTCTTGCATGTTCAGTTCTAAGTATGAGTGAATTAGGTAGAAAAAGGACCTGACGCATGGGATCTTGTGAGTCTGCTCGAATGATGGTGGTCCTAAGAGCTGATTTTTTCTTTTCAACCAAAGCTTTGAGAATTCTATAACGGTTACACAATTATGACTTTTGATAAGTTCTTTTACCGATGCATTGGTCATTGTTCTGCAACACTTGTGGGTGGGATATGTAGAATTCTCCGATATCCTTTGATCTGAAAAGCATCTAATCTATAAAGTTCTGACCGGTTAATTGGATAGTTTCCAACCCATATAAAAAGGATGTTATACATACTAGTATAATATATAGATATATATATTTACACGGGTATATATATATATATATATCACTTCCGAGATGTGCTATGAGACATTGTGTCGCTCATGGGCACTGATACCAAAGACATATTTACACGGATATATATATATATAATTATATATATATATATGTATATATGGGAATATCATGGAATGATTAAATAGGATGCAATATGACCTACCATTTGATAAATTTGATGGGAAATCACTGGCATAAAAACTTCAACCAGTTAAGAAACATTGGTGTTGAATCAGTCTTGGCAGCTGCATGTGAGCAATAACCATGGTGCTGACCAAGCCTTTCAGGTTCTCAGCCTCCGGTTGCTCGGGTCGCATGCTCAGCTGGGTTTCCAAGTAATCCATGCGGATGCTAATCGCTTGCAGCTCCTCCTCAAATTCCTGCAACAAATCAGATTGGTTGAGAAATCCCCAACATATACAATGGGGTTTATATGGTTTTATGAGTTGGTAGTGTAATCCCTTCTGATATGGAAGGAGGTGGGAAATGCATGCCAAAATGGTTGGTTTTCATGAGGAATCCAGCTCATGGATTGTGATACTCCCAATACATAAACGGTAGGTGATTAACCCTGAGCAAAGCACCAACAAACGCCAGGGTGCGTAGATAAACTGCACAAGTGAACACCATGAGCACCCTAGATACCCACGCACCACTCTTCTGATTCGAACGAGGGATACCCCGGTCCTGTCTTAGCCGCGTCTCCAAAGTCCATATTTTCTTTTCCAGTTTTGAGGCCGACATTTCGGAAACTGATGGGAGTGGGGCGCCAAGTGGAAGCAAGAAGTCGGATTTTGTAGTTGAGTGTGTGGTTAATTGAAAGAGGGTGAAGACACTCTATGTTCTGTGAACACATAAGAAAAATCAGCAGATCTTTTCTAGAAGCTTGTAACTTTTGTAGGATGTTTTAGGAACAGGCTAGACTGACTTTCATAGCACCTCTTTCTTGGCTGTGTATTGTTCGTTAAGGTACTTGAGGAGAAAACCAAGGATTCCATGCCGTCAATGATGGTCAATGTCATCCAGAAAAAAACACTAATGCATTGATGCAGAAGCCCTCACTCTCAGCATGTTTGTTCCATTTGAAAGCATAATGTCACAGGATACACTGGATACACGTTGCCCTTTGGGCTTCTATATACATAAAGCGGCTTTGAAGATCATGAAGACTGGGCTTCCACCAGCTCAATCGGCAGCCCAGTGTTCGATGCTCTGCCGCATGAAAATGAGAAGCGTTAACTATAAAACACTGTCGCCGCACGGAAGTGCTTCTGCAAATTAGAAAGAGACATGAAGCAGCAATTCCAAGTTTGAAGCAACATTGAAATATTGAAGAGATTTGGAAACCATCCTTGGCACCATGAAAAATCACACGGCATCTTTCGATGTAGCTTTTCACCTTGAAAAATGTTTGCAGAAAATCCTCACTTGGAGCACGGCTTGATTGGCTTCCTGACAGCTTCACCGACAACACATCCACCAGAAGTCAAAGGACACAGCCTCCTTTGGAAGGAAAATCAGGGAAATTGTTGTTTGAAGTTGTTTGAATATACTACTATAATCTACTATATTTCAAATCTTCACAAATGCACTGAGGAGAAAGTTGAAGAGCAACACAGTTCCCTTTCAAGCCCGCTGTCGACTCACAACAAAAAACAAAAAAACTCATTTTTTGAACCTTGAGCATCCTCAAACCATCCATAAGTCTGCAACTTGGGGGTTAACCCACACCCAGTTCCCTTGCCTGCAAGATTTCACCTTTCGGAATGCCGATGAAACTTCTCAGCGGATCGCGCGCGGCCAACGTTGTCTCCTCTATTGGTTGCCTGAGATGGAAAAATGTGGAGCCATCTCGAGCCCATAAGCTGAAAAAACAAGAGGATGTTGAGATTTGTTGGGTTTCTGACCCAAAAACGCTTTCGAGTAGGGCCGGATGGGGAGCCGAAGCTTGTGTAAGCTGTGTACCTCAGACATCCAGTCATCCTTCAGCAACCCTGATCGTCAAGCATCATCTCGCTCGCCATCTTCTAGCTACCTTGTCGGCATCTGGGTTGCCAACGCACCAGGACCAGGCGTCTGGAATGACGACGGCAAAAGGATCCTGTTTCGTTCATCCACCTGACATCTGCACCGCAACAAGGCACTAGTGGCCACGGCCCAACGGCTCGCGCCTTTTTCAAAGTTGTGTGACTTGCGATCCGGTCGCTATGACCAACAAGTCCAGTGGGGATTTTCCTGCACGGATCAGCGCCAGTGCGGGTCTAATGGATCAAGTCCCTTGGCAAGTCTGTGAGCAGAGCAATTGGTTTGGTTCGATGCTCATCCTTTTTCCATACTTCATATTGGTTCCTAAAAAAACTGCCTTTTTTTGATCTTGGATTAAGTCGCGCAATGGCCACTCCTGTCTCGCAGCTTTCCCAGGGAGAAGCTCTTGTCAAAATGCCCTACATCCTGACGAAGAGTTACTTGGGAAGATGACCAACTGGGTAATAGGTTAGACTAAACTTGGGCTGAACCTTGTAATGTTGTAATTGCCATTTTTTTCATCCATTTTCGGGGATGGCATATAAAAACATTGCAAAATGATGGGTTTTCGTGTCATGGCAGTTGATGCTTCGGGCGTCTCCTTGGATGGTTCAGGATCCCCAAGCCGCAAGCTCCTGAGCAGCCAAAGTTCCAGAAACTGAAAGGCGGAAAACACTGGGAGAATGATGAGAATGCCAAGTTTCAATATGTTTCAATATGAAACATTCCAAAACATTCCAAGACATCCCTACCAACCTTCGTCTCGTCCAAAAATCATTGATGAAGTCCAAGACACGCTCAGCGGGATTCCCTTTAGCAAAACACCGATACAATAATTACAATATACAGTATAACTTATAACGAAAAACATCACAACCCGACTGGTACCACATGAGCCGGCCTGTAAGCACCGGGACCTGGTACACTTGCCTGGACGCAGCGAATGCGATATCGATAACAGTCGAGGCTGCTCGAGACATGGCGAAATTGATCTCATTCAAAGCTTCTTCGGCTTCTTGGTAAAGTCAGAGATTGAAATTTGAGGCTACTTGAAAAAAAACTTGCCAATAAATTGCGCTCAAAGTATCTTGCAACAAACCTCTGGCCGGCAAATCCATAATCATTCAGCTCACAACATGGGGCACCTTTTTCAAATGACATCAGGGCTGCAGCGCTCAGGTAAAGGCGAGCATCAAAGCACCACATCAAACAAATAGGACGCAAGGCCAAACCGCAACGAGAAGCAAAGCAAGCTGCTGAGTACTTGAATGGCAAGCAAGCGACAGCAAAGCACATCCTCCCGGCAGGGTCCAAACACATAAAGGACAAAGTTGATCAGAGTCAGATTGCTCATCTGGACTTTTCCATCAGGTCCACTGCACACACGCACTAACCTCAAGCTTTTCAAGACGACGAAGATCAGTTTTCCCAGTGGCTTGAGATCATCTGGATTGAACTCTGCGAAGCTGTTGCAAACCGTACCATCTGATGCATTGAAGTTGGGCATCCGGTGCCGAGGGCATGGAATGCCAATGAAGGGAAAGAGTTGAGGACATGAGTACAGGAAGTTTAGGAGTTGTGGAATCAGAAATAGCACCATGGTCTTGCTAAAATGGCCAACGATGCTGACTACTGCAAAGGTCATGCCAGCAAAATAGCAATATGTGTCGCCCACGAAAACTTTGGCGGGAAACCAGTTGAGGCGTAGCAAAGATAGGCTTACGGCTAAGAAAGGAACCATCAGAAAGATCGACTGCACGTGACTTTCCCGATATTCCTTGAACTCCTCGGGGATTCGAAAAAGCTGAACGATGTTCAAGACCAGAACTGAAGCTGCGATGACCACAGACTGACCTACTTCCAAGCCATTCACTCCAGCATAAATGTTAATGGCATGAGTGGAAAAAACAGCCAGCCACAGTAGGAAGAGGTAGAATCCAAATCCCAATTCAACAAAGTCGCCGAACAGCCATCGCAACTGGTTTGGCACCATCACTCCAGTATGATTTCCATTGGCATAGTAAACTGACAGCAGTGGAAGAGTTGCCAAGAAAGGGATAGGAATCTTGTATCGCCACCTAAGATCAATCACATCATCTGCAAAGCCCATGAAAGAGGCAAATGTGATGGTGAGCACAGCAGCTAGGTATTCTGCCATTTCAGCATGGGGGAATCGATCCAGCTCGTACGATGCAAATGCAAAAGGAATGAAGACCGAAAGAACCAAAATGTACACGGCAGCAGTTACGGTCCCTTGCGACTCTGGAATTGGGATGCCTTCGATAGGTCTCACAAGAACACCATTGGCATCACGCTTTGTTGTCTCTTTGTTGAGATCTATGCCTCGTAGATTTGCTTTGACGAAGGTTGGCCCAAGTGTTGCCACAATGGAGGACGTAGCCATGTATCCCAGGACAGAGAGTCCGAGATTCACAGCCAAAGATATTCGCAGATTCGTTGGTAGTCCCCATGCGACATGTGCAAGGGCTGCAGCTGCAACCACCAAGGGCAGGGAAGTCAGCCCTGGTGGAAAACTCCTCTCAGCCATGTCCACACTGTACTTGAACAGGCTGAAAAGCTACTTGAACCTCAAACAATGCTGCAGCGCAGCGAAGTCCGTAACAAGCAGCAGCTGTCAGGGCCCCACGATAAATGATAGAAGAAAGCTAGGTCTGTCCAAAGCAATGCAAGACTTCTATCTTAAAGGACTGCCGCTTCAGGTTGGGGGCCAAAATAGATCAAATCCATTCAAATGCAGCATCCTTCACTTTCGGAAACCCATGCACCTCTGCAAATTGCGTGCATTCACAAACATTTAGTTTGACCAGTAACTAAAAGTATGAATCAGTATGAAAGCTCTTTTTTTCCGATCGACGGCTGGATCAAACTGAAATCTGTAGCCATCTCAACAATCAACAGGGCTGAGATCGGCCTTTGCTCTGCTCGCATGGTCAAGGAAGGTGATGCGAGTCCTGTGGGGACATGCAATGGCTGCTGGGTGAAGGAGGTGCGGGGGTGAAAAGAACTTTACGAATCCAAAATTGTCATCTATGATGGATGAAAATCGGGGTACCCAATCGGTACCCAAAAATGGATTCCTAGATGGTTAACAATAAAAATCTACAAAATTCTAAGGTTTCATTGTCTCAAAATTTGACCCATACCAATATGTTTAGACATATACAGTACAGTAGTTGGCTCGCTTTCTGGCCGCAAACTAAAATTAAGGCTCTGGCTTTCTCTTCACGATCCTCAAGACCAATTGAAATGCAGAACCAGAAAAGTCCAAAAGCAATCAAGTGGCATGTCATGGTATCACTCTGTCGTGCCTCTCAGATTGAAGCCAATCGTGAGGTTCCTCTACTGTTCGCATTTTCATCCATGCAAATTTGCCATACGCCAGGAATTTCCACCATGGACCGGGTCTTGTCTTCCAAAATGGATGTTGAAAACTAACTACCAAATCAAACAGTCATCTGGAATGAGTAGAGTTCTTCCCAAACGACCCAGTTATCTCATCCCGCAACCACTGGGGTCCCTGCCCATCTGTGTACAATTCTGCTCGGCCACTCTCGCCAAAGCTGTACCGAGGAGCAGCAGCCTACAGTATCGCAGTATCGGCGACTGGTCGCTTCGGTTTTAGTGGGATCCATTGGGTAAAGCCAGAAAAGGGCAATGCTGGCCCTGAAAAAAGTGAAATGTTCTCATGTTCTTAAAAAGAATTTTGAAGAACTATCCACTTGAACCATCCAAGGATAAAGGATGAATCCTTGATAAACCAACTTTTCGCTTTGCGTGTTAAGAGATTTTAAGAGTGCCAATCCGGGAAAACCCAGCCCAAGTTTCAAACGAGAACGACGTCGCTGTCCCACTCAGAGGTCCAATCCTTAGGTTTCGAAAGTTGAAGGTGACCAAGTGACCACTAACAAAACCCTGGACAAATAGCAACATTTGGGGATGGATCACAGTTTAAAAAAAAACACCATTTAGGTAACATTAGGTCAGCACCATCCGTCAAATGATGTGAAATGATGTGAAATGTAATTTTATCTTGATTTTTCATGGAGGACACACGTCCCTGGTCCACAACTACCAGCAATGAATTCGGTTTCACTCAGGCACGCGGAGACTCGGAGCACTCCAGGCCCTGTCAGAAACTTGGAACATCAATGGCCAACTGTTTTTTCTACTCATCAAAAATTGTGGTTTAGTTTATATAATGGGAATATTGTGATGACAAAATGCGATAGAATTGGGATATGATATGATATGATATGACATGACATGATATGATATGGGATGTCAACACTTCGAAAAAATTGAACGGAACCAAAATTTGAACCAAAAACATCCCCAAACGTCCAAAAAACATCAAGCACCCTACTATCCTTGCCTGGTAGTTGATTTCAAGTTGAAAGGGCTCGATGGACTGCCAGGACTCTTTGGACTCAAAGCGCTTCCCCGTTTTGGGCTGGTCGAATCCTTGGAACAACATGCACCATGCTGTTGCATGTTGCACGTTGCATGTTTCAGAAAACATAACACAACATAAACATGCTGGGTTTGGACAAATCTCTGAATTTCACAACCCGACCCATTGTTTTTTCGGCAAGCATCCATTCGGTCCATGCGCAAAGTTGCAGCCATGCCGAGACAACACTGCCGTGTGCAAATGCTCCGCCAACCAGCTCCACAACATCCATTGGTTCTCATTGGTTCACTATGACATGTGTTTGAACAATACGGTTACGTTGGGTCAATGTATCGTGATTGAAACAATATTTTTTAGCTGGAGCACACTGGCAGAAGGGACAACACCGCAATGCATGACAGTTCCACAACATCACAACTTCACATATCAAAGATCTGATTTTTCCTTATTTGTCCATGTTTTAAAACAAGAAACAATCCATGTGCAAGTAGACTTGTTTCTTCAACAACCAAAAACAACACTCCATAGAAGCACTGCCACCAATCAGGCAAGAGAATACAGGACGATCTCTCTCTTTTTGACCACCAGTGATGGCGTCATGGTCATTGCCGAGGCGACTTTCAGTTGAATAAGTTCTTGAATTTGCATGGCTTACGAAGAAACTGGTTTGAGGAACTGCATATTGTATATCATTAGAGCCATGAGAAGATTTCGACAAAGGAAGCCTCGGATATTTGGTTGGGTTTGCATAAGTGGGAGATTAGCAAGATAGTTTTTGATCCATACAAACACTCAGTTTTTTTGGGGCAGCTACCCGAAGAATCTGCTCGGTCGACCGCGCAGAGTTTCATCGGTCACTATGGATGATTTTGGTGGGTTGAAACAAGTTGAAACTCTGCAAAAACCAACTTATCCGTTCTCCGTCTAAGCCAGCAAGACTTGCTCATCCACTAAGGTTTGTCAACTCGATCACCAGCTGAAGGACAGAACCACAAACTCAGGCGCACAGAACATGCAGAACACAACATCTTTGATGGCCACCACCCACAGGAAAACATTGTTTTCTGAAGCAGCGCATGCCAAGTCAGCAACTTGTGATGCCACTGTCCCACACAAACCGTTTTTGCGCAACTTTCCAGCAGAGCCAGCGAATAAAACATGATTTTGGAAACAACTGCAGAGCGACTGATGAAACCACTGCGACACACTGGGGACCACCATTGCGCTTCAACCAAATACATCTCCAAGTGCGCCTGCATCCTGCAGCAGGGCACACCACTGTCGAAAAAGGACGCTGCACTGTACGCCCCCACAAAAAACACCACTGTGTCGCCGGTGTAGCTCAAACACGCCTCATCTGCAGGTTCAAACTCACATCCACCCACAATTCGGTTTGGTTCCGCTGCGTTTCACATTTCGGGCAATGAACGGTTAACCGCTTGCACCACATAGACTCCCACCACACGGGCAACACATCCAAAATTGCGAAGAAAGATGGAGCGGTCTTTTGAGCCTCAGGGCCTATGCAATCTGAGTCTGAACTTGTGAAACTTTCCACATGAATTTCCATGTGTGATTGTCCATGTTTCTGCAAACGAGTGCTGTGTCCAAGTCCTTGCACTCCTCCTAAAGTGTGCAAGTTTCAGCTGCACAATTTCTTCTCTTTGACTTGACCGGTCTCACAGCAGATTTTGCTGTAGACCCATCCACACTTTTCCATTTTTTTTCCATCAGTTCCACCTTCAGTGAAAAACTGTCGTGCAACTCTTTTGAGATTGGTTGGTTTCCTTTGTCCAGCTCATCTGATCCCCAATTGCGTCTCAAACTCTTCCACATAGTTTTGAAACACTCCAGCCATGTGTGATCTTGAGTGGTTATTGCTCCTCCCCTCCACAACGTCCATGAGCAGCCTGTGAAATTGCATGTCACTCAATGCAACACTAGGAGAACCTTGGTCCAAAACCATAAGCACCAATTGTTGAACTGCTGCTGCATCTTGGTACTCATGTCTCGACAAGCATTCATTGATCAGAGTCCTCAACCTTTGCAGAATGTGACCTCGGCTGCTGACATCTTCAACTGGCGGGTCCACCTCCATCTCAGACTCTTCTCCTTCTTCTTGCCGTGGTTGATCAAGAGTTGCTTGATCTGTTGTATCTGTTGCTCCATGGATGCCAGTGGAATGTTGGGCCACCAAACGAAAATATCGATCACCACCCATCCCGTGAAATGATGTGAGGTTGGCTTGCTCTGTCTTGTACATATGTCTATTTTGTTCTACAGACAGTTCATTGTACCTCCGGAATCCCCCCATCTCGACCAGCCCATAGTGTATGCTGCTGGCATAGTCTTGAAGGAAATCCAGATCTCTCGCAGTTTCTCCCAAGCCAAACTCCGTATGGATCAATCGCCCACTGTAGTCTGAATAGGCCGTGTCCAGTTCTGCAACTTGAAGGCCTAGATAGTAGTGCTGCTCTTCCATGATTGTCATTCCACGTTTTCACTTGCGGTAAAACCAATAGCCCGCACATCCAAAAATGACCCATGTGGCCACAACCAGAAAAATGCAGACCAAGTCGAGAATCTTGCTGTCCTCCATCATCGTTGCTGTTGCTGCTGCACTGCATTGGTCTACGGGACCAATGGCACATGTAGATTCCTCCAGCTCACCTGAAAGAACATAGCCGTTTGCACCACTTGACCCAAGGCCCATCACAGTAGCAACGCGCATCAAACTCTTTGCCAGTTGCATGATCTGCCTCCTTGAGGCATGTTTTTCAACTTGTTCATAATGTTCATGCTGTCCAATGATTGTCAAACAATTGTCTTTGCACACTCCAAGTTCATGAAGTAAAACCTTAACCCTTTGTTGAGGAAGCGCCTTTGTGCAGAGATCGGCAACATTCCATGCCGTAGGTAGCTGCTGCAAGAAAACATCACCTGACAAAACATGCTGTTGTATCCAAAGTATCTTGCCATCAAGATGTCAGACTTTTCCCACACCCTGTTTGGATGCCAGTTGTCTGGCCGAAGAGCTGTCTGTCAGAAGGTAATGGGAAACATCAGCTCCAGTGAGGAATGAAAGACAACGCCTGATGTAGATGCCATCTGCCAAAGTGCTCACCATGCCATGTAGCTCAGCCTCGCAAGATGAGAGGCTTACAGTTCTCTGCGTCCTTGGAGAACCAAACATGTAGAACCCGTTGATCAAATGGATGCCAGCGCTTGTACTCCTCCTGTGTTCTTTGTTCGAGCTCCAGTCTGAATCACTTGCACTCTCCAGCACCCAAAATGACTCATTGGTGTTTTCCATCTTCCCTGGCCACCTTCAGTTTCTGCAATGACCACTGCATAGGATGAAGTTCCCTTGACATAACCCATGACCTTCTTGAGCCTTTGCAACGCTGTCACAGTTGGTTGAGCCATCTTTGCTGACAACTCCTTGACACAAAACAAGAGATCTGGTCTGTCTTTTGCTAAGTAGAGCAAACCTCCAACTATGGGCATCACGGGATGTCAAGTTTGAAGACACATCAGGAAGTTGAATGGAAGCACCACATGTCACATGCTGTACACGCACTTGACCAAAATTACTTTCAAAGTTTTCCACCAACTTGTCAAAGTTGGTTCCTGGAACCACCCATGATCCACTCTCACCAGCTTTCGTTTCAAGAAGGAAATTGAGCTCCCTTCACCTTCCAAAACTGATGCACTAACGCTGAACTGCTCCTTCAAGTTTGGCAAAACCTGTTCTTCCCAAAACTTGCGCTTTCCCACAAACAAAACTTCGTCAACATGCAACATCAACGCTGAATGTTCATTTCGGCAGAGACTGCAAAGACATGGTTGCTCTGTGCACCGCTCATAGCCAGCTTTTGCACCAAGACGTTGGCCTGGGAAGTTCTTGGCTATGATATACTTTCTGCCTGCCAGTGTCACTGCAAAGGGCTTTGCTTGTGGTACACATAGGAAAAGCATCCTTGATGTCAACTGTTGCCAAAACATGTTCTGCTGCATGGTTTTCACAGCCACGTCGTTCAGCACATCGTTGCAAGTAAACCATTGGCAAAAGGTTCATCACATGAGTTGATG
>Ga0126342_10009204_pt1:5000-17700 | contig 17700 bp, 19 predicted proteins | sample Cyp1metagenome_FD_92528 | JGI IMG/M metagenome (GOLD analysis project Ga0126342, IMG submission 92528) | Coral microbial communities from Lord Howe Island, Old Settlement Bay, Australia - Cyphastrea 1 metagenome | ecosystem: Host-associated > Invertebrates > Cnidaria > Coral ... | reverse complement strand
ATGTATGTATGTAATGTATGTAATGTATGTAATGTATATGTAATGTATGTAATGTATGTAATGTATGTAATGTATGTAATGTATGTAATGTATGTAATGTATGTAATGTATGTAATGTATGTATGTATGTATGTATGTATGTATGTATGTATATATATATATATATGCATATAAGAATATATATATATATAGTTATATAAATGCACTTGTTATTGCAGGCCGAATCGTTTGTTCGCCCATCGATTTCCCACTAGACCGCGCGAGAAAAAACAACTCTAATTCATTCAGAATGCAACGAGTTCCTACGCCTGGAAGCCTGCGTCAAGCGGAGCAGTTGAGAAGTGCAGAAAGATTTTGCCATCCCGCAATATATCAATAACTCACATGACAATGGAAAAGAAGCACTCGGAAAGGTGAAACAAAGGGGAAGGGGATATATTGTCAAGTCAGATTACCGTAGATTGAGGGTAGTTTCGCTGTCCTGGTTTCCAGGAAGTCCCCCGTTAGATCCTTTCACCGTCTCAGATTGCCCTTTCCCGGTGAATCCATGCTATGCGGTGAAAAAGCTGCCCCGGCACAGGCCTGTTTCGGTCCCCAATGATCATCCCGTTGGATATGTTTTAGTCATATAGATAATGGGATCCATGTGATTCTATATGGCTTATGGATGCTTATGGATCATAATGGATTTGTATAAATTCTTTTTTTTTCTCCGTAGTTCACTAGGTCGTTTGAGTTTGCCACAGCTTTGAGGCACAGCAAACACAGCAAATTCGGATATCCTCTTGATCAGCGACCTTGGAACTGGACAACCAACCGATTATCCGAGGGGTTTTCCGCCGAATTCACACGAAGCATGCGGATGTGTGTTTTGGCCACAGCTTTCACGGCAGCAAGATGACCACGGCGCGTGTCCTTTCGCGTGGCCATGGGGCAGGGCTCTGCAAGGCCCGTGACCTCCAAGCAAAGCCATGACGGACAGAGCCAAAGTTTGCAGTTGCGCTGGGGCTGCAGCAGCATGCAAGGACCATCCAGGGGATGTCATGGGATGATGTGGGTATTCCAGGCGACTCATATAGGGCGAAGGTCCCACAGAAACCTGGACGTCGAAATGGTAGAGGAAAGTACCCTGGCTTCATTTCAGGGGTTCATTCTCGATTTCTGATACCGACCTGGAAATAGAACCGATGATGGAAACATCATAAAACATCTTTCATTCACATGAAAATTACATCCAGTCTTAGACGATTTACGGATTCAAGAGAGTTTTTCCCTGTTTTTTCCAGCCCATGTTTGATTACTTCAGGGTAGCCAGAGGTCCAGCCGGTCCAGCTTCTCTCCAGGATGGCGGCCCTACATGGAAGATTTCCATTTTGCGATGCACTCTTTGGGCGGTGATTGGTCAGATACCGCTGCCTTTGGGGTTTCTGGATTTTTCACTCGCTCGTTTTGTTTGATGAATTTTCTGTTTTTTTTTTGGGGGTTCCACAAGGTCAATCGATGTTAATGTCAACCCCGGGGGGGTACTCCTCCAATAGTCATGATCTAAAACTTAAATGGTACCCTCCCAATTAAACAGCCGTAAACGGGGTTTATTAATCCAGGGTTGACATTACTTGCAAAGGTGGGGGACTTGTACAACAAAAAACCAGGAACGGTTTTGAACTTCAGTTTCCACACGTCTTAGCTGCCAAGCTCTTGCGGTACACAAGATTGCCCACATATGTTCTTGTCTAATGACCATTAAAGCCACTGGTTCTTTTTGCCGTATACAATTCGCATGTTTGATGCTTTGCCATTTTATTGTACCGGCCATTCAATTTATACTGTAGATTATGTTGAACATATACTATGCGTGTATATGTGTATACACATGGAGGGCAAGCCCGGGGCGGAAGTTTCAGATAAAAACTAATTATAGGGGCAAAACTTAAAACTCAGCCAAAAAACATAACACAATTCAGCAAGTTCATCAACTTGGCTATCCTCACCTGGCCTTAGGTTTCCCCAATCTTTTTCCCCAAGCCATGGCCGCCTTTTTTCGCCACCAGGTTTTGGACGGCCACGGAGGTCGCGAAGTGGCGCTCTTCTGCCAGCAGCGTCTCCCCACAGCCATCGGCAAGATGAATCGTTGGCGACTCACAGAACTGGAGACCAAGGCGTGGATCAACGATATCAACGCGGCGGGGTTCACTGGGAAAATTTGGGAAAATATCTCGTGGATGATGGATGATGATGGTATGAAAGGGCATGAACCAATGAGAATATGGATGAATATGGATGAAGATGGGATTTATAAACATCTTTCGCCAGCAAGTTAAACGAGGAGTTGGCCAAGTAATTATGGGGGGGTTCGATGATTTAACAAACCACAAAGGGGGATTTAAGGTAGTTTAAGCAACACAATAATACCAGCACAAATATGGGGGATGAAAACATGTGACAAAATATGGCAAATATGTCACGAATGAATATGGAATTCATGCCCATGATTTGGGTGAGATGATGGTATCAAAGTACATTGTACATCGTATCAAGTAGTGTTAATAGTATAATAGTACATACTACGTCTAACAGTGTTTCAGATATTAATATATTTGTGTATTGATGGCTAAGGTTGTCGTATGTAACAGCCTCAAGTATTATTTTTTAGAAGTTTGTATTAAGGGCATAGAAACATTATATCAGTGGGTGGATCCTATCATGGGTTATCCGCAATAAATTTGACCCAACATCTTAGTATGTATAATAATCCATAATTATCCGTACTAACCCCTGGCAATCCATATCCCATTGGTATAGTTCCCAACAAATTCGCTAATGATAGGATTCTATATATTACAACCCAATTATTACTACCATAGAAAGGCCATAGAATTCCCAGCAAATCAACCAATCAACAGAGATTTTTTCCTGCCTTTCGCTAGGTCTCCAACCTGCTGGGTGGCAGTGTCGACGACACGCCCACGGGGCACACGCGCCAGAACGCCGCCAGCGCAGCGGCAGCGGGTCGCGCGCTGGTGGCCGCCCTGGAAGCCTCGCTGAACATGACATGAGAAGGTGATTTCATGGGTCTTACACCATCATGGCTATTTTATTAATGTGGGTAAAACAATGCCATGTTTATCACCCATTTGGGAATGATTTATACCACCTATAAGAATGGTGATTTGGGGGATGGTTTATTATTATTTTACCCACATTATTGTTATTTACCCTCAGGTGATCAAACGTGGCTGGCTGGAAAACCCCCTAGAAATGGAGGATTGAAATGGCAAAATCATTTAGACATGGTGGATTTTCATGGATTTTCCAGCTAGCCACGTTTGATTTCCGGCGGGTAATGGGATTCAGTAATAATGAAAGGATATAAAAGGATTTAATGGGATATCATGGGGTCTAATGGTGTCTAATGGGGTCTAGTGGGATTTAATGAGATCTATAATGATAAGCCCCAAAAAGAATCAAAAAGACCCCCCCAAACATAGATTTTTCACATGATAGACTGATAGAACAGTCATTTTTAAAATCTGATCCCAGGAAGGGATGGATCAGCTGCTGGAGGAAGAGGCCGAATATCTCCGATCCCTGCGGATCTTGACGGGCGATGCGCGTGACCAGCAGATGGGCGCGAGTCGCGTTGGATGTACAGCTTGCGTGTGTTTGGTACAGGAAAAAGAGGGGAGAAAATGGTGAAGTCCCATGTGAATCGGATTTTGGACCACAAGAATCCGTAAGACATATAAGACATATTAATGACTTTGGATGACTTTAGACTTTAGATATCATGGTAAGAGGTGTTGGAAATGATTCCCCCTCTTTTTTGTCAAGGCCACTTCCAGACATCGCGCCAGCCCTTGACAGGAGTCCTCGATCATCGTGGCCAACGTGGGGGATAGTCGTGTGGTCTTGTGCCAAAATGGCTTGGCGATACCCTTATCCACAGATCACAAACCCAACCTCCCCAGTGAGCGGGAGCGCATCGTTCGCGCTGGAGGAACGGTGGATCAACAGGACTTTGGCGGCTTGACGGTCTACCGGGTGAACGGAAACTTGAACCTGTCCCGAAGCCTTGGGGATTTGGATTACAAGCGCAATGCAAAGTTAGCCGCCAGGGATCAAGTCATCACTTCATTCCCGGATTTGATCGAAAAGAAGCGGGAACGACATGATGAATTTCTGCTGATTGCCAGTGATGGCATTTGGGATCGCATCAGCAACCAAGATGCGGTGGATATGGTGTTGGAGCGTTTGGCAGGGAATGAGGAGGCCAGACTCTCCTCCATCACCGAAACTCTGGTTGAGAGGCGGGGCGGCTGTTAAAACCTAGGAGCCATAATCAATGAATTTTACTCACCCCTTGGAAGATTGAAGTGATTGAAGATGGAACACCAAATTGCTAGATTGTTACATCCAATCATCCACTTCGAAAGCATGTTTTGGTGTTTTGAGGTTCAGTGTCGCCAGCGTCCTGTGAGTTCCCACACTTCCGGTTGGTGATTCCACCGCATTGATTGTCGTGGGTAGAGGCGGTTCCTCTGCCTAAAGTTCCTTTCTTGATGGCAACCTTCAGAAGCCTCAGATCAGGGAAAAATCACAAGTTTTCTCCGTTTTTCCCCCATGTTGCCCATGGATCTGTAGGAAATCCCCGGCATTGGCCCCTTTTTTCAGGTGTTTCTCCCCAGACTTGGCCGAATCTGGTGGCCTCGGGGGCGACAACATGACGGCTCTCTTGGTGCTGCTCGGAATGGGCGGCCAGAGCCCGCGGTCCGGGTGCAGCGACCGCTCGGACCTGACGCACGGAGGCGACCTGGCCCACGAACGGGTGGAGCAAAGCACGAAGCTCGGCCTCTTCCAGGGCGGTTTCCTTTGCAGCTGCTCGGCGGTGCCCAGATTTAGCCTGTAGAGTCACAGAGATAGGGAGTTTCACACTTGTCACAAAGTTGGCAGGGAAAGGCACAATGTTGTTCTGATGGAAAAATGTGTGTGTGTGGCAGGTTTTTGGGTGGATGGAGGGTTGGTTTTGACAGATTCGAATTGCGTTCAATTCGAAGATGGTGTAAGAAATGTGGCATGTTTCTGGAGGTGAGGCAATCAGCGCAAAAGCGGGTGGTACTGGTTCTGGAAGTGTTGTCACAAGAAACCCATTGTTGAGAATATTGTGGCATACAAATCCACGTCACTAAGTCCCACTAATAAAATTGTTTTCTGTGGTTTTCTCATGGAATCGTATAAGTTTTCAGAGGCTTTGCATCATGTGCCATGCGGGTTGTGATATGTTGTGGTTTTGGATGATTTTGGCATTCATTTGTTGATGCGAAATTCATCTACAATTAGGGTTCGATTATACATCAGACTTCATCAGACTCCAAATTCTTGGGTTGCCAGTGAAACGACTGGCTGGGGATAGCTGGGGTAGGTTTGGTTTGATCCCCGAGATGCTGATATGCATTGTGACCCCTTGATTATGACGGCTGACAGCTTTCAAAGACATGATGCTGGCATGTTCCAGCCCAAAAACAGAATATCTACGGAGCATCCAAAATCACAAGGCTTCCAAGGCTTCAGATCAATTCAGATCCGAAAAAAGAACCTCGGTTTGAGGGCATGCCTGTGACATCATGCTGCCACTGATATCATACACCAGTAAAGCTTGGCTACCAGAAGCAACCACAGGTTCCAACATTGACTCAGACGCAGGCAAGGCAGATCTTGCAGATTGGTGATTAAAACTGTTTAACACATGGATCATGTTCAATCCCATTTGGGAAGAGGAGCGCAAGTGACTTTCATATTTTCAGGGCAGTTCAAAAAGATCAATTAGGCCATGTGGCCATAACCCGGTTGCATAACCCCCCTTTATGGATGGAAGAATCCCCATAGCCCCATAGCCAGATTTCAGATGTCCCAACGCCGCATGTCGCAATGCGGCTGATTGGAAACTTCCTGGCTGGAAGCTGAGTGCACGAAAAAGCGGGGGACGGCAAATGGAGGGGGTGGTATGGGGAACAGACTTCAGTTCATTAGATTGCTAGATAGATATATAGCTAGGCAGATAGATAGATAAATAGATAGATAGATAGATAGACAGATAGACAGATAGACAGATAGACAGATAGACAGATAGACAGATTAGATAGATTAGATAGATTAGATAGATTAGATAGATTAGATAGATTAGATAGATAGATAATGATAGATAATGATAGATAATGATAGATAGATAGATAGATAGATAATGATAGATAGATAGATAGATAGATAGATAGATAGATAGAGATAGATAGATAGATAGATAGATAGAGATAGATAGATAGATAGATAGAGATAGATAGATAGATAGAGATAGATAGATAGATAGATAGATAATGATAGATAGATAGATAGATAGATAGATAGATAGATAGATAATGATAGATAGATAGATAGATAGATAGATAGATAGATAGATAGATAGATAGAGATATAGATAGATAGATAGATAGAGATATAGATAGATAGATAGATAGATAGATAATGATAGATAGATAGATAGATAGATAGATAGATAGAGATATAGAGATAGATAGATAGAGATAGAGATATAAATATATATATATATATATATTAGATATAGATATAGATAGGCAGGCAGGCAGACAGACAGACAGACAGATATAGAGATAGACATAGACATAGAGATAGAAAGATACATTAGATAGATCGGATAGATATATTAGATTGGATTGGACTAGATTAGATTAGATAGATTGTTAGGCAGATAGATCAATAGATGGATAGATAGACATATGGGGGTTTCCATGAACGGGGGATCCCCAAAATGGATGGTTTATAGTGGAAAAACATATTATAATGGATGATTTAGGGGTACCCCCATTTTCAGAAACCTTCATATACACATAGGACATATCAGTTTGTAGATATATTCAACTCTAGCTCGAGAGGAGATTCGAGGAGGGCAAAGCATATCAATCTCTAGCCTTTCCATCTGGGTTTTCTCCATGGGTGTTGGTCTGAAAGTATGACAATGACCCATTGGACAAGGTTTGGCTGCCAGCACACCTTTTAAATCCTTTTAACATCTTAAACAGATGTTGCAACTGGAAATCCCAATATTGGTTTGCTGGTAGGGTGTGTTTCAAAAAAAAACTACAGCACTTTCCAAATTCTCGGCGATCCATTGCCACGGAAATCGTCCCGAGGTTGGTAAGAAGGAGGATCCTACTCCTCCTCCTCCTCCGCCGCCCAAAACACTCCCAACTGCGCCAAGGTTGGTCAGTTTCAGCCTCGACTCCCCAACCGATCTAAATCACTAAGGGCTTTGGATTGTTTTGATACGATGATACACCATGCCTTTTCTACACACACACATACATACATTACATTACATTACATTACATTACATTACAATACAATACAATACAATACAATACAATACACACACATATATATATATATCCACATATATATATAATTATATATAATTATCTATATATATATATATGTACCAGCTGGTGGGTTTCAAATATAGGATATTTGTAACCATAAGATGGGGATGATCCCCTTCCAGGCCGCAAGCTTTGGCACCAGCTGACCAGGTGGGGAATCCTGTTGGAAGTCATGCTGGGGAGCGGATCCTGTGGGGATCTGTGGGGAAAATGGAGGTTTTATAGGGATTCAGCCAACAAAAATGGAGCTTTCCATGGATTTGAGGCATCCTTGGCTGTAGATCACAGAGACCCAAAGGCCCCAAGTAATATTGGACCGGTAGCCTGCACTGGTAATGTCGAATGCGGTCATCAACTGAAACGATAGCTCAACGCTGGTTTCCCAGGGTTCATTTTGCAGCAACATGGTGAGGTCAGGTCTGACCAGGAGGAATAATCCTTCATCCCCCAGGTGGTTTAGCCTAAAACGATAACAGCACCAGGAAAGGTTCCAGTAGGATTTGGGTGCTGACTTGCTGTGGTCAGGGGCAAAAGGGGGGCTCATCGGAATGGCACATGGAAGAGGAAGAAGAAGAGGAGGAAGAGGAGGAAGAGGAGGAAGAGGAGGAAGAGGAGGAAGAGGAAGAGGAAGATGAGGAGCACGACACGCCTGCACAGCATCCGGGTATAAAGCCAGGAGCAACTACAAATCCGAGCCATCAAGAACACAGACAAAAGATTGATGGAGAGGAGGACAGTGAGTATGAAGAAGAGGAGGAGGAGGAAGAGGAAGAAGAAGAGGAGGAGGAGGAAGAGGAAGACGAACAGGAAGACCATGTCCACGATCCACTTCCCGACTCCTCTGCCATCACTGCCACTGCCCAACACCAGAAAGATCACCAAGAGCTTCTCCCCTTAGTTCATCAGAAGAAAGCTGCGGTGCAGTCAGAAATCCACCGCTTCCACTCCGTGGAGTCCGACGTCCACCGATGGCGCCAGCGCCTAACGAAGCTTCAGCTGGAGGTCCCTGCATCAGCCCCAGCAGAGGAGGACACCCCGCTGCAGCAAGAGCTGCGGCAGGTGCGACAGCAGCACCGCTTGGCACGACAGGAGGTGCTGGAAACCAAGCAGAGCGATGGGATGGGAGAAGGACCATCACAAGACCAACTGGCCTATTGGACATGGCAGTGTCAAGCTTTTAAGGACACCAGGGAGAGGGTTTGATGTGAAGTGTATCTTATGTCAAATCGGGACGTTTGCGAGTTGCACCTGATGTTTGGATAGGCAGCCCAGGCAATAGTTTCAGTGGGTCATGGATGTAATGGGAATTAGCTGAGGAGTCCTTGGCAAAGTCCCAAGAGAAGATCAAATTGGAAAGACATCGCGTCCAAGAACTGAAGGATGCGATGGTGTCTCACCGGAAAGTTGGGAAGGACCTTACGACTTCTTTAGCCCGACTGAATGCTGAAACGTCGCGTTTGGAAGCGGCTGACGCTTGCCATGACTGGTGAAAGATATATAAGAGGGTGAGAAACAATGAGAATGAGAAACATGAAAACAGATTCCAATCCAACTTGGGACTTACAGTCCATTCCAAAAGGGTGGTAAACGTTTACCAAATCAACAACTCTCTACGTCTATAATATGTGATATGATATGTATCTATGTGTGTGTTGCTTTGCATTTGTCATGTTACCTGCAAAGTAGCAGTGAGCCTGACAGTTGGCGATGGCCTACCCATGATCATGTCATCCAAGTTTGTTGGACAGGTACAGATAAGGCAAGATATGTGTATATATATGTGTATATATATATCCGAACAGCTATGCGTATGCTGTATTATCAAACCTACTCCATACAAGAAATCACAAATATGTATTATACGTTTCCACATGTATCTTATCACCGCGCCATGTCCAACAAGTTGTCCCATACAGTACAACAAAAAATCTCAGGAAAAGGCGGCCAACTTTGAAAACGCGGCCCTGGCGAAAAACTACTGGGACTATGCGCACTGGAGCGCAGATTCGTCCGAAGCCTTCCACGCGGAGGCTGTGAACGAAGAGCTCAACGAGCTACTTGACCTCGTTGGGCACCTCTTTCTGCGGGGGTGTCTCAAAAACCAACCATGGGGCATATTTACATCATCCCAAATAGGTGATTTTTGGACAATCTGTCTGATGCAGCTGCCACGAATCGCCTGAAAATGAGTTCCTCATATCCATCCAAGATTTGTTTCTTCATATGTCAACTACATGTCTTATATAAGATTATATAAGTATACTAAATTGCGTGCAGGTATTATAGCCCATTAGATCTGTATTTTTTTTGGAAAGTTGGTGAAAAGAACCATTATAAACCATTTGGTTAGTTCTATCCCAATAATCCTGCACTATATCAAGCTATATCACAATAATCTTGGTTAGAAACTCCCCTAACCACCACCAAGCGTCCAGAAAAATCCAGCCCAGGTTGCATCAAAAAGTCGCCTGGGACAACCACGAGGTCGAAGGACTCAAAGGCACAGCGCGGCACAAACTCGACCCGGAACCTTTACCCATTATCATAAGTTGCCAAACATGTTAGATGTTAGTCCTGTCAACACTGGTGTATACAGTATTATAATGTATTATATAATATTATATAGTTGCATGTAACAAGAATCGTGCAGTGTCAGCACGTACTTTAAGTCGCTGATTGGAACGGTAATTGTGGACTTGGCACATTGTGCGCGCAGGGCGGGCGGCAAGATTTCATTCCGAAAACGCGAAGACGCGAGCATCAATGTGCGGCGGGGCATGCCTGACGCCTTTCAGACAGTTGAGAGATGCACCTTTGTGCCTCGAGACGGACGTTTATTTTGAGAATGCGGCGTTCCCACCACAGCCGTTTGTTGCTTTTTGTTGAGGACTGGATGGTTTCCGGCGCTCACCTTAGCAAGCCTTGGCAGCCGTTCGGTTCCCACTTCTGAATTGGTGAATCGCCTGTGCTCATCAAACTGATTGCCGCCATGTTGGACGCATCGCTTTTTCGGCTGCAACTGTTTCTCAGTTCTGCCGCTGCCTTTGAATCGCCCGCTGGCTTGCAGCTTGCGCCCACTGTTCACGTGCGGGTGCGTTGGGACTTGGCCGAAAAACTACTTGATGCCATCAACGACGCGGATATTGATATTGTTGTCTGAAGGGCCATGCCCCAATCACGCAGGTGAAAGCGGCTTGCTGCCCCTGTAAGGAGGCCCTGACTCGCAAAAATGTCGCCGCTTCAAGCGCTTTGATCGAAGCGCACGCCAATGGGGACGAAAGGTTTGATTTCGACAGCGCAGCCTTGCGTTTGGCTTGCAGGCAAGACCTTCCAACTGCAATTGAACAGTTGCTACAAGCAATTGTCAAAGTGCACGCGTCCGACACTGAGGGAGACTTCCCCCTTCATGTCGCGGCAGCCTATGGCAGTGTAGCCGGTGTGTGTGTGTTTACTGCTTGAGGCTTCAGCGCATGTCCGCGCTGAGAACCTGCATTTTGCAACACCGCTCACGACATCTGTCGGCGCAGGCGCGCCACCTGATGTTGTCGCTGTTCTGATGCGAGCGGCTTGGCCAGACGAATGGCGAATGGTGTTGCTCATGAACCTGTCCATTGTTTGTCGTGCGCTGGGCACACCGCGGTTCCGACTCTTCGCTGTTTGTCGTGCCCTGTCTTATCAGCAAGAGTTCTACCATCTCTTGCGCGCGGAGGGGACGGAAGCAAAAATAATAGCAAATGCGAAGGGTGAAAGTTTGAAGCCCGGCAGTGCAATTTCATATCCTTGCGTTTGTTTCAGGATTGCCTGGTGTTACAGGCAGATGTTGAAGGCGGTACCGGTGGTATAAAATAGAGCTGTTCCCTTGTAGAAAACATTCATGAGATTGTGGCAGGAGTAGTCTTGGGAAGCGGAGTTCGCATGGGGATTTGCTCCAGTGGTTTGGGCAGGCCTGAAGCATCAGTAAAAGCCAGCGTTCCATGGGAACGGTGAATCATGAACCAAATATGTTTAGTATTGTTTAGTAGTTTGGGTACCGGCGTTCCATTGGAAAGAGGCTTCTGGAAATGAGCGTTTTCACGTCTACAAACCGTAAGCGTTAAAGCGTTTCCATTGGGTTTCATAGTCCAGGTCCTGCCTTTTCTGACTTAGCCGTGACCACAGCGTTCCATGCAGGAACGCATATTCTAGCACCACCGGTCCTGCCCTCAACGTTCACCTGTATGAGGCTTTCAACGGTTTGCCACCAGATGTGCGATCTTCTGAGTCAAGACCGCATTCTGGCTTCCGTTGGCTTCAGCCTCCAGGGATGCAACTGTGCGCACCTGTGTGCCCATCAGGCGTGCATGACAATTATGCAGCAAGACTTGCCCGTTCACTTTGGCGTGCCTCTGTCTCATATTTTCGCCGTGCAGCGACGGTGCTGGAGCGTGTACCATTCCATGACTGCCTGTGGGTCTCCAGGCCCATATATATCTTCTTACCTTCTCTTGAGTGCGGGTTGCACTTCCTCCCAGCCTTCTGAGTTTGGAAAAGGTGCTTTTCTAGGTCATGGAAAATGGATGTTTTAATATGTTCTAATGATATTCGACAAAAACTGGGAAAATCTAGCAGCGGAGGCTTTAATATGTTTTAATGATGTCGGAAAACGTGGGGAAAATCAATAAATGTGTGTGTGTCTATGTTTTTTATGATAGTGGAAAATACTGGGAAACTCTGGAAGTTTTAATACGTTTCGAAGATACAGTATTGGACAAAGCCACAAAGCTGCAAAAATCTACCAATGGAGGTTCTAACGGATGGGTTGATCCTCCAAGTAGGGGGGAAATGACATGATGGCTAGACAGATTTAGAGACTGTAAAGCCATGGTAAAACTATACCTGGAGAGCCTGTTCAAGCATGGCTAGCTGGGAAATGCTTGAACTAAATAGGTATTTATGATCTAAATAGCCAGGTGGAGGTCCAGCAAGCCATGTTTGATTGCCAGTACATAGCTGGGAAATGTTGGGGCCATATATATAAATATATATATATATATATATATCTCTATCTCTCTCTCTCGCTCTCTCACCAAGAACATCTAAGACTCTAAGAATCATGTGACAAATTGAAAATGTATGAAGATGGGCCATGTTTGAAGATGTTGGAACTCTCGGAACCGAAGTGGCAAGTGCCATAATATACACGCACGCACGCATAGTGAAATCATCTTCACGGCCAATTTTTCCTGTTTCCATATTCTCTCGGTGTAGATATG
>Ga0126342_10009204_pt1:0-2500 | contig 17700 bp, 19 predicted proteins | sample Cyp1metagenome_FD_92528 | JGI IMG/M metagenome (GOLD analysis project Ga0126342, IMG submission 92528) | Coral microbial communities from Lord Howe Island, Old Settlement Bay, Australia - Cyphastrea 1 metagenome | ecosystem: Host-associated > Invertebrates > Cnidaria > Coral ... | reverse complement strand
TAAATAAACAAATGATTATATATATAATGTATGTATAATTCCTACACTATGTAAGGTTTACTGACTGACACGAGGGTGGATCTCTGGCTGGGATAGCGCTTGTGGATATTTGAACAACGCACAGATGTTTCCATCCTCCTTGGTTGACTCATGAAGCATGAGATGGGGTGAAACTTGAAACCATCAATCCGGCCATGAATACATATATATATATATATAATCTATTGCACTACAATGTTAAAATGCAGTCACGGATATGTATGTGTATATATATGTGTATATATATTTATACATTGTATAAACCATTCAGGACCTTCCTGGGGATGTAGCATAGGTTGTTTTTTTATTTGTCCAGGTCTCACTTTCCTGGGATGCATCTCTAAGTTGGCCACCATTAAAAAACAAATACGTCAGGTGGGATCTTCCTGGTGGCCCGTCAGGAGACACCAAGCCCAAAGCTGCGCCGGTTTGGGAACACAGTGGAATCCGTGCACCCTCTGACGTGGCGGCACATCGCCAGTAAACAGAAACATCATTTGCCTTGATGCATCAGCCCCAACTTGCTATAACTTGCTTGGGTTCGAGTGCGAAAACAAGATTTGTCATTCCTGCTCGATATGCCCTCTGGTAATCAACATGGTATTTTCCATATTTTCCCATTGAAACTTACATTTATAGTGATTTTCAAGTGCCATGTTTGATTACTGGAGGGTAACTGTACAGTGACTTGACAATTGCCCTGGCAGCTGTTGAAATCACCGACCGGTGCTCTGCCAGCTCTCAAAAATCCCCTAAAGTCGCCCGCAAAACGCGGTCGACATAGGCCATGGCATGGAGGGAATTTGTGTTTCTTGGTAATCACCACCGTTGCATGCAATGATTGTGAACAACATATCGTATAACAACAGCATTAGATTATGCATTTTCTAGGCGAGAAGACCTGAGGCGAGTCCTAGATAAGGACATGCTCCTTTTGAATGGCAGCTAAAGGAGAAAGAGCAGCAAACGTGTCTACAGAGTCAAGAGAAATCTCACGTTCCGTTGTGATTTTCCGAGCTGGCTAGTACCATAGGACAAACGCAATGGTTGTTTGACATCGTTTGAATGGTTTTTTGTGAGCCAATAATGAACCATCCCAGATCCCAAAAAGTTGAACCTCTAGGGCTGATGGCTCCAGGCCGGAAGGCTCAGATGTTGTGCTTCGCGAGGCACTGAAAGAGGCGAAGTGGGGAGACTTGGGTCACTGGGCCACAAAAGCAATGGGTTTCCAAAGAGAACGCTGTGAATTTGATATGAGTGGAATGGCTTGGAACATTCGAATACTTTGAGGATCCTTTAGCAGATTTTGCCATCATTATCCCCCACCTTTTGAGAATCCCGCAATCTCTCGACCAAGACAAGTGAACAACATACACCTGCCGCTGCCCACAAATATGAAAAGGAGAGGAAGAGACGGTATATGGGTCACCTTATATTTAACATAAATTTGCAGATCATTCAACCAGCCACAATGAATGAACGGTAAACATTTGCCACAGACGCAGGTGCGCAAGCACAACTCAGAGCTAAAAAGTCAGGCACGGCAAGGGAGAAGCAGATTTAGCATTCCTTGAGCAGCTTCAGACTTTCATGAACTGTCACGATGGCAAGGTCATGGCAATTCAAGAGCGGCTTCGAGGGAAAAAAGGAAAATAATGTAGAATATTAGAAATTGAAATAAGAAAGGGATATGGGTATCGATCCAAGACTTTTGTTTGCGATGGCCAGTCATATCATTCCTGGATTGCGTGCGATATGCTTTTTCTACGAGTTCACTGTGAAAATAACTCTGTATTGGATTCGCGATAGACTAGATATCAGAAGTTATTGTTATAAAGCAGCTCGCAGCCTCGAATCCATCGAGAATAAGGTGCAAATCGGAAAAATCATTGTTATAAAATCGCGAAAGGTAGCTCCCAGTGCACCTACCTTGAGTTTACTTCATGGAGTAAAGGGGAGGGTGGCGCGCCCCGTTGCCTGATTATTGAGGAGTTTACCTTTTATCTCAGGACCTCCCAGACGCCCCCTAAACAGCCAGCCAATCACACATCCCCCCCCTTTAACCCTGGAATATTTGGGGGGGGGGTAAGGCAAGAAATTTCTGAGAAATATTTCACCTGACCACATGAAATATACCCCCCCCCACATGTTTTGTGGGCTTCCAAAAGATGTGGGGGGGGTCCTCCGGATGCAACATTTTTAGCCCAGAGATGGTATGGCACACCCTTTCATAACATACATACATACATTCATACATTCATACTTTCATACATTATATATATATATTATATACACATAATTACACATAGAAAAATGCAACGGTGAAATTTTTGAGGGGGGGGTAGTTGCAAAACCATGGTATTTTACAGTTCTAGCAGGGTCCCCCCCTAAAAAAATCCATTGCCAATGCTCGAGGAGCCCCTTTATGTTTCCTACCCCGAAATACAAGGATGAAATTTTT
>Ga0126342_10009203_pt1 | contig 17700 bp, 15 predicted proteins | sample Cyp1metagenome_FD_92528 | JGI IMG/M metagenome (GOLD analysis project Ga0126342, IMG submission 92528) | Coral microbial communities from Lord Howe Island, Old Settlement Bay, Australia - Cyphastrea 1 metagenome | ecosystem: Host-associated > Invertebrates > Cnidaria > Coral ... | reverse complement strand
GTGCACTTTTTCGACATCTCAACTGCCAAAAGTGGTCCGAAGCTGGTGTGCTTTGTACATTTTGACTTGGAAATGTGCTTCGCGCCACAACGGCGTGCACTTTTTCGACATCTCAACGAGTAAAAGTGGTCCGAAGCTGGTGTGCTTTGTACATTTTGACTTGCAAATGTGCTTCGCGCCACAACGGCGTGCACTTTTCGACATCTCACCTTCCAAAAGTGGTCCGACCATGGTGTTTTGTACATTTTGACTTGCAAATGTGCTTCGCGCCACAACGGCATGCACTTTTTCGACATCTCAACTTCCAAAAGTGGTCCGACCATGGTGTTTTGTACGTTTTGACTTACAAATGTGCTTCGCGCCACAACGGCGTGCAATTTTTCATCTCTCATCTGGCCAGCTGGCTCCGCACCCGCCGCTTTCTCGAGCCTACTTTTCGACCCTCCGGAGCCACAAATCATTGGAAACAACACAGTGTTTCGCGACTTTCCTACCTTTTCACGCATCTGCATCTGCTTTCTTCTGACTCTTTCTCTTCTCTTCTTTCTTCTAATCTTTCTCTTCTCTCTGCCTCTTCCCTGCTCTGCTTTTCATCTGTCCATATTGTCGGAAGTTTGACTTCTAAACTTCCTTCGATCAAATTTGCTCAACGCTTGTGTCACAAGCTCACTACCCTCGTTGACCGGAAAGGTTCTCATACTAGAGCTCAGACACTGAGTAACACCCGCCACGGTATTGATTCGTCCCAAGTGCAAAATCACAACCAAATAGCGAAGGAAGATAATCCCCATTTTTTTTTGATTCATGTTGATTTTTCTCCCGAATGTCTGGAAAGATGTCTAACCTCAAAACAGCGATGGGCCAACGATGCCCTTGCACCCATGATGTGCCTACCACATCCACTAAAGCTACACCCCGTAGACGCCTTCGTGGGAAGCAACCAGCTTCCTAGGGTTTTTTACCCTCTCTGGTGCTGACGGTTGAACCCTTTGATAGGTTACGGCAGCATACAAGGACAACAACCACTCCGTCCAAGCATATTTTCTCTCTATAAAGTCTTTAACCAGGGTTGTATATGAAATGACCCTACTGTTCCTTAAGGACCACGTCTGTATATTGTGTCTATGCTCCATGAAATGGACACTTGTCTCTATGAAATTGATATAGGCTGTTTCGTGATTTTGAATCTGAATCAAAATTTTGAGGCATATCTTTGAACGTCTGCACTATGATTTGGGTATATATGGTATATAGGTGTTTGGGGGACTCTGCGCGATACCTGCACTGTACCGCCAAGGCGCTTCGAGAGGTCCATAGGCGCGACCGGACCCTGGCGCTGGCCGTCCAAACCGGCGGCCAACTCCACCAAGAATGCGGTGTCCACCTGATGGCATTTCCAAAATAGATGGATCGAGAGTGGAAATCACTGATCCAGAATTTTGATTGTCTTTCCACTTGCTCACCATCGCCCATTTGGCGCTATTGTGTTGGTGTAATCCTCGTGATGCAATATCATACCACTAACGATGTGAAATTCTGTACGCAGGGTGTCCCTCTTCGAGCGCGTTTACTATTTGACCAAACGGTATATATTCGCATTATTCTTGTAATGGATAACACATGCCATGTGAAGGGGTTTTCCCGGCAACCTGCTGTGCCAAGCGACAATGACAACGTTCGCCATGGGCAAAGGAGTGAAGTCGAGCGCGGAGAGCGAAGAGAAGACAGTTCAGCGTCTGATGTAAAAGCTGCGGAACACGAGCAAAATTGACGGAGATAATACTTGAGTTGAAAACTCATGATGGACCAGTAGTACCGCACAAGGCAGTGGCGGAAGTTTCAAAAATAGGAAACGTACAGGAGAGATTGGTTGTTGTGAATCACGGATGGCAGAGCGAATCCACTGATGGACCGAAAGGTGGTTGGAGCTGTGTTTTTTTTGGAGTGGTTGCAATGGTTGCAGTGGTCGCCTGGTCGGTCACCTCACCCACAACTGCTGGATGTAGTGTGGTGTAGTGCAGCTGGAGTTGTAGTTGTAATGTAGTGGAGTTGTAGTTGTGGTGTAGTGGAATTAGTGTAGTGCAGTTGCAGTTGCATTTGTGGTGGTGTAATGAGTGTAGTGCGATGTAATGTAATGTAATGTGGGATGGGGCAGTGTAGTGTAGTGTAGTGTAGTGTAGTGTGGTGTGGTGTAGCGTAGTGTAGCGTAGTGGAATGTAGTGGAATGTAGTGGAATGTAGTGTAGTGTAGTGTAGTGTAGTGTAGTGTAGTGTAGTGTAGTGTAGTGTAGTGTAGTGTAGTGTCATTGAGTGTAGTGTGGCGTGGTGTAGTGCGGTGTAGTGTAGTGTAGTGTAGTGAAGCGTAGCGTAGTGTAGTGTAGTGTAGCGGAACGCAGTGTAGTGTAGCCTAGTGTAATTGAGTGTAGTGTAGTGGAGTGTAGCGTAATGTCATTAGCCTAGTGTAGTGTAGTCTTATGTAGTTGTAGTTGTAGTTAGTGTAAATAGGTGACCCCAAGCTGACCGCATGCTGACCTCAGGATGGCCTTATTCTGACCTTAAGGTACCGTGAGGTCACCTGAAGCTAATCACAGGATGGCCTCAAGGGTGACCTTAAGGTGACCCCAAGCTGACCTCCAACCTGACCCCAAATTGAACTTCAAGCTGCTTTCGAAAAGATTTGAAGCTCACCCCAAGGGGGGCCTCAGACTCAAAGTGATTTGAAGCTGACCTCAAAGGTGGCCTCGGCTTCAAGGCGACCTCAATTTGCGACCCCCACCTAACTTCAAGCTAAACCGCAATGTGACCTCAAGCTGACCCCGAAATAGCTTCAAAGTGACATCAAGGTGACCCCCACGCAGCTGACCCCAACCGGACCTCAAAGTGATTTCGAGCTGACTTCAAAATGATTTCAAATTAGCAAGCTAACCTCCAGCTGACCTGCGCTGACCACAAGGTGGCCTCAAGCTGACCTCGCCTCAAAGTGGCCTCGCTCTGACCTCAACTTGACCTCAAGGTGACCCCAAGGTGACGCAGTTCAAGGTGACCCCAAGCACCCCAAGATTCACTTCAAATACGTGACCTCAATCAGTGACCCCAATAAGTTACCACAAGGTGATCTCAACGTGACCTTAGGGTGACCTTAAAGCGGCTTCAAGCTGAGCTCAAGGTGGCCTTGCTTCAAGGTGAACTCAAAAAAGTGAACTGGCTGCAAGGTGGATTCAAGCTGACCCCCGCATGACCTCAAGCTGACTGCACCTCAAGCCGAGCTTAAGCTGGCCTCAAGTTAACTTCAAGCTGACCACGAGCCGACCTCAGGGTGACTTCGCCTCAGTGACCTCAAGGTGACCTTAAGGCGGTTTCAAGTTCAATTCATGAAGCTGCCTTCAAGCTGACCCCAAGGTGATTTCAAGGTGATGTCAAGCTGACCACAAGAGTGACTTCAAGGTGACCTGAATCTGACCTCATGCTGACTTCAATTCAGCCTTAAGCTTACCTCAAGCTGACTACGAAATAACTTCAAAGGGACCTGAAAGTGACTTCGAGCTGACATCGCGCTGCCCTCCAAGGTGACTTCGAGTTAGCAATCTGACCTCCAGCGGACCTCGCGCAGACCACAAGGTGACCTCAACCTGACCTGACGCAGACCTCGAGCTGACCTCACCTCAAAGCGGCCTCGCTCTGACCTCAGCTTCATTTCAAGGGACCTCAGCTTCATTTCAAGCTGACCTCAAGGTGAGCCCAAGGTAGCCTAGCTCCAGGTGACCGTGAAATGACTTCAAGGTAGCTGGCCTCAAGGCGGCCTCGCCTAATGGTGACCTCAAGCTGACCTCAAGGTGGATCTCAAGGTGGCATCGAGCTGACGTCAAGGTGGCCCCGTGCTCACCTCCAACCTGACCTCAACACGACCTCGGGATGACCTCAAGGTGTGCCTTCAAGCTGACCCGGCTGACCTCATCTCGCGCTGACCACGAGGTGACCTCAAGCTGACTTCAAGTTACCCTCGAAGGGACTGCAAACTGACCGCATGCTGACTTCAAGATGACACCAAGGTGACCTGAAGGTGACCTGAAGGTGATTTTAAGCTGACTTGAAGCTGACTTCAAAATCATTTCAAGCTTACCCCAAGCTAACTTCAAGCGGACCTCAAGTCAACTGACCCCTAGTTGACCTCAAGCTGATCACGAAAAGGTGACCTCAAGGTGAAGGCAGGCTGACCCCAAGGTGACCGCAAGGTAACGCCAGGCTGACCTCAATGCGCCCTCGCCTCCAGTTGACCTCAAGACGACCTCAAGCTAACTTCAAGGTGAAAGGTGACTTCAAGCTTGCCCCAAGGTGACTTCACGATGATCTTGTATGGTCCGATCTCATTCAGCAGCTTCACCGCACGTTTGCAAGCGTATAGGCCTAGCCAGTCCAACGCAGGTGCGATCATGAAATGCTAAAGAGGGATGTTACAGGGTTGTTAAAACCCGACTAGTGAAGAATGCTCCTGTCGTGAAAACCACGAAAGGGTCACCATTTTTCATCGTTTTGGGATAGAAGTTAGATGAATTTAGCAACCCTCTCGGCAAAAACTCGACTGGTGAAGAATGCTCCCGTCGTGAAAGCCACGAAAGGGTCACCAATTTGTCACTTTCCAAGGCTGCCAAGATGCATACATGGCTTGTTGTGTATCTAGCTCTGGAGTCGCAGCTACCCAGATAACTCCAGGCCTTTCTAAAACCTGCTCCGGCTGCTGCTGCGGCTGCTTCTTGCGGCCTCAGCTCTGTGCTCTCTCAGGTCTGTGCTGACGACAGGTCTTGTGGAAGAACTTGCTTGTTCCTTGAGAGCACATGAACTACATCCCTCATCTCAGCAGCATGTCGCTCTGCAGCGTCATCTCTGGCCTTCTCCGAGAGGAACGCCTGTTCCATGGCCATGGCTTTCTCATTCTGCTGCAGCCGTCCATAGACAACTTCCGCCGTGTGAGCCCGCTGCCTCTCCCTCTCTGCCAACATTCCCAGCAGTGCCATTGCTGAAGGAACATGCTGACCACCATAGCCTCTTGTCGCCATCGGCTGGTGCACTACGGGCCTCTCGTATGGTGCCATGCTGGCGGCAGGGGCTGTGTCTTCCTCCGCAGCTGCAGAAGCTCGTTTGAGCTCTCGTCTCAAGGAACGGCTTCTGGTGCGGCTCTGGTCTGACCCTGCTGCCGTCTCCGTAGGTGCAGCCACTTCCCCTCGCCATTCCTTCTGCGCGTCCGGCGGGTGAAAGTACTGTGTCAGTCCCGGTGGGGTCGGTGCTAGTCTGGTCTCAGCCACAGCAGGAGCTGCACCGGTTTGCACTTCTTGTAGCCATGGAGGATTGCCTACAGGTTGGTTTAGCTGCACGACACGGATTGGTACTGGAGTGTCGCACACCAGAGAGTCCGCTACCTGTTTGCGTGTGGCCATGGCTCCAGTCACCAGCCTGCTGCGACTGCAGCAAAGACTCAACTTGCTGCTGAGCAGCTGGTGGTGCATGTTCATCTAGTTTCTTCTCAAAGGAAGTATCTGACAGTTTGCAATATCTTGCAAGAGCCTTGTTGCAATTCATTGCCCTCTAAATCTGTCGTTTTCAAGGCTATGCATACCATGTTTACTGTTTAATCCCGGGCGAATCCAACATCTCCAATCTCTCGGGTCGACCTTGAAAGTGCTCCAAAATGCTTCAAACTTGCAGATAGAAATCATAAGTCAAAAGATCTCTCAGGGTCACAAGGTCTGTCAGATCTGTCAGAATTGCGTCTGTGTTCCTAGATGTTCCCACTCTGTTGATGACACTGTTCGTCCAAGAAGCGGCTCCTCAATCATCTGCCGCCAGCGCCAATGGCGTTTAACCCGAAATGAGCAGCAACCTGCACTCGACGCCAAACAAAAAGAGTTTGGCATTGCATGGCAGTACAGAACAAAAAACAGTCAGAACTGCAACGGCTTGAAAACAGGCAACCATCAATGCCATCAATGTGTTCTGAGTGGTGTAAGTGGTGCAAGTCAGTGCAAGTCTTATCCTGCAGCGAACTCTGATTTGACAAAGGAAAACCGTCTGACGATGGCACGCCTTTGTCTGCAGGCAATCGGAGAGATTTCGCGGGTGCTCGATTCCAACTCCTTGTTGAGATGCCATGCACCAGAATCATATAGAACCATATAGAACCACATGTATCATATACATAATATACATGCATATATATATATATTATGTACCATTTAAACCATATAGAACCATGAGAATCACCGAGCCGTACTGAACTTTTGCCAAATACACAGTGCATTGACTAAATTGTCCAGGCCCAGCATACTGTGTCTGAAAAGACATGGGGTTTTGCATGTGCTTGGAATCACCAGGTCCGGTCTCACCTCTTCTTGCTGATATGAATTTTACCAATAACAAATGATAATAGGGTACCCCAAAACCGACTTGTTGATTCTCATTTTCCAGATGAAGCAGCATTTTGGGGGGTACGCCGTGCCATTGTTTGCCTGACTCATGATTGAGACTTGCTGAATGCCATCGAAGCTTGCTGACAGTCCTGGTGGTCGGAATGCTTTCAGGACTGTCAACCTGTAGCAGGCTGGCAGCACGGTCCCTGGCGCCTCGGACTCAAGCGCACAAAGCAAAAACCTACTCTTTCCCCTCGCCAAGCTCAATGAAACTGAGTGAAACTTCAACCACACTTCCACATCCTTCCACATCCTTCCACATCCTTCCACATCCTTCCACATCCTTCCACATCCTTCCACATCCTTCCACATCCTTCCACATCCTTCCACATTCTTCCACATTCTTCCACATACTCACTTCCAAGATCCTGGCGTGGGTTGGACTTGGGCCGTCGTGGCATTCCCACACGCTTGGCAAAGTCCAGCCCAAAATGCAAGCTGATCGCCTGCTGAAAACAGATGTAGGTACACTTGGCACATAGTCGCATAAGAAGGACAGCGCGATTGAGTTTTTCTTCAGTGGTGCAGTGCTTGTCGCGCTTTCTTTCTCATTTCCTCCATGTTCACAACAAGTCATTACAGCAATTACAATGCCATCAGGTTCTCATAGATGCAGATGCTTCTTCTTATTCTTCCCCCTTGCACCTGCAACAGCAGCAGTGCTACCCAGCACCGACAAGTGCCACGCTTCGCCATGGTCTTGGTTGCTGCCCTGCGACCGTTGCAGTCGCATTAGATCCGAGATGCAGTGCTTTTTCAGCACAGCTTCAACATGCTTCAACCAGTGAACCGTGACTGACATCATGAGAATGTGTTGCTACATGTTGCTATCTGCTTGCGTCCCATGGTGTGATCATCCTACTTGAGTCAATCGAATTACAGACACACGGAGTCTGCTGAACTAGTTGCGTCATGGCATGTCATGCCTGGTCGTCCAATGTGCCCAACATTTCTGCGGAGCTCTCACAGCTGCAGATCGAAAGCGGAGCCAAGTGGTTGCACACGGAGCATATCGAAAACAACATCAGAGCATAGCGGAGCCAGAGCCAATGAGTTTTTTTCATGTAAAAAACATGTGGCTCCCAAATACTCCCAACATGATTCAACATGCTGTGCAACATGCCCTGCAACATGTGTGTGAAAAGCATATTTGGGGGGTCGTGCTGGCCTTTGAAGCTGCCTCTTGCAGACAAGGGCTCCTGGCAAGACTGGCCCTATCCTTTCTGCTTTCCATGATTTTTCAGACCTGCAATGCACAGCGTGATCCATTTTATCTTTGAATCGTTTCGTTCCATCCTATGCTCTGATCTAAACTACCAGCCGACAAAGGTATCCAAAGGTATCAATCACGCCAAGGCAACCCCAGTAAGTGGCGGCAGCGAAACGGCTTCATCCGCCTAGGATTTCGTGCTCTGAAACACTGTTGAACCACAGAGAAACATGGAGAAACTCTCAGTCGAACCTTTCCTATCCTTTCCAGCCTTGTCTGTTTCTGTGACCTCTCTGGATCATCGGCAAAGAGGGCAAAGTGGGGGCTTGTAAAGAGATCGAGGCCATATCCTCACCCGTCCGCCTTGTGCTCGAGATTGGTAACTTCGGCCACACCTTGAAATGAAGCGTGAAATCGTATAACATTTCAATGTGCTACACTTGCGCTAGCTCTTAGAAGGGGCCTGGTGTAGAAACCAATATCCGTTTGCCATCTGAGACATTGCCACCAGCGACCTCGGATCCATGACGATCATGGTCATGATGATCATGATGAGATCCATGTGCCCTCAGGCAACAGCAACTCCGTGTACTCAGAGTATACTCAGCATTTTCCGGAGTATTTTCCCATATTTTCTGCGTTTGGCGGAGATTCTGGAGCCCGGGCATGAAGTGATCCACCCAAAACAGCTCCGGACGTTTTTGGCCTGGAGCTGTACTTTCGGATCAACATCTTGCTCTTTCGGAAAATGAAGGAATCATTCGGAATGATCAGAAAAAATGATCAGTGTCAGAGTAACATTGTTCGCAGCGTAACTTTGCACTGTCTAATATCAGGCTAAGTCAAGGCAAGTATATTAAAACCCAGAGATGAAATCCATCGCGCTGAATCAACATTCATTGAAATCTGAAGATATGCCACAAGTTCTCCGCAACAGGCATGAAGTGGTATCAACAATTTAGACTCTCAACTCATGCCTCTTCTCTTCGTAGGTGCCACTTGCCTCGAATGCGGCAGGATGTGCCAGCTGCTCACATTCCCATGACATCTCATGAAGTACTCCTCTCAATGTTGACTCGAAAGGCTCAAGTGGTGCAAAGAGGTTTTGTAAATGCCATATTGGAGATTCAAAGGGCTTTGATGCCAGAGGTTGCGTTTGTATGATGTGTCCAGCTGTTTTTGAACAAAACAGCAAATTGCAGGACTCTATGTCAGAAGCAGTCACTTTCAATGTACGAGTACTCAATTCACATATCAGTGCGACCAAAGCCCTTTTCAATGTTGTCTTCAAAATAACATGCATTCGCTCAAGGCAGTGGAATGGCTTAGACTTTCTTTGCAAGAGTAATGGTGGTGTAGAAGTAAGGGTCATTGCCCAAGCCTTCCAAAAATGAAGCCCTGGAATCGCGGAAGTCTCCAAAGAACGCATCGCGTCGTGTACTATCTCTACTAGATCCTACATAACATTGGATAACTACATAGCTCAATCTGTCTTAGGTTTTCTTGCGCGGACCGAGGCACGGGAATGCCACGTTGCTGCCAGCCTGCGGACAAATAAATACCTCCTAGACTTTCCGAGGCTGTATTGAAACATATTGAAACATACAACAACAGCGTGAGCTGCCGAAAGTAATTTGGTGGAATGCAAGACATGGAATGTACTGAACCCGTTTGCCCAGCAGCTTTCTGTTATACCGTGCCTTACGGCTAAAAGATGCTGAAAGCATTTCAAAAAAGTACAAACACAAAAAAAACAAATATAAAGCTATGAGTTTAACAAATGCTTCAACTATCTCGATCCAGGAGTTGTGTGTGGTGGACCTAATAGCATCGCACACTCAGTGTGAAACGTGTCTGGAATTGTCTGGAATATTGCTGAGTCTGAAAAAGGTCACACCATTCTGGACCTTTTTGGACCTCTCTTCCCTCCCCCGCCCTAAGCCAACTCTAAGGAGGCAGCGAGCCTGGCCCGCCCATGGCGAATTGTCGTCGTGTGAAGAAGTTGTCTTCAGGGCTATTTGAGCGCTCCGGGGTTGGCTTCGGCTGCGAAGCTGACGCCTTGCCGGACAGAAAGGAGCACCAAGACAGCCGAAAAAAAGACAAATTGAACAACACAATCCATGTTGGACAAATCTGGACAAACCTGGACAAACCCCGTCATCGTCCTCCTCCTCCTCCTCCCCTCCTCCTCCTCATCATCATCATCATCATTCTCATGTGGGAGCAAATCGGTATGCCACGGATGTAAAAAGAAAGGCAAGAATGAGAGGACGGCGTCGGACAGAGAACATTTAGTTCTATAGCTTGCCCGAGCCAAAGAAATATAGGACCTAGGAGGATTTGTTTCGCAACTATGCCACTGCCATGCCACTGAGGCCCTTACAGCCTTGGCTCTACGCAAAGAGGACCTTCCCTCAGCACGTCACGACTGTCCAGGTTGCCAACTTAGTCGTAACTTCACGCGATACGTGCCGGTCATGAGCCCCTTGTCATCCCTTGTCATCCCTTGTCATCCCTTGTCATCCCTTGTCATTTCAATGTCAAATTCGTTGTTTAATTCGTTGCTTAATTTGTTGCCTATCAGCACTGCTTAACTGCATTTAACCACTGAGTTCTCCCGCCTTTTCACTGTCCTGTCTAAACCTCGATCCCACTCCAGGTCCCGGACTCAAACTTTTCAGCACGGTTCCAAATTCAAAGCAGCGAGTTACGGAAATGACGTCAAATGAATATCAAATGAATATCAAATGACTGAGGCCAGAACACGGGAGGAGAACCGTCTTCACCTGCATCAAAACCAGCTAAAGTCAGCAGCAGTTGCAATGCAATTAATATCGATTAATACAATCATAAAATATAGCAAAGTAGAATCTTTATGACTTAAGTTTCAGTCACTTTCAGATATGTTGTAGAGATTACTTTGTTCTGCCCTTTCTAACTTCGCCTCCGCTTCCGGAAGCTAAAGCAATGGTGGTGAGCGCTGTTGGATCCCACTCAGCTGGCCTTTGGCCTAGCGAATCAGGACGCAGGACGGACAGGATGAGGTACGCGAGGTACGCGAGGTACGGGACGCACCGTGCGCATGTGAAATGTGCGAAATGTCAATGTCGTATGCGAAGGATATCGAAGGATGAAAATCAATACCTATGAGTCATAGAAGTTATAGAATAAGTCATAGAATGAGTCGTACTATGAAAGTCAATAAGGTTTGGACTCGCAACAGCTCGCACACCAAACATCCAAGCATTCATGTTAGGCACAATAGGTGCAACAGCTGAGAAAACGGTGCGAGTTTGAGACAATGGCGGTGGATAATCCAATGCATTACCTGAGGCACGTGTCACAGGCGTGCACATGTGAAAAGGAAAAGTATTGCGGGTGACATTGCAATAGAACCCCTTTGAAAACATCGCCTGCAAGATATTACAAGATAATGCAAGATTGAGGAGCCCAACGACTCCTGTGTTTTCATTCTTATCGCCAAATAGGACGTCAATCAAACACGTCTGTGAAATTCTAGGAACAGTGACAATATGGGAAAATTGGACCAAGGGGCAGAATGAAGATGACTCAGCAAATTGGCACCTTCCAGACTCAATGGCTGCTCAAAGGTTCTGGTAGAGTTTGAACGAATCACCGGCCTGAAGCATGTTCTCTCCGCGGCCTCTCACAAGTAGTAGCACAATTTAAACACATCAAACACTATCACCCTGAACAAATGAAAGGGTGCAAACCAGCAAGTTCAAACAGAGCTGACGTGCGGAAACCGGTAAAAGGAGGTGCATAAAGCAAAGGACAAAATTCGACTGTGACGCCATAGGGAGAAAACCACGTCATCTTGCCTGAGGCACACTCTACCCAGGCAGAAGACACCCTGTGATAGGAACCTCGGCGAAGCATGGCATTGTAAAACAAAGCACAAACAAAAACATGGCACTGACAGGATTTCTATGGCACATTTGAAGCCGTGTAACTGGCACAGCAGCACAGTGTCTACTAGTCCCTTGTGTTGTTGCTGCAGCTTGCGGCACAACAGTCAATGCGTTCCTTCTGTGTAGGTTGTCGTGAACATGTCTCTTTCAGTGTCATGTTCTGTTGGACCTCTTTGCCCTCAAGTCACCTTGGCCATCTTTCTATGTAGCTTCAACTGGAATATAGAACTGCTGCTTGCGCCTACCTACTAGCTTCATCCAATTCCAGGTTCTACCTTCACATGTCGAAATCATCACTTACAATCTTCGCTCTTTGCCGAGATCCTTCAGATTTTCCACATTCCACGGTCCAAATCAAAACAATTCGGGAAATCAAATCTTCAGATTTTCCTTCGCTATGCTTCGCTCTTTTTCGCTCTGGGTGGCAAGCTCCAACTGCTGCTGCACCACCTCTGTGAGCGTCGAGCCCGACATGAAGCTGGCCTCGCAGACGACCGTGCTGGCTCTCACCTCTTGCCCCCCAGACTCAAAACTCATTCCACACTTCTTTGTTACGCTGCCCTTGGTTACAGTTCCTCTGTGTTTAAATTTAATTGTTCCTTGAATTCTTTGTACCGGTGCAGCGCTTTCTCACGTCCCCCAAACATGGTCTCCTTCAGGGTCTCATTCTAGATTATCTACATTCTACAACCTGTACGGACCCAGTGACTCAGTGTCTCCCATTTCCACCCATTTCCACCCATGTGTCCGAATGTGTCCATATCTTTCCTGTCCTGCTGCATTTCTGCGAGTTGCTCCTTGCTATCCGCAATACCAACACGGACGAATGCGAACCATAGTTGCAAACCAAATTGGCGAACAATCGAAGGCATGAAACTTTGCATTTTTTGCTTCTGGATTTCTATAACTTATACATATTTATACAGTGTCCTGCAGCATTTGCAGCTGCTCTTGCTGCTCCATGAGGTGATCTTGCAGTTCAGAGCCTATCAAAACATCCGAGGCTAGTGTTCTGTTCGAGACTTCCAGAAGTGTTGTTGGCATTTTGTTGGCATTTTTGCGTTCCACAGGTTGTGGTCGTACAGAGTTTTGCTATGTCACTTGACGTCGAAATTCAGACCTCCATTCATTCCCATCAAGTTCTCCAATGGATCTGCCTGAGGAGGCTCAAGAAACTCGAAACACAGAGCTAGGGACACAACAGCAAGGATCAAAATAAACCCAGTCTGCTGTTGATCAAGAACGAACAGTTGGCAATTGCAGGTGCTGCTGTCAGAGATGCCCCGTCCAGCGAGAAAATCTAGATATACTTCAAGATTTAACGATATACTTTAAATTATCTGGATGCAGCTGATAAATTTTAATATACATGTGTTGAATGTTGAAAACAAGCGACGATAATCACAGAGAAATCGTGACCGAACAGCCAGCCTGGACCTCCTCGGACTCTGCCTGGACGACGCACGTAAACGATATAGGTGGCTGAGATGGAAAACGAAAACTGAAACTGCACCTTTCACATGTTTCCGGCACAACCTTGTAGCATCACACTGCCAGTCATGCATGTACATACATACATACATGCATGCATGCATACATACATCCATACCATACCATACCATACCATACCATACATACCATACATACCATCCATCCATCCATCCATCCATCCATCCATCCATCCATCCATCCATACATACATACATACACACATAAATAAATACATACCATACCATACCATACCATACCATACATACCATACATACATACCATACCATACCATACCATGCCATGCCATGCCATGCCATACCATACCATACCATACATACCATACCATACCATACCATGAGATACCATACCATACCATACCATACCATACCATACATACATACCATACCATACCATACCATACCATACCATACCATAACATACATAGCATACATACATAGCATACATGCATAGCATACATACATAGCATAGCATGCATGCATGCATACATACATACATACATAGATACATACATAGATAGATAGGTAGATAGATAGATAGCATACATACAGGCATGCATGCATGCATACATACATAGATAGATAGATAGATAGATAGAGATAGAGATAGAGATAGAGATAGAGATAGAGATAGAGATAGAGACAGAGATAGAGATAGAGCTCGAGATAGAGATAGAGATAGAGATAGAGATAGATATAGATATAGATAGATATGCCACCCCCTCTCCCAAGACCTACATTTTGGGTAGCAGATATGTCCTTGACATCCCTTTTCTTACTGCTTGTACTGTCACTTGTTGTAGCACTACAGCTGGAAAGATTTTGAGATGGGAATGGCGCTAAACAATAACGTACATACACACATATACATGTACACACATATATATATATATGATGTGTATATATATATACATATACATACACACATGTATTTGGTTCCTGTATTGCGACCTTAGTAGGTCCTTCAAGTCAAACAGGTATGACATGCGCACGGCACTGTGGCCAAATGCAAGGTTGAATATGCGTTTCATTTCTTTACCTTTGATTGATGCATTATTTCACCACAGAATCTGAAATATGCGTTCTTGTCTTGTTTTCAAGATGTTTTTGAAGGAACTAGTGTCAGGAAATTTTTGAGTTCAAGACTCAAATGGTACTCTTTTTTCCAAAGGCGGCATCCTTTTCTAGAGGAATACTGCGCATTTGGAAGGTCTCTTTGAAGGGTATAGCCACTCTGTTAATACACCCTCTTAAAAGAACATAATAGTCATGATACAACATTGTAAAACAAATAAACTCTTGTACTACTATACAATTTCAAAAAAGGATCTAATGCATCTGAACACATCTATAGTAAAGTAGTGCTGCACATTTCAGAGGAATGTTCCACCATGTTTCTGTCCTTTCCCAAGGAATACTACACCCTTCAAAGGCTAGGCGCTTTCAAAGTACTACTGCGTCTAGAGAAGGATACTTGTTTAAACAACGTTATCTTTTTTATTCCACTACACTATTTTCCAGATTTGTGCTACTCTTCGTAATGGAATATTGCAAAAAATGATGCCACACTTCTAAACTTTTCAGAATACTATTTCAAGAGAGTACTGTATCCATCCAGGGATTTTTTGTAAGACTTCTCTAAGTACTACTGCATCTATTGAGGTATTCTATCAGAAAGCAATCCTACATTTTCTTGAAGGAATGCCTCACCATGTTCAAGGAATGTGTCGCTCTTTCAATGGAACATTACAAAAAGTAATGCTACACACAACTCTGTTCTTATAGTCTAAATACGATACTATTCTACTTGAATACTGCATAGACTAAGAGAACTTTGTTCCTAAAGTAATGCTGTGCTGTTTCAAAGGGATTTCACATGTTTGTTGCCATTCTCCAAGGACTACTGCACCCTTGAAAGAGTCTTGCAGGGTACTACTACAAAACTACATTGATTAAAGCATGCTAGTTTGAAACAATGTTAAAAAAATCCCAAAGGAATAACACTATTTCCAGAAATGTGACACTTTTCGGAATGGAATGTTGCGAAAAGTGATGCTACACTACTACATGTGTTTAAAATAAAAACACTACTTCAAAGGAGTTCTGCATCCACTCAGGGATTTTCTTTGAACGCAATACTTGTACAAAGTACTACTGCATCTATCCATTACGAAGAAATAACACAATATTTTCAAAAAATGCCACCATTTTACGCAATGTGTCCAATACTCTTTCGAAAGAATACTGTATGCATTCAGGTACGACCCTCTCAAAGTACAGCTGCATCTATTGAAGCTCTTTATTGCAGAGCAATATTACATGTTCTCAAAGAAATACCCCACCATTACCCCAAAAGTGTCACTTTTTTGTCTATCCGGAAAACTTTGTGGCAAAAGCAAAAATTTCGGAGGGATGGCTCACTGCAGCGGTACACAGTGGCTCAAAACAAACTTTTTCAATCCAGCCTCTCTGGATTCAAAATTCACCAACTGTTTTCTGGATCTTGAATCTTAAATCTTGAATCCCAGGTGGGATGGCAACAAGTTGCAAAAACTTGCAGTCTTGACCTCCACAAAATGCCCTAAGTTTCAAGATTGTCAAGGTCAAAAATACGAAAAAAACACCGCTAATACCAGCTAATGTGCTAAATTGGTAGGTCTTAAGGGGGTACCATATGTATATATATATATATATATGTATGTTCATGTAAAAACATGTATATATATACATACACGTAACGTATATCTATATGTACATGTATATATATATATGATATATATATATATAGATATATTGATATATAGATATGTTTATTATACATATATGTTTATTATGTGTATATATATACAAATATATAAATATATATGTATATATATATGCACATATATATTATGTATATATATTATATGTATATTATATATAAATATAATATACGTATAGCTATTATGTATATATATATATATATATATTTTTACGTTTATTATGTATATATACGTAACGTATGTTTAAAACATATATACACACATAAAGGCGAAGACGAGCACATTCGATATTGAGAGGATCGTCTCAATCCGAACACACAAAAAATGTTGTTCTTGTTGTGTGTTCAGCCAAATCACTCGGTGATTTTCCTGTGCTGCGCCTTGTGAAAAAGAAATGCTTTGAGAATGCCCGCCTTGTCTGGCTCATGCAACAGAATTGATATCGTGCCACCTCAGCATCGCATGTTCAGCCAAACATCTGAAATACTTGTATTATGTTGGTACATGTTTGCACCAAGATGTCCAAAAAAGGTTTGATTCATGATATTATGATATTCATGTCTGCTTTTCATGCATTTGATGCGATGTCAAGTAAAATTGGCTGACAGTACCTCTGCAGAAGAGGATCATTTTGGCCAAGAAACCGGTATCCACCCTTTCTGCGTACTTCTCTTTGGAAAGACTGGCAGTGTTTCAGGTGATAGCACAGAACCGACATATTTAAATTTGTTTATATATCTATACAATCTAGATGATCTAGATATATCTAGATGCTCCTGCCTGAGGAGTGTTTCTGTTTTCACTCCATGACTGTCTCTCACAATGTGCACTTCCGTCTTTCTTGTGACCCGCGTTGCCACCATTTTTTCCGGTGCCCTGCGTGCCCGGCAGACAGGCCTCGAGTCAGTGTCCTGCACCCGACATCCCGAACTGCAAAGAATGACTCATGTCACATGAACTCGTGAAATCGACAAAACTTAATAGATTGTCTTGCTTGTCTTGCTTCGACGCAGCTTGTACAAAAAACCCTCTCAGACAGATTTCAGCGCCTTCACTTCCTCCTCAGTGAACTTCACCGACCCCCTTAGACAGAAACGCGATGAAATACGCCCAGGCCCTCATGACTACCGCAAGTGCGCAAAGGTGCAGTCAAGTCCGATGGGACCACACCTTCAACAGCAAACTGATACACGCTTGGCACGAATTGATACACACAGTTACACGCCTTGTAAAACTGATGCAATTGACAGAGAAACCTCTTGAGGGGATGCGTGGCAGTCTTGATAAGAAACGCCTGGAAAGCAGTGCTTAGAGGCTTAGAGGTTTATCATGGTTTATCTCATGAAACCGCAGGCTCAAAGTTGTTTTGCCCGAGAGCACCTGAGCCTAGGGTTCTTCCAAAAAAAGATACTGAGATAATACGTTTTCACTACATGTTCACATCTTACATCTTCTCTCTATCTCTTCTCTTCTCTTCTCTTCTCTTCTCTGCTCTGCTCTTCTCTTCTCTTCTCTTCTCTCTTCTCTCTTCTCTTCTCTCTTCTCTCTTCTCTCTTCTCTTCTCTCTTCTCTTCTCTCTTCTCTTCTCTTCTCTCTTCTCTTCTCTCTTCTCTCTTCTCTCTTCTCTTCTCTCTTCTCTTCTCTTCTCTTCTCTTCTTCTCTCTTCTCTCTTCTCTTCTCTTCTTCTCTCTTCTCTCTTCTCTCTCCTCTCCTCTTCTCTTCTCCTCTTCTCCTCTTCTCCTCTTCTCCTCTTCTCCTCTTCTCCTCTTCTCCTCTTCTCCTCTTCTTCTCTTCTTCTCTTCTTCTCTTCTTCTCTTCTTCTCTTCTT
>Ga0126342_10009202_pt1 | contig 17702 bp, 15 predicted proteins | sample Cyp1metagenome_FD_92528 | JGI IMG/M metagenome (GOLD analysis project Ga0126342, IMG submission 92528) | Coral microbial communities from Lord Howe Island, Old Settlement Bay, Australia - Cyphastrea 1 metagenome | ecosystem: Host-associated > Invertebrates > Cnidaria > Coral ... | reverse complement strand
TATTGTAGCAAGCGCCTCGAAAAGGCAAGGTGGGGGGTCAAAGAAACAAGGTGGAGGATCAAAAAATCGAGGTCCAATTTTTCCGGGGTCGGCGGCAGGGGCGGCAGCCCTTAAATATATATAATTATTTATATATATATATCGAGTTATCCGTATATCACAGTACATGTACAGTCCAGTAATGGTCTCTTTCTTTCTTATGAGTGTAGGGGCCCCCGCTGATTGGACCATGACATACCATGACCCATCATGACCCTGAAGAGAGTGTTTGAAGATGATGTCCTGATGTTTCTATGTTCCATGGATGGTCTTCGGTCGTTTATTCTTCATGCTTCTGTTGATGGAATCAATGTCTGACAAAGGAAAAGAACCCAGGAATCCAAATCTGGGAAACTTTCATGGTTTGTAAGATTAGGTAACATCCCTTTAACATCCGTTTAACATCCGTTTAAAATCCTGTGGATATTGTGACATTTTAGTGACCTCGAAGTCCGCTCCTGGAGCTACGGCCTTTGTGAGCACAGGATGTCGAGCTGCTTCACTGATTCCAGTCACTGCAGTCCATGTTCCTTAGACTATACTTGGAACATCTTGGATCGACAGTCGATGACAACGTGGATCGACAACCTTGCAGAACTTGGACAGGTAACTGCTACCCTGTGCTGAAACTCGAAGAAAAGCTGATTGCTTTCTGCTTCCGTGGTGGATTGTAGGAGTTTGACAGACTCTTGTTTCAATGCAGAATGCCAAGATGTGCCAAGGTGGACACAAAAGCGATCAAGAATTCTTGGGTTGCCAAGAAGCTAGCATGCCGTGGCTGGAGTGTGGGTAGTCGGCAGAAGTGACCGAGCATCATGGCTAATTGAATCAAATCGATCTGATTTGAGTGTTGTGATGTGATATGATTTTTTGGACCAAAAGCTGCATTCCGCCTGACTCTGCAATGCGTTAGGGTATGTTAGGGTCCGCACCCTCTTGCAGTTCAAATAAGGAGCAACTGTGGACTAATTGCTGACGTTTGAAGGACAACTGTACAGCTAAGTCCAAATTTCTCGAATTCCCATGATAGTCAGAGAAAAAACCAGCAGATACCAGCGATCTTTGGACGGCTGTCGCCTGGACTGACTGCCTTGTTTCGAGCACAAAAGCTTTGGCACCGTGTTGCTAAGGTAGAATTCATTGATATTCATTGCATTTCCATGCATGTTCCATCCACATTGCAGCAGTGCTCATGGCTAGGTCATCAAAAAATAAAGGTAGCTTCAGACGTTCAACAAATATCCCAAAAGCAACAAAAAAACTTCACAAATATATTGCATTATATTGCACTTATGTGAAGCAGGCCTCAAAAGCTGATTGAAAGTGTTCTCATTGGGTTTAACTGCTGGAATGATGGTGGTCTCCACAAAGGCCTTTGCCATCCTCAGGTCGGCTGTGACACGATATTGCGACAGGTGAACCTGGTCAATTTGGCCAAAGTGGAGCCCTAACTACTCCAAAGCATTCCAAAGCTGTATCTTTTGTACAAGTAGTTTCAATAGCTCTGCAGGGTTTTGCAACGTGGATAAGAGCCCCTGATGAATTTTGAAACGACGCAAAAATCCAGCTCATCCAGCTCCTGGGCATCCATGCGAGAAGCGAGAGCGGGGCGAGGATGCAAATTCTGTCATGACCTCAATGGCAGTCAAACCCCACAGCCGCCGCGGCATGTCGCGGCATGTTGGTACCAACAGCTGGGAATGGCTGCAGCCAACCTTGTTGAAATCGCGAATGTCCGGCGTCTCCCCTGTGCACCAAAAAAGCAGATTCATACGGCAGGATCTCCCTGCCATCACCAGACTTTGATCTGATACTGTATGCTCTGATGACCAATTTCGATTGTAAGATGCAGTCTGCACATATTATGTATTTATATTGTATTATATTATATTATATTATATTATATTGTATTGTATTATGTGATGTTATGTCATGTCATGTCATGTCATGTCATGTTATATTATGTTATATTATATTATATTATATTGTATGTGTTGTATTATATATTATATATATACATATATATTACATACTATATATATATATTGTGTATTATACCATACATATTATATTATGTATATAATGTACAATACATGTGATATATAATATATAATTAATATATGTGATATATACTATATATTTAATATATGTGATATATAATATATATATATATAATTAATATATGGTATATAATACGTATACACTGCATATATAAAATATCAATACAGTAACCATATCAATCAGATTTGACCATGCTGCGTTGGCCAGAAGGTCGGCGCCTGCAGCCTTCAAGGCCTCCAGATCCGCCAGGGCATCTCCAGTCGCCTGCCAGACATCTCCTACGACGACGACCACAACTGGTTGGGATGATGATTCCCAACTGAGGAAAGTCATAAAATTCCATGGTTCCAAACCACCAACCAAAAACTATATGGCCTGATTGCCTGAAAGAGTAAAAATAGGTGATGGCGAATGATTACTATAGTGCTTTTAATATGTGTTTATTGCGAGTTTGCACCTGGTACATGTTCGTGTCACATCGCTGCTGTGCCTTCGCTGCCTTGGCTTCTGCATTGACCTTTGACCTCCTGGGATGAGATCGATATGATCCTGTGGAGTGAATTAGTGCGTCAGGAAATATTCAAACCACAAGACCATTGGACTTAGAAGCTCTAAGAAATAAAAGTGCTTACTTGAATGTACGTGCGCACAGACTTGAAGGGCAGTTGATCAGTTGAAAGACCTACCATTGCAAGCAGGGGTTTAAAAATCATGCAAGAACAAACACGTCAACGACAAAGTTTCATCTGTACAGAACCTGGATGCCAGGCAATGCCAGATAATGCCAGGCATGAAACAATGGAGTCTCTCCCGCCCTGGACCTACTCCCCTCATCAGCCTTTTTTTGGGCTTTGGTTCTTCTTTTTCGGTGGAAGCCCCTTCTGCTTCAGCCTCACATGATTGGCTCAGCCGCACAAGAAAATCCTCTATGCCTAACATTGTCTGCCAATGCCTCCCTCTAACACCGAAGCCACTTCTTAGCCTCCTCAGCTTCCAAGCTCACTTCAAAGCCTCGATAGGTTGGCAATTGATGTTCACCAACACTGGTTTTCCTGAATCTGATTTCTTTCAGTTGATGCCAATCCATCAAAAAACAAATTCTATAATTGGTGGGAGTCGTTGTGAGGCCAAAGACGGAACCATACGGAGCAGCCTCTCTGCGGTTAGACTTAGCTGCTTTGAAGTCAGTAGAAGCATCAATGATTCACTGCAATATGACCTATTTTGGTGAACAAAAAATACATCTCAAACGGATATGATACAGTTAATGTGGTAAAAACATGTAAAAACAATCATAAACCATCCCCCAGTCATCACCATGAATAAGTGGTATAAACCATTCCCAGTCATGGGTGATTTATCATTGTTTTACCCACATCAAAAAACATGTTATCTCAGACCTGACATGAATTGCCCGTGCACCTTCCGTCGCCAGGTGAACAAAACATGAAACAAAAAACGGGGCACACCTCGCTGCAGGGAATAGTCCATCCACTTGGCCATTTCCTCATCTTCACCCGCCTGTCCCATGGCTTTTGGGGAGATATGGAGGAATCGAAAAAACGGGGGCCATGGCTTTTGGTGTATTTTTTTTTAAATGTGTTTTTAAAATATGTTTTTTTCCACCAAATATCGAGGTTTCCCAGTTTCCCATCGCCCAATTCTGCGACTGCTGTAGAATCCAGAGAAGGTCTGGGAAGAAAGGGATCGACCGAATTGACCAACATCACTATATCTTTGACCTTGGTAAAATCACATGGGAAGACCTGCACACTGCACCTGTTGACTCATGGGTGCCACTGCGATAAACCAATACTGCTTTCTATGCCAGCCCTTCGGCTGTTCCTGCCACACCGGTGTCCACTTTTGTTTTCTGAAACTAGCAGTTTCTTTCGGCATAAAGTCAGGATGTTGCATAGTGCTGCAGTTCCCCTGGCCTTTTCGAAGCACTGCAAGGCTGGCAGCATCATCTCTGTCCAAGACTTCCTGTCAAGGTGCAGTGGTTTTGCTTGCACAGTCTGATCCTCCGTCTCATGTTAGTTCCAATCAAGATCTTGTGGGTCTTGTTCTGCACTGTATTCAATCTATTTCAATCTGAGCTTGGGGAAACATATGGAAAAAAAACACCACATTCCTCATTTGAGTCAGCTTTTAAGTCAGCTGCTGTCACCCTTCTGGGAACTTCCTTTATCACTCTATGAATCCACGGCGAAGATCGGCGAAGCACCTGCGCATGCCGTGGAATTTCCTCAACTGGACCTCTTGCAAGAACCTGGGCCACTGGGGCTGTTGTCTTTGGTTAGGAACTCTGAGAAAATGGTTACTATATGGTGACTTATCGTTCTGGAAAACTCTGAGATTCAACCTCAATCTCCATGAAAATCCAAGCCACTCTTACCTCTCCACATCGAAAAAGCCGAATCGCAAAACGCCCAACCGCAACATCAGAACACATGACACGCGCTGTCACATTGACCTATCCTAATTTATTGCCAAATACTTGCGATTGATCTGTCAACTCATTAGCAGTAGCCCCGTTCCATCTCATGGTGAAAAAAAACATCCGTTTTCCCATGAAAATTCTTGGACAAGCCCGTTGGTTGCATAGTCCATTGTATGCTGCTGTATTATCATTATTATTATCGTATATTGTAATATATTATTGTCATATATATGATATGATCAATATTGCTCTCCGAACCAAAAATCTGGGTTCCCAGGCTCTTTGGTCCTCTCGACATCTCCCTTCAAGGCAAAGCCCTTGACCAGTGCAGCGTAGCTGCGGAAACCAGGCCTGATACAGCGTCGGAAAGACCCAGACGCTTCCTAGAAGTGATTGTGACAATCTGAAGATAGTGTGCATAATATATGACAATGTTCATATACTTCTATGTTAGTATCAAGTAAGTAACTTAATAATATGTATGTATATACAGTGTGTGTATATATATATATCATGTAGAAATATTATAATGTAAATAATTGTATGTATATATATATAACCCTGTCGGTCCAAGTCCTCGCTAAACTAGGCCTTTGCTAAAGGCCTGGTTAAACATGGTCAAACTAGGCCTTTAGGACTGGGGTTTTCTCTATGTGATTATTTTTGAGGTCGTATTTTTGTGAGACTTAGCCGAGCAAGGTCCCACCCCCAAAGATATCCAATGCTTGAAAAATTTAGGGCGCAACTTCGAGATTTACGAAAATAGTGACACCGTGAAAAAAACCGTGAAAAGGCCATGAAAAGGCCAGTGAAAACCCCGTGAAAAGGCTGTGAAAAAACATCAAAATCAGGTTTGTGCAAAAAATGCAAAAAGAATGGTTTTGCAATTTTGTGACCAATTTTTCTCATGAGTGCTCCCGCTCTATGTGGCTGCTGCTGATCTTACGGTGCGGAAATTTGTTTTTTTCAAGGTATGAGTTTTTTGAGGCCTTTAGTCATTTAGGTCCTTTACTCTAACGGCCGCGTTAAACTCGTCCTTTGGACTGACTGTATATATTGTGTATATTAAATGTATATATATATTCCTGATATGTCCGAATATATTATATCATGGTATTATGTCTATGACAAAACATCTTTGAATCCCATCTGCTCACCTTGCTTGAATGGGAAGAATTTGAATCGAACAATTCAGGTCGCCTTATACATGCATCACAACTCAATACCAAGGGGATCTTCGATGGTTTTGGGAGGAGCATGTTCGCATTTTCATGCAGGACACAGCCCCGAAAAGTGAGAGGTTTGACGTGGAAGCAGAAGCTCAAGCAGAAGCCCCAGACGTAATCACGAGCTGAAGATGGTACTCCAAGAGCTGACTCTGGATATATCAAGGATCTATCCAGGAGCTGCGGCAGCTAGTCGTAATGATTGCTTTCTGCAAATCCGATTGTATCGAAATTGTATCAAAATGTCATCAATATGTCATCAATATGTCATCAATATGTCATCAATATGTCATCAATGATCATTTTGGTTCTGAATGGAACATTCATTTTGTCATTTGGCAGTTCTAAACGTTGAGGCTGATGCCTCAGCTTTGCTTTGAGCATCTCATTGAGCCAAGCTCTGGCTTTCTCCATGGATCCTTGTTGTGCCTCAGCCACGATGTTCACACGGATGGAGCTCGTCGGGTAGCGCCATCGAAACACTATAATAGTGTTATATAATATATATAACTATATATAATTATTTATATATATATATATATTTGCCAACTATAATAATATAATATTTCATAGCTACAACAGGAGGGCAAAGTTTCTTTGCTGCTTGTCTAGTTTCTTCGTGTCACGTTTATTTTGCCATCAAAATTTCATCAAATCCATTGGAATCCGTGCCTTTTTGGAATCTGAGTTCCCCGGCGCGAGCTTCAATCAGGAAAGAAAAAGTCCTGCGCTGGCTGTCAACATCTGTCAACCATGGGGATCCCGATGGGATCCCATGAGATCAGAAGAAGGGCACACCACACTGCCCTCGAACTTCATCAAAACATCAAACAACAACCGGCCAAGCTGAGCCAAGCTGAGCCAAGCTGAGCCAAGCTGTCCTCTCATCCGGATATCGGCCAGCCACTAGAAGCCTGCAACTACTGTGGCAGTCAAGAGACTGCAATTGATATCAATGGTCGGCGCTGTTTGACGTCAGCCCTCTGAACAAATCCTGTCCCAAGTAGAGCAGTCCATCACTACACTGTGAGTACAAAAAGTGAATTTCAATTTTGAAGCGAAAGGAGAAGTCAGGCCAGGAATAGAGAATGTCTGAAACGATGTCCTAAATGCATCTTTAAGATGTCCCTCCCAAGCAACAATGAAGCCCGACATAGTTCTGACATCATTAGCTGTGTTTGCATGTTATGAAATTGCTCTAGTCAACCCAAGACAAAAATGTCATCTTCAACCGATTCATTGAATCACCAAAACATAATACAGCTGAACAAACTATGGAATGACCCAGAAATATCATCTCCATCTCAAATCACATTGTCGCCGCATGGATTTGAACGAGCAACCATGTTACAACTGTTGTTGCGAAGCGCTGCTTCTTTTCCATACTTCTCAAAACTAGGCAGAATCCAAGGACAGTGTCGCAAGTCCCCCACAGCCATATGACGTTCTTTGGAATTGCTTGATCTGGAGGAGAACTTGCAACCCGCATTTGAGGTTGACCAGTTGCTAACGAAAGGTGGAACAGTTATCTTTGTGATCCATTTCGTCCACTCATCAAAGCTAAAACGCTTCTGAATAGTAGACTTTTGCAACTCCCTCACCAGCAGTAAGACTGCAGAAATCCTGAACAAAAAAAACATTGAGAGATCCACGAGCTGCGAAATCGTGGCCACTTCCATAATTCTCCACAGTCTCCACATCTAGTCAATCTGCTTCCTCGGGCATAAGTAGCTACTGGATACTGATCTGGATGCATCTTGCCTTGGGCTTTGTAAAGCGAAGGCAAACATGGAAGGGCTTCTCCCAGATGTGTGCGAGACTCCGAGATGTGTGGATAGAAGATCTATGAAGATCTCATTCAACCAGGACTGCGCATCTATGTCTTCTCAGTTCTGAATTGCAGCAGTGCTTGTTTTCTTGGCCGAAATTCATTAGGTATACAGGGAACTTGCTCCGCCGGGTTCATCACTGTCATTCTGAGCTTCCCATCCCATCAGTCGTTCAGGACTGCCATAAACATCCAACAGCGAGGACGTCAAGCGCGACGCGAACGACTCTGGGCCTGACCTTTCCAGATACCACGCCACAGGCTCTGGCCAAGCTTCCACATCTTCCATGCATTCCGAGGACATTTGAAGCCTTCCACTGGAGCAAGGCTTGCCGAAAGATTGGAGATACCCAAATATCTGCAAATCTATGCACGGAGATAGATATACATGCAAATCATGGCAAATGCTGCAAATCCACATGTAATTCTGAAATCTCTAAGTGCAGACTTGAACTCCCCCACAAGCAGAGTCATGCTTTGAATACCACTGGGGGTTCATGTACAGAAACAGGGACCAGCGCAAATTACATTCTACTCGAAGTGGTTCCAAAAAAAAAAGTTGACATAATATGTCAAAAAGATTCAAAAAGCAAATAGATGTTTCGTGGAAAAAGCAAAATCACATGACGCCAAAGAAGCCAATGGCCATAGATGCCCTCAAAGCCAGTGTCTGATGAAGACACAAACGTCTTCATCTCCTCCAGAAACCTGGGCTCTTTGCATGTTCGTGTCAGTAACTCTTGGAAAAATCATCCAAAATGAGATAATTTAGACATATTTATATCATTCTATACCCATAATGTGTGCTCAAATGTGCTCAATGTGTATGATCATCGTTCCATAGCAACAACATCCAACAACCATCAGCCCCCATCGTCCAGGCAGCCACGGTTGTAGCAGCGCGGAACGCCAAGGCCAGGCTGCGGCTGTGAGGAAACAACTCAGCCGGGCCGCACGCTTTGGCCCGAGATCCTTGGCCTTTCGTACGGCTTCCCTCTGTGAGACCAGTAACAAAGTCCGAAAACCTGGGAGATTTTGAGGTTTTGGGCGGTTTTGGCCGGTTTTGGGCATTGTTGGGGTGTAGATCATGTTGTACCTGGCAGTTTTTATGGTCCGACATACTTATAGAGTCCTATGCGTTTTTAGATGTGATATGGATGAAATGTTGTCTCTGTTTTAAAGGCTCATTTTGGAGTCCGGTCTTCGAAGTAGCTTTCCCTTGTGCTCGTGGCACTTCCAATATTTCAGACCCTCACATGTTAAAGTAGATGATATTGTCGCATGTGCTGCTCAAACAGTACCATCGGCACACTCCCAGCATGTCGCTGTGGTCAATGCTTCAAACATTCAGAAAAGTGTACAATCTGACAATCCCTATTACCCTCTGGTTATTTAACATAGCCATGGAAAATGGCCCAAGATGCATAGTTTTACATACGAGAGCGCTCGAATACATACCTCCTACACGGAGAATTTAGCCTCTTGCTCAGATGGTTTACCTATTAATAGCATGGTGATTTTCCATGGCTATGTTAGTCATAACCAGATGGTAAATATCATCATGCAGGAACTTCGAATGTGGCCTTGACATCCTCGACTAATACCTACACAACATATGTGCTATTTGTTAATATTCTGCGATCACCCTAGCAGCCTAGTTAGCCTGGTGCATCTCCCGCTATCTCCGGCCTAAAGAGCTCAAGTGTTCAGGTGTAGCTCTCGTCGAGAGCGCCAGCAGTGATTGAACCAGCACTTCCAGCTCAGGTGCTAAACAAACATTCAAAACTGGCAATAGCTCCTCAGGGGGGCTGGTGATGTCATGCTTTTCCAGAACATCACCCCGTAGATCCCGGGGAGATCAAGCGCCCCAGCATGAAATAAAGGAGGTCATGTTGAAAATCCTCATTAAATTATTAAATTCATAACAAAGGACATTTGCCAACCCCTGTCCTTGGCAACAACCTGTTGCACTTGACGAAGTTCACTGGCTCCTGACCATTTCAATGTTTGCATGGCAGAGAAGTCACATGGTAATCTTGAACACTTCGCAATCCATATCTTGGAAAAGCATGTTCAAAAGTTCTCATTGGGGATTTCACGAGATTAATTAATTTGCATGATTCAATATATTTTCTCCCTGAGTGTAAATGTACGTGGTTGAAAAATGCTTGTCTAAAAGGACAATATGAAAAAAATCTTCCAGCTACAGGTTCACACAACGGCACAGTCACAATATCCAGTCCTGACTTGTGGAGGTCAATAGCCGTGATTGCATAGAACATGCGGCACAAATAAACGTGCGGTGCCATTTGGAACTGTGTTGTCATCTGGCTGACTGCCCGTTGAAGTTCTTGCCAGCAAGACAAATCCGGTATATCACACGCGGCTAAGATCAGAAGTATATCCGCTGCCTCGTGAAAAGTTAAGCCATCTGACCGCTTCAGCAGCTCCCGTGCACCGAGGTTGAAGAGATCTTGCAAGGAGCTGTCCTGCCAAGATGACTCTCCAATCATCCTTCAACTGAAAAGCTCTGTGTAAAATTCCTGTGCATAGATGGGCATAGATAATATAGAATATTATAGAATAATATAGACATACTTAATGAATCTTAATGATCTGATACTTATAGACTTATGAATGACTTATGAATGACTCATGATTAATCATGATGAATGATGATTCATCATGATCTCGAATCCTGTCGGGATCACCTCCACCAGATTCCTGTTTGATTCTGTTTGATTATGTATTAGTGTACCCCAAAACATGAGGTATGTGAGAACATGTTGGAGGAACAACATCTATCAACATCTCATGGTCAGTCCTTGGGTGGTACAAAGTTTCTTTGAAATAAGAGACGCCAAAACGACGAGCAAACGCGGCTGATGGCTTTCAGACTCCAATCATCTCCAAAACATCCTGGACAGCTGCCAGAATTCGGAGACAAAAAAACTGCGTGCAAATCCTCCAATCCGCAGTCACAAAATAGACACGTCTTTTTTATAGTTTTTTTTTTTTTTAAGTACACCCTTATTATCGAAACTGATTTCCGAAATCCTATCACCAGTCACCATAGTCACCTCTCTTTTTGTCATTGCTGTAGTAGATTCAGCAGCTTCAAACAGCAGCTTGGGATTACTTCAAACACCGAGGTTCGTATCTGGTCATGTACCGCTTGCCAGAAGGATGGACGGTGAAGCCCACCAGAGGCTGTGGCAATGGACAGAATTGCCAGGTTTTCGTAGCTAATCCTTCAGCAGAGCGGTAGGATTAGCGTTGAATGATTTGAATGAGAAAAAATAACAATATATGTACCAAAAAGCAAGCAAAAACTACAAGGGTCAGATGATTCCAGAAGAATCGCATAATTATCCAAAGACATTTTAAGGTCTGAACGAAAACAATCAAAGGTGAAGCATCTCAATCTGGTCAAGCGTTTTGGCAAGAAGTTGCGCTGTACTGTACCAGTACGAAAAGAATCATGGGCGGCAGGACAAAGAGAAAATGAAAGAAAAAAACACGGTTCAAAGTGCAAAGCGTGTTTCATCCTTTAATTGATTATTGCTTGTTTTCGTACAAGTAACATCTTCATTGTGTGTGTGTAACATCCCTCCAAAGTCATCAGAGGCTCATGGCAATTTTCTCTTCGCACCACGAAAGAGCAGTGTCAAAAAGTTCTGGATGCATACATGAGGCTTTCCCATAGGATGCCAAAATAAATGGCAAATTCTCTCCCAAATCCGTCTCAAGGTCAAGATTTTGTCTTCGTCTTGCACGATTGATTCGTGCTACCAATTCTGGTGCAAATACATCAAAGATCTCTCCATACTCAGGGAGCCACATGGCCGCATAGGAAGAGAGGCACATGGAAATTTGTAAGATTTGAAGGTGTTGGTGTCTCATCTTCAAGCGAGCTCTGGAGACCGACAGCAACTCCCTGACCAATTGCTCCATCTGAATTTGTGCATCCGTCTCCAAGGCCCTCTGGATTTTCTGCCGGTTGGTGGAAACGATCAGGGACCTTAAGATCAGGAGGAGGTGGGTCTCAGTGCCATACCTTGCGGACAGAATCGGAACTTTCTCATTGACACTGTTGCATTCCGTTGCGCTTTGCGAGTGACACTGTAATTGTATCACTTGCATAGTGCAACAGTGTCAATGAGATTCAATGAGACAGTTCCTTGTGAACTGTAGTGCAATTAGTACTTAAAGCAGAGGCAAAAGTAGGTGCGTTGTGCATTCAGAACAGGCAAATCGCAGATTAACACCGCGCATGTGTGACTCAACTGTGCAGGATACTTTGAAGTTTGAAGTCTGCCTGGCCTCATGGATCAATAAGTATCAATAAAGGTTTCATAACTTCATAGAAACGAGTTGCAAAGCTTCTTTCCTGACGTCGCGTGTAAACTGCAGCAGCAAATTCTCCAGCTCCTCAGATTCACTTCCTGCAGTGCCTTGGGAGCACTTGGAGAGCCAGTAGAACACAGCCACTTTTGCCTCGTGGCATCCGCGCTTTGATCACAAAGAATGAGAGAAAAAAAACATCGAAAAATAATGGAAAAAACAACTTCAAACATGTGAAAAATATATAAAAATATGCCTGCTGCGGCATGAAGGCCTCAGGATCCTTGAAATCAATGTCCTTTGCTCTTCGCACAAAGTCCTGCAGAACATGGGGAGCTACTGCTTTGTCGGGGAATGCCGCTTCGCGTTCCACGTAGAGCGAGCGGCGCATGTCCCGCACCAGCTGCCAAGGGCGCGCGGTGGTGCTGGAGAACCGGACATGCGCAGCGCGCGTGCCAAGCGGCCAATGCTTAGCGATGGCCATTTCCGTCGTCTATCCCACAGACATGACTGTGGCAAGATCTGGCAAGATCTGGCTGTGGATGGATGATGTCGTGGTCAATTACTGACCAAATCCTCCCACTTTGACACATTTGTAGCCAAAAAGTGCTGCTGGTTAGTCCTCCATAGATGCAATGGATCAGGCTGCTAGGTGACCCTGAGACCCTAAATCCGCCTTGCGAGTCAAAGAAACAAATGCCTGCCGGACTACAACTATGATCCGGTTGGGAAACTCTTCGCCGCGTATTGGCTCCCCTTTTTTGGGGGGAAAAAAATATGGCATATGGATAGCATTGGAGACCTTTAGCATCCTTTAGCTCCTTGGCTCCCTCTTAACCACCAAATGGATAAAGAGGTACCCTCTGGTAATTTAACATAGCTATTGAAAATGGCCATTTATAGTGAGTTTTCCCATTAAAAATGGTGATTTTCCATAGTTATGTTAGTTTACCAGAGGGTAACAAGACAGTCGAACCATTCATCTTTCTTCACATGCCGAGGCCAAGTCTGACAGTCTGCAATTGAAAATATCTCCTTTTACCCAGGCCACTAGGATCCACCAGTTGCAAAAATGCCAGGACTTTTCTCTGCAACAAGATGTAACACTACACCCAAAATAATCCATAAGTGTGCAAATAAAATGTTGCACAGATGCAGCACCATTGACCATATTGACCAGAAAAAATGCCATACAATACAATCCTGAATGTGATCAGATTCTTTTGCCCAAACAACACCGTTCAAACAAAAGCGTGTCTGATGATACGAATTACCTGCTACAATGCCTACCCAAAGAGCCAGCCAGCCATTTGCCAGTCGCTTGCTGTCAATGACTTGTCTATCCATGCCTGATGATTGATCATAAAATAATATATGTGAAAAACATGGAACCATGGTAAGTCAGCCAATCCCGCTTCGGTACACTCCAAGTGTTCCAAGTCCAGCAACAATTTCGACGCATGGCCCTGGCCTTTGGTATATCTCCTCAGCCTTCTCAGGTTCATTGGCTTCTGCAAATGCACGAATGGCCTTGAAGCAAGCCAGGACCTTTCAGGACCTTTCAGGACCTTTCAGGACGCCAAATCTTTGATAGTGCATGATCAGACATATAGGTTAATTATGGTTAATTCGTTCTGCAAATTATCAAAATATGGCCTGGCTTGCAATGTTCTCGGGTTGTTCCGATTACTCGATCTGTATGAAGACAGCAACTCTAGCATGTCGCTCCAAGCCAGAATATATTGTAAGCTAGCTCTACTAGCTGCCTCAATTTGGGTGGTACAGGTCAAAGTACTTCATCACACTTTTATCTTGCACTCACTCCAAGTTGCTTTTTCCAAAGGCTACTTCTGAATTTAGATTGATGCCGCCATTGCTCAAAGTTAAATGTCAAAAAGAAGAGATCCAGCTCGTAGCATCGTGTTGGCAAACAACAAGACATCAGCTCATAGCGTCGTAGCCGTCTCACCGTCTCACCGTCGAACAGTCCAAGTTGCTATATTGTAGGAACCCCTGTGGATGGAGATGCCTTTCAGCACCATCCAATCAAGGATCTGCCTTGGACCAATTGGAGCGAAATCATTGCGATCACCAGTTCTCACCATAGATTCAACCAGGAAGTTGGACTTCTTTGTGTTCAAATGTGTGGTAATGCCTCGAAATTGAATGTGGTGCACCAAATAACTTGACAAGGCAACCTGAGGCTCAAGTCACAAGAACATAAACCAACCGATCAGCTGTTTCCAGGCACTCACCAAACCCTCTTCGCAGCTGCAGAGAAGGAACCGAACTCCAATTGGATCTCTATCAATCAGGCTTCGCATCATCAGTGATTTGTACACGCTGCTGTCTGGACCTCAAAGGACTGATGAAACATGATGAAACCATCCAAGTGGCCCCTTGTGGTAACTTGTCACTTTGAAGTCAAGGCTATATGGTGAAACCCTGAAAAACCCTGAAAAACACTGAAAAAACAAATCTTTTGCTGGAGCCAATTTTGTGGTTCCTCTCCAAGCACCGCAGCCTTTGCGAGCTGAGTGCTCGCTGAGGTTGTGGCTGAGACCACTGTCCATCATCTTGCTAAACCACTTGTCCGTGCTGTCCTAAGTTCGCGGTGGGATGTCAGGATGTCTCAGAATCCAGACACAGTTTTTAGGAGGATGTAGGAGGATGTAGGAGGATGTAGGAGGATGTAGGAGGATGTAGGAGGATGTAGGAGGCATCCAGTCTTCGAGTGTCAGGGTCAGATCACCTGTGTGGGCTCAAACTCAAAGAGTCATATAGTCAAAGCCCAAACAGCAATGGTCTTGATGGTTTTGTGCGTCTGTCTTCATTACTTATGACACCTTATTGTGGCGAAGACGTTGCTGTCTCCTTGCATGCTACTAATACATCTAATACCAACACTATACATACTATATTATCTTGATCATTCTTGATCTATCTCCTGGAATCTTAGTATCTTACTTTTGTTCGCGCAGCCGCATGAGTGACTCTCAGTACAGCACGTCTCTGCTCTTCACAGAGGCTGCAATCAACTGAGCATAAGTTTCCTGCGCCCAGGTTCAACAGGCAGTACTTGTCGTGGCTGTGGCAATTCTTGTGCTAGCTGCTGGCTATTCATTGCTCAGGTAAAAAGGTAAGTACATATCAAAAAAGACGTCCACGATGACAAAAATGATTTCTTGAGTTTAGCGGGCTTGACTTCAGCAATGCAACTGGACTGAATCCAGCACCTTCAAAGAGCCCTGACGCTGTTATCTGCTGTTCATTTTCACGCTTTGAAAGATTGGTTGCTAAAATGACACCTAGCCTGGTCAGGTGTGACTCCAGCACTCAGCATCCTGAAAGATGATCGTTCGTCAGATTTTGCCAAAAAAGTAAGACCATGGAAGTCATAAATATGATACCCTCTGGTAAACTAACATAACTATGGAAAATCACAATGTTTAATGGGATAACTCACTATAAATGGCAATTTTCAATAGCTATCTTAAATTACGTCCATGGATTTCAATGATTTCACAAAGACAAATCAACCAGCGATTTGAGTCCGTTTTGAAAGTCTGCCTTTCGATGCGCGCCTTTCGTACCATTCCTCTGCCTTTTGCATTCGCTGGTTGCCCTTCACTTCACTAAAGGAGCGGATCACCAAACTCAGCGAAGAAGAGGTGCTTCAGAGGCCAGTTGAGTCGTTGCATTGGCCCAATAATAACCCTATGTCATTTATGTCCTACCATGTTCGAACCATGTTCCACCCGCGTTTTACCCATCCCATTCTGATGCACTCAGGTGTCTTGTTGCAATTTTTCTTCTCTACAATTCTCTGGCCGCCTGCGATTCCACATACTTCAAACATCTGGAGTCTACTGTGGTAGTCACTCTTGCATTAACATACATTCTTGTTGCCATAACATGCCATAACCGCCGTACTTTTGATTCATTGGACATGCAAATCTGCTCAATCTACTGAGGATTTCACTTGAAGCTCTCTGTCGTTGGAGCAATCCCAGCTTCTTCCATCTTGCTGTGCCAAAAGGCAGTCTGGCGCAGGGGTCAGCCATGCTCTGCACCGGATGAATCATAGAGATTCGGGAAAATGCCAGTACTTCAAGTAGTCAAAGCTCATGGAGATAAATTAGAATCCCAAAATATAATCAATAATTCATTACTGGTTGGTGGTTGAGCCACCCCTCTGAAAAATATGAGTTCGTCAATGGGAAGGATGACAACCCATATATGATGGAAAATCAAAAATGTTCCAAACCACCAACCGGTCATTAGATTCTTGTTTGTTTTTGTTCTATTGTTCAAGTTTCCCAGCCTGTCGATCATCATACCTGATGGGCAAATCTGTGCGGAGAAATCATAAGTCCAAGCAAGGTACAGTAGTCGATCATGTCAATCAATCAAATGGAAGTGTCCAGGATAAAGAGGCTTTGACAGCATGGATGGATTTGCAAATGTTGTCATCTCGCAAATCTTGTGTACACAAATCGGATTCCGCATTGCCAAACTATACTTGACAAGTTCAAGATAGTTCAAGTAAAGTCCCTCCCTGGAAGTTGGTTTGGCCTTTGTCAGCTACTTAGTTTTGCTCACACCGCCTATAACGACCCCAGGTGGTTTGTTCTTTTTTGCATCTTCGTCATGTCTTAATTACACCACGTTGCAAGATGTTTTGCATGTTCCAGAGATGTTATGACCTTGCAAGATGTTTTGCACCTTTCCGAGATGTGATGACGTTGCAAAATGTTTTGCACGTGTCACAACATTGTCAACAAATGACTATATGAATCCATGTGAATATTTTTTTGGTGGGGGGTGGAGGGGAGGGGGTGGGGTGAACTTTCAACTTTTTCAAGTAACTTTTAACACGCTCTTGATGCTACGCTCTGAACTTTCTCATCTTGAAGAAATATATTGCAAAGGAATTGGCGTCCAAGAATTCTGGCAATGGAGATTTGAATCAAAAGATTCGAGAGTATATTTGCAGTTTTTGTCTGGAGGTGCCGTGTGGCCAAGGATGTGAGGTTGAAACAACTTGGCACGTTGGCAAAGCCTTGCAAGTGAAAAACATCACCACAAATGGTTTGGTTTGATACATGGGGACCCAAACAAACATTTCGACCATTGTAAAATCATCAAAACGATTCAAGAGTCATGCACATAACTCACATAACATTCAACATGTAGGTCAGGTCAAAACGCTAAGGTCACAAAAGCCTGGAAAGGTTGCAAAAGTTGCTGAAAAAAATGTGAAACGGCGCAAGGTCAATGCGGGCGGCGTGTCTTTGTTTTTGCTGTGTTCCATAATGGAGTCTGATGGTCCTCAATATTGGGTAGTATAACCGCCTATGAGCCTATAGTTGCTTATAATGATCAACTAACAGAGGTTTTGAACACTGCTCAAGTCCATTCCGTTCAGGCACAAAATGATACAAGAAGTTCACTCAAGCGCTCCTCATCAGCATGAGGTAGGTCTCATAGTCTGCAACTGTTCCGTTCTGCTCCATCCACTCAAACCACTGCCTCGCAAACTGCACAAGTGACCCGCTCTGAAGAGCCTCCAATCTTCCGCACTTAAACGCACATATTGTAATATTACATTATTATAATATATATATATACATATAACTATATATCCGCCGACCCCGGCCTTGGCCAAGGCAGGGGCGGCGCCTGGGACCACCGCAGGTGTGGAACTTCTCCTTCTTCGCTTTCCAAGGTCAAACCCATCTCGCAGCCAGCAAGCTGCCCC
>Ga0126342_10009201_pt1 | contig 17703 bp, 18 predicted proteins | sample Cyp1metagenome_FD_92528 | JGI IMG/M metagenome (GOLD analysis project Ga0126342, IMG submission 92528) | Coral microbial communities from Lord Howe Island, Old Settlement Bay, Australia - Cyphastrea 1 metagenome | ecosystem: Host-associated > Invertebrates > Cnidaria > Coral ... | reverse complement strand
CTGGCATTCTACCTGGCATATCTTCTGGCATATCTTCTGGCACTCTATCTGGCATATCTTCTGGCATATCTTCTGACATTCTATCTGGCATTCTATCTGGCAAATCTTCTGGCATTCTATCTGACATATCTTCTGGCATTCGATCTGGCATTCTATCTGGCATATCTTCTGGCATTCTATCTGGCATATCTTCTGGCATTTTATCATATTTTATCTGGCATATCTTCTGGCATTCTATCTGACATCCATAAGCCTGCATGACTCTGCTGAAGGTGGGCACTCAGGTCGATACAGCGGCTGTATGTTTCTCCACAAAGTTGGCAGGCCAATGTCCGTTGCAATCTTTGATGCGCAGTCAGCCCCTGGCGGGTAAAGTCACCCATGGCCATTAGTGTTTCCCATTTCCGCGCGGCTGGCAAGGGCACGTTCGTCGCTGAGGGATTGAAGCTCGGACAACGTCCGTCTGTAATATGCCTCCTGAGGCCCGCCCTCGTTTCGAAGGGGGCCCCGCAGTGTGAACAGCCGTTAAAGACCTCGTTCAACTTGACCTTCGGACTTGCAGGGATATATATATAATATATAATATTATATATATATATATACGCACCATAAATAAGATATACACATAAATATATTGAATAAATGAATAAGTTATTTTTTAATTTATTTATGCTGGACCTTGCAATATCCACAGTTTGATGGGAAATCAACAACAATACCTCAAACAACTACGACGTTTTCTTAGCTTAAGTGGTCTCTGATCTGAGAATGAGAACTGAGGGAATACCCTACATCACAATGGGATAGCCAATGATAAAATGGCAAAACATATGCAAAAATTCCATTCTCAGTTTTGATTCTTGGGGAGTGATGGATGCGGGTCCATTCCTTAAGACTCTAGTGGCACTCGACCTGAAAAGCAGGAATGAACGAAAATCGCAACCACATTGCTACCTATGTCTATATATATATATAATAATAATACTGCGTGTCTATATCTCCCTCTGTCTCTCTCTCTCTCTCTCTCTCTGTTTCTGCAACTACTCCTGGAATTTAACAAAGTTCCTCCCAACGTTGCCATCATATTGCACAGGGCCCAAAACGGGTCATTTGTCATGTCTGGCCATTCCATCATTTCTGGACGAAGCCGTACAAGCAGTGCTAAAACCCATCCGTCCCCTCCGTCATCCCTCAAAACTGCTTGTTCGATGGGGCTCCCGTGGATCATTATAATCCCAAATAAACCAGCTAAGTTTCACACATTGCAATAACCAATATAATAAACCATCCTTTGCCAAATGCATTCCTATAGAATCCATGTCTTTGATGCTTAAAGCATCTTAAAACCACTGTAAGTTATAAATTATGTTTAACTACCCAGAGTTTTAAGATGTTTCTGAGTCATTGTAGTAAACCATGTCTACTAAAGTGTTTTTATGTCATGTACATGTACAGTCAATGTTATTCATTGTGCTAAATAACTCACCGACCAGGGTTTTGCTTATTCTTGAAGCTTACACGCGCGAAAATCCCAGTCCTGACCATCATTTGCAGTTCGAAGTTAGCTTCGTACATTTCAAGGGATCACATGAACGTCCCTAACAATCCACTATCAACAGTGGTTGGTGGTTGACCTACCCCTCTGAAAAACATGAAAGTCAATGGGAAGGATTATCCCATATCATATATTATGGAAAATAACAAATGTTCCAAACCACCAACCAGAACATATCCACATTCTACACAGCAAAAACCACACGCTAAAAAAACAAAACAATCAAGAAACCCAGAAACAGCCAACATTGGAAAACATAGAACGTGGATTAGCCATTCAACCATGCTGGCGATAGCAGAAAACTTCGCGCCTTGCCAACTGCAAGAGCTTGGTGAAGTAGCGGCAGAAGCCTCCCCCGGACCAACATTGCTGGGATTTTTATGGATGTTCATGGATGCTAAATATGGTATTACCCTCTGGTAAACTAACATAGCTATTGAACATGGCCATAGAAATCGTTGATTTACCCATTACAAATGGTGATTTTCCAGTTCGCAAACTGTAAACGTTTACCAGAGGGTTTCATAGATTTGATCTATCCCCAATATGAGGCAACACTTCGTGGGGATTTCATAAGATTATAAGGAGATCATGGAAATTCATAGGGACTTAGGGATCTTCCAATCGAAAACGCACGACCTTGGGAGTACCCCCCATGACGAAACCGACACCTGCAGGTTGGAGCAACCCTGTTGACGCCAGCTATGACATACCCTCTGGTAAACTAACAGTTTGCTATGGAAAATCACCATTTTTAATGGGTAAATCAACTATTTCTATGACCATGTTCAATAGCTATGTTAGTTTACCAGAGGGTACGTCATTCGATTGGATAAGGGGAACAGCTGATTCAGCTGGAAACCGTTCTTCAAGAGCGCATGAAACAATCTTTCTGGCATCACTGGCCATGTCACCGATGTATAGGAGGTACCTACCATATATTTTTGGCCTATATGAATGTTGATAAACTGTTGAGTTTCTGTGATGATACCCCCAAGCTCTGACCATCCCCTGGGTTTGTCATGATTTTGACCCATCATCGGCCAGCTATCTCATGAATCTCATGAGCCTGGGTTCCATCCCCCCGATTGGGCCGAAGAAAGACCTTGGAATATGAAAGATCTATATAAACAACAAGAGTTCGGGTTACTCCTGTACCCTCTTGACAAAATCAGCTTGCTCATCTGAAAATATCAGATTGTAACTCCCTCACTTGGGACATTGTCCCGGATACTAGATGGTTAACAGTCCTTGTTATACAGTGGTTCTTAGTGATCAATGCGCCCTTAACAAAGCTTTGTTCTAAGCCAATGGAATCGCGTCATCGACCCAGGGGGTTGATTGCCTTTAAAACGCGCCTTGAGTCATAAGCCATCACCAATTTGTGGGATGATCTACAAATTAACAACAATGGCTAGTTCATGGGGGATGCTTATTATTGTTGTGGATCCTTGATTACATGGTGGAAATTGTTGTTAAATAAGTGGTTTCTAGTTAATTGTTGATCATCAGTTTTTTTCATTATAATCAGTACCCTCTGGTAATCAAACATGGCAAGTGAAACTCCTGTATAGATGGAGGTTAACACGGGAAAAACATCGATGGTGGATTTTCCAGCTAGCCAGCTTTGATTACCGGAGGGTAAATCTTCATTTCTGGCCTGAGAAGAGGCGCCATCATCCGAGTTTTGCGGAATGGCTCACAAAGATTTGTGAAGCGCACAGCGCGTGGCCGTGGGCGCGCCACTAAGCGTTAGACCGAAAGGTCTTTGCAGCGAAAACAGGCGTGCAAAAAGAAGGTTCGAACCTCCCAGAAAGACATCTTCACATATGTGTTTTTTCCTTGGGGGTCAGAGGGTCAGACAAATAGACGTTTGAACTTGATTCTCAAACTGCCTCAGTCACATGTTTCAAAGGTCAATGAAACAATGGTCGACCCATATAGTTACTGTGGTAGTTTCAGATCCTTTTGGCAGAAAAAACAATATAACATAGCATTCTACCAGAGTTTCCTTAAAGACAAAGGTGTTGACATCCTACAAGGAGGTACCCCCCAGTGATGTTTTTTGGTTTATATCCCATGAATAGTATAGTGAAAAGATATTATAAAACATTATAAATATCTATAAATATCATGTAGTATCATAAATTTGAAGTTTTCTTAAAGCAACTTCAACTGACTATGCGTCCTCACCTTGTACAAATCCCCCGTCCCCAGTCGAATATGTCAGTTGGAAAGCCCCAACAGCCTGAAGAAATGTCTATACCCATATATAGTGACGCATCGGATATCCCCACTTATGGGTCGTGTATGGATTATAAACCACGGATCCGATGTGGGATACAGATCCAAGTATAAAGTCCGTTCAGGAAGTATCCAACCCAAAACTACTAAGCTTGTAATTTCTGGATGATATCCCAATTCGTGCCGCAGTTTTTTCGGGGGAAATGCACTCAAAGTTGCTGCCTCAAACTCATCATGTATTGTAAACCGCAGATGTTTCGCGACTGGATCAAGTTTGCATAGGTCTGCTTCAGTTGAATTCCGAATTCCCTATCGGATATCGGAAATCTGGAGCTTCAGTTCAATCCCTTAGATTTGATCATCTCTCTCTCTCTCTATACCATCTGGTTGGAAGACGTTCACAGGGCTAGCCATGGTTTCAGATCCACCCATGATAAAAAGATCGGTAAACCATCTATTTCGATTAGGGCCATCTATACCATGGCGATAGTCATAACATGTCATAACCAGATGGTAACTATATCATACTATATCCATTCATAACCCATATGTAACCAACTCTTTCAAACCCCAGCCCCTTCCCAACCAACCTACATACATGTTACATGTATGGTAATATCCATTTATAGATGCTTTACCTGTATCTGAAACCATGGCGAAAATAAGGCTCCAAACTCTCGCACTTCTCGGACCAAATGATTCACCTCCAACGGGCCAAGGTTGGGATGGAAGGAATTCGCGGCAGACTTAGCCTATAGTTTAAACGTTTAAACATACAAAATGCGGAAAAAAAACATGAAAAAAAACATGGTTTCGTATGGTTTCCCTAGGAAAATGCTCTAAGAATTCAGAATGATGGATGGCTGTTCCATCTATGTTAGTTTACGGGATGCGTACGGGAGAGTATCATGGCTAATCATTGTATACCCTGCAACCAAATGATACGTTTCTGGTTGTTTATGATTTGTTTTTTTTCCAAGTACCCATCCAAGGCTACCCCAGTTATAGAATGGGCAAGCTGGGGATTTCAAACAGCAGAAAATTTTAGTCTGAACATGGTGGGTATACCCCTTAATTGCAATGTAATTAGGGAAACATGATGCTGATTCCCCAAGGGATTTTAAGTTAGGCGTACCCGATGTTCAGACAAATCCATATATTTTTGTGGGCCGGCGTCATCAAACATAACCCATAGGATGCATGTATGGTATATACGCTAACATTTGGGGTATATTGATGGTAAATGTTACCATATATAGCATACATGGATCCTATGGGTAATGGGAAATCCTCTATCAATGGATGTTTTTCTCGCTGGGGGAATCAATGAACATCATCTACGATGACACTGGTGGGATTTCCAGCCACGTGGCTGATGACCGGAGGGTAATGCTCATAATATGCTCATAATAAACTACAATGTGAGGCCTCCCAATTATAAATTGGTTTATAAGCCCCAGGAACTATAGTTATAAGTACCATAAACCATAGTTATTGAAGTTATAAACCAACTTAGGTATCTTGGGGGCGTCACATTGTACAATCTGGTTATGACTAACAGTTCGCCATGGAAAATCCCAACCATAAATGGAGCTTTCTAGCTGGGAATATCCACTATAAATGAGCCATGGCTTCCATGGCTATGTTAAATAACCAGAGGGTCAAATCAATGGTTTGTTGGGTCTTAAAATTTGAACCATACGGAATTGCCAGCGTTCCTGGGAGTTTTTACCTCAGCGGTCCCTGAAGATTGTGCTTCGGATTCATTGGGAATCGGGGTGCATATCAATGCACCACTGGCTTTAGTGATGATTGCAGGATATTGTAAGGGCTACTACTCACAGTTTACCCTTTACATCCCTTTACCAATGTTAACCCACTTAGGTACGGCCCAGCTTTAAACAGTACGAGTACAACATCTGAATCTGGAACCGAATCAAGAGATCTCTCTGGCAGCAACTGCCACCAGTGTGTCCGAAGTCTGCAGGCTCCAAAAACCACCTCTAACCTCTAACAAAGAAGGGAGGAGCCCTGCCTTAAAGCCTGCGGTACAAGCCCAGGAGGCCACGGGTGTGTACTCGCCCTCTGCCAAGCCGTTCCACATCCCAGAGAACGCCACTAGCACCAGTCGAGTGCGGGTCGCAGCTTGGTCCCCCTTGGGGCTTCATAGCAAGCCATTGACCTGCTGGCTCCGCCTGTTTCCTAAGTAGAAATATTTGCCGGATGATAAGTGGATTAAATCCATGTTGTCCCTGTAACAGGCCGTCGTAAACGCCAAACTTTAGCAGAGTCATTCACCACCATCTTAGATTATTTCGCTCTAGCCGGATTTCATCTGTCTATATACTATTCTGGGAAATTTCTTTTGGGGAGGTTTCCTAAAATGGGGGGGTGGGCCCCGAAATCATCAAAATTAATGTGGTTAAAGCAATAATAAACGATCCCCCAAATCACCATAAACAGGTGCTATAGACCATTCCCAAATGGGTGGTTTATTATTGTTTTAACCACATTAGACCATGTTTGTATTGAAACCTATGGTGACGACTGGGGATTCCATAAAATTCCCACAGCGATCATGCCACCAGATCCCAGACCTTGTCAGTGAACCAGTTGCTCATGTCGGTGGAAGGCTTGGCCACAAGATGTACCAAGAAATGGTGGACAAATCCAGGAGGAAATGGAAGTTTTCATGGGAAAATATGGGAATATCATCTATAGGGTTCAATGGTAAAATCCTCTGAAAACGAAGGTTTCACTGTGGGAAATCAATGGATATCATCTCTCAGTGAAAATGTGGCTATGCCATGTTTGTACGCTGTGGTTGGCTCCAACAAAACCCACAGTTTTACGACCTTTGGGATGGAGAGTGACAGGCTTCAATCATGGCATATACCCTCCGGTAATCAAAACATAGCAATGGAAAATCATCAATTTATGGTTGATTTTCCCATTAAACACTCCATTTATAGTGGATTTCCAGTTGCCATGTTTGATGACACCGGAGGGTAAAGAGGTCATGGATTCGAAACCAAAAACAACTTGCCATGGCCTGGAGAAGAGTAGCACAGTTTGAACGCTTGAACCACTTCAGCCATGCTGCAAGCGCATCCTCGCCCAAATCAGCACCACCGGGGGGAGATGGAACTTACGCCCATGACCTGGTGATCAAGAAATTGAAAATACAACATCACTATATAAAGGGTTTTAAACTCCAATCACTTGGGCTTGTGGCAGATATATCATGATACATCTATAGACTTCATGGGTTTTTTAAAGCCAACTTATGGAGGGGCACCAGCTGACATGAGAAGTCTTGTTTTCAACCTGCGCTCCGCGAGATCTCCACTTTTGAAGACCTCTGATTCCAGCAGACGCCAAATCCGATCCTCCATTTTTGGGGACCCTTTTTTCCATGGTAAGACCAACTAGTCTCTAAATGCATAGCAATCCTAACAGTCCTAAAAAAACATGAGGTAACCCAATACATTCTACTAGGCTTTGATTGGAGGTTATGTTCAATACATCCAAATTTCAGGATCGTTAGGCCATGTGACACCATCACTACCCTTGTAAGGAGGGGGGGCGTACCCAAATTGCAAGACACAATTTAGACGTTTTTCAGGGAGGTGGTCCTGCTAAATGTTGGCAAGCTTTTTTTTTACTGCGTCTTATTTGCAAGATTTCATTTTAGTAGGTCCCCTCATTCTTTACGGGATTTCATTTATATATTTTCTTAAAAAACGCAGAGGGGCGTTCAATATTGTCCATTGCATTTTTGAAAAAAAGTCTGCAAATAGCTGCAGAATGGCAGAAAATCAAAAATGCAAACTGGAAGTGTGTAAGTCCCCAATTGCCTGGTATTTCCAATACATTCTACGTTTTTCTACACTTTTGTTTATCATTTCCAATACATTCAGGTATAGAAGGTATATTATTCCTTGCAAATTACTGGAAAATTCTTGAACTTCAAATAAATGTAAAATTAGATGTTGAAGGTCTTCAAATTTGCCTCCTACCTATGGAAAAAACAATAGAATACAAATAAAGATCTCAAATGGACCTCAAAAGGACTTCAAATGAACCTTTATGGGGTCCCCATGGTAAACCCCCTTTATGTACTTACATGATCGAACTTAAACACCCTTCTGCCACGGTTCCTATCTAGCCCCCTTTATGACCCTCCAACCATAATATAATAACAATCTACACATGTGTCATGCTGATTCTGAAAGGAACTGTGGAACCTGAGGTGTAGGATGGTTACATTTTTTCAATCTTAGCTTTACCTTCTTTTTCGAGCACTTTCTGCAAGGAACAATGGACCTTATGTATAGGATGGCGTTTTTTTTTTTAAATCTTATATTTACCATTTTTTTAAGCACTTTCTGCAAGGAATTATAGGCCTCAGGTGTAGTATGGTTACATTTGTCGATCTCATTTTTACCTTCTGTTTCAGCAATTTCTGCATGGAATTAAGGACCTCAGGTGTAGGATGGTTACATGATTCTATCTTATCTCCACCTTCTTTTTTGAGCACTTTCTGCAAGGAATTAGGGACCTCAAGTGTAAGATGGTTACATTTTTTTTATCTCATCTCTACATTCTTTTTTAAGCACTTTCTGCCAGGAATTAAGGACCTCAGGTGTAGGATGGTTACATTGTTCTATCTTAGTTTTACCTTCTGTTTCGAACACTTTCTGCAAGGAACTATGGACCTCAAATAGGTTGACTACACCCCCACAAAGACACCTCACAAACAGTTTACAAACTGCTTGCGGACATTTAACAATTTTTACCTCCCCCCACCCCCCCCTATCCGTAGAGTACGGGGGGGGGGTTCGGAGGGGGGTGCGGGGTGACCTATCTCTCACGGACTTTCACCCCCCTCCCTAAATGTAAATCTTCTGGGGCACGGTTTTTGACGTAGGAGGGGTCTAAGATACATATAGCCTTCCCCATAGGGAAATACGCAGGGATCAAAATTGTTGCTTACATTTTTTGAACGCCCCCCTTGCTTACACCCCACGAAAAGGGTGGTGTGACACCCTCATTTTCAATGGATTTCAATGGTTAAACCCCACAAGTCAATAAGAACCCATCTCTTATATGGAAGATTTCATGGCGCAGCTTTGCCTTTCACCCGGATGGCTGCGTCAGGTGCCCTTCAGCACCACGTGATGCGCTCAGATGCTGTCGAGGCTGTCGAGGCCTTTGGAGGCTGCGACCTGGGTCCCACCAGCTTGCAGCGGTGTGACCCAGAATCGGTTTCCCAACATATGGAAAGTCATAATCCATTCATGCTCCAAACCACCCAGATATATCTCATTGACCATTATTACAGTAACCCACTATCTGGGACATTTTGCTGGAAGCACGCAAAAAAAATGCGGGCAAGAACCAATGTGTCCGACGTAGATTTTTCCAGCCTTTTCCCCCAATCCGTTGACGGTACCCTGGCTTTCACACCCAAAAAACTGGTTGTGGATGTTCATCCCTCCATATGGTTTCTTGAAGCACTTTTTTGAGCATGGAAAATTTGCTGTTTAAATTTTGGGTGAACATTGGGTAACTAAACATGGGTGGTTAGCACGTATATACTAAACATTACTAGGTACCCGTCTCAGATTGGGACCAGTTCCCATAGACCGCGAGATGTTTGTGCATATTTCTGTGGGTGCAGGACCATGAATTTACCATCAAAAAGTTAAAACAGATTATATACTTGTGTGTCTTCGAGACCGAGATTTTTGCCATGTACATACATTTATATATGTACAAACCAGATGCTCCATGGACATATTTACAAACATTTACACTAAAAATTCCCCAGGTTTGAAGGTAAATATACCAGCACCATGGAGCATCTATATAGAATGTATCTTCTGATGTGTTTGGAACGAGGTCATCTCCATGGAAGTCCCTCGATCCAAGTTGCGTCCAGTCATCGCTCAACTTGGAGGTCTCAACTATGCCAAGGCCTGCGATTTTGGATGTGAATATGTGTATATGATTATTATTATTATTATAGAATATATATATATATATATTATTATATATGTTATATGTATATATGTGTAATTAAGATAGCTAAGTTGCTTCGTAACTAATGGTCAACTGTCGGCTTCATGGTATTGGGTGGGTGAATAAACGAGCAAACATCAGGGGGTCACCACCTTGTAGATACTATTCCAGAGTTGGATCAGATAGAAATTACAATATCAGCCAAGCCCAGGAATGCTGTATATATATACATATATATATTATAATATGTTTACAGATAAGCAAATTATATATATATACACAGTATTATTCCAAATTCTGGTTGGATTCTTGGTATTCCTGGGCTGTTCCTAGGTGGGAGATCATACCATCATGCCATTGGACCATCACGTCAAGAACAGGAACTTGGAGCTGCAATGTGAGGCCCCCAAGATAGCTAAGTTTGTTTATAACTCCACTAACTATGGTTTATGGTACGCAAATAACTATAGTTACTGGGAAGAATCTAAACCAACTATACTTCTATGAGTCACGTGTGCAATCCAAACTTAATCCATGTCCATATCGACTGCAATTCAATGCAATTCATGTCGCCTGTGTCTGAGAATGCTGCAAACCCCCAATGGCTACTTAAAAAGGGAACATTAGGTCCTAAACTGGAATCATACCTATCTGGTTGGTGGTTTCAATCCCTCTGAAAAGTATTAGTCAGTTGGGATGATGACATTCCCAAGATATGGGAAAACAAAAATCAGGTTCAGGTTCCAAACCACCAACCAGCTATAATTGTATATATATATACTGTATATCTAATGTTGTTCAATTACTAGTATCGTCACATCATTTGACCTTGACCCCGGCTGTTTTTTGGTGGGGGTTCCTAGTTCATGTGGCAAAAAAGGGAATATTCGCCCCATGACTTCTTTGGAAATGGATGGACTGGAATACCTCCAGCCCTCTCCTGCCTCAGGGTCTCCTGCTCGTGTGAAATCGCCCTCCAACGCGCTTCTTCGGTCAAACGTGAACGAAGTTGTCCTGCGGCACCCAGGTGTGGTGTCCACCGGAACTGTGATATTCATTGGCTGAATATGGTTTTATAATGGTTTAATAGGAGGGATAATAGTTTACTAGGGATAATATCAAATATCACAACGGTTTTTTTATGATAAACTACTCATAGACATACTCATAGAAAATACTCCCGGTACATCCCTAAGTAGCATGATCTTGACTCATGCTCATGAGCAAATTTGTGGAGAAACAACACCATAGTACACCAAATATTGGGAACATCATCAATCTGACCCACATATTGCCAATCTTAGATGCCCTGCAAAAAATTAAATCCTTTGCTGGTGAACGTAGATATTCCCATTAATACCAAAAGACTAAAGGATTAAAGTATCCATGCAAGATTGACCTAGCACAGTTGGATATGCATTTCAGTGAGTACGTGGTTATGACACATCGTCGTTTTGTCATGCTTGCCCTGAAACAAATCTAGCTGGGTTAGCTGGGCAGGTTGATACATTCCAACAAAGAATAATAAGTTTCCTCAAGCAAACACAAGCCAATGAGATTCCCTTATACACATACAAAACAATGAACCAGTAAACATCATTAAACCATCAAACTACCACTAACCAGTTGTTACACTAACTGATCTAGTTCCCATTCCCCTCAGGCTCCATTTCTCACCTCAAAGTCACAAGGAAGATTTGGATCTCGGCAATCCTCAGTCGACCACACTGGGTTTGTCCAAAAAAGGGGGGGATACCTTACAGGATGGGGCCCCATAGCTAGCTAAGTTGGTTTATAACTGCAATAACCATAGTGTATGATACGCCAATAACTATATTTAAATGGGGTGATAAACCAAGATACAACTGGAGGGCCCCATCCTGTACAGTATTCTCCAGTTCTATGGGTCCCAGGATCGAACACAAAATATATCTACCGGTGGGTTCAACCCATCATCGGAAAGGAAAATCCTTGGACACCATTTGTAATGGGAAAACTCACTATTTCAATGGCCATTTTCAATAGCGTTTTGTATGTTTACCAGAGGGTAAATCCCTCAAGTGATACTCGCAGTTTGGAACGACGTAACTGTTTGAAATCAGCTAGCTACCTGACCGATTCAGCAACCCGCCCATCTGAAATCTGAAATCATGGTGAAATGGGGATCATCATGGGCGACAAAGGTCACTGAGCTTACTCCTAGTCACATCGCTGTTTTTTTTCAGAACATATTTGGAGGTTTCCGAAGTCATAGGGCTACCCCCAAATCATCCAGCTATCTATGGAAATTGGGGATACCCTATGACTTAAAATAATTGATGGATGGCTATCCCCAATTGTTTCCTTGGGGATTTTCATTTATACACCATCCAGCGATTTTTTCGGGTACCACTTATGGAAATCCCCATGCTGGTCGGGTCACCGGCATGCAGGCGTTGTGGCCCTGCAGGAAGCACTGCAGTGCTATGCCATCACCTCAGTTGGATCAACCAAGATCTGGCAAACATGCTGGGCTTATTATGGTTTAATGGGATTAAACACGGAAAATGAGTGCTGGCATACAAGGGTAATTGTATCACATCAAGCCAGGCTTCTCTCAGAGGCAGAGCTAGAGCTACCTGTAGACACACCATCAAGCGCGACTGAGGGTGCTTTGGCACCTTTGTGAATAAAATAACGCATCACTGGAGCTGCCTTGCTATCCTTGCCAGCACCATCAAGCATCGCTGGGGCTGCCTTGCCACCCTTGCTAGCACCATCAAGCATCCCAATGGTTCCACAAGCTCTCTGAGAGAGTTCGGGGCCACATTGGTGAAACGCAATTGATTTCACAACATGTATGTGTCTGATCCAACAGCCCCAGGCTCATCCTGTGAAACTAGATGGGACACTCAGCGGCTCTTCTCCTTCTTCTTCTTCCTCAATGGGGTCCAAAGCTTCAGCATCCGACTCATGATCAGGATGTGCAGGCAACATCGAATCCTTCAAAAGTACCCATTGAGGCAATCTCTCCACGTCTTTGCCCTTGCAGCCTTTGCCCTTTTGGTTGCTCTCCGGCCTGGATTCTTCACCCCTGAACGGGTGATCATTGTTTATGATGGATACATTGAACTGTTAATGGGGATGATTTTTACCCAACATCGCCAGGGCGGGAGTGTAGAATTCCGAATATGTGAAAGGATGGGGACGCCAAATTTTGATGGTTTATTGATGTTTACTGTATTTGTTTTATCCCAACTAGCTTTCTCAGATTAGGATGTACGATGATGCACGCATCTTTGGACAGAGCCATCGTGAAAAACCATATCCATGAAGATCCAATCGACAAGTTCTGGGGGAATTTACCCATTACAAATGGTGGATCTTTCCAGTTCGCTATGTAAACGTTTACCACAGGGTAATATTCCCTTTAAGACAGTGTTTATAGTTGATTTATATTGATTTACCCAGTAAAATAAAAACAAACGATTTTCCATAACTACAAATTACCAAAGGGTTATTACATGGCATGGATTCGAGGCGACCTGCTGGCATCCTTGAAGATTTGAAGTCAACGGTGAGTGGAAGCGAACGTAGAATCAGTTCAACATGCTGAAATTGGATCCCTAATGATCCATAATGATCCATATATATATAATATATATATATATACATATCCAGATCCGTTCAAAAACAGTTTTCCATGCCTACATTTCTCAAATACCACTTTTGCTGTTGAAAGTTTGTTTGGCCTGACTTTCTTTGGAAAATGTTCCATTTCCATGTGCTCAATTTGGTACTTGGGCGCAGTTCCACTCGTAAGTGGCTTGCAGTTGGAGGGGTTCTATCCCAACTTATGGAGGTTAGAATCCCAAAGCTATATATATATATAGTGATGTATATATATATATGAAATATAGTTATTAGTTATATAATTATTTATATTATATATATATAGAGTTTGAAGAATCCCATAATGATGTATTATATAAAAATAGAATTTTGTATAGTTATATATAGTTATTAAATAGACTATATCCATTAATAACCCCTGACCTGCACGCCCAAGTATGAACAATCCACACATAGGTGAAACGCAAGGTATTGAACATCCACCTGTTTACCAAGGGATTCCTGTTCATCAGATCAGAAAAGGTGTCTCCCCATGAAATCTTCAAAGGTCTTCAAACCCCAGCTATATCTTTTCGTTCTTAATGGCTCTTAATGTCCTTGGTGGTTTTAGCCCCTTTTGATCCATCTGTTTGTCAGATCTGGCCCCCTACCTTTTTCCCCGTGGGTTGGTGGAATCTAACTATGCAATCCGAGTTGTGCCGGTGAACAGGGGCACAGCCGCTATTGATTTGGAGGTTTCTTAAAATGGTGGATCCCCAAAACCATAGGTTTCAGTACTAAAATGATCTAATTTTGGATGATTTGGGGGATTTTGGGGGTACCCCCATTTTAGGAAACCTCCATTTGCGTACGTTATTATATCTGGTATGGTATGACATCAAGTTTCTCGGTAAAATTGTGTTAGATATGCATTTTTGTTAGTGGGTAGAATTCCCATGAGTGCTGAAACTGCCACTTCTTCCCGTCAAAAGGGGGATTTCCAATGTCTTCTGCAAACAAATGAACACCTCTTTGCTGGTAAACTCCAAATATCAATGTCTTCTGCTGAAATGCACCACTCCACATGCTGGTGTTCAACCCACCACTCTTAGTCTGCTGGTTGCCTCTTCTTCCAGCTCAGCTTGGCACTCCTGATTGAAGTTCCAGTGGGATAAATTCTCAAAAGATAACGACTAGTCTGGATTCTGGATCAATTATCATTATTATTCACCAACAAAACACAAAAAAAAGGAAATAGTTGGGACCTACCAGGGTTCATCATCAACCCCCCATGGCCAAATCCATGGCCAAATCCCGAAAACTCGCGCCAGGTCACCAAAGAGTTTGGCCACAGGCGTGCGATAGCGGGTGAAGAAGATGTGCTCCAAATGTTCGGGGCTCAAACTGATCCTCAGGGCGACTATGTCGCATACTGTGTATATATCTGGGTAAATTATAATATTTCACTAACCTGAATAGTAAGGCCATTTGGGGATGATTCCCCTTATTAACCATGATTCCAGTGAGGGAGAACAGTGAGGTCGTTATAATTTACCCAGATATATATAAAGATTCAAGGGAACGCCTTTTTTGACACAATGTGCTCTCCTCTCATCTTTAAAAACGGGTGCGTTTACCCACATAATGTGGCCCCACCAGTGATGTTTATTGAACTTATAAACCCCGTTAACTAGAGCTATAAACCAACTTACGGTTTATGTGGTAACCAACAGTTCTAGATACTATGGTTTACGCTACTTACACATAACTTACAACTATAGTATTAATGGTGTTTATATATAATACTATATGGTTTTTTAGAGCTGCAAGGTCTAACCTCTCGAGTTTAAACTTGAAAATTGCCATTTGTAGACATGTTTACTTAATTTGCCGGTAACAAAAATGACGACTTTCAGTAGTTATGTATAGTTATGTTAGTTTACCCAAGGGTATCACCAGATCACATTTCTTCGTCTCCCTCCGCGTCCCTCGCCATGTTGCTCGGTCCCAAAGAGCCGCGCTCGCCAAGGGTGTCGCCGTTGGCTGCCACGGACATAAGCATCCCCTGAGCCAGGCTTCCAGCTGGAAAAACCATGGGGGATTCCCGGAATCCCACCATTGATACATGAAAAACCCAGGAAAATCGATGGATTTCATGGAAACATATCGGAAAATATTGGAAAATCATACATTGATTTCCATTTATGAATGATTTCCCCAGGAAAAACTATTCATATCCATTTATAGATGGAACATTCCCCCAAGTAACCGTCAATTGAGGTTCCAGTAAATTGTGACTTTTCCATGTCAAACATTTCCTGATTTTCCTGGGAGAAGCATGGTTTACATCATATGTTGTACTGGTATGTACCGATACGATTATTCCAGGAGTTTTGTCCCAGCAAATCATTATCACCATCCCCATCATCATCATCATCATCATCATCATCGAGCTCGAGGACGCCGCCATCCGGGGCACCGAGCTATCCGATCTCCCATGATTCTAAACAAAGAGGGGGATGAATCGCGATCTGGGAATGATCATGAGAGTGGTCCGGAATGTGCAACACCAACAACAGCATCAATGATGACATACCGATTATTTGTGACATATTGTTACAGTTCAGCTCCAAAAATGGTGGGACAAATGGTAATCCCTTCTTCCTATTACTAAACCCCCTCCTAATACTAAAAACTAGTGTCCATCTCCAGTTTTTGAAAATTTCAGATTGGCCAATTTGATTTTTAATTGATCCCCTTTAGAAAACAATTTAAAAATCAACGTGCCATTTGTGGATTTCCCCTCTTAATACTAAAAACTAGTCAAACCGGGGTGTTTAGTATTAGGGGGAACCTTCGAAATCCCATTTTTGGCAATAAGTTAATTGCGTTATATAAAGAAATTTAATTGATTTTGAGATCGGAAAAAATAGTTTGTATTCTTAAAGGTTTTAATTTAGTATTAAGGGGAAGCTTCGAAATTCGATTTTTGGCAATATTTTAATTGCGTTATATAAAGAAATTTAATTGATTTTTAAGATCGGAAAACATAGTTTTTATTATTGAGGGTTTTAATTTATTAGGGGGAAGCTTCGAAATCCAGTTTCTAGCAATATTTTAATTGCGTTATATAAAGAAATTTAATTGATTTTGAGATCGGAAAAAAAAGTTGTTATTATTAAGGGTTTTAATTTAGTATTAGGGGGAAGCTTCAAAATCCCATTTTTGGCAATATTTGGCAATATTTTAATTGCATTATATAAAGAAATTTAATTGATTTTAATCCCTTCCTCCATTATAATGCATGAATAACATGACTTCGATTTGGTTATAATAAATACCCCCTAATACTAAAAACTACTTGCAGTGTTTATTATTAGGGGGGGACGTTTAGTATTAGGGAGAAGGGATTAATCCCCCTGTGCCTCCTCGCGCCAAGCTGCGACACAGTACTGTCAGGGCAGGCTTACCGGGGTTGTTGCCCCATGATCCACTTGGAGATTGCTGAGCCAACCCCTACGCCAGGTCTTGCCGGAGGCCTTTTGCTGTTCCCGCGTTCGTAGTTCCGGACCACTTCCCACTTTGGCTTCTGCTCCTGGGGCAACACCGAACCTGAAACGTGCCGGCCCAGTATGTGGTCTGCTGCCGGGCTCCCAGGCGTACAGCATGGCATGGCATGGATTCTTTGACCATGCTCTTGAGGTCATGAGCATCTTGAAGTTGTGTAAAAATAGGAAAAAACGTGGAAAAGTGCCACATGATGATCCATGATGCGCGATGCGCAAAGCCTGAGGTGGTGAAACTGCTCCATCGGGCAATGAACCCTGGTGAGGCACCTCCAAAGAGCTCATCCAAATCTGCGGTGCTAATTGAACAAGCCATGATGCTCATGTTAGCTCAACCTATGGCAAACAAACCTAGGGTTGATATGGTTGATTAGTTTGGCAAACAAAACGGAAGCATTTCGGATTGCGGGAACGGGCTATCCAAACCTGAGAGTGGAATGAAGCTGCGTGAATGGTGCTGAAAATTCCAAATGATCTAGATATCAGACAATCCAACTTCAATTACAGTGTATATATATATATTGTAGAACCCCCGTTTGGCTTAAGACTGCTTTTACCGTTTTGGTGCAGGAGGGGGGGGGTATTGGTGCACGGCTGGTTCGCGGAAAAGGAAAATAGGGGCAAGGGTGGGTCTGGGAAGGGAAAAATAGGTGCGGGAGTGGGTTCTTGCCAATCTATGGATCCAGTCAGGATCCCGTCGGGACCCAGTCGGGCACCAATTTT
>Ga0126342_10009200_pt1 | contig 17704 bp, 12 predicted proteins | sample Cyp1metagenome_FD_92528 | JGI IMG/M metagenome (GOLD analysis project Ga0126342, IMG submission 92528) | Coral microbial communities from Lord Howe Island, Old Settlement Bay, Australia - Cyphastrea 1 metagenome | ecosystem: Host-associated > Invertebrates > Cnidaria > Coral ... | reverse complement strand
AGGGCCAGAGGAGGCTTGTCAGGTACATATTCATACCTCGTGTGAAATCATTGCAATTGATGATAAAAATGTGAAAGAAGTTTCAACGTCGCAAGGAGCCATCGCACATCAAGAAAATCACACCCATCATAAAATGGCCTTGCCACAGTCCCGCCGCTCCGCGGGCCCCGAACGTGATCGGAAGCTCCACACCACCGGAACCATCGATCTGGGGCTTCCTGTTCCATCGGAACAATCACACGTGGCGTTGTGGGAAAATCATCTACAAATGGACTGGTTACGGTAGTTTTAACCATGTTGAACAATATTAGTCAATGGGAAGGATTATCCCATATATTATGGAAAAATAAAAAATGTTCCAAACCACCAACTAGTCTATAAATGGAGATTTTCAACTGCCAGGTTTGATTAGGTTGTTTTGTGCGTCTACAGACTCATTGCTGACTTTTGACTGAATGACTCATGATAATTCACAAGCCTGAAGTGCGCTTGCCTTTTTTCGGCATGATGTTCCAAACTAATCATCATCTATGGCCGACAGGGATCACCATGTTGGTTTCCAGGGATATAAGATAGATTGCACATGCCTGTCCAATGCGTATATATACGTATATATATATTTTATTATTTACGCAAATATCAGGATATAAAGATTTCTACTGTACATGTAAAAAGTCCATACATCCATGCGCTGCAAATACATGTACTTTCAAAGTGCGCATGGAGAAACATGGGTAAAACATATGACCATATGATCCTCAAAAAACCCATAAGGCACTCTCGTCCCATCTCATCCCACTCTTCAGATCCCGAAGATTTTTGCGAATGGATCAGTCATGATCAGTCAATCTATATAATCATCAATAAACAACCGCAACAATTTAAGTATGAAATATCAGAGATTATTTGTTCACGCCATTTCACGCCTATGAATATCATACACCTTGAAAAATGCTTCTCAGATTTTCCACATGTCCCAGGCATTCCCAGGCATTCCCACAACCCCAAACTTGGGAGGGGTCTCCCCAAATCGTCCTTGAGCTCCGGCTGCCACCTCAGTCCGACTTGGGGATTCAACCAACTAGTTCAGACTAGGTGCATCCACAATCCACAATTGTCATCAACAAATAAACACCCAAACATGGCTTGTTCGTCGTTCAGTGCGTTAATAATTTCCTTGTGCCAATCGGGTAGAATCTGGTAGACCCGCTCTTTGGCCATGTCCCACCCGGCATCATTTCAGACCTTTGAGGAAAGTCTGGCGCATGTTGGAGGTTCTCTTTGCCACCTGGCAAGTCTGGTCCTACTTTCATCGGCCATATGGAGGGTTCAAAGCCGTATATCTATCGCTATAAAGCGTGAACAAAAAACGATGTATAAAAGTGTTTATGTGTTTGTATGTGTTTCCTATAGTATTTCCTATAGTATATACATATTTCGGGTATCATTGGGTAAAACTATCAAGGCCCCTTTTTAATGCAGCAGCAATAGTGACAAACCGCTACAGTACTGGTCATCCCACCAGCGTTGAACATCCCTATGTTGGCTACAAAAACATGCAACTGGCCATTATGATAACCCGTATGAAGGTGTATCCCATGGCCATTTTTGGCCATTATGATATTATGATTCCGTGTGAATGAAGGTGTAAAACTGTATAAGCATTCCCCAATGAATGGGTTAATCATGGTTAATCCATGTTAATGCAAGGACCAACTTGAAACACGTTGTGATTTCCGGCCTCCGGCAGCATGACTGCAGTTGGTCGCACACACGGTGCGAAAGCAGGACATTGCTGCTGACTTGCGAAACAATGGGGGTCTTTTAGAAGCTGCTGGTCTCTGAAATCCATATCGCAGTTGCACACACACACACACGTGTTCTCGACAAGAGTAAAGGTAGACTGGAGCAAGTTTATATACTGTATATGTATATATGTATATATATATATATATACTATATATATATTATGTATGTATAATTAATAGTTGTATATTTCCGAATCATATATATGTATATATATATATATATCATATATCTGTTTGTCACAGGATCATCTTCAAAGACAAGTTGGGGATCCTGGGAATGAATCAGGATCACCAAGGTCCACCGACTGGAGATCTCTGCAAACCAGCCATGGACGTGGGAAAACAATGGAAAACACCTAATAGGATCTAATAGGACCCTATCCTCACAAGGTCAAATTGGGCAATCCACTATACATCATTAAACATCAACTGTCCTTCTATCCTTCTGCATCATGTTCGGTGCTTTGGGCTCCAAGTGGTGTTTTTGGAGTGTAGAGTGTTTGATCCAGGCTGTCTGAGCCTCCAGCTGACACGTGCTGATTCCGTTGATACACCAAGAAAGAAGGGATGCACAGGGCGTTTCTTTCTGAGATTTTCTGAGACTACCAAGTGTCATCCCACATTGGTCATATCTTGTGAATCTTGTGTCACTTTATGGCACTTTATGTCACTTTAACGGCACCAGGCAATCATCCCATGTAACCATTGACTGTGGGGCCAGGAAAGCATTGATTTTCACCGCGAGGGACGATGAATCGCTCACCGACATCTCGTTTGAGATCCGATGAATTAGGTGTGGCATCGCTGTCATCTATGTATCCAACAAATGGAGGTTGGGAATTCAACCAGAAGAGTTTCCAGAAACATATCTTGAACTGAAACATAGTGAACCCATGCAACATCGAGTGTGTTTCAAGAAATGCGTTCATGACAAATATGGCAACTGTAAATAAACTGCATCATCATACGCCACAAGTTGTTTTGAGCCACAACAACCAAACTATGAACATTGAAACAAATCAACAGGCATTGGTAAACCGGCTGTGTAAAGCTGTCCTTTGCTGAAATGTCTGAACTGTTTCATGGGATAAGGGCACTTCCACCAGCCCAAATGGTGATTGGATCAAACCATATCCCTGAATGTAGCCACAACAATGAATGCATGTAGTAAGTTTGGGAGCAATGGCACCGTGGACATTCTGCACATGTGGCCTAGTTTAGCGTATATCGAATACAAGCAAGCGACCCAAAATGCTTGCCCATGCTTGGATGATTTCAAAAAAACATGGCAGTGTGTCAAAACCTTGTACCCCTGTAGTTCACATCAAAATAGCTGGTAAATGGATGTTCATCCCACTAAAAATGGTATTAATAGGTATTGATCCATAGCCACATCACTGATGTGTTGTTTCTCTTCTGGGAACGGCTCACTTTTCGATGCGATCTACTTCCTCTCAAGGGCCTTCTGTCTGATGATCTCTTCTGCCTCCTGAAGAGAAGGATTCTGTCGTGCTACACTGGAGCAATCTGGACCAGCCACCAAACATGGCAATATCCTCTGGTTGTTTCCCATAGCTATGGAAAATCACGGTGTGTAACAGGTAAATCATCAATCTTTTTATAATTGGCCATTTTCCTTAGCGAACTATGCCAGATGACTAGATGGTATTCATCAACAAAACTTTGAACAAACAACTCGGGAACTACCAGGAAAAATTGATCAATAAGAATGGCGTAGGCCACTGCAAGCCCAAAAAAATGTGGGCAGCATGCAGATCCTTGGCTCCCCATGAAATAGAAATACTACAATAGCTCATTGGCTCCCGTTCAAACAAGCAAATAGCAAAACATAGCCACACTAGTTATCAGAACTTCTTGCTTTCCATGGCCAGTTCTGCTGGCAGCAACAGCTCCTTGGTGACGTCTGAAGTGCACAGGCCATGCTTTGGAGGACGATACGGATTCCAAGAGACCTCAGAAAGATTCAGAAAGCACATTGGAGGGAACTTCGACGTTCACAACGGAAATTCATAGAATTGGATTATGGGAAAATTTACAGGAAAGCCCTATATTTGATGGTAAAAACCATGGTTTCCTGTAAATTTTCCCTTAAACCAATCCAGTGAGAAATGCTTTTCATCTTTTCGATGACACAATTCATGCCAGTCATGTCAGATATGTCAGAAACTCCAGTGGGACCAACTGTGGGACGGCCCAGATTCTGAGCCGATGCAGCAGCCGGGGATCCAAGCAAATGACTCCTCGTAGAGGCCTCCCAGTGCCAAATATGGGCTACCTTTTTAAAATATGGACAGTGAGCCGAGATAAATCTGGAGAATTGTGGGGCTTTAATTGGGATATAAATGGGATATACATGCTATGTAAAGCATTGTAAAGCTGTCAAGCTATGGAGGCTTGACCAACACAATTCAACACAATATGTGGACCCGTTTGGATATACCAATGACAGCTAAAAAACAAAGCTGTTATGGATACAACCTCGGGCATTTGGACAGCACGTGACTTTGGTAGCCATTCAACTTGGAGAATCCAATAAGAGTTGGCGGCTGCATGTGATAGCCTACAGATTTGGATGTGATGCAATAGCAAACATGTTTGTATGATAAAAACTGCCAAATTACTTCAAACATAATGGTGGATTAGCATGCTCTGGTTTGAAATTAACATTTGGATACATTTGGTAATTTGACACAGCCATACAAAATTACATACTCGTTAAACATACCCATTTTCCAAAGCTACATTAGATTACCAAAGGTACACATGCCCATAAAAGAACGAATGGCAATAAATTTGGGAGCCTGTTCGAACATATTCATAAAAACAAATATTTAAAACAACTATGAACCATGAGCTGAACTGTGGATCCATTAAGAAAAGCGCATGAACTAACCATGGGCGCCTCATGAAAAATGTCCAAAACGCCGCCGTTTAACTAGGCGCGGCCTGTGTTTCTGCCAGGTCGTCCACCACCGACGCCTGGCGACTCGGAGAAAGAGTTGGCAATTTTAATGAGAAAATGGTCAGACACACCCTATATATATATATAGAATCCCAAGTGTATATGTATGTATATTATATATCTTTGTATACCCATTAAATTAATGGTCAATAAGATGGTCCAGGTATATCTAAGTATGGCATACTTAGACCATCAAATTTCCACTGATCCACTTAAATCCTCCCACATATGTAGCTGGTTTTAACCCATGCCTCACGATACCCAGTCTTTAGCGTCGTTTCCCACCTCCCACGCAGCAGGACTGGAACTGCTTGCTGCTGGTCCAAGGCTGCCGCGACTGGATTTGAGGTTCGGAGCTACTCTTCCGCATAGAGTGCAGCGCCCAATGGTTCTCCTTGGCCAGAAGAAGAAGGGAAACAAGTGAAGTGTGGCTGTTTGGGACACCAATGGTATAATGGTGAGGTTGGAAATGTTGGCCCCAAATCTGATACAAATTGCTTGAATGGAGTGAATAGAAGTATATTTCCCCTACAAATCTGAAAACACATATCCAATTTCATCATGCGGAAAATCATCTCTGAAGTCCTGACATCACAAGCTTTGATGGTCTATCTTGATATGCTCTGAACGAGCCAACTTAAGGGTTCGTTTTCGGACGCATTTGCATATCACTGTATGTCACTATAATGCTGTTATACCATAATTTTCCATAATTCTCCGTCATATCTCCAAATGCCCTCTCCAATGTATTTTCTGTGACTCAAGCCATCTTAAACCGCGCGGCCCGGTGCTGACTCCGAGCGTCAATGTACCAATTGTCTGAACGATAATTGGTGACCGGCTTTGACCAGACATGGCTTTTGGTTCGGAAGTCCCTCTGCTGCTCCTCAAATTGGGGGAAAAGGGGACCGACCCGACCATTTTTTAGCCGCCTTGGAAGGTCTTCTGTTGGCACTGTGGACTGCGCACGTTTTTGTTGCTGGTTGTCTATGCGTTTTCTTTCGGAACACAACGACTTGATGGTCGAGATGGAAATTGCACAGTGAACAGAGCTGTCAAAACTTGGAGACGAACCTCTGGAGCAACTGGCTATCTACAAAGTGAAAGGGAGTCACTTTCGGAACTCTGAATGGCACCACAAGAACAATGTTACACCTGGCCAAATTCCAAAAAACGCTGGCGGACTCAGGGTTCACAACACAAACCACCAGACCGTCCTTCACTTCTGGTTCTAAAGGTACCTCCCAGGGAGCAAGGGATTAGAGAAATCCCAAAACCACCAGTGTCCTTTACAAGACTTCTTAAACCCATGAAAATACACAGCTGACCCATCTAGATCACTTCATGGCATAAGAACGACGCGAGGTGTCTGCGCTTGAAAGCAATTTCTTGGCCAAAAATAGTTGGGTTTGGCCCTTTTCCATACTGTTTCTCATGATGCCCATATCCAGACACGCCTTCAGCCCTGATGCAACCGGCGGTAGCCAGAACTCTCTGTGATGTTCCTTACCTCAGCCAAGCGCAACCATCGATGCTCGACAGCCAAGGAAAACAGTCCGAACCGTCATTTGGCTGTGGATCAGCCAGTCACACACACATAAAATGATCCCTGATGTTGATAGATATACATACATTAGACATACTTAATATTTAAATATATTTAACACATGGTGTCAAATTGTACTTGTAACAACTGGTATATAACAACAATCGAATCATATGGGTCCGGACCTTGTCATAAGGGCTTACATGGATATGAATATAAACATAATATTATTTAGATATAAAAATAAAACTATAGAAATAAATACATACATATATAATAGAAATACATATGCACATATTTCATCAGACCCGTGGGGCACGAAGAGTAAGCAAGGACCCGCTTTCGTTTTCAATCATCACTATCTGAGTCAGAGGAAGAGCTCGAAGAAGAGCTCGCTGAATACACTTGAATATCAACAAATGGTGGTGATGGGGGATGGGTCCTACATGGCATGATTCGGGTATGGAACGGGGTATGGAACGAAATGGACCTGAATTTCTAAAATTTCTGGCTGATTGTTTTGGTGGTAGATTCAACATCTAATTCAATCCTTTTCTTGGAACGGAAACCAATCGTGAATAACCCTTGGCTGATTTGGTGGATATTGTGTTGTTCATAACCCCTCACAACCCCAAGTATACTTTAAACTGCAGATTGCGAGCCATCATACCAACACAAACATAAATTCCTTTACTAATACAAACGTAGCAATAGGGAGCAAGCGGGATCGGGTACAGGCAGAGGGTTAGATACTTTATGTAGATATCCCCTGGTTTCAAAATTCTGCCTCGCTAATTCGGGGGCGACTTTGTGACGTCGAATTAAATCGTACAGATCAAATAGCTGGCCCTGACCCCTCACTCAAAACGCAATGCGTGAAACAGAAACTGAAGAAGCCCATAGGTACAACTCAGAAACAAAACCATTACATGCCCAGGATTTGCAATTACTGAGGTATGGATCATGGGTATGGATCATAGGTATGGATCATGTCCTCTAAAGGAGTATGGATCATGGGTATGGATCATGGGGTATGGATCGCATGTGGTCCCGGGGTATGGATCGGAACCTTACATTTTGAGCTGCAGCCATATAGAGCCCCTGATTCATCTCACAAATGGAGCAAGTAGTATAATATGAAAGGTGGACCTCTAAACGCATCTCGGAGAGTGCGTAATGAGACATCATTAGCCATGGGCCAATGGGTAAGATTTTTGACGACCCACTGCCTGAAATGTTTCATTGCTGCTGAATACATCTGTTTACATCATTTGACCTTGCTATATCAATTTATAATAACCCATATAATGTAAACACACATATATCATATATATATATATATGTATCATATATATATATATTACACATGATACACCGCGGCCGAACTAGATTGACCAAATGGAATGGTGCAAAAGTGATGGCAAAGTCAAAAAATAGTTCGGCATCTTGTGATGGCACAAGAGGCTCCCCTTGACGGTGCCCAGGGGCAGGGTCTCACCTGCAAAGCCTTTTGCTCGGGGCTGCAGGCTGGCTCCTGGGGCCATGGCCCCGCGGACTTGGCCCTGGGCCCAGTGGGCCCAAATAAAGTGCCGGGAATTTTAGGCTTTGCAAATCCCCAAAGGCCCCAACATGTACGCAGAACACCATTGTAAAACATCATATACATACTATGAACATCATGAATCATGGAACAATTATTCGCCATCTTCTTGCTTGATCATTGGCATATCGAAGTATGGGGCGTTGTCAAGTCTTCATTTTCATCAATTTCAGGATGCGTAAATGGGTATGGGGTATGGTCGCAAGTCATGATCAAAACTTCCCAATTTTTGCCCATGCCATGTCCATACCATACCGGAAACAAACATTCAGAAGGGCACCAGCGCTTTGATCAAGGCCCATTTCATATGGCTAATCTTTGTGGGTGGAATTGTGTTTTGTCATGTGGTGAGTCCCCCAAACGGGATGGTTGCGGTGTTCTATGGCCCTGGCTCTTGACATGTGTCCTCTGAAAACATGGTACCCTAGGTACCCTTGAATCCGCTGGCAAATCATCCTTTTCCTCATCAAAATTACAATTTTGAGGGGCATGCCACCCTTTTTCACACACCCAAATACCATATCAAGTTGGTTATATATAATATGTTATAATTAATGATATCTGGATTACTGTATATACACGATTTTCCCATGATATCCTCAATATCCATTCGTCAAGTCCCATTTTTATTAATATCATATTCTCAGAGATAGCTTTATTAAAGTGAACCCAATGAGTTTGATGGTTAGATCTCCATTCTCAAACACACCCCGATACCATGTTTCCTCCAGCTCGGGCAAGACTTCGGCAGCCAGTGATCGGGCCGTCCGTGGCTGCCCAAGGGGAGAATGGAGGGGATGGGGAGAGCAGGGTCACAGTTTATTGGTTGATGCTTTCAACCCGTCTATTTACTGTATCTTTCACATTCCAACTTTCTATCATTTTCAATTCATTTTCTATCTAGTTTCATTTGACCTGATTTGCCTATTCTACTTAAATCGAGTGGAATCCGCCCCGTGGCGAGGGCATGTCTGATGATCCCAACGCCCAATGATACTGGTTGGTGGTTGAGCCTACCCCTCTGAAAAATACTCATCAGTTGGGGTGATTATTCCCAATATATGGAAAAACAATGAAAAACATATTCCAAAGCACCAACCAGTATATGAGTCCCAATGTAAAGCAAGTCTTGATTTGCAATGCTCAACTGCACTTGATCACAGTAGTGAAGTCGTTGTCAATGTAACCTGTATATGTACAAAACTGAAGACCTGGGTGACCTTGGCAATCCCTGGAATCCTGAACATCACAACTGAAGATGTCAATCTGAACTGCCAAGTCAATGCCCCTAGGCCCTACTGATGATTGTCCGGTCATGGGCATTGTAACCCATCTTTGGAATACCAACCTTATCATAAATCCAACTACCCTCTTAGTTCCCAGGCATGTTTGTTTTAAGGACACAAATTGACTACATCAAACCAAAATCAAATCACGCTGTTGCCAAGCAAAACGTAAACCAAATTGGTGGTTGAGCCAACCGATGCCAAAAAATATGTTCCTTCATCCTATTTTTTGTTGACATTTTGAAACCACCAGCCAGAAACACAAAACACATTCCTTGGAACATGTGGAACTCTGCTGGCCAAACTCCACTGGCCAAAAATGGGAACGAGTGTGTTTACCCCACAAAATATTGGTTAGCAGTGTGATAACAAAACAGATCCCCTCAGGCTGGGTCTGAACGGAAACCTTTGAAACATGTGCATGGGTGTAATTGCCTTGAAAAACCACCACGAAATCGAATCAAGTGGTGTATATCATCGTCCAGGTCGGAATGGCTGAATGGCTATTGCTGTATGCCTCATGATTTTCCTACTCACCATTTTGTTGGTTGTCCATGTATGTATCCCAGCATATCCTTACAACATGGTTGGTTTATCTGGAGGCCATCAACTGAAAGGGAACAAACCTGACCATAATTGTTTTCATGTTGATCTGAAACATCCCAATTGGCCCAATGATTACACATTTGGCCAATTGATGCCAATAGGTCAGTCTCGACCCCAAAAAAAACATGAACAACGTTGGTTCTGTCATTGTGTGCAACCAATTAGCTCAAAACGCCATTATAGCCGGCTTGGACAATTCCACACGCCAATATATACCATCTTTGTTGAATATACATAGATATGTGTATATACTGTATATACATATATCCAAATATACAGTCCTATTCTCAAAGAAATTGTACAACATAAATACATATGTACTATATTGTACTATAAAATCCATATGCGTTTTGTATCTTTACTCAATGATACTTGCTTGAATTAAAAACTATTATACATATATATATATGTATAGAATCTACCCAATGAATGGTTGTGTGGACATACTGTTAAAACACTGTCAATCAAAATAAAACGGCTTACTAAACAGGAAAACCGTAGACTATATGGTATGAAATGTATTAAGACACATTGCCCCCGTATCCCAGTGATCATCTGTGGCTCTGTTTTTGAAAGCCGAGACCAGGGCCACCTGGCGCCCCAACCACCACGGCCGTTCATGGGCACTGCTGTCCTTGGGCCGAAGGGCCGCTGAAGTTGGCTTTACAAAAGTGGTGGGTTTAGCCAACCAAGAATAGTAAGTTCCAAATTTCTACGAAATAACTAGCAAGCAACTTCAAGCAACTAAGATTTATTAATAGTTCTTACCGATTCTATCTGGTGAAAAAGGATTTCATCACAAACAAATGGTGATATGGGGTTGGTTCCATAATCTTGCCGGAAACACAATTCATGTTTCTGCGCTTATGCATTCATGCACATGTGCCAAATATATGTACGGCTTCCAAGGCACTAAGATTTTGAGCCCAAACCACGCTATGATTCAAGGGCCCAACTACATCCTCATCAAAACCCCAGCTATCCTCCAAACAGGACTGCAAAAACCTGAGACAAATCAATTTATGGATCTTTGGATTGGAATCAAAGCAACTTCTGCCACATCTAACATCTTGTGCCCTGATGGGTTGAGCATGGATACATTCCATCTGCAGGGCTTCCCTTGGGCCTGCAACGCTATGCTGATCGCAGTTCAGAACTGATCCAGCCCCAACTCTCCCATGAGCCAAGAAACACATGGCTGAGGCATTGCTTCCCACCAACCCTTCAGCAGAACATAGGTACTGATTTCACATGTTTCACGTTTGATTTTTGTGATTTGTGTTGTCCGAAGAACGAATGAAGAATGCTGGAAACCAACCGAAATGTCCGTTCTTCCAAGTGGCGTGTTCCAACACATTTCTTTTTAGTCTGATATGGAGCCTGAAGCAGCCAATATTGAAGAGACTGACGAAACCAAAGTACCGCTTGTACGAAGCTTCTCTCCGCAGGCTTGGGGTCAAGACTTGGCATTTGAGGAAAAACAAAAGCCATATAGGACATATGTCTGAATGATTTGTTCATATAGATGCCATTTCACTGAGCACTAACATGAAATGACATGAACCACGCCACGGGTCATGTCATAAAAAACATAGTTTGAGAATGGTCGAGTTGAGTGAACAAGCCCTATACTATACTGTATACTGTTTACCAGGCTTATCACCATTTCACTCATATGAATGATGCCTTTGTTATGTGAGCGTGTACGTGCGGCCACAGTGCCGCAAATGAGATCTCGCTCTAATTTTTGCCCAGGCAGCATTGGTGATCAACTCTTCTGTACCTTCTTGGGTGCCCAAAGCCATCACTGCAGGATTAATGGAACATATTGCTCAACGGTGAGTTGAGCAAAGGTGCTCTTGACAAAGTCTCCAGGCCTCCACATGAGTGTGCATATGTTGCTGCCAATGGATGGGATGCCATCCGGCAAGCCACAAAGTCAGAAACATATGGCTACTTGTATGGCTCATAACTCCGGCCACCCGAGCCAGTGCCATGATGGAACAAGCACCTGCTCATCGCTTGATGAGTTGTTGCAAGATGATGGTCAACAGTCAATGGTCGATCTTGCGGCCCTGATTGCCAAACATCGCGAGTAGGTTGACTCACAGCTCAGGAGCAACTCTATGTGCGATAGGTGTGGCCGTGTGGCCGCCAACAAAGCAAGGAATGGAGTCGACCGAGAAAAAAACGATGTATCTAACAGGCAGCCAAACTTGCATGACCCGCAATGATGATGAAAAAGGCTTACGGGGTGTTTTTTGAGCTCGTCAAAGTCGCAAAGTTCAAGGTCGTGATCAATACATCTGTCCAGTGAGCCCCCCGCAGCAGCTTGCACACCCCTTCGTCGAAAGCACGCACTTGCATTCGGCCCAGCACCAGGCCAAAAATCGCTCCACTAAGAACCTCCTGCCAGGACCTTCAGGAGGAGAGATCTTGGAGCTGGCGATGGGATCCGATGAGATCTTAGTCCTTCCACTTTGCCTCGCCTGTAGCCTGGCGCAGAGGACTTTTTCGAAGGGGACACAATCAGCGCCAGATTGGGTGGCATGTTCGAATCCCATGCCCTAATATGAGATACCCAGATACCTCCCATAAGGGAACTGAAAATGAAGAGATCAGAATAGATCCAATGCTAAACCGAGGTTCCTCAGGGAGTATCACCTGGTGTTTCTCAAGATACATCTGGACAAGTCATCTGGTACATGGCCTCATTCCACAACCAGGTCCTTTGTGAATTTGGATCTACCTTGGCCATGCGAAAGATAACCGTCTGGTGGAGTTGTGGCGCTTCCAGAGAGTTTGGTGCCAATAGTCTTACAAATCTCCATCCATTGAAGAATAGTTCTAGTATGTTCTAGTACTTGCTGCATTAAAAAAAAAAACATGGGCAAATATTATATATATATATTATAATTATATATATTGGTTCATGACTACATATACGAACACTACCTATTTCGGGCTTTGTCCACACGATGTGATTGGGATCAATTTTCCAAACTTGGAATCTGATTGGTGGCTTAAGCCGGTGAAAGTGACCAGGGACCGTCATCCACTATTTGGGGTGTCTCAAATCGCACCCAAATGGTGATTCTATAAGAGGGAACAATGATGTTACAAGTAACCAGTGGATGTATAGATACGCTATTTCCATACAAACCCACATGACATGTGAAACCACCAGAAGTATAGAACGGCGTCGGTGTTACCCCCTTACATCATTCAGGTGTCATGATCCCGTCTTGAGCCTTGCAATCACCACATAATTCCATCCCCCTAACAATAAATCCGCGGGACGCCAATGGATTCAAAATTCTATAGGAATTCACTACTAGACCGCTTCTCATTATATGGCTCATGTTTAAATCAGATTAAATCAGGGGGTACAGTAGTACCCGAAAAAACCCACTACCAGTGGCAAAAAGCCAGCAGGGACCAGCTACAAACTCCTCCCACTTCGTGGGCTTCGCGGCGGGTGCCTGCAGGTGGCCAAAATCGAATGTGCAAAATCGATGTTGGATGGTCCATTTTGGAAGGTTACAACTAAAATGAGAGGCAGATAGGTTTCTAATGGTTTCTACAATGTTAGATGTATGATGAATACAACATGATACATCTAGAGTCGAGTTGAATGGTGCTACTCACCAAAGCATAAACACGAGGGGGCCTTCTTTGTAGAAATGGTTTAGTGGAGAATTAGAATTGGGGAATGTCATCTGTCCAATATCATCTAGAAATGGCCCAACAGCATCCACAGTGAAGGAAATTCATCAACATTGGTTGGTAAATAATATTACATATTGGGTCTGTCTGAAGATAAGTTATCCCTAAACAATTTTCCCAAGCTAAAACGGCACTTTTGGGGGCTATTCCATATTTAATTAAATTGGAAAAAACACATGAAAAAAACACGGCCATAGATTGGTGAAATGGGGGTTTCCATTTAGATGGTGGATCCCCAATAGCTGGATGGTTTACAATGGAAAATGATGGAAAATGCCAAAAAATGGATGATAACTGGGGGTACCATCCATTTTCCCATGACAAAACGGAAAGCTCCAATTGGAGGATGCAGACTTCCCCCCAGCCCGGCCTTCTCCGGCATCGACCCGCCGTTCAACCACTGGCGAGGCGACCTGGCGATCTGGCGAACTCGCCATGGGACAAGGACCAACTCGCCATGTTTGATTACCAAAGCCTTAAAGGCTAAATGGGGTGACAATCAGAAGATCTTCATATTCGTGTTCATACCATTGTCTTGTAAATAGTTTTAGTACAAACATAGAATCATTGTTCATCTGACTATTTATGACAGGGAATTCCATATGACAATTGTTAGTATAAACATGGAATTCCAATGACTATCGTGTCTCACCACGATGGTTCATAGGGATTCATATTAACCACGTGATCTCCTTCGATTGGCAGATACAGCACGACTAACATGCATCAAGCGGTCTGCTTGGTATTTTCAACAAGTTCCATGACTGGAAGTCAGAACATTTTGTCTTCTTGGGGTATGATTATAAGTCCAAGCTTTGTTTAGAATTCCTCAGAGTTGGGGATGTATCTTTAAATAAATAACAATAGTAATTCACCAACCCGAAGAATTTGGCCGGGGATGGTTACCTTTATCCTAACATATCCTAACCACCAGCCCCTGGCAATTGGCAAAAATAAGGCAATTTGCTCATCTGAGCCTGGCCAATTTCCGATACCTTGCCTTGCCACAAAAATCACAGCTGGCTGGCTGGTATTGTATACATATATATATATACAGAGCAATTTCCAAGAACATAGAACAGTACAATCCTACTAAGATTATGATATATTAGTGCCAATTACATCCAATTACTAGTGTCAATCCGGAAACATGACAGTCTGCAACAAGTACCATCCTCGCCTCGCTTGGGGCTCTGGTGCCATCCTGTGACGGTCCATTGAGTTCGCTGATGGAGATCATTTTCCATAGCTATGTAGAAAATAATCCTCAAATGGTGGGTTGATGACTGGGTTTATCACCATTATACATATTGTTACCCATATCATACCGTTTTGAGGACTGGTCATATGGTACTGTATAAGTATCATGATGTATAAGCGGGGTCGCATGTAGTAGTTATACCCATGTTGTGTTTGGCTGGTTTTACATGCTTTCCCTATTCACAGGTTTGGGGAAAACATGAACATGTATAGTAACAACCACATGGATTTGCCAAGAAGTAGGAACATATAACGAAATCAAACGTTTTGTTTCCTTCATTCATGAACCCAGTCAAAATATGCCAAGATGGCAACTGTTGGGTATACCCCTGAACTCATGTAACCTTTTATAATCAAACATAGCCTAGCAATATACAGCAATGTTGAACATATAAATACACACAATATGGACCGGCATGGTTGAACATATAAATACAAACATTCAATACATGCGTACGTATATGTATGTATAGATATATATATATATATATATAGAGACATACATAGTAGATCATAGTAGCTAATCGTAATTACGTGGGGTAACATTTTACCATGGTCCTTGAAAGTACCTGTCCCTATGCTCTAATGCTAAAGACATTAATCACAAAATGTCGCAAGCATGTACAGATTGGCGGTTCGACGGGATGTGATTTGAGCAGTATTTAATGTGGTAAAATGTGCTAAACCGAATGATCGCCCATTTTGCCAGAAATTATAGCAATCTCCAACTAGAGGCTTATTGGGTTTACCACTTTACATCACTTTACCACACTAGCACCGGTAGCCGGCTACTGCCGGCTACTCACAAGGGGTGCCTCCCTCCACCGGGCTTGACGGGTGGGAACACGCTCCTGCGCTCGACGAACTCTGTGTTGGCTTGACTGGATGAAACTGCTGATTCAAACGCTCTGCAGTGAGTGGCTTTCAACCACCAACTTAGGGGCATATATGACTTGTGACCAGCAAAACAATATTAAAATTGGGGACTGAATGATTCCTTCAATTGTCGCGCAGTCATAGGCAAGCTTTGACACATACTGCCAATTGATGCGCTTTCTATTCAGTCTCATGTATGAATTGAGCCGTTTTGACCATGGACGTGTCTGTATTCTGGATACAAAAAGTCCAGCTCTGCACTTGCAATCGATACAGCCGGCAGGGCAGCCGGCATCAGTGGATCTCGCTAGGCATCAAAACCATTCACCAGAATAGGTCAGAGAGCGGCAGCATGTGGAGCTATGCGGATGCAAATGGATGCATAATTTGTTACATACTTGTTAAACATATATATATACTGCAGGATTCAGATGTGTTCAGTGAATGACACACTAAAAGTAAAACACAAAACTATAGCAACAATTTGATGTCAATGCTGGCTAATGTGTGTATATATATATATAGAGTCTATAGTATAGATAGCCATCCCGCGTAGCTACTACCAATGAACAGGAAATAAAGCCACAAACCAAATGACCTCTTGGAGTGACCCACTCTAATCACCACCTCAGATGTTTCACATCACTACACCACAGCGGCTTAGCACCCTCCGTCCTTGCAACCATTGGCTCAAATGGCAAAGGCTCCTGCGCCGGCGCTGCGTGCTGTGACTTATCTGGGAACATCAATCTTCATTTGGCAGCTCCCCGGCGTACCTGGGCAGCAACATGAATATAACTTATAACCAAGATGTTTATGATTACAATCCTCTTTCCAGTGTTTACAGTCCAATTTTGGCTGAGGTTCGCCTTTTGATTGAGTCACTCCCAATTCTTCTAGATCAAATCCGCTTGAATGGGCCTTCTGATAATCAAACATGGCAGTTGACAATGCTAAATTAATTTGAGCAATTCATCTCTAAAAAACAAAATACTATATGTGGTAGACCCTCCCAAATATTACCATAAATGGTGGGTAAAAACCATCCACAAACAGTAGGTCCATTATTGGGTTTGCCACTCATATATAAACCACATCTTGTACAGAACAAAAACAAATCATTAGTACATACACATCTTACATATATAAAGATATGTCCCTATGAAATACACACTATCTCTATCTCCCTACCTACCTACCTATCTATCTATCCATCCATCTATCTATCTATCTATCGATCTGTCTATCAGTCTATTTGTTTATCTGTCTATCTATCTATCGATCTGTCTATCTAACTATCTATCTATCTATCTATCCATCTATCTATCTATCTATCTATCTATCTATATGTCTATCTATCTATCGATCTATCTATATGTCTATCTATCTATCGATCTATCTATATGTCTATCTATCTATCTATCAACCAACCAATCAATCAATCAATCAATCAATCAATCAATATATCTATCGAACTTTCTATACATCTGATTGTCTGTCTGGCTGTCTGCCTGTCTGTCTATCTGACTATCTATCTATCTGCCTATCTGTCTATTTGTTTATCTGTCTATTTATCTATCTATCTATCTATCGATCTATCTATCTATCTACCTATCTGTATACCCAACTATCTATCTACTTATCTATATATATCTATCCATCTATCTATCTATCTTTCTTTATGTCTATCTATCTATCTATACATCTATCTATCTATCTATCTATCTATCTAACCGTCTATATATCCTTCTATCTATCTATCGATTTATCTATCTATCTCATTATCTTTATATCCCTATATTTATCTATCCCTATCTATCTTTTCATCTGTATATCTAACTATCTATCTATCTAACTATCTATCTACCTATCTATATGTCTATCTATATGTCTATCTATCTATCGATTTATCTATATGTCTATCTACCTATCGATCTATCTATCTATCGATCTATCTATATGTCTATCTATCTATCGATCTATCTATATGTCTATCTATCTATCGATCTATCT
>Ga0126342_10009199_pt1 | contig 17704 bp, 15 predicted proteins | sample Cyp1metagenome_FD_92528 | JGI IMG/M metagenome (GOLD analysis project Ga0126342, IMG submission 92528) | Coral microbial communities from Lord Howe Island, Old Settlement Bay, Australia - Cyphastrea 1 metagenome | ecosystem: Host-associated > Invertebrates > Cnidaria > Coral ... | reverse complement strand
TCTTTGGAAGATTTTGGGCTGAAATTCGCATGCCAGAACCTAATACACCAGCATAATGACAACATTTGGTGGTCATTCCAAAGGCCCAAACAACCAAATCACAAGCTAAATGACCGCTTTTGTAATCATTTTAGAGGGACCGTTTTTTTTTACCAATCATCGACCCGGATTTTTGAGCCATTTTGGGATTCTATCTATAGGTTTTTTTTGGACCGTTTTTTTTTTTGAAATTCCAGAGATTCTATCTACTCCAGGATGACTATATATATATATATATACATATAAACATCAATATCTCTATTATGGGCTTATAGTATGGGTAGGACGGGGGCGCTGCCGGGGGAAGTGCGTTTTGACCCTGCAGGGCCAGTGTTTTATACATTTTGGGATGTCGGTGGCCGAATGGCTGACGAGATTTGTTTCCAAGACACACAAAATCCCAAACCCCTAAACCTAAATCTGACATGAAACCCGCAGTAAGCCTTGAAAGTAAAATCTCATAAAATGTAAAAACTGTGGTAAAAAAAACTTAGACACCTTAAATGAAACCCTAGATAAACCCTAAACAAACCCTAAACAACCACCAGACAAACACCAAAGAGTTCGTGTCATGATAAACCTCTGGGCGGCACGACCTGGGGGTAACTATACATATATAACATCAATATATCTATTGCGTGGTTCGTAAATTTCTATTATTATTGGTGGTTGGTTGGTATGCCCTAAACCCAAACCCAAACCCATCATCAGGATCGTCAAGCATAATCATGGCAACTGGGGCCAACGTCCCATGTCCCACACACGTCCACAAGTCTCATTTTCGGGATACAGCAAGATTTCTCTACTGTGATGGGATGCATGGTGCTGAAGCAAAAGCACAAGTGTTGATCATCGGTGATGAGAGCCAGTGAGAAGACAGTCCCATTCCCCTTTGACTCTCGGCTACATTCTCCAGTGTCAAATGGTGGTAATATCAACTTAGCATCTCAATGTGTGTTTGCTACTATCCAAATCTTTGTAGACAATTCGGAACTCCCCTGTTAGTTAACCATGAGCCATGGCTCTTTTGCCAATGAACTCCTGATCATTGTTTGATTCCTTCTCCTTCTAGATTCTAGATGATTGAATTCCATGTGCGGTAAATTGTCCCGGCTCAGATAGTTTATGGTTTTTATGGTTGGTCTGGAGGAGATAAAGTATCCAACATGTATAATATAATCATATTGCATACTACATATACACACCATCTATACACGCTTATAAATTGTCAGCTGTTTATGCTCATCCCTTTCCCTCACAACACCCTTGGTGACTTAAACAAATCGGACCATCCCAAAAGCTGGAATCAAATCTCAACAAACAAAATAGCTACTAACAGATCAGTTTTCTTGGTTTTCCACTAAACATTGTTTGGGCTCTCATCCCCAAAAAGATAGAAACGTTACCTCCCCTTCTGCCGCTGTGGCCAAAGGACGCGGTGAGCTGTTTTTCGTCCTCCCAAGTCCTGCTAAAAAAGTGGGAAAATCAGCAGATTTTTGCTGGGTGAAATCACATCCAAACGGGATTCCCCTATCGGTGATATTGGGATTATATGGAATAATGGATGGGATCATAGATGGGATAATGGATGGTTATATGGGATCTGGTTGGTGGTTGAAAACCCCCTCTGAAAAATATGACGAATCGACAGTTCCATTCATCACTGGCAACTCATCCAATCCTTGATGGCCCAAGGACTATGTGGATCTGAAATGTGTCTGAAAATGGTGAATCATGGCCACCATACCTCAAAACATATGGCCATGATTGGCTGCAAAGATGATCATCTGACCAGATGATCCACAACAAACCAGGTTTAACCAGGTAATCAATCACTGGTGCTTTGTCTGAAAATAGGACAAAGCACCAAAAACCATTGGTCAATGATCATTTTCCCCATTCAATCCCATATGCTCCATGGTGCTGGTATATTTACCTACAAAACTGGGTGATTTGTAGGGTAAATCTTGGAAAATATTCCAGCACCATGGATCCCCATTCAATGACTAGTCTGACTGCGAAAAAACCTCATTGTCCACATGGAAAAATCGGGGAAAAATGGGAGGATTCGATGATATCGGGGAAAAATGGGAGGATTCGGCGATTTCATCATCGAATTTTCTGGCTTCGTTTCGAGCCGCGTTTTTGATATGAGGATTAGTACCACCTGGTTATGACTAACAGTTTGCCATGGAAAGATCCACCATTTTAAGAACGGTAAACCATCTGTAAATGGGCCATCTATACCATGGCTATGTTAAATAACCAGAGGGTAATTGGAATGATAAGCAACATAGCCAGCAATGATGTTTCTTGGATAGCAAATTCTCCCCAAATTATTGGAATAAAAAAAAAGCCAATTGATCATTGGAATGATGTGACACTGATAAAATAACAGTAAGTAATCATATCTGGGAACATTATAATACTTCACTGATCCGGGATATAAGCTATTTTGGGATAGTTACCCCAAGCGCAACCATCAGTATAGGCTTCGGGAGAACAGTGAGGTCGTTATAATTTGTCCAGATCTATGTACTATGTAGTACCATCCTGATGGTTTAAGTATATTAATATACTATATAATTTGTAGTATATATGTTATCTATCATTTTTAATGTATATATATATATGTATATTTGTAGTATATATATATGTATATCAATGTACTATATATATATATCTTAATGTACATTATATTAAACATCAGCCAACAACGGCAGACATAGACCCCATCGGCACCTCACCGTCTCTTTGACGAATCCTGGGAGGAAAATTTCAGGACGGTCCACCATTTTTGGGTGATCTGCAATACCCATAGGATCCATGTATGCTATATATGGTAACATGTACCATCAATATACCCCAAATGTTAGCATATATACCATACATGGACCCTATGGGATAGTATATCAATATGATCTTCAATGATCAAGGTATTTTGGGAATGTTGCACCTCTGAATTGAAAAAACATGGCTGCCATTTTTTTCCGCAGCAAAAGATTTGCGGAGGTGTTTATTGAAACACAGGTCATATGACTTGTGTGACTTGTGCAGGGAAGACAAGACAAATATAATCCTGTAGGGTATACGCCAATTTCATGAACGATCACGGATAAGGATTGAAATGTGGATGCACCAGTGTCAGATACCCATCCCAAAGGCTTCACCCGGCCCGTGGGGGCCCGAAACCTCCCAACTAGCCGCCTGCCGATCATTCGAACGGAAAACCATGTGTAAACCACATCTATGTAAACGTTTACACCAGGGTATCTCATATGGAGGCTTCCTAAGTCATGGGGGTACCCCAAAATCATCCAAGTCATTAGAGCATGACTTAGTATTGAATCCCATGGTTTTGGGGATCCCCCATGTCAAGAAAGCCTCATATGTACACTGGTTGGTGGTATACCTACCCCTCTGAAAAATATGAGTTCGTCAATGGGAAGGATGACATCCCATATATGAAATGGACAATAAAAAATGTTAACCACCAACCAGGTACATGGCTTCTAACTGGAGGTACTCCGGCTGCAACCCGTTTTTGGTGATCCGACCATCGGCCAAGCATCTCCGTTGCGTTTCTTCGCCCACGGAGGATTTCAAGTCCTGCGACGCCCCAAAGACAATAGAAAAGCGTCAATTCTTCACTATTGTTCAGAGATTTTAACAAATTCTATCTTAACTCAGGAAGTTGCTACAAATGAGAACAAAAAACCCATGATAACATGGATTCTTAATCATCTACTAGGTCTGGGATGCGTCCATGACAGGGAATTGGTCCTTGCCAAGAAGCCAAGAACATGTACTGGTCCAATTGAAGTCATAGGTAAAGAACCTGTGAAGTTGTCAGTTGCTTATGTAGGCAACCCAGAATTTATGGGACCCAAAGAAATCTCCCATCTGATGGTCTAGTTTGGTCAAGAGAACTCCCCCATGGACTTGGGGTACCCATTTGTCTAACATTGAAAGAGGAAAACACAATGTTCTCAGTTGCTCACTCAACATTCTTTGGTGCTGTCTTTGTGTTTGTTGCTACCGGTCCCGCTTTGACTAGTTCTGAATATCCGTGATGCTGGCTGATGGTATCCCATGATCATTTGTTTTTTTCCTAAAATCATTGGCCAATATCTGACTAGATTGCCAAAGGGGTCCTCCCAATTTTGCTGGTAAAATTCATCTTTAATAAATCTATCAAAGACATTTGGTTAATCCCCCCATATTTCATCACAAAATCTTCTATAATCATCTGTCCTCGCTCTTGAATCGAGTAATCATCCATAATCATTCATAATCATCCATAATCAGCCACAATCATCAGAATCATCCATAATCATCCATAATCATCCAATAAGTCATGCATAAATCTTGAACAAATCCTATCTTCAATCTTCAGCTATTTTTTTGAAGATAGACTCTCATGGTTTATCCCCCCATTTATCATGTCCTCAAACAACAAAAACCCATCCTGCGCGAGGCGTTTCACCAAATGGGCGTGCTCCTAGGATCACGCGGGGTTTCCCGGGGAGTTTTCCCCATGGGGCGCCGGAGACTTAATGTCATGATCGTGAGCCAAAAGAAATTGCGGATATAACATTAGATTATTACATTAATTAGGATCATAGATCTAATTACTAACTACTAGTCAGGATCATTTAGATATAAGATCTAATATGATCATGGCCGTTTCCAACTACAAGCTTGAAAACAATGATTAATTAAACATGTGAAACAAATGTGAAAACAATGTGAAAATATGTGAACAAAATGCGAAACATGTGAAACATATATTTGGAACATGCATTTTAAAAAATGTGAAAAATTCATTTCAACAATGTGAAGACATGTGAAAAATGTGAAAAAAGTCTGAACAAATGTGGAAACATGTTGAAAAACAGGAAATTACATGTTTTAATACTTTTCCTATTTTGAACCAACAATAGTTTACGTTCATTGTGAACCTATTGACATGAATCATTGAATATGAATATATGCTTATGTGGAATCCTAATGTTTAAGTTTAATATTCTAAAATTTAAAACGGAACATGAAAAAAGAACCTATATCTGGAAAAAACGGAACAATGGAGCTAAGAAACAGGAACTTTTCAACTGCCTTTTGTTACCATTTTTCACATGTTTCCCATGTTATTCACATTTTTTCACATGTTTAAAACGCATGTTTTTCACATTTTTCTCCAAGCGCATTTCTAAACCACTTTTTTTCGCATGTTTTTTCACATTTTTCACAATCATGTGAAGAAATGTGAAAAAAAGAAAAGACATTTTGAACATGCGCTTGGAAACAATGAAAAATGCGTTTTGAAAATGCACTTGGAAAAACGTGAAAAAATGCGAAAAAAAAACATTTGAACATCCAGTTGGGAAGGTGGAGCTTTGATTTTTTGGGGTCGAGTTTTGCTGCAGTTACTTTGCTGCCTGCCCAACTTCTGCAGGTTGAAAATCCCAGGGGAGCAGTTCAAATCAATCGGAAGTGGACTGTGTAGATCGCAGACCTGTTTATATAATATATCATATCTATAGCAAAGCAATGACTGCCAGGAGCAAAAACATAAAATCAAATGCAGAAGGAAAAGAGAACAAAGCTTCAAATTGCTTAAACAAATACATTTTTCACATGTCAAAAATAATGCATGTTTAAAACACAGTTTTTTCACATGTGTTTCGCATTTTTAGTTTTCAAACTACCTACCAACCCTTCGAAGTAGCTCAGTTGGCCTTGATGAATCTAATAATTGTAGAAATCATTAGATCTTAAACATGATTACCCTCTGGTAATTTAACAGTTTGCTATTGAAAATGGCCATAGAAATAGTTGATCTACCCATTAATAGCATGGTGATTGTCCATAGCTATGTTAGTTTACCAGAGGGTAGGATCTTTTCTAAACCAGAAGCGGCCATAGACAATCTCCCTGGGATTTTGAAGATCCTGTTCCTGATTTTTTTCGTGTTCTCTTACAGTGAAGAACCGGCACCTCAACTCGAACACGCTTGGGGGAGTGGCCAACCAACCATGAAAAAAGCTGGTGCGAATTCAGTAGACGTGCTTGAGCATCACTGAAATATGCAATCTTTGCTGCTGAAACACAACAACGAATAGTTCTTTACCATGCCTGCTCTCAGATATCCTGTAAACCTATCTTGAGCTCTTTAGCATATAGTACCCCCCCAGAAAGCTAGAAGAGGTTCAATTTAGGTGCGACTTAAAAAAAGAACCCCAGTAGATCGCCAAGGTCCTTGGGAGTGCGACGCCCGTGTACCTGCACCTGGCACAAAACCACATGGCGCAGAGAAAACATCGATAGATTACTCAGCAAAAAGGTTGATTCGCTGAAATGCAGGTTTCCTAAAATAGGTTGTACATACTGTGGTTAGAATCCCATCTAAATCCCATCTAAATCCCATTGACTGTAGATATATGAGTGATATATGGAGGTTTCCGTTTCGTCATGGGGCCCTTAGTCATACCCAAGTCACGGATGACCATGACTTGGTATTGAAATGCATGGTGACTGGGAGATCCCCCTATTCTTGGAGAGCTCCAGGTGATGTTTCTATCATGTTTCTCTAGTTTCCCCTTGAAGAATTTGTGATTTTCGACTGCCCGGTTTGCTTGCTTGCTGGCAAAATGTCTTTCTTTTGTCCAACAAAACACGGTGATAGAATGAATGAGAATGCGGCTAACCGTTGTTTGATTCCCGAGCGTCGTACCTTGTAGGCAAATAAGATCAAATAAGGCTGTATTTTCTTCAGTTATGAACCACGACCAACACCTTCAAAAGGTTCTGACTTGAAATCTTGGGCGGGTCCCTTGAAACCAAGATACGGCTTGCTTTAGCCCAGATGGCTCCGTCATGATTCCAGTTCCTAGCCCGACAGTGACCTATTGCTTGCGTATATGTAAAAACAGACAGATAGATAGACTAATATGGCTACAAATAGCTCGACGATTACAGTACCCATATACATTGCATTACATTACATTACATTTACATTGCATTGCAGTACGCTACGGTACATAACAGACTTTACTCAACACAACACAACATTACCCAACATAACGCAGGACAAGACATGACAACGTTAAAGTACACTACCTTGCATTACATTCCAATTACACACACATATTGCACAACACAACCTGCAAAATTGCAATACTTTGCATTGCCTATTACATTGCATGGCATTGCATAGATATATGGCGTCAAGTATTGCATTAATATATGGCATTACTATATATGGCATTGCATATATATATAATTATATATATACCCTCTGGTAATTTAACATAGCTATGGAACATCACCATTCTTAATGGGAACATCAACTATAAATGCCAATGTTCAATAGCTTTTTGTATGTTTAACAGAGGGTGTGTGTATATATATATACCCCCAAAAACCTAACATGGGGATGGGTCAAGTCACCTTGTACCCCTGTTCAAAATCGCTGGGAGTGGGCTGGATGTTTCTCCCGCCTCCTTAGGAGGTTCCACCTTGGGCGGTTCCATCTTGCCCGCACGAGCCCTGCGCATACGAACGCCAGGGGACAGAACAAATGAACGGATTTAACCATCGAAAATGAGGTTTCATGGGATTTAAGCATTAAAAAATGATGTTTTGATGGGAATTCACCAACAAACATGGTCATTTAATGGAGTGAAAGCAATAAACATGGTGTTTGTAACCCAAAAAACGGGGATTCAAACAGAATAATATTGAAGCAGCAACCATAGGAGATATCAATGAATAATTGACTATAAATTTAAGGACACGTGGCTTCTTTTTTGAACACGTAGGGAAGATCTTTTCGATTGCTGATCTTCATTTTCCCCAACAACATTGCCCAAACATCGGGTCAATCCCCGATTAAAAAAAAATCAAGTGGAAAGCGTGGTACGTGGGAAACACACGGGCGTCCATACATTGCACTAGGTTGAACATAGTATGTTTCCGCCATGTGAACAGCAATAAAAAAAGGCGGCATGTAGAACTGATTTGAACATAGTTTTCGCTGTATGTGTATGAACTTTTGTGTAATCACTCTGGTTAAACTGGGAAAATTCAGAGGAGAATCTCAGTTTGGGTCAACTGAGGTTCGTTTTTCCCGAGGTGCTGGAGTCATGACTCCCCGAATCGATCCTCCCTAGGAGGGCACTGCTTCACTAAGTCAAAGCAAGATTCAGACTGGTTTTTCATGGAACACCCACGGTTTTTAGACCATATAGACCATGGTGTTTACCCTGGAGGATTTTGGTGGGATGAAGATCACATGTTACTTGGGGGATTTACCATACGTTACATCTTTAGACCATGCTAAACTTCAACAGCCTGGTGACATTTTTCGATCACAACGGCGATGTCTACCTCCGGTGACTTCACCAAGCATTGGGTGAAAGACAAGGATTTTACCCAATACAGGAAAAGAAGCGCTGTTTTTCAGGTGGTTTTCCAATCCCCATTTTTTTTTAATTTTTTTGAGGGGTTTCCCAAGGGTTTTCCAAGGGTTTCCCAAGGGTTTCCCAATGGTTCTCACTTTATCTGGCTGAATCGTAGTTCACTAACCTGAAAAATCTCTGGAACCCGCGGCCATGTGGGGATTCCCCTGAAGTTCACAATCATTTTCAGTGAGGAAAATGGCGTGAGGTCATGATCAAATTCATCCACATTTGTATATTATGTATATATATATAAATATATATATAGTATAATATGTATATAAATATGTATATGTATATATATATATATATGTATGTATGCACACATATATATATATATACATATCATGTGATTTCCATTAAACATTCCTACTATTCTATGCCCACTATCGTTGGTTGGTAGCCTAATTTCCAGCAACTTTATTTTATGTGGTTACTGTAGAGCCAGGCACAGGTGTCCTTTGTCTGGCTTTCATGGCCACAGAGTGAGGTCCATAAAAGGTTCGATTCCTCAGTTTCGACTGGGGAAAGCCTCTGGCTTATTGTTCTTGCGAGTTGGTCAATACCCATTGATGTTTGACCATCTGGTTATTTAACATAGCCATGGAAAATCACCATGTTTAATAGGTAAACCATCTATAAATGGGCCATTTTCCATGCCCATGTTAAATAACCAGAGGGTATCTCTTTTGGGGATGAAGATCCATTTTGGGGGGATGAAGACCTAACATGGATGATTCCGCATGAGGTTTTCCATCGCCATATTCGTGATTCCGCAAGTTATGTTAGGCAAAACATCTTGTGAAACTGAGTGGGATTGGGATAGGCCATGCCAAAATCTCAAGTCACTGCTAATGCGAGGCCATTTCCACTTCTGTTCGCTTCGCAGTAGCTCATGTTGAAGCGGGGCTTGGGCTTCCAAGGAACATCAAAGTTCATCCAAGGCAGCAAGTGATCAATCATAGCGCAGATGGCATTTCCCTGAGTCCTTGGGATACCTCATTGAAAGCTTGGATCTCTGACTATGGGTATGAAGCACTTCCGACTCCTGTAAGCCAACTTTTGGCCCTAAAACCATTCATGAACTCTTTGAGAACGCATGCTGCAGTTGCTTGAGGTTGTAAACATTTTTTGCGCCACCTTTGCCAATCCCCCATGTCAACCCTGGTTCATCAATCGGGGGGTCTCCTCCCAAAGAGTGATGTCATCTACTAAAATGGTACCCCCTATCAACAGCCCCGGGGGGTTGTTATTCCGGGGTTGACATTCTCCAAGATATGCCATGCTATCACAATGTTCAAAAATGGACGAGCGCAGATGACCACCAGTCCGATCGCCGCTTGTTCTCTTGAGGATCCATAGGGATGAGCGGAGGAGGGGCGAACTGCGGGATTTCGAGATCTAAGCGCCAAGATGCGGCGATTTTGCCCTTTGTCTAAGATGATCCCAATTTTTGGATGGGAAAACTGATGCAAACCTGGCTGGATTTAGGGGGCTCCCAGCATTTCCAGGTGGACCTCGAGCCGAACCGAGAGTCTCATAGAGACGATCATCACCGTCGCTCCTGGGGAAAATCTGTCTCTGCGTAAACTGAAAATGGAAAAACATGTTTTTTTTCATGAGGATTGAGATAATCAATCATTCATAATCCATTGGAATTGGGAGTACTGTATTTGCAGACAAACCCATATGGATAAGGAATGATATGGATATGTAGCTTGACATATCACCTCTTTCACAATTTTTGGTACTAACAATAACCACCATTGTACAACAGATGATCAAGATCTTGTGTGCAAAACGACCACGGATTCCAATTTCTCCAGGAACACCAGCTTCCAGACCCCAAAGTCATTGAGGTCCGATGTTAGTTTTCCGATTTTTCACCACGTAACATGGGAAGTCATTTCAGACACATGATAATGATCCAGTCATTTGAAATGGTCGGCTATTTTGGGATAGTTACCCTCTGGTAAACTAACAGTTTGCTATTGAAAATTGCTATTTTAGTGAGTTTTCCCATGAAAATGATGATTATTTTCCATAGTTCTGTAAACGTTTACCAGAGAGTACCCCTTACATTCCCATCATTCCAATGACGTCAGGACGTTTTTGAGCCCAGCCACCGGATGTTCAGCTGATTCATCAGCGCCCCCAAACGCAACTCATCGCGACGTTGTTCCTGGTTGAAATGCCCATGAAATTGATTGGGGTGCTCGGTAAATTTTCCCTTCACTCCAATTCGAACAGTCGACTTGGGCTTGTACTACAGTTTTGGGTACATTCCCCCCTTTGCAGAGAGCTCGACAGTTATTTCCTGTCCGGAAATATGGATGTCTGCCTGATTGGTCATTTCCAGGCTTCCATTTCAGGATATATCAACTAGCCATGAATATACACAGATGTACCAGCAGACGTGTTCGTGAAGGTTGGATGGTTTGTGTATCAACACCCAAGGAATAAAGCCTTGGAGTACAGGCCGATTTATCCAGTTCCTGGTCTAAGTTTTCTCGTAAATGTAGGATTCAGCAACAATTTCCTCGAAGACCCCATGGGTTAACCCACTTTCCTTTGGCTGAATTGTGGCAGAATTATCTCCGGTGTCCTCAAACGAAAGTAATTCGCCAAGCTGAAAACAAGTTGATTGGAGCATATCCCCTTGAGAACAATCCTGGAAAAGTGGCGTCGCCGGGACGTCATGTGATTCACTAGATGCAAACATCCAGCAAAGACCAACCAGTTTAGTGGTTACAGCTGTTACATGCCTATCGTATCCAACATCTTTAATTGTAAAATCGCAATTTCTGATGGTGGATTTTAAAGACACACAGAAATTCAGGGTGACATAGATGATACCATTTTCTTGATCTTTCGCTATGGATGATCTTTCGCATGTTATAGCTATTGAACCAATGCTCGGAACTATACCGGAGTAGATGTGAAACAAGATCAGGATGTTATAGATTTTTATAGATTATAGTAACCCCCAAAAAGATCGAACAGCTTCAAAATCCCACTGTTTCTTGGGGGCTCCCGGATGATTTCGGGATACCGCCATTTGAGTAAACCCCCAACTAGTGAACATTTTGGGGGTTACTGCATAGTCACTGGATTGGTTTAAGGGGCAATTTTAACTGGAAATCTCGATATTTGATGGGAAAAACAATGGTTTCCAGTGAAGATTTTCCCGCTAAATCCTTCAACCAATCCAGTGATATAGATGATCCCAACAGAAAAACATCGAAATTCCCAGGCTGCCAAGGTACCATGAAGCCGCTGGCCTCCTGCAACCATTTCCTCTCCTGAGCAGTGGAAAAAAAGATGAGTGGATGGGAATCATTCTCCTGGATTTCGGGGAAAACTATGGAAAACTTATGCACAAAAAGGCTGAAACCAGCAAGTAGATTGATTTTGACTTTGAATCATTTTTTTCACCAAAAGTGAGAATATCATGAGGGATTGCAGGGAGAAGTGTGAGGATCCTTCAAGAATCGTCACGGGTGGATTTCCCTGGGAACCAAACTCATCCCATGTATAATTGGGGAGACGCCAACGGTGTTTGCGAACCACTTACGATTCTTGGGATGATCCTCCAGGCATGGCTCCAATCCAATGTATATCTGGTAGTTGAAACCATCCATTTTCCGGGAAATTCCACTTTTCCTCGTTCTAACTCCACTTTTTTGTTGATGAAGTTAAGCCCATTTTGAGGGCAAAACATGGTAACGCAATAATAAACCACCCATATTTTGATGCTCTATACTATACCACCAATAAACATTGCAAAATTGGGGGATGGTTTACCAATCCTTTTTTTTGGTCAATATCACCGATGAAAAAAACATTTTTGCAGAAGATTGCTAACGAATCCTCTCAATTTTCCTCTCGACATTATCAAGGGGGAAATATACACATTTTTATGGCCGTATGATGCTTGGTTGTGTTCCCATTGTTGTTGCTTAAGTCCAGGGAAATTTCGCAATGAATCCACATCTGGGCGGGAACATCATTGAAAAAGTATAGGATATTGCCTAATCAATATCCATGGTTGATGGATAGGGATCATACAAGATTGTTTGACTGGATTATGGATTCTCTTCGAGCCCAAAAGATAGAACAACTTTAATTCACATGAGTGTTTTAGGATTGGAAGTTGGAAGCAGTGTTCAAAACCCTTTGTTGTCTCTTTATGCTGGCTGGTTAAGAACGGATTTCACAGTTCATGGATTGCGATAATCCTCAGTGTAATATATATATAAGATATATTCAACACAACCACGGATAGTATAGTATAACCTCAGAACTAATCATCATGCAATCATCATTTATCAGATTATATCCCCATGTATTGGGTACAACCCCGAAGCAATCATCAACCGAGGCATCCCAGGCTATCCCGAGCGCCTGGTTCAATCTCTTCTCTCTGGCGTCATATTCGATGAAGGGGTTCTTGTCACGGTTTACCTGACAGCTTTCTGTTGTTTTTTTTTTTCCTGGGATTTTCTTTAGAAAAACAACATGAGGATATGATAAGAAAAAACTGGGAGTTGATAAAGCAACATGGTGGTTACAAAAAGAGCTTCGAACATGGGGTTTTGTGAGCAAAACATCAGGATTCTAAATGGGGTTATTCAGATTGACAAGAATGGGCAGATTCAGCTAACCAAAAAGCATTTTTTTGGGGCATAGGAGTCGGATGGATGCTGCAGATGAGATGCAAAACGCTACAGTGTCCAAACTTTATGATCTATTTGGGGACTCCGAGAACCCGAAATGCGGAGTCAACACGCAACAGAAAGATATACAACTCATGCAGAAAGAAACATTGTTGATTGAGGGGTCTCATCCCCCCCAAAAAAAGGATATGGATTATGGCCATGCTTTGATACCCCGCAAAAAGATATTATCTGTTCGTAAGCATGTCTGTCCATTTATATATGGCAAAAGAGATCGTCGCTATCCAAGATTGAACCATGGATGGTTTCTGTCCTTCCAGATCAGTAGATGGGGCTTACCTGCAATTCAAACTGGATTATATAATGAAACCCCAATGAATGTTCGCAAAATCCATCCTCAACTCCAGTCTTTGTTGGTAAATACATACAGCTGTTTCTACCATTTTTTCTTTGTCATATCTTTTACTCTCCAGTAAACTATATAACAATCCGATTTCGAACCACACACACTTCTTCCTCTCTTCTCTCACTCTTCCCATCTCTGCTGATATTGTCTAAACTTCCTTGTATTATATTTGCTGGACAAAGTAAAGAATTAAACAAATGGATCACAGTGCAGATACCAAACATAATTTGAAATCACAAGGATGGAAACACCCAAAACATGATTTGGCGCTGCCCAAAGGCTGTTGATTTCTTCCTTGGCACATTGACACGGGTTCCGAATCCCGTCCTCTGGCTGAAACGTGGTATCTATCTGACTGCGTGTTGCCGACTCAAATGTTCGCAAGCATACTCAATTTCATCTGGTTGGTGGTATACCTACCCCTCTGAAAAATGTGAGTTCGTCAGTTGGGATGATTATTCCCCATATATGGAAAATCATAAAATTCATGTTCCAAACCACCAACCAGTCATTTTTCACACCGCCTCTTCACCCTATCTTCAATCTCATGACCCTCCAGACTGGTTCCAGTCACCCAGCCAGGAATCAACCGAACCAACCTGCCTGGTTGCCCTTCTCCAGAAATTACACGTGTCTAGTGTGCGAGTGTAGATATAGATGAAACGTTGGAATGATCTACCTTCATGGTGATTTTGCAATTTGCCATATCGGTTTCCTAATTTGCTGGTGTATCGCACTTCTTATTCATTTATAGTCGAATTAGCTTCCATATTCCAATTCTCTTCCAATGATACTCCACTGATTTACCAAAATTCTATTCAAGTGTCAAAGACAATTATCAAAAGTTAGTTGTTGGCTTGATCACATCCGCCGTTCCCATACACCATGGTTTCTGGGACGTGTTCTGTTGAAGGTTGGGCTTCAAACTCATTGGTGGCTTCATCATCTTTAGAAAGCATTCCATTGATATAAGGATGGGATGCCTTTCCAATCCCATTAAGTCCAACTAAATATTAAATCACCATTAGGCCATCATGAATTCACCTTAAATCACAACAAATCTAAGCCTTATCCGAATCCAGAATTTGGAGGATGGTCATCTGAGTCATCTGACTTAAGCCAATGAAAAACATGGAATAACCCTAGGAATTGGGCACTTCGGATCACCAGGGTTACTCTTCCCCAGCCTTCCGCCGCAAGGAGGGGGCGCTGCGCGGCCGCAAGTCATCCCTGCGTTTGGTCGACGGCGGTTTGACAAAATGCCGGAGATGGATGGGAAACCCTCGAACGAAATGGAGGCTTTAAAAGGAAAGCCATGTACTTTCATGGGTAATCTTCCATTTAATTCGATGATTTACCTATATTTACCATACTGAGCCATCTTTGACCTGCAGTGTCCCAGTTTGGAATGGCTAAGTTGGTAGACATAACTCCAATAGCTAGGCCAGCCAGGCTTTATGATACATACTAACCTATAGTTCATGGGGATAACATAAGCCAACAAACATAAGGCACCGCCTCGCAGCTGGTTCAGAAAACACCGACCATATGATTTTCAGCAATATTTCAGCAATATGGTTTCTCCTAGCTCCTCAGATCAAGAACATGCACCTGAAGCTGGAGACTTGTCGTTGAAAGCCCGTCGTTGCACCCGAGACCTGTCGTTGAAAACCTGGGAGAGAAGGGGAGGCAGGGAAAAGGGGAGAAATCGATCGGGTAAACTGTTCACAATTGGGAATAATAAATAAATATATATATATACACATGTATATATATATATACATAACATAATACATAACATGATGACATAACATAACATAACATAACATAACATTACATTACATTGCGTTACATTGCATTGCATTACATACATACAGATATAAGTATGGTTATGGTTGATGGTGGTAAATCTGCTTTTCGTAAATGGTCAATCGTACCTATCCCCCAAACCCTCGGCGTTGCGCTTGGGGGCCACTATAGTAACTCACGACCCTGAAATCCGGCTTTTCTGGGGGCACTTAAGCCCTAATAAGCATCATTACAGTGACTTCCAAGCGTAGTTTCTTTTAATTCATTCCAATATATTCCAATATTATATAGTTGGACAGGATTTAAGGAGTGGTTCTGGGGTTTGAAACCACAAAAAATGGTATAGTCAAGGGAAATGGCTGACGAACATCGGGTGTACTAGCCAACAATACGTGTGTGAAACTGATTTCATTGGTGCTCTCCGCTTCAACCTTCTTGAGAAACGCTAGTCAACTGGTCCCAAAATACACAAATTACCAACAATCATGGAAACAATACATCAAGAAAGATTGCGCGTGACTACCAACCAACACCAGATGAGGATTCCGTGGAGGGCCGATTCCGGGGTTTTGCTTCAGGATATGTTGGGAGAAATGGCATGATTTTGGGACCATTGCCTATCGAATCTTGGGGTTGCCTTGTGGACAATTCTCCATTATGCATCTATAGCTGCCGTTCCCCACTCAACTTTCCCAGCCAGCCATGTTTGATTGCCGGAGGCTATCCCAAAATTGAGTTGGTTGAATCCACATGTAGGTGAAGCTCAAGTTTGCTAGTTTTTCACGTGTTTGGTCAAATCCAAAACCTTGTTGGCTGCCCTCTGGGAATCAAGCACGGTTTGCTCTGCCAACATTTTTAGATGATTTTCCCAGAAGGGATTTTCAGCCAACCCTATTTGACTACCAGAGGATAGATCCCGAATTTTGCCCCAGCCTTTTTATTTTTCCCTTTGAAAATCCCAGTAAAACACCCATATTTTTTAGTTTCTATAGGTAAATCCCAGTCAAAAACATTTTTTGGGGGGAGTCGCCCATGGGCGCGCTGAGTCAGGTCAGGTGGTCAGGTCACCCGGAGCTGCGCCGGAGAGTTGCCGTTGAAAGCAGGAGGATCTGAAGCAGTGAGAGGTGAAATTCACGGGAGTTTTTAGTGGTGCCAAATCCCCAGTAAACTACTTACACTACTTACAGATGATCCTATATGGAATAATGGATGGGATTATATGGAATAATGATCCTACCAGTTTGCGAAAAATGATGATTTACAGGTGATCTACCTATAAAAAAATGCTGCTTTTCCATAGCTATGTTAGTTTACCAGAGGGGAAAAACGACATTTTGATATAAAACAATAGGATCCACCATCCCCAATTTTGGCATTCTTGTGGGTGGTGTTTTACCACCTAGAGATGGGTGGTTTATGACATTGCTTTACTAACATTACCCGGTGATAAAGGACATTTTTAAGATCATGGGATTAACATCCAGCTATAGCTATTTTGGTGTGAACATTCCCAAGTTTGCTGCTTCAAGCATGGTTGTTAAACCCCCATTGAATACTAATGGACAGGGTTTTGGAAGACTACTCATTTTCATTGGCCCAAGCACCCCTTATTTTCCAAACTTTTGTTGGGCGACTAGTGAAAACCATCTTAAACCTCCATTTGCACTCTAGTTATTTAACATAGCCATGGAACATTACCAATTTATAGATGATTTATGATGGTTTACCTATTAAAAAACCTGTTTTTCCATAGCTACGTTAAATAACCAAAGGGTATATCTGGCCAAATGATGGTTGCCACCGGACTTTTTCTTCATCTCCTTCATCCGACCTCAAAGCGGGATAAGGTAAGCAGCGTTGTGACTACCAATTCGGAGCTCGCCGGGAGTGAGCGACTGCCACCGGACTGCTCACCTGTATTGCTGCAATTGCCCGGCCGACAAACAGCCGGCAACGAATGCAAAACAACAGCAGGGACCAACGCATTGGCATCGGGCGGCGTGCCGGTGCGCGAAGTGCAGTTCACGATCAACGAACAGAGGCACTGGAATGCGGCCTCAATGTTCTGACCAATCTCAGCAACACATCCACTGACGTGAACAGATGGGCTTTTGTGAGTCATTGACGGCCAGTGCTTGTAATTGAATCGAAGATTCTCTAGAAGATCTACTGGTATTCTGATTGTGCTTCTGCAGAATATTACAATAAAAGTAGTTACACACCTCGAGAATTCTCAAGGAGAGAACACCGGTTGAGCACAGAAGCGGCATGTCCCTTGCATTAGGGACCGACGTAAGCTGCAAATGGAGCTTGCT
>Ga0126342_10009198_pt1 | contig 17705 bp, 15 predicted proteins | sample Cyp1metagenome_FD_92528 | JGI IMG/M metagenome (GOLD analysis project Ga0126342, IMG submission 92528) | Coral microbial communities from Lord Howe Island, Old Settlement Bay, Australia - Cyphastrea 1 metagenome | ecosystem: Host-associated > Invertebrates > Cnidaria > Coral ... | reverse complement strand
TTGATACTCCTCTTCTCGACTGCCTATAACACATCTTTAATATATTGTTTGTAATATTGTGTCTCCACACTAACAAGAGAAGACCCTGCTCCTCTACGCTCTCGGGCCATCCGTCGTCTAGTTACAAATAATAGTGTCACAGTCGTCTCCTACAGTTTCTTCTGGCACAAATCCTACTGAGTCCTACTGTTGAGCTTGGCCTTGCGACTGATGCAGCCAACTCGGTCTCCCAGTCGCATTCTTGCTTGGCCTGCAGAAACGATCGGCGACAAATGACGACCACTGAAAGAACACGAAGCGAAAACATAAATACAGGGTCAAGTGATATCAAGTGAAATCAAGTGATGCCTGGTCCTTTGCAAATGATCAATGAATGCCCCTCAATCATAGCTGCATCAGCTTTTCTTCATTTTGGTTCATGTGCGCAGAGCGTCAAAACGTTCCCAAAGGAGACCGTCACAAGGAGAGATCTTCATGAAGCCTTGAGCTTTCATGAATTTCACAGCCCGATTGTCTTTGAAACGGGAAAGAAAAACACAGGTTCTTTTCTGGCACGACATGCACGGGCGCAACTTCACTTTTGCAATTTCTTCACCTCAGTCTCCAAATTATCAACCTTTTCCACCAAAGTTTTGATCAACTTGATGGCGTTGGCACCACCACCTGCTGCACTCTTAGCCTTTCCATCTTTTCCATCTTTGCCATCTTTTTTCGGCTTGGAGCCGGAGCCCTTCGCCTTGGCCAAGCGGGTGGGCGTTTCATCGTCCTCTCCCTCCAGCTTCTCCATCTCCGAGGCGGGCACGGCCGCACGCAACGGGATCCACTGGTCCGGGGAGATCTTCGGAGCGAAGAAAAGGCCCTGGATGCGCTCGATGGTGCAAATGTCTCCATTGTTGAAGGCACATGGAGGGCCAGGATACTTCCTTGACTCATCATTCCAAATGTTTATAAACATTATAAACATTTATAAATTATAAAAATAGCAGTGACATGCAATGAACATGAGATGTATAATATGAATACTAATTATACGAAAAATATCTTATATAATCATATATATATAGTATAGGTTCTTGTAGATCTTATAGTGATCATTCTGGGAATGGAACAACTTGTTCCGAGAAAAGCAATGAAAAATATCTCAAGGGCAACAATTGCAAGGTGAGCTTCTCAGCAGGAATGTGGTTGTCTGGATGATGCTTGCGTAGCTTGACGTCCTGTCCCACTTGCAACTCGTGCTTTGTGATGGTTGGGGGAGGACTGATTTCGGGATCCCACTGGGCGATGCACTCCCAACCTTCCACCGGTACATCAAGCACTTCAGCATAGATCTCATAGAAATACTGGATTTTTCCAAAGTCCCTGCTCCAAATGGTCCACATGCCTTCATCTGGGTTGAATGAAATACGTCCAGGCCCTTTCATCTGATAGTACTCTGGGATGAAGCCGTCGTTGCTCATGACATAAATCCCATTCAAAGCCTGGGCATCCTCATCTTCTCCAGCGTCACCTGCTCCAGAGAGTTTGATGTAGCTGTGGACAGCATGGAGAAGAAGGTCATAGTGTTCAACACCGTTCTCGTCAGTACCGACGCGGTATTCCCCCCCTGATTGTTCCCCATCCTCAGGGTTCAAACATTTGCAATCACTCATCGGTCTGGAGCACCTTCAACAATCACAAGCCGTTCAGAATTGCATTTTTGGTTCAGCAAGACAAGTAATAGGTCTCGTATTGCTTTAGCCCCGAGATCTCCAACAAAAGGCGGATGGCAAAAAAAAAGTGTGCATCCGCCAACATGACTGCGTTCCAGTCGTGTACAAACAGAAAAAAATGCTCTGCTGAAAGCTCTGAAACCAACTAATCTCCACCTCCTTTTACTAAACGTACCCCAAATACTAATAACTAGGGTCTGGGTTAAATTGTGGGAAAATTCAGACTGGCCAATTTGATTTTAATTGATCCCCTTTCGAAAACAAATTAAGAATGAAGGTCCCATTTCAGGGTAGTTTCACCCCGTAATAATAAAGCTAGTCAACCCCGGGGTGTTTTTATTAGGGTCCGTCTTTTAAGGTCGGAGAAAAAACAACTTTTTATTTAATATTAGGGGAAAACTTCGAAATACAATTTTTGGCAATATTTTAATTAGATGTTGAAAGGAAATCTAATCGACTATGAAATAGAAAAAATAGTTTCTATATTAGGGTTTTTTATTTAGTATCAGGGGGAAGCTTCGCACCCTAATACTAAATACATCTAAATACATCTAAATACCCCCTAATACTAAAAACTGCTCCAAGTGTTTATTATTTGGGGGGACGGTTCAGTAATAGGGGGAAGGGATTACATTCAATCCTCTCAACAAAGTCAGCCCCAGGCGTCCTTGTCGTCCCACAGCACTTTCACCAAGTCCGAACCCTTGAGGTTCCAAATGATGCCATACTTGCTACTCTCCTCATGAAATACACGAATGCCGCTGGTCCGAACCTTTAGCGTCTTGTCTTCTGCCATGGCCGAACGCCACTACGATGAATTTGAAGCGATCCAAGCAGTTTTTCCGCTGGTCGGCGTCCTGTTGGAGCCAAATTGGATCCAAATGGAACATATGCAGACAAGACCTGGAAAAAATCCAACGCTTCACAAAAAAAGAGGCATAGTACAGTGGCCGGGAAGACAGCACCGGGCCCCAGGTTTCACATCCTTCCGCTTTTTCCGATTTCTCCCGTCTAACACCATGCAACGTAACTTTAATCGCACCTGTTCGTGTACCTTGCGTTCGTTCTCCAGCACGGCATCGTAACGCTCCCACATGCTGAAGAGCCCTTGCACCTTCATGCGCAGCGACCAGCAGAGACCTTCCTCTACGTATTATCTCGGAGTATCCCTATCAAGGCTCAAAGAGTAGAACATTTACAGACTTGTCGCGTAGGCCATGTATGGCAATGTATGGGAATGAGCCAACTCTGGGCTTCAGGGAATGCAAGTTCCGCTTTTGCTAAAATGTCGGCGTTGTCGTGCTTGGAAAATTGGCATACCAAAGTCTTGGCGACAAACAAATACAAGGTAGCATTGAAGGACCCGAGCACCTGGTGTTCCAAGTTCCGCTCGAGCACAGACATGACCTGGCATCTTCACCATTGTTCACCGATGTTTGCATCCGGTGGAGGTTAGGGACAATAATGTGAACCTGGTCTATCTAGATCTCCTACACAATTTGTGTACTTGAAATTCCTAGAATTAGATTATATGATTAGATTTAATTAGTACATTTCTGTGATTGATTATGATTGGAAGGAAACACCATTGCTACAGTTTCAGCCTCCAATCTGTGATCCAGAAATGCTGGATAGTGCCAGCATGTCAAACTGCTTGCTTGAATATACCTTCAACTTCATTCTACCAGTACAGGTCACGGTGCGATGTTGCTCGGCGGTATCCTTTTCGCGAATCCAACGGTCCAAAGATGTCCAAAGGTTTGATTTTTGCCTAAAACATTGAAAAACATTGAAAAAACATTGAATAACTGAATAACATTTGCCTATTGAATAACAAGATATAACAAGATAAACAAGAATGAGTGCCGTTTCGATCGCATTCCCAGAGTTGGCCATAGTTATCATAGTTGGAGTGAGGTTTGCCCCCAATGATTTCCCGCACCTCCAGGGACTTTCGACGTTGGCCTTCTGCTTCTAACTTAGCACGGGCCTCTGCTTTAGGTGTTTGAAATGCGATTCCACCCATTGTAAAAGAACGAAAGCTAAGGTTATCTAAGGTTCATGTGAGCCAGCCTGGAAACGTGCTAGGATTTTGATATGCTGAATAATTACAGGTTGCTTAGAGACTTGGCAGGATTTGAGCCCGTGACCATCTGCTTCCAACACCGCTTACAAATGCCCCATATGCCCCGGGAGCTTGGAGGGGGTTCGAGTGAAAAATCATCTGTTGGACTCAGACCTGCCCCCCCCCGCTGAAGCAAGAGTAACTCCAGCTAGCTACCGCTAGCTTTCGTGATAAATTGTAAAAAACTTATTTAACACACTAAATTGGTGGCTCCTTACTTTCTGCGCCAAGTCGGATAGCACATGGTGGCGCTTAGCTCGTGACGCGTTGGTCTGCTGCTTCGCGCAAACGGCTCTGACAGGATGCCAACAGGTCCTCTGAGGGAAACAGAATGGAACAGCAACCATGGGAGATGCGGACATATGGGGACCTTGATGCTTTTCATGTTCTTCCTCGTCATTCCTCATGTAGAATCCGGGAACACTGACAATTTCTGGACTTTGCCACATCTCATTAGTAGCAGTCACAGCAGGAGCAGGAGCAGGAGCAGGAGCAGTAGCAGTAGCAGCAGCAGCAGCAGCAGTAGTAGTAGGAGCATCACCTGCAGCAGCGGCGGCGGCTGCGGCAGCTTGTGTTGTTGTTTCTGCTGATGTTGTAGTTGCTGTTGTTGGAGCAGTGGTAGTGCTGGTAGTGCTGGTAGTGCTAGTAGTGCTAGGAGTGCTAGTAGCGGTGCTAGTAGTGGTGGTGGTAGCAGTGGTAGTACCGGTAGTGAGTGGGTGTCGTTATCGTTGTCGCCGCTTGTCATTTGTTTGTCGTTGTGATTCTCGTCAACCACAATGTTGTTTTTGTTGGTGGTGCTGCTGCTGCTTCTAATTGTTTGCTGGCACGTTCTGTACTTGTTGATCGTTTGGTACGGGTTTGTAATCCCGGAAAATTTGGAAAGAATAGCAGGACCGCTCTGCTTCTGCCCAGTGGCAGGTCCTGTGACTCCTTCAAATGCGCTTCAGCTGCAGCCTCCCATTCTTCCAACATGGCTGATTTCATGTGATTTCCATTCAACATCATTCAACAATGTTTGATCTAGCAAATCAACATCAAACAGGCACCACACCACAGTACAGCAAGATACAGTACGTAAAACAGCCACAGGATCTGCGGCCACACTGCAATACTGAGACGCAAATTTGAACTGGTAGAGTCGAACAATTCAGATTTTCTTCCTATCTGTCAGGGTACCAAGTATACCAAATACATATTTTACATACTTATTTTTTCTCCTATCTCCTTGCCCCTCCCCCTTGTAAAATGTTTTGAACACACAAGGCCGTACACAGCCAACATCAAAAAAATAGAATCCAGGCTCCTCATCCTTGGAGAATTGTTTATAGCGTTTATCCTTAGTGTACATCACACTATTTTAAACTTATACCTATTGTTTCCTATTTTTTTCATATCTTCTCATATGTTTTCCATGTGCTAAACCTTTACAAGTAGCATATATTAGCATACCCCATTGCCATGTTCATCAACTTCTTGATTTCAAAGATGCGTTATGATGCGTTTTTCCTAGAGAGGAGGATAGTTTGAAATAGTTTGAATAGCAAGACGATCAAGATCGATCAAGGGTGTGAAGCGGAAAGGACTACCGATAGTCGTCAAGACACCGAACGATCGGAAGCACTTGTGGATTTGACTTGGCCTGACGAGTGTTGCTCTCTCCCTCGCGACCTCATAGGACACAAACAATACACAAGACACCAGAACCATCCAGAACCATCATTTGATATCATTTGTAGCACAAGAAAGACAAATCATGGGAAATCTGGATACGAGTACATCTGGTCAAGGAAGCTATTCGATTGCACGATGCTCTGAAATTCAGCAAAGGCCTGCAAACATCAAAGCATGTCAAAGCTATACAGTTTAGTTTAGACATCCTTAGACACGTTGAAAGTTCACTCTGTTGAGTCGCAGCTGTTTAGCCTACATCGCCCTGGCAATCGCTTGAGGTCCAAGCTCACAAGAAAGCGACGTTTTTGCACCATATCATCTGGCATCATTCGCAAGCACTGAGACACCCAGCTAAGTGCAGCTCATTCCAGCGCAAACATGCGCAAACATCCCTGACCCAATTTGTATTGCCGCGAGTTCCCTCATGCTTTAAGTATGGTATTTCATATGTTGCAATTTGTTGCAATTCATGCTTCAGTGGTATTCAAAATCGTGAGGGGAACCTAATTCCCTGCTGCAGCATGAATCACACAGGCTTCATGTGCTCCATGTACCTCATCTGATTTGGTCCAAGGTATGCTTCCCAGCAAGGCTACTCTTTCGCTAACAAGTTATCCCATCTGACCTGTGAGTTCCCGAATCTCTTGCTCTAGATCTTCGATGTCCGCAAGCAAGAGATCGCAGTTGGTCTGGCACAGACAGTAGTCACACTGAATTGAATATATTGAATACGTCGTTTGATCATATTTGAACAATTTTGAACATATCACAATGATGATAATGATGGCGAGAGATACAATATGATACAATGACATTTGAGTGAAAGTTCTCAGATACTCTCGGCCTGCAAGATCAAGTGCTCACCATTGAAGTGGTGTTTGGCCGCATTCATCTCATTTTCGAGAACCTACTCCGACAAAACTCAATGGATGTCACGACGTTGCCAACATGTTGCAACTCTAGTGAGCTATTCAATTAGTTTGACTTGTTTCAAGCAACCGCCCCAAGGCACTTCATGCCCAGGCCCATCACTGCATGGCCACAATGCTTTAAGACAGGCACATCAGGGTTCAAGAAGGCACATCACCCAAACAAAATCCCCATGGCCACACCATCATTCTTCAATACCTTCAATCAGGAGAATCAATGAACTTGAAAGAATTTCAATGCTTCCATGTTCTTCCTATGGGAGGAAAATTAAAACAATAATCACGAGATGTCACGAGAAGCAGTTTTTGCCTTCCCATCCCAATGGTCTCATGGTCACGCCTTGATTTGTTTCCCTTTTGTGTTGGATAATCATCAGCTGGAAAACTAGGCATGTCATGTTGTTTCCTGATATCTGGCCGTCTGGCCTGTGTCAATTTGAAACTATAAATTGAAAACAAAAATTACTGTTTGGAATTTAGATTGCAGTAGTTTGTTTTAGTTCTTGTAGCTCAAAAGCACCTCGCGGTTGGAATTCTCCGTGTCGCACTGGGACCTGCGATTCAAACAAGTGCGCTTAAAAACGACTCGTTGACTCATGTATGTGGAACACATGGTTGGATTGTGCATCTTGCTTGCAGTTCTTGGGTTTTTTGCAGAGATACTACAACCACATCTGAAATATCACGTTCTTTCCGTGCTGAACATGAATCTTTAAACTGTTTGACTTGCTTGCCGGTGGAAGAAACATCTCAAATATCTCGCATGGAGAAGTGCTGAGACGTATCAACCTGGAGATGTTCACCAATGTTCACCATCAAATAAACATCAGATATATAACTGTCAGATCTGTCAGGTTTTGTCGAATGGGTCTCCGTTGGGTCTCCGTTGCAGGCACCTCCAAAGAGACACGTCGGAATCCAAGCGCGTCAGCTCTGCGAGGCTCGCCTGGCGCTGTCCAGGACAGCGGAAATCGCTGGAACTGGTTATCCTCTTTGGATTTTTGTTCCCGGAAAGCTGTTTGATTTTAAAGAGTCTCAAGAAGTTTTACGAGTTTTTGCACATGTCTTTACAATTCTTTAATATTCTTTAGACATGTTTACTTCTTCCACCAAGATCTGTGCATTGACAAAGTCTTCACTTCGCAATCAGTGCATGACGGGCTGTCTTGGCCTCTTGCACGTTCAGCAATCGGACCAACTCCTCGCACACTCTACCACACCTAATGAGTTTCACCGCGCCGCTTCATTCAGCATCACCATGCAAATAATGCACTAAATTATATTAAATTGTTGATACATCTGCTACAGTACTGCACGAAGCCATGCATGTTGTGTTTTTTCCCTTTTTTTCCCCTACCTGCCAGGTGAGGGTCTCGAGATTTTGTCAGACTTTCTCCTTCTCCTCCTTCTCCTTCTCCTCGTCCTCCTCGTCCTTCCTCAACTGCGAGCTCCAGATCTCAGTGGGCACTCCGATCTCAGTGGGCATTGCCGGACCTCAACCATAAGCGCCAGATCTCAGAGAGACTGTCAGAATAAATGCCAGATAGAATGCCAGATAGAATGCCAGAAAGAATGTCAGAATGAATGCCAGAATAAATGCCAGAATAAATGCCAGATAGAATGCCAGAAAGAATGCCAGAAAGAATGTCAGAATGAATGTCAGATAGAATGCCAGATAGAATGCCAGAAAGAATGTCAGAATAGATGCAAGAAAGAATGTCAGCATATATGCCAGGTAGTAGAATATCAGAAAGAATGCCAGTATAGTAGAAAGGATGCCAAATAGAATGGTAGAATAGTAACTTGAATAGTAGAATGTCAGATAGAATGCCAGAACAGAATGTCAGAAAGGATATGTCATACATACTTCCAGATGAGATGTCAGAGACTATCACAAAATAATTTCACGGTAGGGATCACTCAAAGTAAAGTAATTTATTTCTTCTGTTTCTCTCAAGTTTCGGATTTGCAGGGAGGATACCAAATGCTGACAAGGTTTGGATTGCTTGGGTACCGCGAAGCAACATGTCTCAATCTACACATACACCGACTGTATCGCAATACGGTATCCATCGAGGGAGAGCAAAGAGACAGTTTGGCACCTCCAGACTTTGAGTCGCTTTCAGTGGAATATTGCACACCATTTTGCAACAGAACCGTCAGCTGATCGGTCTCAAAATGCAGCTCCTGGTCGCACTCTTCAAGCTCTGCATCCATTGCCTGAACAGTTTTTCTCGAAAGGATACTGCGACCCGGTGCAACGTGCTGCAACTGAAAGGAGGAGTTGCTTTGATCAGCAACTGACATGTTCTGTGCCTCAATCTGCTTTGCTGTGAGGGCAAGCTCCGCCTGTCACCCCGCCATGAATGTGGCTGCAAAACTTGTGATGTGAAACAAAGCACCTGTGTCGGCTTACATGTTTTTATTGACTTATATAGGTGGCTTACACATACTTGCATTGTCATGGTCAACAAATCTTTGGCCTCTCAATTCATACTCCATGTTGCTCAAGATTGATCAAGCTAGGAGAATTCCGAAACTACAAAGGTTGGCCTCAGGCGTCTGTATTGGATAGGAAACTAAGGAGAGTTGTTGGTGTCTTGCATGTATGTTACCTTCTACCCTGTTGATCATCGTTGCAGGCCTGAGGCTTGACTCAGATGAGCATTTTGCTGGAACTCAGCTTCCATCAAATTCTTCTTGAAGGACAAACATTCGTTCATTTAATATTCATATCAAACTTCGGCCGCAGAATCTTCATTTTGCTTCCTGCACGCACTGCACGCTGCTACACCAAGAATTGCCCTTGGCGCCTCCGCCATTCGCTGACTCTCCGACAAGCGCTCAGTGAAGGGCGCTTGGCCTGGTGGATTTCCGGAAGTATCTTTGAATATTTTTGAATGTTCATTGAAATAATATAGATTTAAATACTTATAATATCTTATAATATTTAAATAGATTTAATAAAGCCAAGGTGCCTGTTTGTGAAATTTCAAGCCATTTCAAGTCAATAATCTAATTAGGCCAAAGGCCCCCGGTTCTTGGCTGGCTATCCAAGACAAACACAGAGATCCAGACATTCTAAGGAATCTTTGCTCTTGTCCTGCACACACTTCGAGGACACGCAAAAAACAACCAATGAATTGTCACACCGGGTCTTGTCCACGGCTGGCCATTCAAAATGAATGAACTGCTATCAAACGACACCAAGAACCTTGATGTGGATAGTGGATACAATTGCGAGACTTTGGATGATGCTTTGCCAAAATGCACATGACACTTACATCATCTTACATCCGTCTTTCGATTTAACAGCGTGCACAGCATGACTCTCAACTCAGTAACCCTCATCTAGGAACCATTTGTTGCAGGCATGATGTTTGCAGTATGTTATCATGTGTTATATTAGTACTATCTTATATAGGTATCACGTGTTTGCCTGAAGTATCCCCCTCTTCAAGTTCTCTCCTGAGAGCGCATTTGCTGTTCATGCAGCTGCTCTCGAAGGTGATCGTTGCTGCTCACCTTGGTTGAAATGTGGACCACACGCTTACCGCTTTGGAGTCTCATAAGATCTCATAAGGAAGTCCTTGTTTTTTGATGTTTTTTGGATTTGTTTAGTTTTGATTGTTTTGGCGGATTCAAATTTCAAGAGTCGAACAGTCATGATCAGCCACGGCATAGATGATGGCACGTCACAACCAAAACTTGTACTACGACACAACCATGTAAGGAATCTCCAACTAAAAAATGCTCCTGAGACATCCGAGTGTGTCAACCAAAACGCTCGTACAAGACCGGTTGTCTTTGGCAATAGGAAGTCTCATATGCATCAAGCAAAAGGCGCCAAAAACAGCACTGCGTTTCTATGGTTTCAACGCCCGTCAGCCCCTGTCATCCGGGGATCTAAAAGGGCTCATCAAAACGGACCAAATGAACAGCGTCTGTGTTTAACTATTTGGGCGTTTGTATTACGGTAGGCCCTGGGGAGGCCCACAGCAGCTGCAAGGGCATCCTTCACCTCTCGAAATTGCCGCTGGAGTTCAGCCACAACCTTCCACAGGCCAAGTTGAAAATGTGCAGGGGTCACTATGATTTGACTTTGACGGATCATGATCCATCCACGATCCATCTCTGATCCAATGTGCTATTCTGCTGCTCGCATCAGGTCGAATGATTTTCTTCGTTTCATCTCATGCATTCAAATAACATGTTCATGCTATACAGACATAAGATGGCATAAGTGATGTAAGCAATTCCGGGCCAGATTTCAACTGTTCTTCACCTCCTTAGCGAGAGAAGATGTGGCTATGTAATCCTGTAAGATCCTGTATCTATAGACTGTATGAGATACCATCTGTGCATTGAAAAAGGTGTCCTGTTTTTTTCTCTTGCAAGTTCTTTCTATTTCCCTGAATTCTAACCTCTTGCCCTGGACATGTCTTTTCCATGTCAGCTGTGTCTCTTGACACCTCTTGACCTTGACATCGGTTTTCTCTTGGCATCTCTTTCTCAGGACATTGTCCCTTTCTTCAAATCTCTTTCTCACAACATCGCTTTCTTCCGAAATCTATTCCTCTTGACATTTCCTCATCGTCCTCTCTTTCTCGTGACACCATTTTTCTTGACATCCGTTTTTTTTTACATCTTTTCCTGAAATTTCTTGTCCTTGACATCCCTTGACGTGGCAATCCCATTACATTGTAATATTTTCCTCCTTGCCCCCCTGTCTTTCTTGACACTTCTTTCTCTTGTGACTCTTAGTCTTGTGATCTGGGGTATCATGTTTTTCTCTTAGTGCTTGTGGTGACATCTGATTCCCCTACGGTAGCATTTCTTTCTTGATCTCCTTCTCTCGGCATCGTCTCTTGCCATCTCTTGACATTGCTCCCAGGCCCGGGTCTCGGCACCCACCAGCACCAGCAATGCAACCATCTCCGCAGAAGAACCACTGGGTTGCAAAACGATGCAAAACCAACACATTTCAAACATCGCCTGGACGCAGACCTGGACGCAGCCGCTAGAAAACGATTTGTAACCAATTAAAAAACGACACGCAATAAGCACCAGCACGCACAACTTCGAACATCACTTGAACACGGCCATTTGAATGCATCTGAAGCAAGGCGGATTGAAAAAGGAAATTCTTGGTGGGTTCACCCTGCTTCTTGACAAAGAAGCAAATGAACTGTGTTTTGTGTTGCTTCGCCCTTTAAGCTCATCAAGGCTACGCGAAGTCTACGCAAAGCGCACGCGGACTCCGTAAGTAGCCTACACGCGGGGGCTTTAGTTTGCGAAGGGTGCCTACGCGAAGTCTACGCGAAGCCTATGTGGACTGCGAAGGTAGCTACACGGAGGACTTCGCTGTTAAGAAAAACCAACTCAAATGAGCAAGGACCAAAACTAAGGATGACAAAGGGGGTCATGAGCAAAAGTTATCGTTTTAGGTAGTTCGCTATGTCACTTTACATGGTTTCGTAGCATGTCTTAAACAACGGCTATTGATTTGGAGATCCATTTCCACGCATCTCCACATCAACAATATGGGCGCTTCATGGTCAGCAGTCTGCTGTCCATTGTTTGTCTTCGAAGTGCGGAAGGATTTTCCCTCAGAACCGCTTGGTCTTTGCACTGTTGCGCGCTTTCTGCTTCTGCAGATTCTGTTCATCTCTGTGGATCGTTTGATGAAAGCTGTCTTATGACAGGTTTCAAGCCCAGGCTGGGCCACGCCAAGTACATGTTTCAAGACTTGACGCGCCACTCCAGGGATGGATTCGGCCCCTTTCGGCAATTTTTGGTTATCGCTACGTTATCGGTTTGGTTATTATTGACATTTTCATGGTAAAATCAGGAAACATGTGAACGATTGCTTCTCAAGGACAGTCTCTTCTTTCCAGAGCCTGTGTCGTGACAGGTTTTGGCAGCAAGTTCTGTGGTCAGAAGTGCGCACTCTAGGTGTTTTGGGAGCACCTGTAGGCCTTTTGGAAGTCCCTGGATTCACATCCGACAAATACCAAAGATCCTTTTCAAATGGTTACTTGCTAATTGAATCAGAGTGGCTGCGTCAACGTTGCTCAGTTCTGTGGCTGCGCATGTAGTTCTTTGCTGTTTTGTGACTCTGTGCTTGCACATCGCATTGGTGCAGCATGGTGCGGCTGTCTCGATGTTGCTCAGGAACTACAAGTGCGTGTGCATCATGCATCTGCAGCACTGGGCAACGTTGACGCAGCGACCGAATGCGATTTGGAAGCCCTGAGTTGCAAAACTGCAAACATCATCAAACAGCGAAATCATTGAAACCTCAGTTCCAACGCGCAGCCAATCTGATCCGAGATGATCCGAGAATGACCTGAGATTGTTTGGAAATCGTCGCATACTTTGCCCATCTTCAAAACACGCGTTGTCGTGCACCCGCAGTGTCTTGTCTTTGAAAAACACATTTCGTGTGAGGCTTCCTCCAAAAGTGAAAGTTGAACTTACGAAAGCAAAGCTTTTGTGCGAGACTTCCGTCAAAAAAGAAAGTTGAAGATCTAAAACCATCTGAAAACTGCAAGATTCTGCCCGGCTCTACTTTACTACTCTTCTCCTCATTGCTCTTGTCTACTCTTCTCTTGCCTCGCCTACTCTTCTCTTCCCTAGCCTACTCTACTCAGGTAGACTCTACTCATCTCTACTGTGCACTGCTCCTCTATACTCTGCTATATTCTTCTCTACTCTGCTCTTCTTAAATTTCTGTAATTAACGCGGAAGTTTCACTTCTAAATTCCCTTTGATGATACATGCATACATACTGGTATAAGTATGGTATAGTACGGTACTATTGCGCTGTCTATGCTGTGGATAATATCGAGTTGGCGCCTTCTCAAGACTTGAGACTTCACTCATCTTGGAGCTCACAGCTGTTTCAGCTATGGCGAGATCCCGCTCTGTCTTCGTGAGATTGCCCTGGCCCCGAGGTGAAGTTGGAAAGAGCCGCCAAATCGAAACTCTGAATGTCTTAGAAAAGATCTCTTAAGTCTTAAAAGTCGGGTGGTCTGGAAAGAGAATCCCACCAGAGAAATCAAGACAGTGTCGCTCCAGATTTGGAGCCTGGCAGCCCCCATCAATGTTTCATTTAACAACACCAAAAGGAACTGGTAGTATCGATGCAGCTGTTTCAGCTCAACCACAGGAGACTCAAATCTTGAGATGGGTCTATCAGTCTCTGCATCAATCAGTCATTGGTCATTAGTTCTCAGTCGCATCTCCCAAATCCTTGCCACCCTCAGCATCCCTCAGTGCTTCCTGACAAAGTTCTAGCTGTTGCAGTTGTTCCCCACAGAGCTGCTCCATGCGCATCCTTTCCTACAGCACAACTCAATATGTTGCTTGTAGTTGGCACCACAAAATAGCAACATATTTGAAGTCGAGGCCAAGGGATAAGGAACGTAAGCTAGAAGGGTGGGAAAGGAGGAGCAGGATGCTGAACATGATGAAACAAAGCTGTCATATCATTCGTCATGAATAAACTGCTACTGTTTCGGTATCTCAGTAAATATCACTCCAGCCCGAAGGGATTCCATTTGTAGCAAACAGTATCAATACAGTATGTGTGCGCATGATATGGCATGATTGTTCTTGTCGTGTGTGCGCGCTGGTGAATGTACACAGTGGTGCGTACTTCATTTGTTTCATTTCTGTATTGCCATCTGTTACTTTTGTCCAGGAACATCCGGTACATCATGTACATCATGTACATCATGTACATCATGTAATTACATCATTTACATCATCATCATCATCATCATCATCATCATCGGCAGCAGAAGCGCAAATCCCATGAACATCAAGATCCATCAAGATCCATCAAGATCCACCAAGATCCATCAGACATGTCAAGCAGTTGCAAGGGAACTGCAAGGAAACCACATGTCAATCACTGCCATCATCGTCATCTGCCATCCGCAACCTCGACCCACGACTGTCTTTCTTCCAGCTGACGCTTCTCCAGTGCCTGCCGACACAAGCGGAACATGTGACATGTGTTTGAAAGGGCAGCATATGGAAGCGTCATGCAGCATCATTCAGCATCCTACGGGATGCAGTCATCAACATGAGGTATGTGCTGGACTTGTACAGCAAGCTAGAGATTGCAGTGTAGTCTTGAGTCCTGCCTCTACATCTTGGCTTTTTTCCACTCACGGCGATGTTTGTAATTTTTCCATATTTTTCCCTGTCCATCTCTGTCCACTATGCTTCTAGCAAACTCCGTCCCCGGCCTGCAATCTTGACTCCAACTGGGAGGACTCCCTGCAACAGCTGAACTGCCTTCTCCCACGCCCAGTCTTTCTGCCATGACCAATTCTCATGAAGGATCTGCTTGAGCATGACAGCATGATGTTGTAGTTCAAGTCATATACACATTCAACTGCTTTGGATGTGCCACCTTTTTGGATTACTGGAGCTACGAGAACTGCAAGCCGGAAAGCTATCATGTACATGACCTCTTGTTCATTCTTGTTCTGAATTCCCGAGCTCCGGTTTCCATGTCTGCAATATTCTGCAACGGTCTGCAACTTGGGGGTTTTCATTGTCAGCAAAAGCAAGGGCAGGGCAGGACGTGTCCAGAAAAGTTATGAAAAGTTGTCCTGCCTCACGATTCGAGCTTGCAAATCCTCTTTGTCTGTCTGCAATTCCCTTGGGAGCTGTGGCTGCATTCCAACATGGCCAACTGGGCTTGGTCGTGGGGAAGGGCTCTGGTTACCTCTGGTTCATACCGGCTGAAGGAAAAGTTTCTCTGGAATCGACGGAAATCTCCGGAACACAATATCACGATTATACATTTCTTGTGAACAAGATGCCGAGGCATCCCGAAACATGGCGAAGAACTCTTGGCTGGACATGCATTGTCCATCCGAACATATTTGAAACATCAAAAATATAAGTGGAATTTGATCTCGCATGATCCAAACATTTACATTGAGGCTGTCACTCGTACTTTCGGCCCGACAGGAGGCTTTCCTGGAGACAGGGTGGAGATTCTCGTCCTTACAGTCCATTGATTAGCTGCAAAGGGGCCAAATATCCAATTTCTCCAAACGGCCTTGTACTGTATCAGTTGACCCCAAAAAAGTCAGCGACAATGCAAACGTATTTTCCAAGAAGCAAGGACACGCAATATGTTTCGACCTGGATGCATAACAATCATAACAATCATTGTGTATCAAGAAAAGCTATGAAGATCGAACCATAACTGATTCACCAAACATGCCGGACTCATTGAGGCTACTAAGACAGATGTTGGGATTTAAGTGCGAAATCCATTTAAACCACACTAACATAGACATTCATTTGGGAAACCACTCACATAGATCCTGGAGGCTGCATTGCAAACGGCAAAACCCATCATAAAGACCACTAAAAGAGATATTGGAGGATACAAGTCTGGTGCAAGGCTGATCTATCCGGAAAACAAACGAGGATGTTGATTTTTACTAAGATTACTAAGTGAAATGTCACATCTTTGATTGGTTTGGAAAGAGTAGTGAATAGTGATGTAATATGATGTAATTACACAATAATAGCTTTTCGGTATGTACATAATACAAATCATATTTCTTGCATTCACTGCATGAGAAAGACAAAGTCATTACCTAAAAACACTTAAACTACTAGTTTAAAACATATTCAAATGGTACTAGTATGAGCAGCGTCCTTGCTTCACCCCACACGGATCCCCTTTCAACTCTCAATGGCTGTACTTTTCTTTGGCTGGAACGCTCTGCACCAAATCAAGCTCATGGTTTTTGTTCAAGTGCAGCAGCAATTGTTGTGCTGTTGCACTACTGTTGTTTTGACATGTTTTTCTTTCCATACACTTCATGCTTCGCACAATATGCACAATCCTGGTACAATCCTCATGATACAGCGGAACCCGGTAGTCCCGCCAACTTTGCTGTCAGTTCCTTCCCCGTATGGAACTCCGCCCATCACAGGTCCAGAAATTGACTGCATTGACTTCCCCAGCTAATTCTGGCTCTACAACTGAGTTGGTGCGACTAAGGGGTTTGAGAGTATCTGATGCTATCTGATGATTTGCAGTAAATGGTGGTGCCACTTAGCAGCTGAAATCTGAACCCGCTGTGACCAGTCCTGGCGTCGTTCCTCACGCTCCTGGGATAACTTTGCCCGAAGCTCACCTCAAAAAACAAATGCCACTGCATTTCGACATCTTTCGACTGCTCAACATTTTCAACATGTTCAAATGTATTTCCGCAAGGATGATAACGTTGATAACATTTGATAACTAAAACATAATACGTAAAACTAAAATATTATATACTAAACTAAACTATAATATTAAATTTAATATTACTAAAATATACTAAAATAGACACTGTGAAGAGTCATGCACGGCGCTGGAAACTCTTTTGCTTGGACAAGTCCAGCTGTGCGTTCAGGTAACAAAGGCAGGAACATTTGAGATAAAAACGACGGGTTAGGCACACCCCCGTGCATGCTATAGTTAGATTCAAACAAACGTACTGTGTATAGAAGTTGGAATCGATGAGAGATGATGAGAGCGACGTGATTCCTCCTACGAGTAACCAGTTATTGACTCTCTGCAGCACATATGTTTTATCCTGTTTTTTTCATTCTTTTCCATCTGCCAACGACGGAAGGGCACTTTTTGTCTCGGCGTGGTTACCGAGGACAAAGCTGCGAATTCGGTTTCACCCGTGGTGGCAGCAGCTGAGTGTGCAATCAGTCAAGGATGTCAAGGTTTCGAGATGGTTTGAGCCTCGTCGTCGTAAAATTCTCAACATCTCCCATCTGATCCAACTTGAACCTCCCGCATCTCCCGGCATCTCTCGGCATCTCCCGGCATCTCCCGGCAGCCGTGGGAGCCGTTGCTAAACTGTGACTTCAGGTGCGGTGTAGCTGTCCCTCCGAGGCGTCGAGATGCGTTGAGTGATCGGCTGTGGCCGAGTTTCTGACATCGCAGGGAACTGCAATACATCGCAAACTGCTTCCAGAAATTGTCAGGAGGACCTCGCAGAACTATCAGAACTGTCTCAGCATACCTTGCAATACCTTGCAAACACACCAAGCAGAATGCATGCAGACTGCATCAAGAATCACGATGCATCATGATGCATCAAGCAAATTCATGCAAATTTCACAGTTGAGTGACTAAAGCCAGATGCAGCTCGGTCCAATCCTTCCTCTTGCATATTTTGTGGCATCCTTTTGTCGGTAAAGACGGGAGAAGGGGAGTACCTCACCATC